>ERZ1034992.8-NODE-8-length-165211-cov-11.988381_pt1 | contig 165211 bp, 158 predicted proteins | sample MGYA00520695_ERZ1034992 | MGnify/ENA primary metagenome ERZ1034992 (study PRJEB33766, sample SAMN09781778) | gut metagenome | biome: gut microbiome | host: Homo sapiens | place: Madagascar | study: EMG produced TPA metagenomics assembly of the PRJNA485056 data set...
AATATATATTATTGGAGCAGCTGTCAAGCGTCGTTGCCGGGAAAACAGGTATCTGTATGGCGGTGCCGGTCCGGTAAGTGAATGAACGAAAACGGGATGATGTCGCCGGAGCCGGTACGGTATGGTTCACGGAGACTGGTAAAATGATCGGCGCATTCGCCAATGCGGGTTATTCATTCGTTTTTATCGGGGAAAAACACTTATTCATGAAATTGTTGATAGCAGGTGCGACAGGACTGGTCGGGCGTCATGTACTGGAGAAAGCGCTTCATGACGAACGGGTCAGGGCGGTTATCGCACCTGGACGGCAAGCGGCAGGCATTCATCCGAAACTGTTTTCGCCTGTCGTCGATTTCGATAATCTTTTGGTCGGTGAAAGCGGGTGGCAGGTTGATGCCGTCATCTGTACATTGGGCACAACAATGAAAAAGGCTGGATCGAAAGAGGCGTTTTATCGTGTCGATCATGATTATCCACTGGCTGTGGCGCGTCTTGCGAGAAAACACGGAACGTCGTCGTTTGTCCTGACGTCGGCTGCCGGTGCGGATGTGTCGTCCCGCTTTTTCTATTACCGGGTGAAGGGCGAGGTGGAACGGGAACTGGCCAGTATGGGATTCGAATCCCTGACGTTCGTCCGTCCCGGGTTGATAGGAGGCCGGCGCGATGAGCCCCGTCCTCTTGAAACGTCGCTGGGGCTGGTCAAGAAAATTCTTCATCCGCTTCTGCCGAAAAGCTGGCGGATCAATCCGGCGGAAAAAATAGCCGACAGATTGCTAAAAGCCGCTCTGGCATCGAAGGCAGGAACGCATGTCGTGACGTCGGAAGAGATGGCATGAACCGCTCGTGTCCGGTTTACCTGAATTGCCGGTTTCATGATTCGTGGGTGATCCCGGGGTTATGCGGGTCGGCTCGCTTCCTGTTCCGGTGGCGATATTCCGTTTAACCGTTCCCTATTCAAGGGAACCGCCGGTACGATATGCCGGGATACCGGAAAAATTCAGTGGAGTCTTTTCGAGAGCGCGATACCGCCGCCATACATGTCACTGAAAAAATTCAGGGCTGCCTCGTCATAGGCTTCGCCTGCCTTGACAGTGATTTTTCCCTGGACTTCAAGCAGATAGCCTAGTTCGGCCAGTTTCCGAGAAACAGGCAAAAGCCTTTGCAGTTCCACCAGGCTGTTGGTGATGGCGACAGCGTCTTCTGCTATTTCGCGATGCTGTTCTTCTGTCAGTTCATCTACTTTTATGGAAGTGTCGCCTTCTTTTTCAGATTTCGATTTCAGACACATCGCCAGAAATTTTTCTATCTTGTCTTTTAGCTTGTCTGTCATTTTTTTCTCTCGAAATACCGATAAATGAAGTATAGCAAGCGGACAGGACTATGTGCAGGTTTATCCTGTATTTATGCCAAGCGGCAGGCATATGCATGCCGGTTTGCCCATCAGGTGATGCGGGAAGTGAATGCAGCTGTTGGGGAGGGTCAAAAAGCGGTTTTTCGAACAAGTTTCATATCCGCCCGGGAAACGGTCTGTTTTGATCGGAAACAGACAGATATTTTGCTGGTCGCCAGAATACGGGAGTGATGAAGATGGTGAAAACACATGAAACGGAAAGTGATGCATGGTCTCAAAAAACTGTTTGATGAGCAGATCGCCTGCATCGGAAAAGTGTTTTCCGGCCCGAAAAAAGCGGAATGAATCGGCGTTCGATGGCGAAAGGACGGCAAGGAGAAAAACCGATATCCGGCTGGCCAGCATACATTTCAAGCTGTCTGAAAAACGCGAGTGTTGTCCGGATTTGACGAAAACTTGGTTTCTGCCGGATTGCCGGGAAGGTATCACCGGATTGCTCGTCGGTTTAAGACAGGTCGCCGGTGAATATCCGCTGGAACGTAAAATGGTGTTGGGGGAGATCGCCCGATTTTGAAAAATTTGCACGTATAGGTATGAAAATTCTCTGAAAGTAGGAGAAATGGTAAAGTGATCGTCATTGACGTCCGGTTTTTAGCCGGAATATGTGAAAGAGTATTTGCATCCGTTCGGCGCTTCTGGTTGAAATCACGGAATGGCTTTCCGGATTGCCGAAAGCCGGGGAAACGGAATCGGCAGAAAATGATGTACAGCCGGGCTGGATGTTGAGAAAACGGAAATCTGAAGGGAGGAAAGATCATGAAAATATTGGTCATTTTCAATCGTGAACCTTACGATTCGACTGATGTGACCTGGAATGGACTCAGACTGGCAGACACATTGCTGAAAAACGGTCATGAAGTGCGGATTTTTCTCATGAACGATTCTGTCGATATGGCCAGGGATGTTTGCAAGCCGCCTGAAGGCTATGATCAGGATTTGTCGCATATGTTGAAAGAACTGATTGCGAAAGGGGTTGCCGTCAGAGTTTGCGGTACCTGCATGGCCCGTTGCGGTATTTACAAAAACTATCCTTATTTTGACGGGGCGGAAAAGTCCACCATGCAGGCACTTTCGGAATGGGTCGTCGACAGTGACAGGATCATGACGTTCTGACTGGCATCGGCCGGTGTGACGGAACAGGGCTGTTACAGGCAAAGCGGATTTCTTTCCGGATATGGTGCGGGTTCCGGTTGTCCTGTCCGGTCACGGAAATTGCCGGTTTCCTCGATGCGGCTATTTGGCCGGGTTTTTCCGGATGACGGATATTCTGCGAGGGAACAGATAGTTCAGGACGAATCCCAGGGAAACATGGGCAATGACCAGGGTTGCGATAACGGCTTCTCCGTTTGCCAACAGATGGAGCTGTCTGGCGTATTCGGCAGCCTGGGGGTACTGTGCGACCAGATTGGCCATTTTGTAAAGCGCTGTCGCACCGATTGCCATCGGGAAGGTAAATGCGGCATGACCGGGCGAAAATGGCAGTTTCATCAGCCGGAAAAAAGCGAAGTAAACGAACAGGGTCATCAGCAGGGCGATACCGAGCAGAACGGCGCAAACCAGAAGAGACGGTTCTTCCACGATGCTCAGATAACCGGTCAGCGAAAGGCTGGCGGGAGCGGCCATGATCGCAATGGTCGGTTTGGCGGCATCCGGGACTTCACTGTGGAAAACAAGGCGGTAGACCATGAGTGGCAGCATGACCAGATAGCTTGCCAGACCGATAGCCAGCAGTATCAGGGCCAGTTCCGTATAGGCCTTGCCGGGGCAGGTCACGTCGGCCACAATAATCCCTACCGGCGGAACGAACCAGCTTGGTACCATATGGTTCAGTTGCCAGTCTTTCGCCCGGTGCCAGATGAAAAGGGCCAGTACGACAAGGTGTACGGTAACGGCACCGAACCAGAGGATTTCTCCCGTTGAGGGAAAAAACTGCCCGAGCGCTTTCGATACGACCATCGTGGCCATGGCGAACGTCGGGACGATGCTGCCGGCAACGGGATGTTTCAGGTCCCGATTCAGGGTATCGGGGTGGAACAGGAAGCGGATCGATACCAGACACAACAGAAAGGCGGCGATCAGCGCACCCAGATTTTGCCCGTTTCCGCCGAACGGAAACAGATTCTCGAGACATCCTCCCATACTGGCGATTCCCAGTGCCAGACCGGCAACGGGTGTTGGAATTTCCCGGACTTTTTGATGGATGAGTGTCAGCATGTCATTACCCCGATGATAGTTATCCTGTTTGATGGTTTGGATTATAACGATGGGGTATCATTTGGAAAATCGAATTAATTCTGACATGATGTTTAGAAAAATTAAACGATGAATGTTACCTTTAAACAGTTGTCGGTCTTCGTTTCCATTGCCCGCTATGGCACCATGACCCAGGCGGCGGAAGCATTGTTCATGACAAAGGGAGCCGTTTCGCAGGCACTGGCGGAACTGGAAAACCAGCTGGGAGTGCGCCTTTTCGACAGGCAGCGTGCGCGGCTGCATATCAATCATGAGGGACGGAAACTCTTACCGGTTGCTGATGAATTGCTGGCGCGGCTTTCAGGCATCGAACAGCTGTTCGGTGACAGTGTGTCCGAGATGCGGCTTCAGGTCGGTTGTACCCGGACTATCGGCAGCTATGTTCTGCCCGATATGTTGCAGGCGTTCGACCGGGAAAACGGTTGTTTGCCCGGGGTTGTCATCGGCAATTCGCAGGAAATCGGCAACATGATTCACCGTTTTGACATCGATATGGCTCTGGTGGAGGGGGCGGTCAGCGATCCGTATCTCGTTTGCGAACCGTGGGTGGAAGACGAGATGGTTATTGTCGCCGGCAGGCATCATCCTCTGGCGCGGAAAAAGTCCGTCACATTCGGGAAGCTGAGTAGGGAACGGTGGTTGTTGAGGGAACCGGGTTCCAGCAGCCGTGCTTTTTTCGACAATCAGCTGGCACTGTATCTCGACAATCCGTGTGTCTCGCTGTCGCTGAACGCCTCGGATGCCATTTTATCCTGCGTTTACAACAATCTGGGGCTGACTTTCATATCCAGTCGCATGCTCGAACAGCCGCTTTATGCCGGCCACTTTGTCACGCTTGATCCGGGAAAGCGTTTTTTACGCCGGTTCACGATGTGTTATCACCGGGACAAGTATATTTCCCCGACACTGGGAAAGTGGCTGCAATTCTGCCGGACATGGTGTATGACCTGACTGGCGTTAGGGGAATGTGCCGGTACCGTTCGGTTAGCGGCTTTTGTCCTGCAGGAAATTGAGCCAGATCAAGTTTTCTGAATATTGCCATCAGGCAATTTTTCTGTATGGCGCATTTCCCTTTTTTCGTTGAAAGGGGCGTCTGTACTGGGTTTCCCCTGTGCAGGAAGATGGTTTTTCCTCCGGTTTCCAGATGTTTTCCGCGTTTGCGGTGTCAGCAGGAATTGCAGGCTTTTGTTATTCTGGTTCCCCATTTTTTCCGGAACAGTGTCTCCGGCATCAAAACGGGCGTGTCCGGCACAAGCATTCAGAAGGCCGGCATCGCACCAGATGCTGCTGCCTGCCGGATATGACGGAATAACTGAATGGACGGAATAACGGACAATGAATCGCAATCTGTTTGTCACCAAGCGTGACGGAAGAAAAGAACGTATCGATCTGGACAAGATACACCGGGTGCTCGACTGGGCGGCGGAAGGGCTGCATAACGTCTCGGTTTCGCAAGTGGAATTACGTTCCCATATCCAGTTTTATGATGGGATCCGTACGGCGGATATCCATGAAACCATTATCCGAGCGGCGGCGGACCTGATTTCGGCCGATGCCCCTGATTACCAGTATCTGGCAGCGCGTCTGGCGATTTTCCACTTGCGTAAAAAGGCGTTCGGCCGGTTCGAACCACCGAAACTGTATGACCATGTGGTCCGTCTAGTGGAAATGGGACGTTACGACCGCCATTTGCTGGAGGATTACACCCCCGGGGAATTCGCTGAAATGGACGGATTTATCGATCACTGGCGCGACATGAATTTTTCCTATGCTGCCGTCAAGCAGCTGGAAGGGAAATATCTTGTCCAGAACCGTGTGACGGGAGAAATCTACGAAAGTGCCCAGTTCCTCTATATTCTGGTGGCGGCCTGCCTGTTTTCCCGCTACCCGCGCGAAACGCGGCTCGATTACATCCGGCGTTTCTATGAAGCTGTTTCCACTTTCAGGCTTTCCCTGCCGACGCCGATCATGGCGGGGGTCAGGACACCGACCCGGCAATTCAGTTCCTGTGTACTGATCGAATGCGGCGACAGTCTGGATTCGATCAATGCGACATCCAGTGCCATTGTGAAATATGTGTCCCAGCGGGCCGGAATCGGAATCGGTGCCGGCCGTATCAGGGCACTGGGCAGCCCGATCCGGGGAGGGGAGGCGTTTCATACTGGATGCATTCCGTTTTACAAGCTTTTCCAGAGTGCGGTCAAATCCTGTTCACAGGGAGGTGTCCGGGGTGGGGCGGCGACAGTTTACTATCCGTTGTGGCATCTTGAGACGGAAAGCTTGCTGGTGCTGAAAAACAACCGGGGCGTTGAAGAAAACCGTGTACGCCATCTGGATTACGGTGTCCAGCTGAACCGCCTGATGTATCAGCGCTTGATAGAAGGAGGAGACATCACATTGTTCAGTCCGTCGGATGTCCCCGGGCTTTACGAGGCTTTCTTTGCCGATCAGAATGCGTTCGAACGCCTGTACCGGCAGTACGAGGCCGACGGCACGATCCGCAAGAAACGGGTGAAAGCTGTTGAGCTGTTTTCCCTCATGATGCAGGAAAGGGCATCGACAGGCCGGATTTATATCCAGAATGTCGATCACTGCAATACGCACAGTCCGTTCAATTCGGCGGTCGCCCCGATTCACCAGTCCAATTTGTGTCTGGAGATCGCGTTGCCGACGAAACCGTTGTCGGATCTTGGCGATGAGAACGGTGAAATCGCGTTGTGTACCCTGTCGGCGTTCAATCTGGGGGCCATTGAGTCGCTTGACGAACTTGAGGAACTGGCTTCTCTGGCCGTGCGTGCGCTGGATGCCCTGCTTGACTATCAGGATTACCCGATTCCCGCCGCCCGGCGCGGTGCGATGGGACGGCGTGCACTGGGTGTCGGTGTGATCAATTTCGCCTATTATCTGGCCAGACATGGCATGCGTTATTCCGACGGCAGTGCCATTGGCCTGACACACAGGACGTTCGAGGCGATCCAGTATTACCTGCTCAAGGCATCGAATGCTCTGGCGAAAGAGCGGGGCGCCTGTCCCTGGTTCGGGGAAACCACTTATGCACAGGGTATCTTGCCGATCGATACATACAAGAAAGATCTGGATGACCTTTGCGACGAGCCGCTTCATCACGATTGGGAGGCACTGAGAGACGATATCCGGCGGTATGGCTTGCGGAATTCGGCACTGACGGCGCTGATGCCTTCGGAAACGTCTTCCCAGATTTCGAATGCCACGAACGGTATCGAACCGCCGCGTGGCCATATCAGTATCAAGGCGTCGAAAGACGGTATATTGCGGCAGGTCGTGCCGGAATACGAACGGCTCCGGGACCGTTACGAGCTGTTGTGGGATATGCCGGACAATCAGGGATATCTCCAGCTGGTCGGTGTGATGCAGAAGTTTGTCGATCAGGCGATTTCGGCCAATACCAACTACGATCCGTCGCGGTTCCCTTCCGGAAAAGTGCCCATGACGCAATTGCTGAAGGACATTCTGCTGGCTTACAAGCTGGGAATCAAAACCCTCTATTACCAGAATACCCGTGACGGTGCGGAAGATGCACAGGACAATCCGGTTGCGGGACAACCGGATGACGGTTGCGATAGCGGTGCCTGCCGGATCTGACAGTTGCCTTGCCGTTTTTTTCCGGACAGGAAAGTTTGCCATTATGCCGGAAGTACGGAACAGGTGGCGATGATGAAAGGTTATTTTTTATGGCTTATACCACTTTTCCACAAAACAGAAACAATCCCTTGCTTGAACCGATGTTTTTCGGACAGCCCGTCAACGTGGCCCGTTACGATCAGCAGAAACACGGGATTTTCGAAAAACTGATCGAAAAGCAGTTGTCCTTTTTCTGGCGGCCGGAAGAAGTCGATGTCTCGCGCGACCGCATCGATTACCAGTCGTTGCCGGAACATGAAAAGCATATTTTCGTCAGCAATCTGAAGTACCAGACGCTGCTGGATTCGATACAGGGCCGCAGTCCCAATGTAGCGCTTTTGCCGCTGGTCTCGATTCCGGAACTGGAAACGTGGGTGGAAACCTGGTCTTTTTCCGAGACGATCCACTCGCGTTCCTATACGCACATTATCCGCAATATCGTCAACGATCCGTCGCTGGTGTTTGATGATATTGTCGGCAATGAAAATATCATCAGGCGTGCCAGGGACATTTCGGTGTATTACGATGATCTGATCAGACTGACCGGATATTACCACTTGCTGGGCGAGGGAACCCATCAGGTGAATGGCGAAACGGTAAAGGTCAGTCTGCATGAGCTGAAGAAGACGCTCTACCTGTGCCTGATGAGTGTCAATGTACTGGAAGCCATCCGCTTCTATGTCAGTTTTGCCTGTTCTTTCGCGTTTGCGGAACGGGAACTGATGGAAGGCAATGCCAAGATTATCCGGCTGATCGCCCGTGATGAGGCCCTGCATCTGACAGGGACGCAGCATATGCTGAACCTGATGCGTTCCGGAACCGACGATCCCGAAATGGCCGAAGTGGCGAAGGAATGCCGCCAGCAGTCTCATGACCTGTTCGTTCAGGCGGCACTGCAGGAAAAGGAATGGGCGGAGTACCTGTTCAAGGACGGTTCCATGATCGGACTTAATCGGGATATCCTCTGCCAGTATGTGGAATATATCACCAATATCCGCATGCAGGCCGTCGATCTGGATCCGCCTTTTGCCCGTCGTTCCAATCCGATTCCATGGATCAATGCCTGGCTGGTATCTGACAATGTCCAGGTGGCACCGCAGGAGGTGGAAGTCAGTTCCTATCTGGTGGGACAGATCGATTCGGAGGTCAATACCGATGATTTGAGCCAGTTCAGACTCTGATGGAATCTTCCCTGAAAATATCCGTTTTTGCCGACAGTACCGGTGAGGGGCAAAAACGGGAGGAACTGGCCGGGATGGATGAGGGGTATCGGGTTGGTCTCGCCGCCAGCGGCCGGGAGTTCCGGTATTTCGGTGAAGGAGAGGGTACATTGCTCCGGTTTCTGGAAAAGCGGCATGTGGCGATCGAATACCAGTGCCGTTCCGGTTATTGTGGCGCTTGTCGGTGCCGGCTGGCAGAAGGGGGCGTAAAGTATTTGACGAAGCCGCTGGCTTTTGTTGGAGAAGGAGATGTGTTGCCTTGCTGTTGTATTCCTGCCAGTGATATCGAGCTGGATATCTGACCGGTTCGTTGCCGCCGATTGGTTGCTGTTGGTGATGAGGGCATGCATGTTTCCGTGTTTTCCGGTGCGCTTCGATATGTCGCAAACGGTAATGGCGGGCTATCGGGGCAGGAAAGAACAAGGCAGTTCCGGTTACGAGAGATTTTGTTCTGTTTTCTGAACGGAAAGGTGTTTTTCCTGTATGTCGATTTCACGGGTCAGGAAATAGTTCAAAAATGTCCGGATGAGGGCGATGCCGAAAAGTTTGACCAGACCTTCGATATCGGGATCGACCGTCGTATTCAGGATATCGGCGGCAAGCTGGAGTTCGAGCGCCAGCAAAAGCCAGCGACCGAATGTGAGTTTGATCGCCGGATTGGCGGCAGGTTCCTGACGGGATTTCATGGCGATGCAGACAGTCAGGATGAAACCGGTGAAAACACAAATTGCCGAAGCGGTTTCCAGTACGAATTGCAGAATGCCGACTGCACCGACAAGCCATTCCTTCAGAAAAGTGATATCCATGACGGTGAATCTCCTGGCAGTTTCGAAAAGAGATAAGGCCCTGTTCAATTCGACAGATAAACAAAAGCCGGGTTCCCGTCCGGAATAGATGGAATTTTCATGATGCCAGTTAGATATTTCTTTTTTTATTATTGTAATAGGTGATGTTTCTCATGTAATTTCTCGTGAATATCCGTTTCTGGTTTTCACCGGTCTTGATATGGGGGAGAGAATACCGGATAGCCGGAAAGCCATCAGGAAACGCATGGAGTGGAGCGGACACAGGGAAAGAGAGACAAACGTCGGGAAGGAAATCCGGGAGGTAATCCGTTCATATTCATGAAAAAACGCAGCCTCTTGCAGGCTGCGTTTTTTCATTCGTTCGGGACATGCAAACGAACGTGGAAATTATTTATAAATTCAATTTATTCAATAAGTTAATTGTTGAATATAAACCTTTTTATCACGCTTTGTCCGGAAAAATCCGGACTTTTGCATGAAAATTTTCTCTTATTTGAGCGATGTCCTGAAAAATGTTTCCAGTTTGTCGAACGGAATGATATCGGTACGGTCGTACAGGTCCGTATGGTTTGCTCCGGGAATGATCATCAGTTCCTTGTTGTTGCCTTTCAGCTTTTTGAACGTGTCTTCGCTGAAATAGCGGGAATGGGCCTTTTCTCCATGAATGAGAAGTACGGGGCTGTGGATTTCGTCGATGTAAGTCAGAATAGGCATGTTCATGAAAGAAAGCGAAGATGTCCTGTTCCATCCGTTGTTGGAATTGAGTGAACGCTTGTGATAGCCGCGAGGGGTCTTGTAGTAGGCATAATAATCCTTCACGAACTGAGGCGCATCGTCAGGTAAGGTATCCGGTACTCCGCCCGCGAGAGCATAAGTACCGTTTCGGGCATCGGCCGTTCTCTGTTCGTTGAGCTGTTTGCGGAGCTCGTAGCGCTTTTCTGCATCGATCGAATCGAAATAACCCCTGGCGGTTACCCGGCTCATGTCATACATGGTGGAAGCTACAGTTGCCCTGATGCGGGGATCGTTGGCCGCGGCGTTGAGGGCAAATCCGCCCCAACCGCAAATGCCGATAATTCCGATCCGTTCAGGATCGACATCATCGCGCAGGGAAAGGAAATCCACAGCGGCACTGAAATCTTCCGTATTGATATCGGGAGATGCGACAAAACGCGGTTCGCCGCCGCTTTCACCCGTATAGGATGGATCGAAGGCAATCGTCAGAAAACCGCGTTCCGCCATGGTTTGTGCATACAGGCCGGACACCTGTTCCTTGACAGCCCCGAAAGGGCCGCTGATGGCGATCGCCGGCAACTTGCCGTTTGCATTCTTCGGGACATAGAGATCGGCGGCAAGTGTGATGCCGTAACGGTTCGTGAATGTCACCTTGCTGTGGTTGACCCGGTCACTTTTCTGGAATGTTTTGTCCCATTCGCTTGTCAGATTGCTTGTCTGCATGGATATCTCCCTGTTGGTCTGCAATTTACCGTGTGTTTCAGGCAGGTTTTGCGATGAAACACTTGTACCTGAAGCCAGTGTCGCAATGCCTAAAATGGCCACGATGGATTTGAGTGGACTGATTTTGTACATACGAATTTCCTTTTGGCAATACGGATGTCTTTTGCCGGCTCAGATACCGGTCCCCTTTTCGATATTTTCCGGAAAACGATCACCGTAAATTTCGATTTCCGCCAGAGAATCGCCGATGATACGCAAATCATCAGCAGACAGTTTTATATCGACGGATGCCACATTTTCTTTCAGCCGGTGAAGTTTCGTCGTCCCCGGAATCGGAACGATCCAGGGTTTTTGCGCCAGCAGCCATGCCAGTGCGATTTGCGCCGGCGTTACATTTTTTTCTTCTGCCATCGTTTGCAGCTTCTCCACGAAACGCTGGTTCGCTTTCAGGGCTTCCGGCGAAAACCGCGGGAAAAACTGCCGGAAATCGAATCCTTCATTGAATGTGGAATTCGCCTTGAGCGCACCGGTCAGAAAACCTTGTCCCAGAGGACTGAATGGAACGAAACCGATACCGAGTTCTTCGAGCAAAGGCAGGATTTCTTCCTCGGGTTTTCTGTACCATAATGAATATTCGCTTTGCAGGGCTGTGACAGGACAGACTGCATGGGCACGGCGGATGGTACTGGCACCTGCCTCGGATAGGCCGAAATGACGGACTTTGCCTTCGGCGATCAGATCGCCGACCGTTGCGGCGACCTCCTCGATGGGAACATCCGGATCGACCCGGTGCTGGTAGAACAGATCGATCGTATCCACATTCAGTCTTTTGAGCGATGCTTCTGCGACTTCCCGGATATGTTCCGGCCGGCTGTCCAAGGCTGTCCATGCTCCACCATTTGACGGATCGGATCTGAAACCGAATTTGGTGGCGATGACAACCTTGTCCTTTATGGGAGAAAGGGCTTTCCCGAGCAGTTCCTCATTGGTGAAAGGGCCATATACTTCCGCCGTATCGAAAAAATTGACACCCATATCAACGGCTTCATGGATCAGCCGGATCATGTCGTTCACGTCGGCGGCCGGCCCGTAGCCAAAGCTCATTCCCATACAACCCAGACCCAGTGCCGATACCTCGAGACCGCTTTTTCCCAGTTCACGTTTTTCCATGGTTTTCCTCCGTTTTCTGTATCACGTGTCCAGTATAAAAATGTGGAGAAATGTTCTGAAGATACATTTCTTTTGCATTCTTGCCCGATTCTCTCATTTACAGGTGGACGGATAGTCTGAATCGTCAGACAGAATCTTTTCCGGAACCGGAACCATGCGTTCCTGTGCATCAGGTTCGATGGTTTTCACGATCCGGGCCGGAACACCGGCAACGACGGTATTTGAAGGAACATCCCTTGTCACTACCGCACCGGCGGCAATGACGGCATTGTCGCCGACCGTCACTCCCTGAAGAACCGTCGCATGGGCGCCGATCCAGACTTTTTTGCCGATAACGATCGGTGCAGGGATGACATGGGCACGTCTGTCAGGTGAAAGATCGTGATTCAAGGTCGCCAGTACCACATGATGGCCGATCAGGGCACCGTCACCGATGGTGATTCCACCCTGATCCTGAAAACAGCAGCCGGAATTGATGAAAACGTTTTTGCCGAGGTGGATATTTCTCCCGAAATCGGTATAAAACGGAGGAAACATGGAAAAGGATGGATCGACTTTTTCCCCGGTCAGTTGCGACATCAGCTGGCAGAGTTCTTCCGGGGTATGGTATGAACGGTTGATTTCCGATGTGATGCGCATGGTTTCGTGACAGATTTTTACCATGAAATCATATATTTCGGAAGCTGGAACGATGGGAAGTCTCTTTTCGACGTGATTGAAGAAATCGTTTATATCCATTTTCTGTACCTTTCGGCGGAATTTGACGGGTGTCCGGTTTTTTACTGTCGCAAACCGTATTCGTTTATGTTCGGGGGCGGGCAGAAGGGAATTTTTTGTTTTTACCGGTGGTTTTCCAGACAGCCGGCAAATTTTTCACAGAATTCATTCAGCGCCTTGTCGTCTGTGCCGGCTGCATTGTAGAGAACCAGAGGCTCGAGATATTTCATTCCGACGTAAAGGGCGCTTGCTTTCATCGGGGTGAGAACGTCATTTATCGTACTGCGAACGGATCCTTCTGCCGAATAGGCATGTTCACTGGCTCCGGCAGATGTCACGACCAGCATTTCCTTGTTTCGGAGCGCGTTTCCTCCGGGGCCGAATGCCCAGCCATAAGCCCAGACTTCGTTCAGATAGGCTTTCAACATCGGTGTCAGGTTGAACCAGTGAAGCGGAAAAAGATAAACGATCCGGTCCGCATTTTCACAGGCGTTCTGTTCTTCACGGATATCGAATCCGTCCATATGACTGCCATACAAGGTTTCGAGATTCCTGACAGTCACGTTTTTCGCGTTCACGGCGGTCTGTTGAAGTGCCTTGATGACCCGTGACTGGCCAGGGTAGGGGTGGGATGCGATTACCAGTGTTTTCATGACGGTTTTCTCTTGTTTTGTCTGATGTAATGAAGCCGTTGTCCGGCAGTGACGGCAAAACCTGCCGTTGATAAACTGACAGACGTGGCATGATGGTTCGGTTCGGGATGTTCCGCTACTTGCATGGGTTACCATGCATATGCCTCAGGCGCTTCTTCTCCGGGACCCGGCCAGATCCGGTCGAGACTGGCAAGTGTTTCCTGTGAAAGTCCGAGATCGAGCGCTTTCAGGCTGGCGGAGAGTTGTTCTGTCGTCCGGGGGCCGATAACCGGAGCCGTCACGTCCGGATTGTGAAGCAGCCAGGCCAGTGCCACATCTCCGGGCCGCTCACCCAGATCACGGCACAGTTTTTCGTAGGCTTCGAGTTGTCCGGCATGATTTCTGAGCCGTTCGGCAAGAGAGTCGCGCCGCCCGCCTTGCACACTGGCGAGCGCACCACCCAGCAGACCACCATCCAGAGGGCTCCAGGGCAGAAGCCCGAGTCCGTAGTGACGGCAAGCCGGGATGACTTCCAGTTCGATCGAACGGTTGTTCAGGTTATAGATGCTCTGTTCGGAAACCAGTCCGAGGAAGTGGCGCTGTTTCGCCGATTCCTGTGCCGACGCGATATGCCATCCGGCGAAATTGCAACTACCGGCATACAGAATCTTTCCTTGCCGGACGAGCTGTTCCATGGCTTGCCAAAATTCTTCCCATGGGGTGTGCCGGTCGATATGATGAGCCTGATACAGGTCGATATGATCTGTTTTCAGACGGCGCAGGCTGTCTTCACACGCTTTGCGGATATGGTAGGCGGAAAGACGTCTATCGTTCGGGCCATAATCCATCGGTTGATAGACTTTTGTGGCAAGAACGATTTTGTTCCTGTTCCCGCTTTTTTCAAGCCAGCGACCGATGATTTCTTCCGAGATTCCGTATCCTTTCGGGATATCCGGTGTCTGGGGACCGCCATAGACATCGGCCGTATCGAATAGATTGATTCCCGCTTCGACGGCTCTGTCCATTATGGCATGGCTGGCCGCTTCATCGGTAACATGACCGAAATTCATCGTACCCAGTGCAAGCCGACTGACGACAAGACCGGTACGTCCCAGATGGGTATATCGCATACTTTTCCCTCCTGTTTTATTATCCGGTGAGTATTCTTGCATGACAGACATATGAATCGAATATACAGAATTGTCCGTTTCTTGCCCGATTCTCTCGAATAAAAAACATTTCTTGCGATATATCCGTCCCGCTATTGACGGAAAGAAATCGACTGCCAGTTATTCCAGCGGTTTCTCGTAAACGAGGGAAGGGGAGGAAAGATCGGGGTTATGGCAAATACCCGTACAGGTACCGATTACATCGCCAGAATCCGTGCGGTGTACAGGTTCAGTTATCCTCATATATCGGATTTTCGTTGTGGATGCTTCGGCGGTCCGGACAGAAGTACTGCTGGTGAAAGCCGGTAGGGTTTCATTTTTATTTTCATGCGGAAATAACCAGAAAGCGAGAGCAGGGTATATCGGTCATGGCAAAGAATGCAAAAGAAATGACTGGAGTTATTTCTGGTTTAAGCGAATTCCGAGTGTCTGCAATTCACGACGCAGGTTGACAGGAGTAGTGAAACGGATTGCTTTGAAACCTTCTTTTGCTGCCGCTTCCGTATTGTAAGGTTGATCGTCGACAAAGACAGTGCGGGAAGGAGCCAGGCAGTAACGCTGGATCAGTAAATGAAAAACAGCGGGATCTGGCTTAGCCAGTTTTTCCTGACCGGATACCAGAATCCCATCGAACCATTCGAGAAACGCAAAACGTTTTTCTGCAATGGGAAAGGTTTCGGCGGACCAATTCGTCAGTGCCAATAATCTCAGACCTGTCGATTTCAGTTCTTCCAGTATGTTTACGGTTCCTTCAATAGGTCCTTTCAGCATTTCATCCCAGCGTTCACGATATGCCCTGATGTTGGCTTCCTGATCCGGAAAACGTGTGATAGCTTCGGCAATCGCATCTTGCCATGGGCGACCACGATCCTGTTGCAAGTTCCATTCGGAATGGCAAACTTCAGCTAGGAAAGTTTCCATGCCATTCTCATCATCTCCAAAGATTTTCCTGTAAAGATGTCTGGGATTCCAGTCAATCAGTACACCCCCCAGATCGAAAACCACAGTATTGATGGAAGAAATTTCATTCGAATGTCGAAATTATTCGAAAAATATATCAAAGTTTCCAATATTGAAGAAGATTTTTCTTCAGTAATTTTACATAATACAAATTATGCGAAATTTTATGGAGTATCTTTAGGCTGACTGACACAGCGTCAAGACTGTATTCAGGATAAATGTGCAGTTTTATTGCGCGGATACATGGACGATGCAATCAGATAAAACTGGATACGGCTAAATCGGTCTTCCTTATCCGGCTACCATTACGATGGATGGACAGTGCTTGCTGTTTCGTTTAATTTTTACAACAATTTGTTTTCAAAAAATTGATTATCGTCATTTTTATAAAATTGAAAGTCATTTATATTAGTATTTATCGAAGGATATATTAAGAAAAACCGAACTTTCCGTGTTGTCAACTATTGTCTTATGAGGAGTGATCAAAGTGGAAGCGATGCTTGTTTTTCTGGCCTTTTCTGTTTTCATTTTCGGCGGAATGATTATGGTTCAGTTGTATGTCCTTTATAAAAAACGCAAGGAGATTGATGCGACGAGGCATCGACTGGAAGATTTGCTGGTTCGTGACTGCAGTAACGCGATTTCCAGGTATCGCATGAGTTTTATGCGTGTGCCGAAGAACAATGTGGGTTATCTGACCCGGGTGAAATTGTCCCATGAAGCCCAGATGTCCGAGTTTTATCTGGCGTTCGGCAACAGTGGCGCCGATGTGCTCGGGTATGCGAAATTTTCCCGCAAGGAAGGCCGGGGACACAAGTCGACGTTTGTCCTGAGTGAAATTTTGCCGGCTGACGCACCTGTGCCCTGCCCGGTCCTTTCACTGGATAATGAACTTTATACGCTGGATGAGGCGGTCAGCACGCATGAGACGATCGATGCAAAGCTGGATCAGTTGATCCATATCCGCTCATCCTTGTCATTTATGCAATTCGAGGTTCCACGTGACGATGTTAATGAGGTACAGCCCTTGTAAGGAAAGTTTCTGGCGGATCAACGCCGGTTTCCACAGGCCGGATGATGATTTCATCCGGCTTTTTGTTTGCAGGCCGCTGTTTTGTAACAGTATGCATACACAAAAACCGGCAAGTCCGTCAGGATTTGCCGGTTTTCCCCCGTGAAATCAGCCGGTTTCAGGCACGGAAGCAGTCGGACAATGCCGAACCCGCGATCTTGTTTTCACCGTTCATATCATAGGCACGGCAACCGTTCGCGCTGACTTCGTCGATCAGCATGAGTTTGCCGGTTTCGGCATCCTTGCCCCATTCGATCTTGATGTCCCAGAGATCGAGTCCTTTCTGTTTGAACAGATCGTGGATCAGTGCCATGGCTTTCGCGTTCAGTGCGACCAGTTCGTCCAGGGTTTCGCGGGACATCATGCCCAGTGCCACGATGGAATCCGGAACGATCAGAGGATCGCCGCCGGCATCGTCCTTGATGGTGATTTCATAAACCGGAGAGGAAAAGACCATACCGTCTTTCGCACCCGGTACAGTTTTGTAGCGGCGAATGAAACTGCCGGTACCCCTCCAGCGGCAAACCCATTCCAGACCGGGTTTGAACGTGACGGCCTTGCGTACGACCATGGAAAGGTTGTCCAGATCGTAAGACACCATATGGGTCGGGATACCGTTGGCGGCCAGATAGCTGAAAATGGTGGTGGTCATCGACAGGCAGGCAAAACCCTGACCGGTCGCCAGCGAGTCCGATACATTGTTTCCGCCCGGATCCACTTCACCCTGATCGTTCAGGGTAACCCGGTCGGTGAATTTCAGTTCAAGCGTGTAGTCGCCGTGGCTGTATACGTCTTTCGTCTTTCCGCGTTGCAGAAGTGCCATTCGTTCTTTCCTTTTTTGATGTGATTGTTTTGTTGTGCATCAATTGCGCCAATGCGGCATTTTAAGCTGAAACCTTCTGTTTGGAAAACGGTTTTTGGGTTGTAACTGGTTTACACAGGGGGCGGTGCCAGTACAAAGTCATTATCGAGCAAAATACAGGGCCTGCATGGTACAGTTATTACCGTATTTCGTGGAGGACTGTCCGGATTTGCCAATAAGATAAATGACATGAAGAATACATGTCCGTGTCATACGACAATGCTATCATGTGGCCTAAGACACGGACATGGGTTGCCCACTGAACGGATGTTCTCCGGAGGAGCCGTGCCGCTTTACCCTTCCCTGTCGCTTCGCTTGTTCAACGACTATAGAAAGGAATGATAAATGAGTGAATTCCGCCCTGTTCCCCTTGAATACGCTACCCGATTGATCAATCATGGTCCCACGATTATGGTGACCAGTCGCAGCAAGGATGGCAGGCAGCGCAATGTGATGACGGCTGCCTGGTCGACTCTGGTCGAATTTGATCCTCCCCGTCTGGTTGTCGTGATCAACAAGGAGGCCTATACCCGGACTCTTCTTGAAGAGAGCGGTGTTTTTGCAGTATGTGTGCCGGCCGCGTCGTTCATCGATCAGGTGTATGCGGTCGGCAGCGTTTCCGGTCGGGGAATGGACAAGTTTTCCCGTTTCAATATCAGGACGGTACAGAGTACCGGGCTGGATATTCCGGTGATCGAGGAAGGTTGCGTCGCCTGGCTGGAATGCCGGTTGCTGCCGGAACCGGGGCCGCAGGAACGGTATGATACCTGTTTCGGCGAGGTGGTTTCCGCTGCGGCCGATCAGAGGATATTCCGGGATGGCCTGTGGAATTTCACCGATCAAAACAGGGAATTGCATACCATTCATCATTTGGGTGGAGGCAATTTTGTCCTGAGTGGTGAAATGATTCATGCCCGGCAGATCTAGACGGCGTACCGGAGATGATGGCGGCAGGTTGCGGTTCGCTCCTGCCGTTTTTTTCATACGTTGATCCGCTTTATGCCGGTTAATGTACTGTTTCCAGTTGGACTGACCGGTATCATGGCCCGTGTTCCGTTGTCGTGGATAATGCCGGCAGGAATCTTGCGGCAAGCCAATCTGTTAAAGAACGGTTCGCCAGTCGTCCATTTTGCGAGGATGACTTCAGCTTTTGCCCCGAAACGTGTGAGTGTATATATGAGAGTGACAGTACTTTTCCGGATGTGTGCCTTGCTGTTTCTGGCTGCCTGTCGGTCTCCGTTGCCGGATATCTCTGCAGGCCCGTTTGTTTCCGGTTCGTCTTCTGTCCGTCAGAATCCGGATTATTCGGGATGCTATGAAGTTCAGCGTCAGGTCGCGGCGGGGATATCCGGGAAGTCTGTCTGAATGAGGGCAATCGTTATGTCATCACACTGGCCAATGGTATGGATGTCGCGGGCTGTTTTTCATGGAATGCCGCAGACAATATGATTGTGCTGGAAAGACAGGGAAAACCGGCCTGGTTTTTTGCGGTCGGGGAGAATGTTCTTCAAAAAAAGGCTGGCGACAGCCAACGGAACTGGCTTTTCCGGAAGTTTCGTCAATAAATAGACCGGTATGTGTGTAACCGGATGGATCACATCAGGTGACGCAGCAGAAATGCCGAGGCGATTCCGGCCAGAACGGTCGGCAGGAAGGAAAAACGGGTTGAGAATATCAGGGTAATGGCCAACGCGATCAGGTCGGCGGGCCTGTTGGACGCAAAATAAGGTGCGATAACAGTGATCAGTACACAACCCGGTGCCGCTTCCATAACAGCCCGGGTCCGTGATCCCAGTGTCCGGTTGTGCAGTACCAGATATCCCATGATCCGGGTCAGCCAGGTGACGCATCCCATCAGCAGGAATGTGATGATGTCGGCCGGTTCGATCATGTCCTGCCTGCCGTGAAAAATGCGAAAAGCAGTCCGGCCGCGGCTCCGGCAGGAACGTACCAGGCACCGGGAACCGTCAGATAAACGGCAATGGCGACGATCAGGCTGACAAGCCAGGGACGGGCCGCGGCAAAACCCCGCCACATGCCACGCAACAGAACGAAAAACACGGCCGGAAATGCCATGTCGAATCCCCAGTTCCTGACGTCGCCGATAACAGGTCCGATAATGCCGCCGATGGTGGTAAAGACTACCCAGGTTATGTAAAGCGTCAGGGCGGCACCCATGTAGAACGGGAGGGAAAATCCCCGGATATTCCCGTCGGGTTTGCGGGATACGGCATCGTTCAGGCCAAGTGCCCAGCTTTCGTCACACATGAAAAACAGGGCGGCCAATACCTTTTTGCGGGGAAGATGGCCGAGATATGGCGACAGTACCGCACCCATCAGCAGGTGCCGGCTGTTGATCAGAAACGTGATGAGCGCGATCACGAAAATATGTGGCGGCGATGTCCATAGTTCCACAGCGGCGAATTCGGAACCTCCCCCGAAATTGATACCGGTCATCAGGGGAACCTCCAGTACGGAAAATCCTTTCTGGGTGGCCTGGGCTCCCAGAACCAGTCCGAACGGAATGAATCCAAGCATGACAGGCAGAGCCGTTTTTATGCCTCTGATGAATTCTCTTGTCTGTCCGGGTTTGTCCATGCGGGTGTTTTCCAGTGCGTTATACTGTTGTTTATTTTATAGCGAACGAATTGGAATTTGATGTCTAATATCGCTGTATATATTCCATTTTTGAAATTTTTGCGAAAATACTTTTCTATTTGTGAAATTTTATGCCAATCGAGATGGATCATACCGATCGGCGGATTCTGGAATGTCTTCAGAAAGACGGCCGTTTGCAGAATGTCGATCTTGCACGGAAAGTCGGGCTTTCCCCTTCCCCCTGTTTGAGGCGTGTCCGGCAGCTTGAGGAATCCGGGGTGATCGAGCGTTATGTCGCGCTGGTCAACCCGGTCAAGGCCGGTATGGGGCTCACGCTGTATGTACGGGTCTGGCTGACCGGACAGGATACCGGTACGGTCGATCATTTCATTTCCGAGATCAATGCCCTGCCCCAGGTCGTCGAATGTTACCTGATGGCCGGCGATTGTGATTTTCTGCTGAGAATCGTGACTTCCGGTCTGGATGAATACCGGAACTTCCAGATACGGCATCTTACCCGTATTCGGGGTGTGCAAAGTATCAAGACCGAGATTTCCCTGCAACAAATCAAGCGGACGATGGAATTGCCGCTTCGTTGAATGGTTTCCTGAGCTGTTTTTTGTCTTGTTCCGGGAAAATCCTTTCCCGGAAACGGCCAGTCGCGGTCAGACTCGTTTCATGGATACTCAATGAAATGGTTCATGGCCGATAGGGATTCAAAATTGGATCGTTACAGGATCGATTCTGTTGGTGGATTTTTCAGAAGTTGTTGCGTCCGTTTTTGCTTGACGAGAGTTACTGCGGGTTTTTTGTTGAAGCGCCGCCAGATTTTTCCCGAAAATATCTGATCCGGAGAGTCGCCCGTGTCAAAGGCCCGTGACGCGATCGACCTGTTGCGAGAAATCACTGGCACGGTAAAATGGTTTGTCGACGGGCACTTTTACCGGCATGGTTTCCGATGCCGGGACTGAATGTAATGAAGCGAATGCCGGTGCGTGGAAATAAATGCGGATTTCCCTGTTCCCTTCCGTTTTCTCCCATAGCTCGAAGCTCATGAAACTTCCCGGCGGGATGGGATTGAGCCCCTGTTCCGGTACTGTCCAGCTGATGCCGAGCAGTCCTCCGATATAGGCGATATCGGTATCGTGACCGACCAGAATGGACAGGCGGGGAGACTGTTCTGACAGGAGTGTATCCCGGATGTTTTTCACCAGATATTTGCCACCGGCCTTTGCGAGCAGAGGTGCCCTGTGTGTGGCGTCGAAGACCTTGTCATGCAACGGGATGATCTGTTTCAGAATGTTTTCATCCACTTTTCCCCATCCTGCATTTCTGTCGGGCCACTGTCCGTATTCCAGCAACATGATCTCGGCGATGCTGGAAGCGATGGGCCATTTCCCCGAAATGTCCAGTTTCGGCTTCTGCGAATCGATCCTTGTACGAGTCGGCAATTCCTTGAGGCTCGTGTATCTTTCTTCTTTTTCGCGCAAAAGGGACAGGTGATTGCAGCAGCCGGTGATTTCCTGCAACCGGTTCAGTGCCAACTGGACACCCGGGTCCTTTTCGAGAAGATCAAGCCGGGACTGTACCTGGTCCAGCGCTTCCTGATGGTTCATTTCACGCCAGGAAGTCATGTCGGGATGGAACAGGGTGTCGTAACGTGTCCCGTACTGTGGATTGATCCGGCAGCCCGGCGCCAGTCCCTCGAAAATGGCGACGGCTGTTTCACGGGTTCGCTGGTCTTCGTCTGCGATCAGTGAATATTGCTGCGGTGCCGGGCAGGAATTTTCAGACAGCAGTCCATGTTTTTCCAGAACGGGCTTGAGCGCCGTCCATTGAGCCCTGATCAGAGCCTTGCCACGCAGGGTCAGTTCTCCGGGTTTCACTGGCCATACTGGCCAGGGCTTGCTGGCCCACTGTTTCAGGGTCGCCGGGGATTGGGTCGGTGAGCGGACGCCATGACGGCTGAAAATGACGGTGCGTATCAGACGGTCTTCTAATCCGGAGGATGGGTCGGCATAAACGAATGGTGCCGGTATCAGCATGGTAAACACGGTCAGAGCAATCAGTCGGGACAGCCGTTTCATGGAAAGCCTGTATGAAAGGGTAAATGGTGGTGAATATTCTGTCTTTCTCTGTTCGGACAAACTTTGTTTCAGGGCAAAGAGTGGTGTATTCTCCGGAATATTCCGCCAAACAGGTTCCGGGAAAATACGCTCATTGTTTCGTGCTTCATTCGTGAGTGGTATAACATAGATCTTTTCATCTTCTGATTCCCGTTTACTGATGAATCCTTCTGCATCCGCGGCCCGGGGGTATTTGCTGGCTTTGCTGGCGACCGTTTTGTGGAGCACGGTTTTTCCGCTGGTTCGCGTTTTGCCGCAGACCCTCTCGCCTGTCGAGCTGGCTTTCTGGCGCTGGCTTTTCACGTTTTCCTGCATGTTGCCTTTCGGTGCGGGAGCTGTCCGGGAACACTGGGCATTGGTGCGTCAGTGCCGGAAGTGGATGGTTCCGGCCGGTGTACTGGGGTTTGCGATGTACAGTATTCTGATGTTTGAGGCAGGCCATACGACGGACGCCACCAATTTGTCGCTGATTGCAGCGACTGCGCCGGTATTCATGGCGTTTTTCGCCCGTTTCTTTCTGGGAGAAAGACTTGCGTCACTCCAGTTGTGTGGACTGGCAGTCGCCGTTTTCGGCGTGATCGTGCTGGTACTGCATGGTGATTTTCACCGTCTGGCCGCCCTGTCGTTTACCGTGGGTGATTTATGGATGCTGTTGGCTGCCTCATTGTTTGCCGTGTACAGTATTCTTGTCCGCAGGCGTCCGGCGGCCATGCCGCAAAAGGCGTTCATGCTGGCCATGCTGGCATACAGTCTGCTGGCGCTGTGCCCTTTCATGATTGGCGAAGTGGCAAGGCCTGGATATTCCCTGCCCGATATGCCGACATTTCTGATCATGGCCTATATCGCGGTCATTCCGACACTCATTGGTTATTTGTTATGGAACCGTTCGGTCGAGTATATCGGTGCGGCCCGTGCCGGGATCGTTTATTACAGCATACCTTTTTTCAGCAGTCTGGAAGCTGTCGTTTTTTTGCACGAAACAGTCTCGTTCTCGCAGATTGCGGGAGGCGCTCTGATTGTCGGTGGCATTCTGCTGTCTTCGCTGAATATCCTGAAGACACTCTGGCGTTTTTGAACGACTGGTCATTTTCCCATGTCCACTATGCAAACCGGTTATTGCCGGATTTGAGAGAATCAGGCAATAACAAGGCATTTTCATCACTGCCGCCTGTTTCCGGGAAAGGATATAGTCAGTGTCATCGGATTATTTCGAAATCATCATTTTTTCTGGCGAAGGAGGTTTGAAATGACGAAAAAACTGATTGCCTGTTATTCCCGTGCCGGCAGCAATTATTTCGGCAATCGTATTGTCGATCTGGCTGTGGGCAATACCCGGGTAGTGGCTGAAAAAATACAGGCTTTGGCAGGAGGTGATCTTTTCCGTATCGAGCTGGTGAAACCGTATCCTGCCGATTACGACGAAACTGTTGAACGGGCGAAAGAAGAACTGGGAAAAAATGCACGCCCAGAATTGAAAGAGATCGTGAGAAATCCCGATGTCTATGATACCGTTTTTCTGGGGTATCCGATCTGGTGGGGGGTGATGCCGATGCCTGTCCTGACATTTCTGGAGTCTGCGGATTTTTCGGGAAAAACGATTGTTCCGTTCTGTACGCATGAAGGCAGCGGGTTTGGCATGAGTGAACGGTATATCCGGCAATCCTGTCCGAAAGCGAAAATTCTGTCTGGTCTTGCCATCAGAGGGGGGAAACGGGATCAGGCCGATGCGGAAATCAGGAAGTGGTTGAAATCGCTGAACCTGCTTGCCTGAAAATCAGGGGCTTTTGAACCGTTCGGCAGCCGTCTTGACAGAAAAACCGGCCCGGTCGGATCCGTGCGGATATAAATCGTCCAGAAAATTTTTTTCATCGGCCACTTCTTCTTCGGCGATTTCTTTCCACCAGTGCCGATTGGGACCGGTTGTCCCATCGTGCCAGCGGTAACCCCGGGTTTTCAGGGCATCCTTGGCCTCGAATGGTGCGCCGAATGCCCGTACCGTCACGGTTTTTTTGCCGGCCTGTGCAAGCAGATCGGCAAACGCGTGGTTCTGGACATGGAGCAACCATGCCAGCGCCAGACAGTCGATGGATGCACGGTGCGCTTCATAAAAATATCCCGATTTAAGCAACAGATCTTCCAGTTTCAGGTTTTTGAAACCGAAACGGCGCCAGTCGATACCGGCAAGAGAACAGGCCCATTTTTTTTCTTCGAAGCCCTTAAAGCGTTTTTCGAAAAACGGCCGGTCGAAGGAAGCGTTATGAGCCACAATCAGAAAAGCGTCTTTCAGGCAGTCCGATACCATCGTCTCATCGATATGCTGTCCGCTGACTTTTTCATCTGTGATACCGGTCAGTTCCGTAATGAATGGCGGAATCGGCATACCCGGATCCTCATAGGCGCTTGCGATGCGATCGATGGATACGAGCTGTTTTTTCGAGGGGGAGAAACTGGCCCTGACCAGTCCCAGTTCGATGATGACGTCCGTGTCGAGCGACAGTCCGGTGGTTTCCGTATCCAGAAAGACGATGGATATTTCATCACCCGTTGCGTTACAGAATCTGTATGGCAGGTTCAGGCCTGACCGGGTGACGGGTATGCGTTCCAGAAGGCGGAAATCATCCGTTTTCGCCAGGAGTTTGTTCAGACGTTTTCTTAAGGACTGGATTTCGTCTGCCGGTTCCTTTTTTACAGAGGAACCACTATCGGCAGTGCCGAAAAGGTCGGGCTGCCGGAGGAAAAACAGATCGCCATTCATGGATTCGGTCGCTTCTGGTTTGAAATAGCGTCAATGATACCGCGAGTTGTCTTTTCTGACGACAGAAAACCGTTCCGGCAGGTTTTGAATCATTCTTTTCAACCGTTTGTTTTCCTCCGGTTCAGGCAAGGTCTTTTTGGGGGTGCCGTCTTTCCATCCAGAGTTGCCAGGCGTTGAACAGATTCTGCCAGACAATGTAGGCGCTGGCGCCGACAGCCACAACGGGATTCAGATAGGTTTGCGACAACCATGCAGCCAGAACGGCATTTTTCTGGCCCAGTGCCTGTCCGCCGGTGATACGCTGTCCGTAGAGTTTACCCAGCCATTTTCCGGCCGTGAACAGAAGACAGCAAACAAGGAAAGCGGCGACAGCGAGCCAGACGGCCGCCCACTTGTCGGCAGGTTTGTTGACCAGTGTATCGACTGTTCTGGCGATAACGATCATGAGTGTCAGGCCCCAGAGATAGAAAGCGGCTTCCTGCCATTTCGCCAGTCTCGTTCCCACAACAGGCAGAAACCGTCTCAGAAACAGGGCCAGAACGAATGGCAGAACCAGAAGAGGAAAAACTTTCTGCGAGATGATGAAAAAAGCTTCGGTAAAACCGATTCCACCACTCATGGGATGGATAAAGGGAAACAGCAGCGGTGCCGCAATGGCGGTTGCCAGATTGGAGAGAATCATATAGCTGGTGAGACTGGCCGCATTGCCGCCCAGTTTACGGGTGATGACGGCCGCTGCTGTACCGGTCGGTGTCATGATGCAGACTGTGGCCGTTTCGGCGATGAGAATATCGAATGGTTTCAAAATGATGAAAACAACAAGGCTGCCGGCAATCTGGAGAGCTACCAGCAGGAAATGGAATGAGCTGAATTTGAGTTCTGACACCGGTATTTTGCAAAACGTGAGAAGCAGCATAGTGAAAATGAAATAAGGCACAAAAAAACCGAAATGTTTCCAGAGGGGAAAACCCAGAGCGCCGAGCAGGATGGCAAGCGGTAATGTCCAGTTTTTGACAAGATCGATGATGATTTTCATAACAGCACCTTCTGTTATCGTTGACGGGAGATATCCCTTTTGTTTCCGGAAAGTGTAGCGCTTTGTCAGATATATAAAAAATACTTTTTTTGTTTCTTATTTATATTGAATATGTATATATAGATGTCGCCAATGATAGTACCTTCATGATTGTCATGGTGACGGTAACCGGATGAAATCGCTGATGGTATCGCCCCGGTGGAGGTCGGTGTGTGGACTGGCATGTATTCGCAGATGTGGGTTGCCGGTGTGTGCCAATCCTGTATTCCCATTCTGGTACAGGATTGGCCCCAACGTGACTGGAATGCCTTTTGCCTACGGAAGTATGGAAGCTGATGGCCGTATTTCGGAGACTGTGTAAAACGTCATGGACTGAGTGTCGTGAAAATCCCTGCCGGGTATTTTACGGAATGATGTTTTTGCTTCTCAAAAAAGTCGTGAAACCGTTCCAGTCACGGTATTTCACCCAGTCCTCATAGTGGAACATGTGTTCGTAGGATTTGCGCGGGCCGGCCTGGCTGGGATATTCCGGAAGCATTCCCGATATTTTCAGGTCGGCGATATCGGCAGGTAACGGTTGGTGCCGCCGGAGTTTTTTACGGTAACGGGGTTTGTAGTAAATGCCGAAATAAAACAGATTGTCTTTGGCGATCCGTTTTCTGAAAGCATTTGTGACGAAGCGGCTGGTCATTTTGTGATGCCGGTGTCCGTATTCTCCACGGGGATTGTGAGTCACGATCGATTGCCAGTCTTTGGCCGTCATGATGATTTCAAGAGTGGCTTTGATGTCGGTGCCGGCCGTTTTCCAGCGATCCTGTTTCTGTTGCTGGTCGAGGTCGGGAAATCCCAGTTTGAGATACTGGGCCTGACAGATTGCCATGGCGTTTTTCAGTTCCTCATCCCTGACGGAATCCGTACCGGCGGTGATGCATACGACCAGATAGCGTCCCGTGTCCTGCAAAAGATGCCCTCCTCCCCAGATGGTTTCATCATCGGGATGAGCGACGATCATCAGCTTTTCCGCCCTGTCGAGGTCGACGGTATCGAGCAGTTTGGCGACAGGCTTTTCGAGCTGTTTCATGCGCAAGTCCGTTTTTTTGTTTCCCATATGCCTGTAGACAAGGAAAACGGCCAGAACGAGGCTTGCCAAAAGGACTGCGGCAATGAGCAGCATGATCATTTTTCTTTCCGGACCGGCATATCGGGCAGCCACTGGAAATCCATCTGTCGCCACAGACTGGTCAGGCGGGTCATGGCTTCGTCAGGTTTCATGGCGGCATAATCCGGTGGATCCACTGCATCCGGATTCGTTCCATAAACCATCAGCTCGATGGAGTAGCACCGGTCGCGATGGACGGTGCGATATGCCTGGACGGAAATCGATTTGTTCATGGCGGCATCGCTTCCGCTGAAAAAGGTATAAATATTGTCCTTGTGCCGGAATGTCTTGAGACTGTCCGGCGTGGCGTTTGGGGGCAGGTTGCGACATTGCCGGACCGTCACGGGGTCTTCGCTGACTCCGATCCGGATTTCGGCAACGGTCGTTTTCTGGGGTGTTCCCGGCAAGGCCAGCGAAACCAGAGGAAACCCCTTGTCTTTTTCGCTGAACCAGCTCCAGCTGCCGTTTTCGAGATATCCCGGTTCGAATTGTCTGGAAGGTTTGAGGTGGGATGGATATACAAACCGGAAACCGTAGGTGTTGTCGATCCAGGTATTGATCTGGCGGGGAGTTTCCATGAGCCGTTTGCGTAACAGATTGATGTCGATGACATCACTGTCCTTGCGGCATTCCGAAGGAGCATCGGCAGGATTCAAGGGCGGTTCGGTTGTTTCGGCTGTTGCCGGTCCGGCCGGCAGTGCCAGAACACAGGTGATAAACAAAATGTTGGCAATATCGCGTTTGTGCATGATATTCCTGTTCACTGACTTTCCCTCAGAGGGACTGTCGTCTGTAACTTTCGGTTTTCGTTATGTCTGCCTTGAATGATACGGCATAGCCTGTTGCCGGATTCAGCTGGCATTCGAAAGTGAAATAATGCCAGTTGTATCCCTCGCGGAACTGTCCGGTTCCGGTCAATTGTCGGTTGCCTTGTAGTTTCAGGCTGTCGCTTTTTACGGTACCGAGAAATACCCGGTCGGTTTCCCGGTACTGTTTTCTGAAATACCGGAGAGCGGCGGGACGGCACATGGTTTCCGAAACTTTTTTGGCGTCGCTCCATTCCATTGCCATTTGACGCTCTCCCTCATCCAGTCTGGAAAAGGCGTTCCGGATGGCCTGTTGTTGTCTTGGAGACAGCTCGCTTCCGTTTTTCGCTGCCGTGGCAGTATCACCGGCAATTGCCGGACTCAGGGTCGACAGCAGGACGGCCATGCCGGCCAGCGTTCCTGAAAAAATATTCTTTGCCATGCCACAGTCTCCATAGAGCATATAAAAGTTGCCATCGTCATGCTTCAGGCACTTTTTTGCATCGATTACCCAATAGTAACAGGTAATCGCGGATTTGCTAAATGTCCGTCGTCAGTTCTCCCGGGTTTTGGCAGCCGTTTGCCGGAAAATCATTGCCATGAAACGGGATTCCAGCCCAGGCCGGCCTTGGCGGCACCGTAACCGACAGATGCTCCGAATTTTTTCAGTACCCGATCGGCCAGTTTTTCCTGTTCGGTGTAATCGACGATTTCAGGCGATTTGATGATATCACGGGCAACGCTTTCCACCGTTCCCAGTTCATCGGCCAGTCCGAGTCTGATCGCTTCGGGTCCCAAAAAGACAAGTCCGCTATAGATTTCCCGGTTTTCTTTCAGACGTTCTCCCCGACCGGCACGAACCGCTTCGATGAACTGCCGGTGAATCTGGTTCAGCATGGACTGGGCGTACTGGACCTGTTGCGGTGTCTGTGGGCTGAACGGGTCGAGGAATCCCTTGTATTCTCCGGCAGTCAGCAGGCGGCGTTCGATACCGAGTTTGTCCATCAGGCCCGTCATGCCGAATCCGTTGATCATCACACCGATCGAGCCGACGATGCTGGCTTTGTCCACATAAATCCTGTCGGCTGCTGCGGCAATATAGTAACCGCCGGAAGCGCACAGTTCCTCGACGACGACATACAGCGGTTTGTCAGGATGGACCTTTCGCAGGCGCCGGATTTCATCATAAATCATGCCGGCCTGGACCGGACTGCCGCCCGGACTGTTGATTTTCAGGATAACGCCGGTTGCCATCGGTTCTTCATAGGCCTTGTTCAGAGCCTTGATGATGTTCCCGGCAGAAGCGTTTCCGGACGCTTCGATGGTTCCCTTGATTTCGATCATGGCCGTATGGGCCTGGACCGGCGTACCGTCGCTTTCGGTAAGGAAAAGATTTTTGATCGAGGCAATGACGAATATGACCAGAAAAATGGTCGTCAGTTTGAAGAAGATACCCCAGCGGCGACGGACACGCTGTTCCTTGAGAGTTTGGAGCATCAGTTTTTCGAGAACGTCGCGTTCCCAGTTGTTTTCACTCATGACAGTCCCGTTTTGTGAGTAAGGGGTTATGCATTTTCATTGAGCCAGTGGTGCAGATCCGGAACCGAACCGGCTGCATATATCGGATGCAGCTTTTGCAGTTCGGCCGCGGAGTGTGCCCCGTATTGTACGGCGATTCCGGCCGCGCCGGCATTGTTCGCCATTTGCAAATCGTGTGTGGTGTCGCCGATCATGACCGTACGGTTCATGGGTTCGCCGAGTTCCTCGGTCAGCTCGAGCAGCATGGCCGGATGCGGCTTCGACCAGGTTTCGTCCGCTGTACGACTGGCGTCGAAATAACCTTGCAGACCCGTTTCGTTAATGGCGCGGTTCAGTCCTGCCCTACTCTTGCCCGTCGCTACCGCAAGCAGGTAATTCTGGTTTTTCAGATCGTCCAGCATGGTTTTCACGCCATCGAAAAGCGTGGTTTTCGGGCTGTTTGTCAGGAAATGGATGCGGTATCGGTCGACCAGTTTCGGATAATATTCGGGCGCCAGATCCGGCAGGACGGTTTCCAGAGCCTCTTTGAGACCAAGGCCGATGACATGGGCGGCCCGTTTTTTTTCGGGCATCGGCAATCCCAGATCGAGCGCGGCATCCTGAAGGCTTTTGACAATGGCGGCTGTACTGTCCATCAGGGTACCATCCCAGTCGAAGACGATCAGGTCGAATTTCTGTTTTGGCATATTGGTCGTTAGTGGTATCCATCCGGTTTTCAGGCCACGGACGGAGCCACTGGAATGATTTGTCGAATGTGAATTTTACCGTAAATTTTTCATGTTTTTTTGCTGTTTCCGGACTCCAGTGTTTTCAGATAGCCGGCACATTCATCGGGTAATGGCGCGGTGATCGTGACCGGTTTTCCCGTTTCGGGGTGAACAAACGTGATTTTGCAGGCATGCAGGAACATGCGTTTTAAGGCATCTTCCCCTTTTTTCCCTTTTTGCAATTGCCGGTTCAGTTCGTAATCGCCGTATTTCTCGTCTCCGGCAATGACAAAACCCGACGAGGCCAGATGGACACGGATCTGGTGGGTCCGTCCTGTTTTCAGTTCCGCTTCCAGCAAGGTGAAGTCCGGATAATGTCTCAGTACGTTGAAAACGGTATGAGACGCCTGTCCTGCCGCATCGACCCGTACACGCCGTTCACCGTCGGTGGTATGGTATTTCAGTAATGGCAGCCTGACGTGCTGTCTCTGGTTTTTCCAGTTTCCATGCACCAGTGCCTGATAACGCTTGTCAATGGCCCCCTCGCGGATCTGTTCATGCAGCCGTGTCAGGGCCGACCGTTTTTTGGCCAGAACGAGAATGCCGGACGTTTCCTTGTCCAGCCGGTGGACGAGTTCCAGAAATTTCGCTTCCGGCCGCATGGCACGCAATTGCTCGATGACACCGAAGGATACGCCGGAACCGCCGTGGACTGCGACACCTGCCGGTTTGTTGATGACCAGAATGCTGTCATCCTCGTACAGGATATCGAAACGGGCATCCGGTATGCGTTTTTCTTCCCGTTCGGCTGTCTTGACTGGCGGAATGCGGATGATGTCTCCGGCTTGCAGCCGGTATGTCTGGTCGATCCGTTTTTTGTTGACACGCACTTCTCCGGACCGGAGGATGCGGTAAACATGGCTTTTCGGAACGCCCTTGAATATCCTGAAGAGATAATTATCGATGCGTTGTCCGTCCTGGTTTTCCGTCACGGTTACCAGCCGAACCGGTTTCATTTGTGAATTGTCACTAGTATCGACCTGTTTTTCAACGTTTTTACTGACATTGCCTCTATGAGTCGGGGTCATTTATCTATATAATCCTGAATCGGCCGGCAATTTCCGGCCCGTCTGTGTACAATAAAAAGAATCATTCTACACAGTTGCGGCATCCATTGGCCCGGTTTGAGACAAATTCAATGGAAAAGATGTGTACGCGCCATTTCAGTATGGGATCCAGGCTGACGCCACAGCGTTAGCCGGACGGAATGCCGGAATGAGGATTTTGCGTCTGGATACAAAGGATTTGAAGGACAAGCAGAAACGGTTTGCTGCTTGTGTCGTGATGTGTTTGGTAACCGAAAAATTTTGATGTCGTTTGGCTCTGATTTGCCCTTTTCATCGCATTGTCTGTTTATTGAATGAAATGCATATTGCAGGCGTAATCGCTAACCTTGAAATTGATCGACCCCATCCCCGCTCGTCGGGCGACGCGGGCGGCCTTTGCCGTCTTCGCCTGCCCGATGCCCGTCCTCCGTCCAGCCTTTTCCGTGTGTACACCCGATTGATTTGCGACGTCGCTTCCGAGCGTATCGTTTAAGGAATATGGGCCCTCGGGCCACGGAGTGTATTTATGAAACGTATGTTGTTCAACGCAACGCAGCAGGAGGAGCTGCGCGTTGCGATTGTCGACGGGCAGAAACTGATCGATATCGATATCGAATCGAATGCCCGTGAGTTGCACAAATCCAATATCTACAAGGCAGTCATTACCCGGATCGAACCTTCCCTTGAGGCCTGTTTCGTCAACTATGGCGAAGACCGTCACGGTTTTCTGCCATTCAAGGAAGTGGCCCGTTCCCTGTTCAGGGAAGGAGTGGATGTCCGCAATGCCACTATCAGGGACGCCCTGACGGAAGGTCAGGAAATCATGGTTCAGGTCGAAAAGGAAGAACGCGGCAACAAGGGGGCGGCTCTGACCACGTTCATTTCACTGGCCGGCCGCTATCTGGTGCTCATGCCGAACAATCCGCGTGGTGGTGGTGTTTCACGGCGTGTCGAAGGCGAGGAGCGTCAGGAACTGCGTGAAACGATGGACAAGCTGGATGTGCCGCCGGGCATGTCGATTATTGCCCGTACAGCCGGGATCGGCCGTACGGTCGAGGAATTGCAGTGGGACCTAAATTATCTGTTGCAACTCTGGAATGCCATCGAGAGTGCCGGTTCTTCCGCTCCGGGCGCTTTTCTGATCTATCACGAATCGTCTCTGGTCATACGTGCCATTCGCGATTATTTCCAGCCGGATATCGGCGAAATCCTGATCGATACGGATGAAATCTACGAACAGGCCCGCCAGTTCATGAGTTATGTCATGCCGGATATGGCCAACCGGGTGAAACGGTATCGGGATGGTGTCCCGCTTTTTTCACGTTTCCAGATCGAACACCAGATCGAATCGGCTTACTCGCGTGTCGTTTCCCTGCCTTCGGGGGGATCCATTGTCATCGACCATACCGAGGCACTGGTCGCCATCGACGTCAACTCGGCCCGTTCCACTCGCGGAACGGATATCGAAACAACCGCGTTCACGACCAATTGCGAGGCGGCCGAAGAAGTCGCCCGCCAGCTGCGTCTGCGCGATCTCGGCGGACTGATCGTGATCGATTTCATCGATATGGAATCGCCGAAAAACCGGCGTGAGATCGAGGCCCGTCTGAAGGAAGCGCTGCATTATGACAGGGCACGCGTCCAGATGGACAAGATCACCCGTTTCGGTCTGATGGAATTGTCGCGCCAGCGGCTGCGCCCTTCCCTGTCCGAAGGAAGCCATATCACCTGCCCGCGCTGTAACGGAACCGGACATATTCGCGATACGGAATCGTCCGCCCTTCAGGTTCTCCGGATTATCGAGGAAGAATCCATGAAGGAAAGTTCGGCGGTCATTCATGTCCAGATTCCGGTCGATGTCGCGGCGTTTTTGCTCAATGAAAAACGTGGCGAGATCATGAAAATCGAATCGCGCCACAAGGTCAAGATCGTTCTGATACCGAACAAGTATCTGGAAACGCCACACTACAAACTGGAACGTATCAAGCATGACGATCCGCGTCTGGAAGAACCGGAAGTCAGTTACAAACTGGCGGAACAGTCCGATGTGGACATGAGTTTCTCCAAACGCCAGAAAGAACCGGTCAAGCCGGCACAGGAAGCGATCGTCAAGAATATTCCGGAAGGTATGCCGGCTCCGGTGGTCGATCATTCACCGGTTCCGGCCGTTGCCGAGAAAGGATTTTTCGACCGCCTGCTGGGCTTTTTCGGTATCGGCAAAACTGAAGCACCGGCAGAACCTGCCGGGAAACAGCCGTCCAGAAACGGACGGAAGGGCCGAAACGGCGAGCGTTCACGCAGCCGCAGCCGCCGGGGTGAAGCACGTGAGGAAAAGAGCCGGACAGCACAGCCGGCAGTGGCTTCCTCGTCCGAGCATGAGGATGCCGCTGCAACAACGGTACCGAAAACCGGCCGCCAGCGCAGGACCCGTGGCGAAAAAGGTGAACAACGCCAGCGGGAAGAACGCAAACAGGCCAGAAGTGAGGAAAATGCCGTAAAGCCGGAAGTTTTGGAAACCGTTGTCGCGAAACCGGAAGTGACTGCACTGGTTCCGGTATCCGAAGCCATCCAGATCGTTGCCGCTGAAACGGATGTCGTCACGGAAATGCCGGTACAGGAACGTACAGGTGATGTCGGTAATGAAGACGAAACCCGGCGTCGCCGCCGTCGCGGGGGACGCAATCGCAGCCGTCGGGATGCCAATGCCGAAACACCGTCCGAACAGACTGAAATGCCGAATGCGGATACCGAAAACATTGTCGCCGTTCCTGTTCCGGAAGTGCCGGTGGTTGATATGTCCTCTGTGGAAGTTACGGAAGTTGCTGGAGAAAACGGATCCTCTGATGGTGCCGATACCGTTCAGGTGAATCCGGAAGAGGAAACCGCTTCTCCGCGTCGTGAAAGCCGGCGTTCCCATCCGAGACGCCGTCGCGCTCCGACGGAAAATGCTGCCGTAGCGGCCGAAACGGATGAGACTGCTGTTTATGCCGAAAAGGCAGATGACATCGTCGCAGACGTTCAGGTTGTTCCGGTCGTTTCTGAAGTTGAATTCGTGCCAGCCAAAACGGCTGAAATTGTGGAAGCCGTCGTCACGGAAGTACAGCCCGTTGTTGTGGAAGCGGAGCCACCTGTCGAAGAAGTGAAACAGGAAGATGTCGCAGCGGTAGCAGAGCCGGTTACCGAACCGGTAACGGAACCTGTCGCCGGATCGGTTGAAACGGATTCGGCGGGAGTTCTTGTCGACCCGGAAGGTGAGGCTGAAGCCGGAAAGGATGTCGTGGCTTCTTCTGTATCCGTTCCCGCAGCCGATCCGGTATCCGAACTGGAACGGATTCTGGCGGAAGCCGGTCTGACGATGGCTTCTACCGATCCTGAGAAAATGAAGAAGGTTCAGGAAAGCCGGATTCAGTCAGAAACGGAAACGGTCAGACGACCGGTTCGCAGAAGAAGAGCTCCCGTTGTTGTCGATGACGGCCCATTGATTCAGGTGGATACCCGAAAGGAATAACGACGCTTTTTCCGAAATGAAAAAACCGCGTGAAAAACGCGGTTTTTTTATGATTTTCAGGTCCGCTTGCTTGTCGTAATGGCGTGATTTTTGCGAGGTGTCGCACCGCAATGAAATGTGCGAAGTATCGAATTGTCCATCCGGTTCAGAAATGTCGCAGGCCGGCAGCGGAAAACGATCACGCCATGTCAAACAATAGAAAATGGGAATTTCGGGTTGCCACCAGCGTCAGATGGCCGGTATCTTCTATAGCGGCGCCATCGCCTGCCAGGAGGGTTTCTTTTCCATTGATGCTCATTTCCCCGCTGATCATCTGGATCCATACCCCTCTTTTGTCGGCGATGTCGTGATCGATAACACTGCCCTTTTCCAGTCTGGCGGCATAAACGTCGGCGTCCTGGTGAATCGAGATGGAATTGTAGCGGGCCGTTTTGCTGGCGATCAGAACCAGACTATCCTGATCGATATCCGTAAACGATGCCTGGGTATATTCCGGACGGACATTTCGTTCATCGGGCATGATCCATATTTGCAGAAAATGGACTTCTTCATTCGCTGAACCGTTGTATTCACTATGCAGTATGCCTTTTCCGGCACTGATACGCTGGACTTCGCCTGCTTTCATGATTTCATGGCTGCCCATGTTGTCCCTGTGTTCCAGCATACCGGAAATAACGTAGGAAATGATTTCCATATTGTCATGCGGATGCAAATCGAATCCCTTTCCGACAGCGACACGATCCTCGTTGATGACACGCAGCGAACGGAATCCCATGAAACGCGGATCGTAATATTGCGCAAATGAAAAGGTATGGAAGGTTTTCAGCCAGCCATGGTCGGCATATCCTCTGTCCTGCGATTTCCGGATGGTGATCATGTTCGGTTCCTTCGAAAAAAATGGGAGCAACAGGGAATGAGAAACGGTTCAGGTCTGCTGCGAGAAGTACTGAACGTGAAATGTTTTTAAGGAAGCGGCAGCCTGACACAAGGCCGTGTATCCGGATTTTCCGGTCAGTCGTGTGTCCATGTGGTGTTGCCATGCGGTTTCCACGAAAGACATAATGCGTGTATCCTTAATCGGACACACGCATTGTTCACTGTGCAGACCTGTTACGACGGATGGTCAGCCTAGCGATTTGGCTGCTTCATCGATCAGGTTCACGATGTCGTTTGCATGTGAAATGATGGAAGCATGGCTTGAATCCAGCGTGATCACTTTTTTCGCTTCCAGCCGGTCGGCCAGCCATTTCTGGGTTTCAGGCGGGATAATCCGGTCTTTCGATGAAATCTGGTACCAGCTGGGGACATTTTTCCATGCCGCTTCGCCTGACGGGGCGTTCAGGGTTTTGGCGTAGATCGGTTTCTGGGTCACACTCATGACATAGGCCTTGTCATCGGCGACATCCTGGCAGTAACTGTCCTTGAACTTGTCGTATTTGATCCAGATATAGTCGTCCAGAGTGTCGATAAAGTTCATGGCGCTCGGCGAGGGATCCCGGTAGGCCAGGACATCGTTGATGGTTTCGCTTTCGTCCAGCGAATAGGCGGCACAATAGACAAGTCCGACGACATTGTCTTCATTTCCGGCACGGGTGATGACGGCGCCGCCGTAATCGTGTCCGACCAGAATGACCGGTTCCGGATGGGCACCGATCAGCCGGATGGTGTTGTCGATGTCTTCTTCCAGTGATTTGAGCGAATTTTCGACGGCACGTACTTTGTAGCCTTTGGCGTAAAGTCCGAGAATCACGTTTTCCCAGTGATAAGCGTCGGACCATGCGCCGTGAACGAGAATGATAGTGGGTTTGGTAGCCATAATTTTCCGATTGAAGTAAAGGTGAGAAGGATTTCCCTGATGGTTCCTCCAGCATATTCCGTATAAAATCCGGCGTAATGATATTCGGCAAAGTATATCCAGATAGGCCGGATTTCCGGTATGGCTGTTAAACGGGTGTTTTCGGAAGTGACCGGTTCAGGTATCGTGTGCATGTTGCCGGAAGTATTTTTTTTACTGCCGGAAACATGAGGGAAGTATTATATGATGCAGCCGAATTTGAACCATGAAACAAATTCCGGTTCATGGTATCTTTACCGTCTATGCCGTTTATCTGACAGTTATTGCTCATGCCCTACCCGATTTTTCCCGTATTCCGGCAGGATGAAACGAAATATGTACTCCGTCCTTCCCCTGTATCTTCCGGTACAGGGGCCGTTGTGCTGGACAGGTTGGGAAGGCCTTTGAGGGATTTGCGTATTTCGGTAACGGATCGCTGCAATTTCCGTTGTGTTTATTGCATGCCGAAGCAAGTATTCGGCAAGAATTTCCGCTTCATTCCTCATTCGGATATGCTTTCTTTCGAGGAAATCACCCGCCTGGCACGGCTTTTTGTATCAATGGGAGTGGAAAAAATCCGTCTGACCGGCGGTGAACCGCTGTTGCGCAGACATGTCGAGAGACTGGTCGGACAGCTGGCCGGGCTGAAAACTCCGGGTGGACGACCAGTCGATGTGACGCTCACGACTAACGGTTCCCTGCTGGCCAGAAAGGCCCGAACGCTTTTTGATGCCGGTTTGCGGCGCATTACCGTATCGCTGGATGCACTAGACGATACCGTTTTCATGAAAATGAACGATGTCGGTTTCCGGGTCGCGGATGTATTGAACGGTATCGAGACGGCATTGTCCGCAGGATTTTCTCCGGTCAAGGTCAACATGGTCGTCAAAAAAGGCATGAACGAAAATCAGGTGCTTCCGCTGGCACGATATTTCAGGAATACCTCTGTCATCGTCCGGTTCATCGAATACATGGATGTCGGCACGACGAATGACTGGACTGACCGGAAAATTGTTCCGGCAAGAGAGCTGCTTAGGATGATCGATGATGAAATGCCGCTGGAGCCACTGGAAAAACATTACCGCGGCGAGACGGCCGGGCGTTGGCGCTATCGTGACGGCGGCGGTGAGATCGGGGTGATCGCCAGTGTGACGCAGGCTTTTTGCCGTGACTGTACCCGGCTTCGCCTGTCGACGGAAGGCAAATTGTACAAATGTCTCTTCGCGACGGAAGGTTTCGATTTGCGGCGTCTGTTGAGAGGAGGTTTTTCCGATGGAGAGATTGCCAGAGCGGCCATATCCTGCTGGCAGCGTCGTGACGACCGGTATTCCGAATTGCGCGGAAACGCTTCCGCTGGCCGTGGCCGGAAAATAGAAATGTCCTATATTGGAGGTTGAACATGGTGTGGATGTTCCCGGGGTTGACCGATATTCCCGATTCATGTCTTTATGACGATGTGACCGGTGTCATCCTGGCAGGAGGCCGTGGACGGCGGATGGGAATGGTCGACAAGGGGTTGCAGCTTTTGAAAGGCAAACCGATGGTCGAACATGTCATCGACCGGCTAAGGCCGCAAGTCAGCACCCTGATGATCAATGCCAACCGGAATACGGAGGCTTATGCGACATTCGATTATCCTGTTTATGCCGATGATCCGATGGATTTCTCCGGCCCTCTGGCCGGTTTTCTGACAGGGTTGCGTCATTGCAAGACGTTGTATCTGGTGACGGCGCCTTGCGATGCGCCTTTTCTTTCGCGGCATCTGGTTGAAGATCTTTATCGTGCGCTGGATGGAAAACGGGCTGATTTGGCCGTGGCCGTTTCACGGGCCGATGAATATTGCCAGATCCAGCCCGTTTTTTGCCTGATGAAGGCGTCGCTTGCTTCCCATCTTGAAAATTATCTGAAAAACGGCGGTCATAAAATCGATGAATGGTACGCGTCGCTGAATGTGGCCACGGCCAGTTTCGATGATTTGCATGCATTCGAGAATGTCAATACGCCAGATGAACTGAAGAGGTTGCAGGATCTGCCCGATAACGATACCGGAAGGTAATTCATGAATGACAGTGCTTCGACAATAAAGGATTTGACCGGCGTCCTGCCTTCCTATAATCCCGATTCCATTTCTGTAAGACTGGCCCATGATCTTGTTTCAGGTTTCGTCTCGCCGGTCAGCGGCATGGAAAAAGTGCCTTTGCGTCATGCGTTGGGCCGTGTGTTGGCCGAGGATGTCGTTGCACCGGTTTCGGTGCCATGTTTTGACAGTGCAGCGATGGACGGTTTCGCCTTTTCTTCCCGGGATTTGGATTTGTCGAATCCCGTGATGCTGAAGGTTGCGGGATTTTCTGCGGCAGGTCACCCCTATTTGGGCCGTATCCGGTTCGGGGAATGTATCCGTATCATGACCGGTGCAGTGGTTCCCGAAGGATGCGATACGATTGTCCAGCAGGAAAATGTCGAAATGATCGACGAAATGCATCTGTCCGTTCCGGCGCGGGCTGTCATGGCAGGGGACAATATCCGCAAGACCGGTGAAAATGTTTGTGAAGGTTCGGTTCTCATAGTCGGGGGAACATTATTACGACCGGCCCATCTCGGGATGCTGGCATCAGTCGGAATGGCGGAAGTCGCTGTTCGCCGTAAAGTCAGGGTCGCGCTGTTTTCAACCGGAGACGAATTGCGACCGGCTGGCATGGAACTGGAGAACGGAGCGATTTATGACAGTAACCGGGCGGTTTTGACCGGATTGATGGAACGGCTTGGATGTGATGTGCTGGATATGGGAATTGTCGGCGATGATCCTGGGGAACTGGAAGAGGCATTGCTGCAAGCCTGTGAAAATGCCGACGCCGTGGTGACATCGGGCGGTGTATCTGTCGGTGTCGCGGATTATACCAAACAGGTCATGGCGAAAATGGGAGATGTCGCTTTCTGGTCGATCCGGATGCGTCCGGGGCGTCCCATGGCATTCGGCAAGATTCGATCCGGGGGCGATCATGCCTTTTTGTTCGGTCTGCCGGGCAATCCGGTGGCGGTGATGGTTTCCTTTTATTTTTTCGTCCGGGATGCGCTTTTGCATATGATGGGCGCCCTGCCCTCGCCGTTGTTGCCTGTCAGGGCTCAGGCGGCAACCAGTTTGTCCAAGCGTGTGGGCCGGATGGAATTTCAGCGGGGTGTCCTGAGCCAGAATGCCGATGGTAATCTGACGGTGAGAACGACCGGAGAACAGGGATCGGGGATCCTGCGTTCCATGACCGAGGCAAACGGTATTATTGTGTTGCCCGAAGAGTGTGAAACAGTCCGGGCCGGTGAATGGGTGGATGTCATCCAGCTTGAAGGACTGACCTGAGTGACAGAAAAGCTTGTCATGCCGGTGCGGATACTGGGAGCCGTTTTGATTTTTGAAGGGACTCGGAGTTCAGGTTCTGCCTGAATTTGTCGAAAAGACAAGATGTTGTTTCCGGCAGATTCAGGCAGAACGGATTTCAGGAGACGTATTGCGAGAGTGTCATGACATCCGGTCCGCTCCAGGTATACAGGGCAAGCAGGGGTTCTTCTTCCGTTCGCATGGCATGAATCCTGTTTGAGGGATGCAGGATGAAGGAACCGGGGGTGTGCCAGGCGGATTTTCCGTCCAGTGTCCATTGCCCCGCTCCCGAGAGAACATAATAAAGTTCCGTTGCAGGGTGAAAATGTGCAGGATAGAAACTGTGCGGTGCAATCAAAGTAAATCCCATGCAAAAGCTTTCGCAGACAAACGGGGCTTGTGGACCGATAATTTCACCCCATGCCATTTTAATGCCGAGATCCGGCATGTCGTTGCGGGGGGGATAATTGTATTTCCAGGGCAAATACGGAAGTGCATGAGCCAGGACATCAAGAAAAGGACGGGTGGAAGATGTTCCGTGTTTCAGGGCTTCGCCAATAAAGGAAGTGACCGGGAACATGCTTTTGGAAAAAGTTCCGGTCAGTTCCGGAATTTCCAGAGCCAGCATTTTGCTGGCTTCCGTGCCGATAGCATCGGCAACGGCAGATCGTCCTGACAGAACAAGTGCCGCCGCCTGGATGACGCTCCATATCCGGGGATCTTTCATATTCGGATTTCCTTTCCGGTCATTTTATTCGTGGGGTTGACTGAAGTACGGCGACAGTGTGTCCGATTTCCTTTCCGTTTTTCCATGCTGCCCATGCTTCGGTTGCGCTGAGCTGGTGAGGCACCAGTGTTTTTTCAATTTCCAGTGCCCCTGTTCCGGATTCTTCCACACTTGTTCCCGAGAACGCTGTCCTTAAATCGTGTACAAGATAAAAATGAAACGGACCCAGTCCCGCAGCTTCCTGCCTGGCATAGCCGGATAAGACATCTTCCGCTTCTGCCTGGATTTTCCAGCTATAAGTCAATATTTGCGAGTCGTAACCGGCCTCAAGCCCAAGCAATCTGAATATATCGAGATTGACGCGGGCTCCCAGTGTCGAATAAACGGAACCGTTTTCTGTCAGAAACTGTCTGGCCTGAAGCAAAGCCAGGAAATGCAGGTCGAGCATATTGTTATGAACCAGTGCCGGGATCGGTTCACGGCGTTTTTCCAGAAAGTGACCGCTGTTCCGTTTCTCGGCAATGCCTGAACCTCCGTCAAGCGGAACATTGGGCAAATTCTCGTAAATGACGTCATAATATTTTTGCTGTCCCGATAGCGGTGAGAGCAGATCTCCGGCTCCATACGCCATAATGACTTTTTTCCCCTTCCGGAGATTGTTTGTGATGTTTTTCGCCGCTGTTTCGACGACTTCAGACTGAAGATCTGTAAAACCGACATGGTCTGCACCGAGCAGTTCGATGGCTGCCAGCACGTCCAGTCCGGAACCGGTACCGATGGAACAAAAAGACGGAACAGGATGGCCATACCGTTTCCGTATCAGCTTGAATGCCGGTACGGCAACAGAGGCTACCCAATCGCTTTCAGGATCGTCGGTTTTCGGTAAATAGGCATGACTGGAAACTTCAATATTGAGTGTATCGGCGACTATTTCCGGAGGGACCGTGAGATTCAGATACTTTACTGTATCGATTTGTATATTCATGGTTTATTTCCTTTTTGCTTTCTGGAGTGCCTGATCAAAATCCCTGATGATGTCGTCGGCATCTTCGATGCCGACGGATACACGGATCATGTCATCCGGGATGCCTGCGGCAAGACGTTCCCTGGATGAAAGCTGTGAATGGGTGCTTGTTGCCGGATGGAGTACCATTGTCCGTGCATCGCCGACGTGAACGACCAGCGATGCCAGTTTCAGTGCCTTGACAAATTCCCGTACGGCAGCCGAACCGCCTTTCAGGCCGAAAGTCAGAACTCCGCTTGCGCCGCTGTAATCGAAATATTTCAGGATACGCGGGAAACTTCTGTGATTTTTCAGTCCCGGATAGACGACCCAATTCACTTGTGGATGGTTTTCGAGAAATTCGGCAAGCGCCAGTGCGTTTTCGCAGTGACGGGGCATGCGCAGATGGAGTGTTTCCAGCCCGAGATTGAGCAGAAAGGCGTTGAATGGACTGAGGGTGACGCCGAAATCTCTTAGGTACTGGGCGCGGGCCTTGGATATGAAAGCGGCACGTCCGAATTTTTTCCAGTAGGATGTATTGGCATAAAGCCGGTCAGGTTCGACGTAATCGGGAAATTTGCCGTTGTTCCAGTTATAGGAACCTCCATCAATGACCATTCCTCCCAATGAAGTAGCTTGTCCTCCGATATATTTTGTTGCCGAATGTACGACAATATCGGCGCCGTGATGAAATGGCTGGCAAAGAAAAGGCGTTGCAAGAGTATTGTCAACAATGAAAGGTACGTCAAATTCGTGCGCCAGTGAGGAAAACTTGTCGAAATCCAGGATGTCGAGCGCGGGATTGCCGATTGTTTCCCCAAAGAGTAAGCGGGTATTGGGACGGAATGCCTTGCGGAGTTCTTCCACAGGGTCTTCCGGATTGACAAACGTTGTTTCGATACCGAGTTTTTTCAGAGTCGTTCCGAAAAGTACATGGGAACCGCCATATATGGTTCTGGCGGAAACAAGATGATCCCCTGCCCTTAGCAGATTGGCGACGGCAAGCAGAACAGCGGCCTGGCCGGTCGAGGTAGCCACAGCACCAGTACCACCTTCCAGAATAGTCATTTTCTGTTCAAAGGCCGCCAGAGTGGGATTGCCTGTGCGGGTATATTTGAAACCGCTTTCCTCAAGTGCAAACAGGCGTTCGACCTGATCCACGTCTTCGTATTTGTAGGATGCCGTCTGGTAAATTGGCAAAACACGCGGTCCTCCGACTGCTGCCTCGAACCCTGCCTGGATACATTGTGTTCCGATTCCCCATGTGTTTTGATCGTTGAGGGAAGACGGATTGTTTTTTATCGAATTTTGCATGATATGGTTCTCGTTAAATTTCTTGCTTGTTTCGGCGATACCTGAATCAATCCCTGAGGAAAAATTCCCGTCAGGAGAATGAGATGCCTCATCTTGTACAGCTCATGATTTTTTCCCATGAGCGGTACAGTTCTTTTTCACTTATTTCCCGACTTTGAGTTCTTCCTTGAATCGGGAATAAATTGTATTGGCCGTGTAAAGTGCCGCCACCGGGTTATGTCCCAGAACACGGTCCTTGACGATCATGACGGTAGTCGGTGCAGCCGAATATTTGAGGAACATGGTGTCGTGTCCGACGCACAGTCCGATGACGATATTGAAATCGGTTCCTTCCTTTTCCAGAACTTTGGCTTGCATGATCGGGTTGCACATGGATTCATGACCACATCCGCCATTGAGTTTTTTTTCGTTCGGTACACCGACTGCCGTCTTGTCTATGGCACCGACCTTGCAGCCGACGGTGTAACTTTTGATATTCAATGCTCTGAGGATCCTTGAAAAAATCCGTGTTTCGTTCATCAGACCGACACACGATGCAATACCGATATATTGGTAACCCATGCGCTGAATGAATTTGATCGTTTCTTCCACGCGAGTCAGCCTGCCGTAGAATTCGCCTTCGATACCGGCAGATACACGGGAAATATCTCCCATTTCCTGATTGTCTTCATAGATTTTCATGACTTTCGCCAGTTGATCGTTATCGACATGTTCCGTCAGACAGAAAGCGGGATATCTGGATTCGTTTTTTGCCCTGCAGGCCAGTGCTGCGCAATCCGAACAGCTGAGAATAATGTCTTTTTTAGCCATGATGGATGTTCTTTTTTGATGACGGCCCTTTGCATGATCGCTCTTTTGCCGGGCCGTCAGTTTTTCCGTATGTTCAAGGAAACCGGTTTATTTCACATTGGCAACATCGGCAGCGGTATAACTGTCGGGCACGTTTTTCTGAAAAAGATAAACGCGGTCAGCGAAAGCCTTTGAGTCTGTTCCCTTTTTCAGAATGCCGATTTCCGCAAATTGCCGGGCATTCAGTTCAATGGCGTTATACCCCCCCTGTATGGAAGGATGATAGTTATAACTTTTCAACAGTTTTGTGTTGAATGCCAGATCACCGGATACATATTTCTTGTCAAGCTGGATTTTTGCCGCTTCTTCGGGATGTTCCTGTACCCAGGCTGATGCTTTCAGGATGGCCCGGGTTGCGGCAGCGGCAATTTCCGGACGTTCGCTGGCCAGCTTCGATGTGATGAAAACGACGCAGCAGTATTCCTCATCGAAAGGATGCGTTTTCGATGTATCCAGAATGACGGCCAGATCCAGTTGTTCTTCTGCTATGGTGGCAACAGGGTCATTCAGGGCAATAACGTCGATAAGACCTTTTTGCAGCGCTTGCGGCAAATCATTTCTTGAATACACGACAAATTCGACTTCCGGATTTTTTGCATCCACACTGATTCCTTCAGACAAAAGAGCACGTTTTGCAATCAGGGTCGCTGCATCCGACAAGGCTGGAACACCTATCCGTTTGCCTTTCAGATCAGCGATGGATGTGATGCCGGATTTTTTCAGGGACAGTATCTTGATGCAACCATTGTGAATGCCTGCGATGAATTTGACCGGAAGTCCGTTTTCGACAGGTTGTAGAAACTTGCTGACCAGACCGAAGCCGAGATCAACCTGATTGGTTCCGACAGCTTCCTGTGCATGAGAGGCATCAAGCTGGATATTTTCGGGCTTGATGCCTTCCGCTTCAAAAAAAACCTTTTCGACGGCGATGTGCAGAGGTGCCTGGCACAAGGATGGCGAATAGGCTATACGCAAATGATAAGGATCGTTGTTTTTGGTACTGCATGCAACCAGAACGAACGCAGACAGTCCCAAAAACAGATAGACAAGAGTTTTCTTCATTGGATTTTCCTTTGGTTACTGATAAAAAACGGGGATCTGACCGGGCAAGTGGTTCAGAGATAGAATTCAGGTTCCATGACTGTTCCGCCAAAGTCCAGCAGACGGAGTATTTCTCCTCGACATCGGAGAAATTCGTTGCTGCTTCGCGCGCGGGGACGGCTGAATGGCACATTGAGGATTTTTGTGATTCTTCCCGGACGGGGAGACATCACGACGATCCGGTCGGACAGATAAATCGCTTCATCTACATCGTGAGTGACCATGATCATGGTCATGTTGCGTTCTTTCCATATCCGGAGCAGTTCATCCTGCATGTTCATGCGGGTGAAGGCATCCAGTGCTCCGAACGGTTCGTCCAGCAACAGTACTTTGGGATGACTGACGATGGCGCGGGCCAGACTGGCTCTCTGGCACATCCCTCCGGAGAGCTGGTGTGGGTAGTAATTTCCGAAATCCTTCAAGCCAACCAGTTCGAGAAATTCGTCAACCCGGGATGACATTTCTCTGTAAATTCCCTGGGCGCGCAGACTGAAAGCGATATTGTCCCTGATGGTTAGCCAGGGAAACAGTGTATGTTCCTGAAACATGAAACCGCGGTCGCTTCCCGGTTTTTCAATCGCTTTTCCATCCAGTGCCAATGTCCCGTTATCCGGTCTGATCAGCCCGGCAATCAGACGCAAAAGTGTCGATTTGCCACAACCGGACGGACCGATCAGAGAGGTGAAGGAACCGGAGGAAATTTCCAGATGGATATCGGACAGTGCTGTGACCGTTTCATTTTGCGTATTGGTAAACAGTTTGTTTACTCCGGAAATGACAATACCATTTACCATTTGATGACCCCTTTCTGCCATACAAGAATTTTGTCGCGCAGCTGGAAAAGCAGCGTGATGATGCAATAGCAAACCAGTGACATGACAATCAGTCCGGCATAGACGTGGGCATAGGCCATCATGTCTTTTTGCCAGTTGATGTACCAGCCGAGCCCGTATTTGGCGCCCAGCATTTCAGCTGTGACAAGGGTTATGAATGATGCACAGGTTCCGTTGAAAAGACCGATGAACATGTGTGGCATGGCTGCCGGTATGCCGACATGAAAGATTGCATAACGTGAACTGGCTCCCATTGTGGCAGCGACTTCGAAGTATGAATTGGGAATATTGGCGATGCCGTTCATCGTCAGAACCGTTGTCGGAAACCAGACCGCCAGGGCTATCAGGAAAGCGCTTGCGGAAACCGTTCCCGGAAAACTGACCAGTACAAGCGGAATCCAGGCTGTAGACGGTATCGGTCCGAGTATTCTTACCAGAGGATGGATCCAGTACCGGATACGGTGGCTGAAACCAATTGCGATACCGGTTCCTATTCCTGCCAGAGCACCGAAAAACCAACCGGTCAGCTGCAGACGCAAAGAGTAAAGAAGGCATTTCCCTATGAAAAGAGATTCTTCTGCCAGTACACCGAAAATCCGGTCAAGGGTGGGAAAGTACAATACTGGCAAGGTTGCTGTTTTGGCCGTCAGTATATTGATCAGGCACAAAAAAAGAATGATTCCGCTGTAGAAAGGAGATTTCGCCTGGTAAATCTCCCTGAAGCGGGGAAAAAACAGGGCTGTGAAGAAGAAAAGAACTGTTATAACGAGCAGAAAAAGAAGTGCTGCGGCAAACCAGGGAAATTCTGCAACAGGATGCTCTGTTATATCCGTCCAGATCAGGTCGGTTGCAAGAGTTATTGTGACTGCAAGAGGAAGAATTAGTGTTTTAAGTAATTGGTATTTCATTTTCTTTTGTGGAATGGTATAGCCTGTGTCCAGACAAAACCGGTCGTTTTGCCATCGCTTTTACGTTTGCCATACCACAACAACATTCGGAAAATAATATTCCACGCAGATTTTGGATGTGCATGTATGCCTCCTTTATTTCATATAATTCCTATATGTATAATAGGTATTATTTTTCAGAATGTCAATCTTACGAAGGTCGGTATGTTCATGAATTGCGTTCTGTTTATTGACGGATTGTTTTTGTGTTGGTTGTTATTTCCCGTATTTTTTGCCGTCAATCACGTCTTGTTGCAATGACATGCCTGTCGTTGCCCTTTATTCTTTTAGTTGGGTGCGCAAGTTGGCGATACTGTAATAGCGGGCTTCGATGATGTCGTCGTCGATTCCCGCTTTTTTCATGATATCTGACAGAGAGGCCAGTTTTTCACCGAACCGTTTCAGTTCGTTTTTCATCGGGTGTCGTTCTTCATCGGGCAGATCGAGTGTGGCGATGATCTCGTTCCAGTCATCGAGAATTTCCCCTTTTTCGTTGACCCATTCCAGTGACCGGGAAATATCGTCGATCAGAAGATGTGACGGGGCGAAGTTGAAAAGCGGTGCCAGACGGGTTTTTCCACCTACCGATTCCATGGCGGTATTGCAGGGATGATTGTCTGTGTTGCCCAGGGCTGCGTTCAGCATGTCGCGCTTGATATATTCCAATGTCATGTCCGCCGGGGCGCTGGCGAACCGGCGCAAGGTTTTCAGTACAGCATTCTGGCTTGGCATGACCGATTCGTCGGCGATTCCGCATAGGGAAACGAGGCTTTCGACGGGATGACGGATCACGCCGTTTCCCGAGACTTCCCGGTCGAAACGGGGAATGAACAACATATCGCTTTGCCATTTCGGCACATGGGAAACGAACAGTCCCATTTCACGGGCCACATGGAGATAGCCTGCTTCGTTTTCAAGCACTTTCCAGTCTGCGAGATTGCGTCCGGGCGACAGTTTCACCAGAAAGTGACGGGCCGATTTTTCATCCGGCAAGGCCGCGTCGGCATACCAGAGGCCATCTTTTCCCTGTGTCATCAGAAATTTGGGCGTCTTGCCGTGAATACTGGTCGTTCCGGCGGAAAGCATGCCGTGTTCTTCCAGATATTCGACAAAATCCTCGTGTCGTTCCAGAATTTCCTGGATCGTAAAGCCACGTTCGATCCATGTGGCTGCTTTGCCGGCAAGATGCTGACGGTATGCTTCGTACGCTTCCCGGATTCTCAGATTACCGAGTGGATTGATGGCGCCAAGAAGCATCAGTTGCCAGTCGAGGGCTTTATTGTCGGGAAGATGATGTTCATAGAGCAGGTATTCGCGCCCTTCTCCATCCGGTATCAGATCCAGCAGAAACGACGGCCAGTGGACGAGCCGGTATGGTTCGGAACGGATCGAATAATGAAGGGATACCGGTAATGTCCCTTCTTTTATATAGGACGGGAAATAACTCAGTATGGAAGGCGAGGCAGGGCCCGCTTCCGGTGCGTCTGTTTCGACAAGGCAGCAGGGTTTCCATTGTCCCCGTTCGAAAATTTCTATCGTGCACTGCATGTATCGTTCTCCTGTCGGCGGATTTTGTATGTTAGCAGATTGGTGTCGTACACTGTTGTTTCGTCATCCGGTTTCTATCGGGAAGGTTGAGGAAAATGTTGTTGGTATGAAATGGTTTCGCACTTTTCGCAAGCGGCGTAAAGCGTAAAAACGTAAAGTGAATAAAACGGGGATTGTCACGATATAAAGGCGAATGATACCGGACATTTTTTATGGATATGAAATCAGCAATCCAAAGTGACAATGAAACCGGAATGGTAATTACCGGTTCGTGAATGAGATTTCCCCAAAAATGATTTGAGGCAGTGAGGGGTTGGTATCGGTAAATCGGGAGGGCCGTTTCTGAAAGGGATGTTACCGTGAATAAGCGGAACAGTCGGAAAAATATCCTAATAATCCATATAAAGATATTCCGATAAGAGACTGTTTTCTATGACTGTTTGGCAAGTCATTTATTTTCGTCTTTTCGGGATTCGATATGGACTCGAGCTGTGGTTCCTGTTTTGATCGGTATCGTTGATTGTGTTGGTCGCAGGAGAATCCGGAGTGCTTGCATGGGTCTGATTGGAGTTTTGAAAAGTGTCATGTGAATAAAGAATGATGAAAAATGTCAAAATGTCCGGCTAGGTAGGGAAACGGAATGTGCATTCACGATTGTCGATTCATGAGAGGTGAAAAACGGATGCGGAAAAACAGCTTGTAAATCGTTCGCCGGTTTTATGTCGTTTTTCCCGATCCCATGGCAGATCGGAAACGGTTTATAAGATGGCAAGCAATATGTTGAGGGGGCGCTATTAAAAAACAGGTTGCCGGCTTACGCCGGCAACCTGTTCTTTTGCCCCTGCTTGATAAGGAAATCAGAAGTTGTGGGTGATACCGATCTGGACACCGGTGACGGAATCATCGGCGACCCCGTTACTGTTGTAGATTTCACCGACGGAATCGTTATCGCTGTCGGTATAGGCGACCATTGCGTACAGGGAAGTCCGTTTGGACATATCGTAGGTGTAACCCAGTGAATATTTGTTGGCCTTGCCGTCATATTCGGTATGGCTTTCGACTTCACCCCGGTTATACGAGAATTTGACGGTATGCGGGCCGGTATTGTACTGCAGGCCGACCAGCCAGTCTTTCTGATCGATTTCTGAATCGACATCGGCCAGAACATAGGCAGCAGCACTCTTGACCTTGGTACTCTGATAACCGATGGAAACAGTGAAGCCTTCGTAAGTATAGGCGCCGCCGGCGTTCCACAGCCAGGATTTGTCGGAATCGGCGAGCCGTTCATAGTTGGCAGTCAGCATCAGCGGGCCGTTGTCGTATTTCAGGCCGATGCCGAAACCGTCGTTGCCATAGTCGTCATATCCCTTGCCACCGAAGATATCGCTGCCATTACCATGATGGGTATCCTGGCCAAGCGTATAGCTGGCGCTGAAGCCGAAACCTGCCCAGCTCGGGCTATCGTAGCGGATGGTGTTGGCCAGCTGTTCGGAATACAGGATATTGTTGCCAACCAGGGCAGTAGCAACACCCGTGACAGCGAACGGATCCAGATCGCCGAAGTTTTCGATGAGAATACTGTTGACACGGCCGAGACGGACAGCACCCCATGCTTCGCCTTCCAGACCGACGTTGGCGGCGCCCTGCCATTCGACCCCGTCTTCCCCGTCAGGATCCGCCCCTTGGAGAATATCGAGTGCGTTGTTGCCGGAGAATTTGACGCCGTTATTCAGATCGAAACGTCTTTCGAGCTGGAAGGTGGCTTTCATGCCGGAACCGAGTTCTTCTGTGCCCTTGAAGCCGATAAGGCTATCGTCGTTGCTGCCCATGCGGACGTCGGAGCCGGTTTCCTTGATCAGGCCGGTATCCACCGTACCGTAAATGGTGACGTTGGTCTGGGCATGTGCAATGCCTGCCAGTCCCATAGCCATTAAAGTGACGAGTAATTTTTTATTCATTATTGCAAGTCCTGAAAATGAATTATTGAAAAACTGTTGCTAGTGTGTACGCAGGAAGAGATTTTAGAGACAAAATTATTGAATGAGAATAATTATCATTATTAATGTGCTCTACCGTCACTTTTTAGCAACAGGCTTGCGATATATCGTGTGTAGTCGGTGTTTTTGTATCGGAAAAATCAGTTCTGCAACGGGCGATATCTGATAGGTAGCCGGTTTTTTGAAGGAACTGCATATAGCGTTCGATTATGAAAGAAGTGCCGGAGACAGCTTTTTCGGTTCCGGGCCAGGAAAAGGATATTGAATACGGAAGCGGAATGTCCGGTTTTTTTCGGAACGGGCCGGTTTAAGGGGCGCTCTCCCCTGTTTCGCCATGAAACAGGGAATGGAGCGTTTACCGGACAGATGTCAGGCCATGTGTCCGGATGGTGAGACGGATTGTCGCCACAGGTCGATGCTGTCCGGTGTCAGAAGTTGACAGGTCAGTCCGTTCCATTGTTCGGCAATGGCCTTCCATTCACTGTATTGCATGGCTTTTTCGGATGCTGCCGTGGCGAATGAACAGCTTCCCGTCATGTTGACCAGCTCCTCGAGTTCATTTTTTTCTTTCTCCCAGTTTGCATTTTCACGATTTTTCACGGTGATGATGTCATCGATCAGAATTTTCAGGCACAGTAACAGACCGTATTCCTTGTGGACTCCTTTTCTTCTGAATACATCAAGCTGTTCCATGAAGTCATCGAGAAATTTGCGATGATAGGGATTGACGTCGATACCGGGCATAAGCATGGCGATTTCCGAAGCCAGATCCTGCCGGTATTTTGAAGGAAGTTGTCCGAACCATTCGATAAGATTGTCAAAAGGCGTTGTCATGAAATTCCTTTCCTGGTGTTGTGGCGTATCCGGTCAGATTATATGGGCGATAGAGCCGGACGGGCTATGAAAACATGTTACGAGGCTTGTCTTTTTGTCTTTCAGCTGAAGCCATGGATGAAATAAACGGTGATGGCGGCAATGATGGCGTCATGAGAATCCGTTTCTATATCGGTCGCGCAAATTTGAGTGAACGGTTGTAACTTTCGATAGCGTCGCTGTAACGTTTCATCATGCGGTTGAACGAGCGTGCGGTTTTTTTCTTTTTCATGATGTGGTAGCTTGCGATCATTTCCGTCAGATGATCGTGGATACTGTCCACTCCTCCACTTCTGTCGCGCAGGGGATAAACATCGTTCAGTATTTTCCGCTGCGTGGCGAGAGCTGTTGTCATTTCCGCTATCAGCCTGTCGCCTTCGATGTATTTTTCCCTGTCTACAATACTGTTTTCTGGACTGTTGAAAAGCATGACGATTTCCTGGGCGTACAGAAGGCTTTTTTCCGTGTTGTAACCCACCATGGTTTTCTGGGCACGGTATGCGGTCATCCGTCTTTCCGTTTCCGTTTTTTGCATGCCGATCAGGATGGAACCGGCCTTGTTCATGGCGGCGATCATATTGTCGTAATCTTTTTGCAGAACCGGAAAGATTTTTTTCGCTCCGGCCATGTCGTCACGACGGTACATCTGGTTTCTGAAATATGGCAGGCTTGTCTGTTCGTCTGTATAGAGTTTTTCACCGGCGGCGATACAGGCGGCAATCGCTTCATCCAGTTCCGGCATGGAAACCTGTTCGTATGATATTCCCTTTTTCAGCCAGTCCAGCCCCTTTTCCAGACCATCGACAACGGGAAAGGAAATCGTGTCGGTTGATCGGGATTTCAGGGTATGGTTCGTGAAGGTATTGTATGACGGCCACAGACTCCATGAACCGACCATAATGCAGTTGTATCCACTGATATAGGCGTTGAGCTTCTCTGCCGTGATTTTGTCGCTGTTCGAGACGAATTTGAGTGCTCCGGTATTTGATTCGAGTATCGCACCTTCGGATTCCGATTGCAGCCGGTTCTGGTTCACGGCTTCGACGATGGTCGGAATGGCATAGTAACAGCCGCACAGGGAAAGCGGACAAACGAAAAACAGGGCCAGCCGGAAAAGAATGGGATATTTCATTTTTTTTTCTGCGACGGGGATGAAATCTAAGATAACTGAAATATCCCGGGAAAGCCAGCCGGAAAGACCGGTGGAATGCTATTTATTGTTCTTTTGTCAATCCGCGTAGCCGGCCGGTTCAGTTCTGGAAGCGGCTGGCACGTCTGTAGGCTACAAGTGCATCGTTGTACTTCTTGTACATGGCAGACAGGTCACCGATTGCCTTGTGTTGCCTGAGATCGCGATAACTCCCGATATAACTTGTCAGGATACGATTGATGGCGGAATAGTCTCCGATATGTTTCGTGTTGTTTTTGCGTGCTTCTTCAAAGGCCTTGCGCTGGGAAACAAGCGAGGATTCCAGATGAAGAAGAATTTCATCGCCTCTGGAATACAGGTCGGTATTTTTGACCGAATCATCCGATTCACTGAACAGCGCCAGCAAATCCTGGGCGTTCAGAAGACTTTCTTCGGTATAGTAACCCAGCCAGTCTTTCTTTTCGCGGAAAACGGCCATTCTTTTTTCGGATTCGGTTTTTCTGTATTTGAACAGGAGTGTTTCGATTTTGTCCATGTAACCAAACATGGCTTCGTAGTCGGCCTGTATGGTCATATAGGATGCCTTTGCTTTCGCCAGCTGGTCGTCACGGTATTCCTGTTTGCGGAAATAGGGTTCCAGTTCGAGTTCATCCTTTTGCAGCCGGAAGCCTGCAAGCAGCGTATCGCGAACGGCTTCATCGAGATCATCCATGCCGCCGCCATGAATGGCGAGTCCTTTTTTGAAAAGTTCCAGTCCTTTTTCAAGGCTGGCGGATGACGAGAAACGGATATCGTCGGGGATTTTCGCTTTTCTTGCCTGATGAAAGGTATTGTAGGATGGCCGGAGACTGTCAGGACTGTTCATCAGCAGATAATATGCCCGGGTGTAAAGGTCAAGTTTCACTGAAGAGACATTTTCAATGTCAGGGGAATTCATTGCATCCCGGCTGACGCTGGCTGAAGCCGGTTTTTCGGTCTGGTCACAACCTGCCAGCCCGGCGGCGGCAATCAGTATGACAGGTAAGGCAATCGCAACAAATTTCATGTAAGTTCAGTCCAACGGCTGGAAAACGCGGAACACCTTTTCCTGGATGTTCCGGGAATCATGTTTAAAGGATTGGATTTTACAGGAATCGGGAATGCTATTTCACTCTGGAACGATTCCCGTGGGAAATAACCCGTTATTGAATGACAACCTGACAGGCAGAATAAACCCTGTCCGGCCGATTCAGGATGCTGGCATTTTATAAAAAAGGGTAACCTCTGTTACCCTTTCCGGAATTTTCCCGTCCGGTTCTGCCGCCGGACCGGTCGAAAATCCGTCCAGTCATTCGCGGAAGCGGTCGCGTCAGTTTTCGGCCAGCACTTTGTCCAGTTCACCGCTTTCCGCCATATCCAGCAGCTCGGGAAGACCGCCGACATGGTCGTATCCGATGAAAATCTGCGGCAAGGTGTGGCATCCGGACCGTGCCCACATTTCAACAGCCAGGTTCATGTCGATTCCGACAACGATCTTCTTGAAAGGTATGCCTCTGGATTCCAGAAACTGGCAGGCCAGGTCACAGGCCTTGTGACCTTCCACGACGTACATTTCAATTAAATTTTTCATCTTTATCCTTTGGTTCGTTAGGGTGGAACAGGGATTTTCCTGTCATGCATCGAATCGAATTTTCATATTATATACCGAGATACCAAAACGTTTTTTTCCATCAAAACAATATTTTTTCGGAATGAATGTATGGATATTGCCGGAGAGAAAATCCGTTTATGGAGTTGGGGGTGAACGGTAAATCGAAAGCTTCTGGCCAGACTCCGTATGACGTTCCCGGTGTCCGGAAATCTTCCGGCACAACAGCGGCAATATTCGGAGTCCCTGAGGAAATTCTGGCGAGAACGGTTTTCGTACTGACGGAACCCCGTATCGCCTGACGAAAATGGGACAGGTTTGCAAGGAATGATTACCGGTTTCGAAAGCGTGCGCCAAGGACTGCCGTTCGGTTTGATTGTACGATAAGGAAAGGCATTGCACATACACCGGAATGGCGGTGTATCGGACGACGGTTGCAATGTCTGGTTGATCATTTAACAGACGGCCGAATACAGCGGTACGTTATGTCATGCCTGATGGTGTAAACCGGGTTCAGCGAAAAGATATTCTTTTTTCCCGGCGAAAAAATTCCGTGGGGAAATGGACAGTAATTTCCTGAACGGCTGTGTCGGCAGGTCAGAGAATGGATAGGCGATGTTGTTTGTTCTGTTAATGGGACGGACCGGTCGTTTCCGGAGATGGATTGACCGGAAAAAAGTTTCCTGTCGTATTTTTTCCGGACAGGTCAAATGGTGGAAAAAGTGGTGGTTCCGGAAATGAAAAAGGCCTATGAAATTCATAGGCCTTTTGAATTCTGGCTCCTCGACCTGGGCTCGAACCAGGGACCTGCGGATTAACAGTCCGTCGCTCTACCGACTGAGCTATCGAGGAATTTAGAAAAAAATTATAATCGATCCCGACGACTTTGTCAAACTTTTTTCAGTTTTTCGTTCAATCACTTAAACAGTTGTCTGAATCGATCTGATCTGAAAATTATAAATCAATTTCGCTAAAAAGGAATAGATTTCACTCTTTCCGGATCTGATTTTCTGTTAAATCTGTGGTTTTTTTGTCATCTTTGGGATCTTCCAGCAGCTGGATGAAAATTTCTCCTTTTTTGATCATGGAAAGTTCGCTGCGTGCACGTTCTTCAATCGCTTCTGTTCCTTCATTCAGGCTCTGGACTTCGGATGCGAGTTTGGCGTTTTTCAGTCGCTGTTCTTCGTTTCTGGCCTGAACGGCTTCCAGCTGCCTGTGCAGTTCCCAGACACGCAACCACCCTCCTTTCCCCAGCCAGAGAGGATACTGGATGATGATCAGCAGGACTGCCAGTAGGATTGTGATCGGACGCATCGTGGTTTCCATGATCCTGACAGGGGCGATCGGCATTCAAAAAACGGGCCGGTAATTCCTTTCGATTTTACCGGCCCCGGATTGTTTATTTCAGATTATAAAACGCGCTTTTGCCAGGATAGCTTGCGACTTCTCCAAGATCTTCCTCGATACGCAGGAGCTGGTTGTATTTCGCGATGCGGTCGGAACGGGAAAGCGAACCGGTCTTGATCTGCAATGCATTGGTTCCGACGGCGATATCGGCGATGGTGGAATCTTCCGTTTCGCCGGAACGATGGGAAACGACAGCGGTATAACCGGCACGTTTTGCCATTTCGATCGCGGCAAACGTTTCGGTCAGTGTTCCGATCTGGTTGATCTTGATCAGAATGGAATTGGCGATGCCCTTCTGGATTCCCTCACGCAGGATCTTGGTATTCGTGACGAACAAATCGTCGCCAACCAGCTGGACGCGTTTGCCCAGTTTTTCCGTCAGGTAGGCCCAGCCTTCCCAGTCGTCTTCCGACATGGCGTCTTCGATGGAAAGAATCGGGTATTTGTCACACCATGTTTCCAGCAAATGGGTGAATTCTTCCGATGTCAGCACCAGTCCTTCTCCTGTCAGGTGATATTTCCCATCCCGGTAGAATTCGCTGGCGGCGCAATCCAGGCCGATACAGACATCGGTGCCGGGAACGTAACCGGCCTTTTCGATGGCGGTGATAATGAGTTCAATGGCTTCTTCATGATGGGCAACGGAAGGCGCGAAACCGCCTTCGTCACCGACGGATGTCGTCAGCCCTTTTTCCTGAAGGATTTTTTTCAGGGTATGGAAAATTTCCGCACCGCACCGGACAGCGTCGGAAAAGGTACAGGCTCCCACAGGAATGATCATGAATTCCTGAATATTCAGATTGTTGTCGGCATGGGCTCCGCCATTGATGATATTCATCATCGGAACGGGCAATTGCATGATACCGGAACCGCCGAAATAACGGTAAAGCGGCAGTCCTGCTTCTTCGGCTGCCGCCTTGGCGACAGCCATGGAAACGGCCAGCATGGCGTTGGCACCCAGACGGCTCTTGTTTTCCGTTCCGTCCAGATCAATCAGGGTACGGTCCAGAAACGCCTGTTCGCTGGCGTCCAGTCCGATAATCGCCTCGGCGATTTCGGTATTGATATGTTCAATGGCTTTCAGTACGCCTTTTCCGTTGTAACGGCCGGCATCGCCGTCACGCAATTCGATCGCTTCGCGCGATCCTGTAGAGGCTCCGGAAGGAACGGCGGCACGCCCCATGACACCTGATTCCAGCAGGACGTCACATTCGACGGTCGGATTGCCGCGGGAATCGAGAATTTCGCGTCCGATGAGGTCAACGATTGCGCTCATAAATTTCTCCCAAGCTAAATGACTGATACGTTTAAAAAGTGAAACTCGACATATTACCCTGCCTGACGACTTTGTCCAGTGCGACGAGTTGTGTCAGCAGTTCTTTCATGCGGTCCAGCGGGACGGCATTGGGACCATCGGATTTCGCTTCGGCCGGATTCGGGTGTGTTTCCATGAAGAGACCGGCGACGCCAACGGCAATGGCGGCGCGGGCCAGAACAGGGACAAATTCACGTTGTCCGCCAGAGGCATCGCCCAGTCCTCCCGGCAACTGGACCGAATGGGTGGCGTCGAATACGACGGGGCAGCCCGTTTTGCGCATGATGGACAGGGAACGCATATCGGAAACCAGATTGTTATAGCCGAACGACGCTCCCCGTTCACAGACGGTGAAACTGTCTTCCGAAAGACCGGCTTCCCGGGCAGCCTCTTTCGCTTTTTTCACAACGTTTGTCATGTCGTCCGGAGCAAGGAACTGTCCTTTTTTGATATTGACGGGCTTGCCGGAACGGGCACAGGCCTGGATGAAGTCTGTCTGGCGGCACAGGAAAGCCGGTGTTTGCAGGACGTCGACTGTCCGGGCGACCGGCACGATTTCCCATTCGGTATGAACATCGGTCAATACCGGTATATTGAACTGTTTTTTGACATCGGCCAGGATGTCGAGTCCTTTTTCCATACCCGGTCCGCGAAACGACGAGGAGGACGAACGGTTTGCCTTGTCGTAGGACGATTTGTAAATGAACGGGATTCCCAGTTCGGATGTCATTTCTTTTAAGGCGCCGGCCGTATCGATCGCCAGCTGGCGGGATTCGATCACGCATGGACCGGCAATAAGAAAGAACGGCTTGTCGAGTCCGATTTCAAAACCGCAAAGTTTCATGCATTGTTTCCTTTTGTTTCGCGGGCTTGTCTGTTGGCGATTGCCGCCTTGATGAAAGCCGTAAAGAGCGGATGGCCATCACGGGGAGTCGACTTGAATTCCGGATGGTACTGAACGCCGATGAACCAGGGATGGGCATGCGGGCCGGTCCGGGGCAGTTCCATGATTTCGCACAGTTTCTCTGTCGGTGTCAGGGCGGAAACAACCAATCCGGCTTCTTTCAAACGGTCAAGGTACAGGTTGTTGGCTTCATAACGGTGGCGATGGCGTTCGGTAACGACATTGCCATAAATTTCGGCGGCCAGTGTTCCGGGTTCGACGGCACAGGTCTGCGCTCCCAGCCGCATGGTACCGCCCAGATCGGAATTTTCGTCGCGTTGTTCGATTTGCCCGCTGCGGTTTTGCCATTCGGTGATCAGGGCGACAACCGGTTGGTCGGTGTCGGGATCGAATTCGGTCGAATTGGCGTTTGACAGTCCGGCAACATGGCGGGCGAATTCGATCAGGGCCACCTGCATGCCGAGACAGATGCCGAGATAAGGCACCTTGTGTTCACGGGCGTATTGCGCCGTGGCGATTTTTCCTTCCACACCGCGTTTGCCGAATCCGCCCGGAACAAGGATCGCGTCATATTTCGCCAGATGATCCGTTCCCTTCGATTCGATTTCCTCCGAATCCAGAAAGTCGATATTGACCTTGCAGCCGGTATGGATGCCGGCATGGCGGATCGCTTCGATCAGGGATTTGTAGGATTCTGTCAGATCGACGTATTTCCCGACCATGCAGATCGAGACTTCCCTTTCAGGATGTTCAAGTGCGTAGACCAGCTTGGTCCACACCGACAGATCGGCCGGTGGCGGATCAAGTTCCAGTTTCTTGCAGACAATGGCGTCCAGTCCCTGGTCGTGGAGCATTTGCGGAATCTTGTAAATGGTATCGGCATCCCAGACGGAAATGACCGCGTCTTCCCGTACATTGGAAAACAGGGATATTTTGGCGCGTTCGTCTTCAGGAATCGGCCGGTCGGCGCGGCAGAGCAACGCGTCGGGATAAATGCCGATTTCGCGCAGTTTCTGGACACTGTGCTGGGTCGGTTTCGTTTTCAGTTCACCGGCGGAGGCGATATAGGGAACCAGCGTCAGGTGAATGAAAACCGTCGAATTCTTTTCGGCGCGAAGACTCAGCTGGCGTGCCGCTTCCAGAAACGGCAGCGATTCGATATCGCCGACGGTACCACCGATTTCGACTAGCGCGACATCGTAACCTTTGGCGCCGCGATAAATGAAGTTCTGGATTTCATTGGTGATGTGGGGAATGACCTGAACGGTCTTGCCCAGATATTCGCCGCGCCGTTCCTTGCGGATGACGGATTCATAAATCTGTCCCGTGGTGAAATTGTTCACCTTGTGCATCCGGGTGGAGATGAATCGTTCGTAATGGCCCAGATCGAGATCGGTTTCCGCACCATCGTCGGTCACGAAAACTTCACCGTGCTGAAACGGGCTCATGGTACCGGGATCCACGTTGATGTACGGGTCCAGCTTGATCATGGTAACTTTCAGGCCGCGCGATTCCAGAATGGCGGCAAGAGATGCAGCGGCGATCCCTTTACCGAGGGATGAAACAACGCCGCCTGTGACAAATACAAACTTGGTCATTACAGAAAGTGCTCAGGGCACGTAGCAGGAAATCCAAATTATAACTTAAAAAAGCGTGTGCAATAAGCCATTCTCCGGATCAAAAAACGGCGAGACGTTTCATCCGGTACAGCATGATACCGATAGAAAACGGTCGAATGCACAAGGCACGCAGCATGTCCCGGCATATGCGGCAAAATTCCGTTTGTTGTTTCCTTGCACAACTCCCGATGATGGCTGGAGAGGCAGGCCGCCTGTTTTTTTTCGGGACAGTAACAGAGGCTTTTCCTCTACCCGATCCGCGTTGCCTCCCCTGTCCTTTTCCACCTGTCAGGGGGCGTTTCCGGAAATCCGGCCGGCATTGCGGGGAGTGTTCCAGAATCGTTTCCGTATCGTGCGATAGTTTTTCTCTTCCAGGGTATCGCCCATCCAGAACAGGATGGCACCATCCCTGTCCGTACGATAGCCGGTGGTTTCAATGAGATCGTAACGATCCGTGACCTGAACATGGGGGTGTCGGTAACGGTTCAGGTAACCGGCCTGAAAAACAGCGATACGGGGTTTGACGGAAAAAAGGAACGGCCAGCTTGAGGAGGTTTTGCTGCCGTGATGCGGAACGATCAGGATATCCGATTGCAGTTCATTGCCGTGACGGCTGACCAGTTCCCTTTCTTCTCCACTTTCGATATCACCTGTCAGAAGAAGAGAATATTTTGCGTTTGATACTTTAAGAACACAACTTAAGTTATTGGTTTTATTTGGTTTGTCAAGATAATCGTCACTGTCGGGATACAGGATTTCAAAACGGATGCCTTCCCATTCCCAGCGTTGTCCGGCCAGACAGGGCCTGTGTTTTGGGAGGACTCTGACAAGCAATGAATCGGGCGGCATGGATGAATGGATTTCGCTGACGGGGATCTCTCTCGTCAGTGTAAGCAGTCCGCCCGAATGGTCGTTGTCGCCATGGGAGACGATTATGGCGTCAAGTTTTCCGATACCCCGGAATTGCAGATAAGGAAGAATGGTTCGGTCGGCGGCATCCGATTTCGGTAAATACAAGGGGCCGGTATCAAACAGCAGCCGGTGTTTTTGCGTTTCGATGAAGACGGCACTTCCCTGCCCGACATCGAAAACGTTGATATGCGCTTCACCATAGCCGGGATGTGTCGGTACGGATAAAAACAGCGGAAGCCAGCAGAGTGCGCCGACGTATCGCAGGGGCCAGCCCTTGGGGGCAAGCATCCAGAGTGTTCCGGCCATTGCGAAAACGATCAGGTAGAAGGAAGGGGCCGGGGCAGACCAGACGGCAAACGGAAAAGTGCCCAGCCATTCGAGAAATACGGCCAGCAGCCTGACGACGGCATGGACGGGTTTTAAAACCATGCCAGTCAGTGGCGAAGGCAGAATGCTGCCGAGCAGGGCAAGCGGTGTAACGAAAAGGGAGACGACCGGAATGGCGATGGCGTTGGCGACAGGGCCGATCACGGATATCCGGTCAAAAAACAGCATGGTCAACGGAACCAGACCGATGGTAACGGCCCATTGCGTCCGGGCAGCACTGGCAAAATTGTGGCGCAACCGGACGAAACCGGTTGCTTTTTCATCGATCCGCTGTGTTCTTCCTGCTGTTGCGTACAGAATGCAGGCGACTGCTCCGAATGACAGCCAGAAACCCGGCTTCATGAGAGCGACCGGGTCGAAAAACAGAACGATACCGGCTGCGGACAGAAGGATATGGGAAAAACGGGTCAACTGCCCTCTCCACAATGCCAGTGCGACGATGGAGATCATGCAGAGTGTTCTTCTGGCCGGTATGCCGAAACCGGCCAGTGCCACGTAGACGAGTGCCATGAATGCGCCGGCGACAGCCGCCGCTTTCTGGGCGGGCAGCAGAAGCGGTAATTGCCTTTTCGTGAAAAAGGAACGTCGCCAGAGAGCGCTGGCCAGCCCGGCGAAAAGCCCGGATACCAGTGTGATGTGCAGGCCGGAAATGGCGACCAGATGGGAAATGCCTGTCCGGTTGAAAACTTCCCAGTCCGACTGGGAAATGGCATTCTGGTCGCCGATGACCAGTGCCACAATCACCCCGGCATATTCGCATTCAGGCAATGCACGGTAAATACGATCCCTGAGCCGGTAACGGATCAGATCAATCATGTTGGCCGGTGAGAAAACGAATGGTTCGATCAAATCGTTTTGATAAGGCAATCTGGCGTCGTTGCTGACATAGCCGGTAGCGCGGATACCCTGCTCGAAAAGCCAGAGTTCGTAATCGAATCCACCGGGATTGGCATTGCCGTGAGGCCGTTTCAGACGGACATTGAATTGCCATTTCTGCCCGGGAAGCACGTTGCGGGCCTGTTTGCCGACAAAAGGAGCATGGCCGTTGTTCCATGAAAGCATGATTTTGTCGGGGATGGTGACAGGCCGGTTTTCGTAAACGGCTTTTTCGACGGCAAACCGGAAGCGGACACCGTCTTCGGAGAGTTGCGGCAAGGACGTAACGGTACCGGTCAGAACCATGTCCCGGTTTTCCATGGCTTCCGGAAGATTCTGGTTCAGAACCTGAAAGGCCAGGATCGATGCCCAGACGATACCGAAGGCGAATCCGGCAATGGCTCTTGAAACCGGAGCCGCCAGCGGCAGGCGACGGGTGAACTGCGGGAAGAAGGAAAGGCACAGAAAGAAAAACGAAAGGATTGCGATGCCAGACAGAACGGCTTTATTGGGAAGTGTTGATTGCTGGTAGAGCCATGCTATACCGAAGATGAAGCCGACAATCGCACTATGCATTTATCCTTTTGCAAGTAACGGAGCCAGTCGCGGAATGGCAGAACAGGCACTGTGGCTGGTTCGGATCGCCAGTTCATCCGGTGAGATGTTCCGCAGTCCGGCGATCAGTTCTCCGATACGCGGCAACTCCAATGGACTGTTTTCTTTCCTGTTTTTCCATGCCGGTGGGAGATCGGGCGAGTCGGTTTCGATTACCATGGTGTCGATCGGCAATTCCACAGCCAGTTTGCGGAGCTGGTGTGCCCGTTCATATGTGACGGTTCCGCAGAAACTGATCTTGAATCCCAGATCAATGAAAGCTTCGGCCTGCTGGAAACTGCCGCTGAAAGCATGCGCGATTCCCAGATGGATTTTCTGTTTGCGAAGATGTTTCAGAACGGTATCGACCGAGCGCCGGGTATGCAGTAAAACAGGCAATTCGTATTTCCGGGCCATTTTCAATTGCGCTTCCAGAAAATGTTCCTGTTTTTCCCGCAGAGGTGATCGGGCCAGTTCGGGAATGTAGAAATCGAGGCCGATTTCTCCGATGGCAACCAGCCTGGGATCGGCCATGCCTTTTTCCAGGGCTTTGTCGAGGATTTCCAGATCGTTTTCCGAACTGTCGGCCACGTATATGGGATGGATTCCCAGCGCGTACGAACAATTGTTGCAGGTATGGGCCAGCGCGGCGACCTGCCCGAAGCTGGCGCTTTTTATGGATGGAATGACGATTTGTCTGATGCCCGTTTTTTCTGCATCACGGGCGATCCGGCTTTCCTGCCCTGCAAATTCGGGGGCGTCAAGATGACAATGGGTATCGATCCACATGACCGGGAGTATTGAGAAAACGAATCGCGGAATAATCTGGTTTATTCCGGTAATTTTAACAGTCCTTTTTCCGACATGCGGTAAATTTTGTCACATCGCCGGGCCAGCTCCGTATCATGCGTGACGATGACAAAAGCCGTTTTGAGCGTGGTGGACAGTTCCAGCATCAGATCGAAAATCTGCTGTGCCGTCGTACGGTCCAGATTGCCTGTCGGTTCATCCGCCAGAACGCAGGCGGGATGGGTGACAAGCGCTCGGGCCAGCGCGACACGCTGGCGCTCTCCGCCTGAGAGTTCTCCCGGTACATGAACGGCCCGGTTTTCCAGTCCGACACGTGCCAGTATCCGGTGTGCGGCCTCGTGGGCCAGAGCACGTTTTTCCCGGCGGATCATCAGGGGCATGGCGACATTGTCCAGTGCAGAAAATTCAGGCAGCAGATGGTGGAACTGGTAAACGAAACCCAGCGCGCGGTTGCGCAGTTCACCGCGTTGCGCTTCGTTTAAGGTGGCGAGCTTCTGCCCTTTCAGGGTCACCGAACCGGCTGTTGGAATATCCAGACCACCCAACAGGTGCAGCAGAGTCGATTTTCCTGACCCGGAAGCACCGACGATAGCGATACGTTCCCCTTCCCTCACTTCGAAATCGATGCCATTGAGTACGTCAACGGCATATTCTCCCTGCCGGAATGTTTTGCACAATCCTTCACAGGACAAGACTGTTTCATTCATAGCGCAATGCCTCCGCAGGGTTGACCTTGGCAGCACTCCAGCTGGGATAGAGTGTCGCCAGAAAAGACAGGACGATGGATGAGCCCCCGATCAGCAATACATCTTTCCATTGCAGATCGGATGGCAGCGAACTGATCAGATAAATGTCTTTCGGCAGAAGCTGGAAACCGAACAGGCGTTCGATAAAAGGCATAATGACGTCGATGTTGACAGCGACGAGAATGCCGAACCCTGTTCCGATCAGTGTACCGAAAATGCCAGCCAGTGCGCCCTGTATTATGAAAATTTTCATGATTGAACGGGGAGAGGCGCCTAGTGTCCGCAAAATGGCGATATCCGCCTGTTTTTCCGTTACGGTCATGACCAGGGTGGAAACGAGATTGAATGTGGCGACCGCAATGATCAGCATAAGAATGATGAACATCATTTTCTTTTCGGTCTGGACGGCGGCGAACCAGTTGCGGTTCTGTTTCGACCAGTCGCGCACGATGACATCGTCGTCGGAAAGCAGCAGGCTCAATTCATGCGCTACCTGAGGAGCTTCATGCATGTCTTTGATCTGAACGCGTAATCCGGTTGGTGAATTGGTACGAAACATGCGCATGGCATCTTCCATATTGACAAATGCCAGTGTGGAATCGAATTCGAAATGGCCTGCTTCGAAAATGCCGGTGACCGTGAACTGTTTCAGGCGGGGAAGAACGCCGGCAGGAGTCACCTGCCCTTGCGGAATGACGACAGTCAGTTTGTCTCCGGGACCGATACGCAGTACGCGGGCCAGTTCCTTGCCGATGGCGATATTGAACGATCCGGGCTTCAGATCACCCAGTTTGCCGAATTTGAACTGGCGGGCAATTTCCGAAACGTTGGGTTCTTCCTGCGGTTCGATTCCACGCACAATTACGCCACGCATCAGGTCATTGCGGGTCACGAGGGCCTGCCCGATCACGTAAGGTGCCGTACCGGTCACTTCCGGGTTTTCACGGACTGTGGCCGCCGTTTTCTGCCAGTTTGGCAGTGAACCAAAAACGTCCTGGACTTCGATGTGGGGGAGAACGGACAGCATCCGGTCGCGGACTTCTTTCTGGAAACCGTTCATGACCGACAAGACGATGATGAGTGCCGCCACACCCAGTGCGATACCGGTCATCGATATCAGCGAGATGAACGAGATGAAACGGTTGCGGCCACTGCGTTTTCCGGAACGGATATAGCGCAGGCCGACGAGCCATTCGAAAGGCAGATTGGAAAAAATTTTCAACGTGATACTCCCGGCAAGATGGCACAGTTTGCCATATATTCGGTTTGGCGTCACATATTGATCGCCTGTCTTCTTGCTTTAGCGCATGGGCGATGTCGGAACAGAAAAGCCGGTATGGTGGGTGACGGCTTTTCGCGGTGGAAAAATTGACAGGCAGCGGAAAAATTCCCCGTGCAACGGAAAAAATGCGAAAATGACAATTTTGTGAAACAGGTTCAGCCTTGACCTTGACTGTTTCCCGTTCTGTATCCGTACAGGATTTTCGCTGTCATGACCCGAATTGCCGTCCGTCCCTATTCCCTGCAGAGTTTCCGGCATTTGCACGATGCCGGTATACATCCCGTTTTAGCGCGGATTTTTGCGGCACGGGGTATATCCGAACCGGCTGAACTGTCTACCGGACTCTCCGGCATGATCCCGCCGAAACAGTTGCTCAATATTGGCAAGGCGGCCGTTTTTCTGGCCGATGCGATTGCCGGTGGCCGGAAAATGACAGTTATCGCGGATTACGATTGCGATGGTGCCACAGCCTGTGCCGTTGCGCTTCGCGGATTGAAACTGATGGGCGCCCGTGTCGATTTCATGGTACCGAACCGTTTCGATAACGGATACGGATTGACGCCGGCCATTGTGGATGAAGCGAAAAAAAATCACGGAACGGAAGTACTGGTTACCGTCGATAACGGTATCGCCAGTCTGGAAGGGATCGGGCGGGCTGTAGCGCTGGGGATGGAAGTACTGGTGACCGATCATCACTTGCCGGGCGATGAATTGCCGAAGAACTGTATTGTCGTCAATCCCAACCAGCCCGGCTGCCCTTTTCCCAGCAAGCATCTGGCCGGGGTCGGTGTCATGTTTTATGTCCTTCTGGCACTGAGAGCCGAAATGCGGCTGCGGCATGTCTTCGATGAAAGTACCCAGCCGCGTCTGGATCATTTGCTCGATCTGGTGGCGCTGGGCACGTTTGCCGATGTGGTCCGGCTCGATGCCAATAACCGGATTCTGGTGGCACAGGGATTGCGCCGTATCCGTTCGGGAATCATGCAACCGGGGGTCGCGGCCCTGTTTATGGTTTCAGGCAGGGATTGCCGGAAGGCTTCTCCTTTCGATCTCGGGTTTGCGCTGGGGCCGAGGCTGAATGCCGCCGGCCGTCTGTCGGATATGGCACTGGGGATCGAATGTCTTCTGACGGATAATGCATCCCGTGCATTGCAGATGGCGGAGGAACTGAACCGGATCAATACCGAGCGGCGGGAAATCGAGGCGGACATGCGCCTGGAAGCCAGGGAAAAAATCGCCCGGTTCCAGCCGGAAAACCGGGCAACGATTTGTGTTCTGTCCGAAGACTGGCATCAGGGCATCATCGGTATTCTGGCGTCCCGTATCAAGGAAAAATATTTCCGGCCGACGATGGCATTCGCTGCCGGCAAGGATGGCAGACTGAGAGGATCGGGCCGTTCCATTCCGGAATTTCACATGCGTGATGCACTGGATCTGATCGCCAAGCGGCATCCTGGCCTGATTGTCCAGTTCGGAGGGCATGCCATGGCGGCGGGTCTGACGCTAAAAGCGGATGGATTCGAGGTTTTTTCCGAAGCGTTCGAGGCGGTGGCAAAGGACTGGCTGACCCAGACGCAACTGGAAAGACTGGTCGAAACGGACGGTTCTCTTGACGATGACTGTTTCAGTCTGGATTTCATCCACTTGCTGGATGCACAGGTTTGGGGACACGGATTTCCGCCTCCCCTGTTTTGCGATGAATTCACCGTATTGAACCAGCGCATTCTCAAAGACCGCCACCTGAAACTGCAACTGGAAAAAAACGGTCGTCACTTCGACGCTATCCAGTTCGGCAGTACGACCATGCTGCCCCGTTGCGCCCGGCTGGCATACCGGCTGGATGCCAATGAATATAATGGCAGGACGTCCGTTCAGCTTCTTGTCGAACATGCCGAAGACCCGAAATGAAAACAGTCAGTTTCCGGCAGGTAACGGTTATCGCGTTGCCGTGAATCGTGCAAGCCTGCACGTTGTGTCTGGAAGGTCACTGTCCCGGGTTTCTTGCCTCGGCACCGCCCTGTTCTGCCGTTTTTTCCGGTGAAAAAGACAGCAGGATACGGACACGTGTTATCTCTGAACTGTCGGGGTTACACCTGCGAACAGGATACCGATACCGGAAAAAACGGTATATGGTTGTTTTTCCGTTTGATCTCCAGGAAAACGGATAGACTTGGGGGGTACCCGGGATTCACTTTGCATTGGCGGGACGGCGTTGTCCGTTACGGAATGACTTCCTGAATATTTTTCCATCGTAATGAGCATTGCCAGATATGGTTGATGTCTGCGCATATTCTTGTATAGCCGTTTCTCATGACGGAACATGGTTTTGGCAAAATATCCGGAGATTCCTGTGCATCTGTCATGAGGGAGAGCCGGCAGGTATGCCGGAAATCCGGTTTTTTTCATGGGCCGTTTTCGGGAACCATGTTTTCCATTCTGTCATTTCACGGTGTGTTTTCTATTTTGCAAAGCAGACGGCATATGCGTTTATCCGGAGCGGTCTGTCTTGTTTATTCCGTATGATTGCAGGACCGGCAAAGGGGAATTCACACAGTTATCCGTAAACGGATAAGTCAGGCGAACGGGGCAGGAAACAGAATATGGAAGATTTCGTTAATCAGGGAAATCCGTGTTCCTTTCACCGGAACAGCAACAGCTTGTCGGTAATGTAATCCGTTATCCGGGTGTAAAAGGACTTTTTCTTTAAAAGATTCTGTGGCGGGTTTGAAAAATGGCTGAAAAACAGCGGCTTCTTCAGCCATTTTTCCGTCCGGAAAATCAGTCCGGTTTTTTGTAGGCGGCATCCATGGCATTCATCATGGCAATGCGCAGGCCACCTTCTTCCAGTGCCTTGACACCGCGAATCGTGATGCCTCCGGGGGAACAGACATCGTCTTTGAGTTTGCCCGGGTGCATGCCGGTGTCACGAACCATTTTTCCGGAACCCAGAACGGTCTGGCTGGCGAGCCTGTAGGCGATGTCTCTGGGCAATCCATAATAGACCGCGCCGTCGGCCAGTGCCTCGATCATCATGAAAACCCAGGCGGGTGCGCAACCCGAAAGCGTGCCTCCGATTCCCATCAGATCGCTGGACAGTTCTTCCACCTGTCCCAGCGCTGCGAACAGCTGTCGGGTGAATGCCATTTCTTTCGGGGACAGATCATTGGTAGCTTCGATAATGGACATCCCCTCGCCTACCATGGCCGGTGTGTTGGGCATGATCGCGCAAATGTGGGTGGAGATATCAAGAAAACGGCGGAAACGGTTGTATTGCCATCCTGCTGCCACCGACAGCAATGTCCGGTTTTTCAGCTGGTCACGGTTTTCACTCAGGATGTTTTCGACATTTTTGGGCTTGACCGCCAGAAGAATCATTTCGCTGTTGTCGATGACATCCGGTATGGATGTGGCTTTCGCCATACCGCATTCCCGGTTCAATCCGTTCAGTTTGGAATCGTTCGGATCATAGGCGATGGTTTCCTCACCTTTCAGAAAACCTGACTTGACGGCCCCCAGCAGAATGGCCGATGCCATGTTACCCATGCCGATGAATCCCAGTTTTTTCATAATTTCTCCTTTTGTCAGGTTGATGCCGGTTCGGGCCAGATCTTGTTGCCGGCTTTTCCAGTCCGTTCAGGCAGCGCAAATGCATGAGATCTTTCATCGCTTTCCCGATCGGGCCGGATAATTTCATGATGTTTGACATGCATTTTACTTTTACCGAATTCGGGCCGGAACCGGTTTTGTCGGAAACGGTCGTAAATGAATGTGACAGGCCGATGTTTGTTGTGCCGTAGCCAACTCTTCCGGAGAAATCCCATGCTATACACTATTGCCGTGATACTTTTCGTTTTGTGGCTTGTCGGGCTTTTGACAACGCATTTACTGGGCGGTTTCGTCCATTTGCTGCTGATCGCCGCCGTTGTCGTTCTGCTTTTCGGCCTTTTGACCGGCAGACGTTCCTCCTGAAACGCCGCCGTTTTTTTGAGTTTTCCGCATCTGTCGGACAATAATGCATTTTCAGCCGGAAATGTGACGGCAAAACACATGACGAATCGTTTTTAATGGAATATAGTGTCCGTTTCAGAAACCATTACCATTCCGGTGGAAAAGTCATGAATTTCGATGTCGTTATTGTCGGCAGCGGACTGGCGGGACTGTCCGTTGCGTTGCGTCTTCCCAAAACATACAAAATCGCCCTGATCTGCAAGCGGACATTGTGGGAAAGTGCCAGCAATTTCGCCCAGGGAGGAATCGCCGCCGTTCTGGACCCGGTTCTGGACAGTATCGAAAAGCATGTCGAGGATACCCTGACGGCCGGTGCCGGGTTGTGCGATGAAGTCGCTACCCGGTTTATTGTCGAGCATGGCGGGGAAGCCATCGACTGGCTGATCAATCAGGGTGTTCCCTTTTCCAGAGACCAGTCCACCCAGACCGGCTATCACCTGACACGTGAAGGTGGCCACAGCGAGCGGCGCATTATCCATGCCGCCGATGCGACCGGACATGTCGTCCAGCAGACGCTGGAACGGATCATCCGGAACAGCCCGAATATCCATCTTTTCGAAAACCATTTCGCTGTCGATCTGATCACCTCGGACAAGCTGTATGAAGACAAACAACCGGTTGAATGTTACGGTCTTTATGTACTCAATGAAGAAGAAGGGAAAGTCCATACGTTTGCGGCACGGCATACCGTACTGGCGACGGGAGGGGCCGGCAAGGTTTATCTTTATACGACCAATCCGGACACTTCGACAGGTGACGGGGTGGCGATGGCCTGGCGTGCCGGCTGCCGGGTTTCCAATATGGAGTTCGTACAGTTTCATCCGACCTGTCTGTATCACCCTTATGCCAAGTCTTTCCTGATTTCGGAATCGGTCCGGGGCGAAGGCGGATTGCTGAAACTGCCGCCGGATGCCGGAGCGGATGCCGGCATGCGTTTCATGCCGGAACACGATCCGCGGGCCGAGCTGGCGCCGCGCGATATCGTGGCGCGTTCCATCGACTTCGAGATGAAAAAACGCGGTCTGGATTATGTCCATCTCGATATCAGTCACCAGAATCCGACGTTTCTGAAAGAACACTTCCCGACGATTTACGCCCGTTGCCTCGAACTGGGAATCGATATCACCAAAGAACCGATTCCTGTGGTTCCCGCAACGCATTTCACCTGTGGTGGTGTCGTGACCGATACCCGGGGAAGAACGGATATCAGGAATCTGTACGCTGTAGGGGAAACGGCCTGTACGGGATTGCATGGAGCCAACCGGCTGGCCAGCAATTCGTTGCTGGAATGTCTGGTTATCGGCAAAACGGCGGCGGAATATATCGCCAGCCAGCCGGAAGAACCTTTCCATGTCTTGCCGCAGTGGGATGAAAGCCGGGTTTCCAACGCGAATGAGGAAGTCGTCATTTCCCATAACTGGGATGAATTGCGCCGGTTCATGTGGAATTATGTGGGGATTGTCCGGACGACGAAGCGGCTGGAGCGGGCCCAGCGCCGGATCCATCTGTTGCGGGAGGAAATCGACGAGTATTACGCCAATTTCATCATCAGCAACAATCTGCTGGAATTGCGCAATCTGGTGGATGTCGCGTCGATGATTGTGGAAAGTGCACTCTTGCGCAAGGAAAGCCGCGGCCTGCATTACAACTCGGATTATCCGGCCACTTTCCCGAAAGCCATGCCGACCGTTCTGACTCCGGTCAAAAGACGGACACCTGTGGCCGGATGATCAAAAAGGAAATTTCGGCAGAACGTTTTTCCGCTTTTCGAGTTCCGCCTCTTTTCTGATCAGGTAATCCAGCCCTTTGACGATGTCGGTATTCTTGTTTTCCAGGGCGAAATCAATGGCGGAATAACCTCGCTGGTTTTTCATCGTGATATCTGCGCCATTGTCGTACAGCAATTTGACCGTGTAGATATGGCCGCCACGGGCGGCCATCATGACCGGTGTTGTCGCGTTGGGAGAAGCTGCATTGACGAAAGCGTCTTTGGCCAGCAACATCGTGACGATGGAGTTGTTGCCGCTGGCTGCCGCGTAATGAAGCGGTGTCCAGCCGTTCTTGTTGACGCGTGCCCCTTTCTCCAGCAGGGCCTTGACCGCCTTTTCATTGCCGTTGTAGCAGGCGATCATCAGGGCATTGTCGCCATTGAACGCTTCCGCATCGATTTTCGTGCGCCGATCGGCCAGCAGTACTGCCATGACTTCCAGCGCGTTTTCCCGCATGGCCAGTATCAGACCGGTATCCCCCCTTTTCGGTTCGATGGCATTGGGATCGAATCCCTGTCGCAACAGTTCCCTGATTTTTCCTGGCTGGTCGTTTTTGGCAGCGATGAACCAGTCGTCGAAGGAACCGGCCTTGGCGGTGGCGGAAAAAAGGGATAACAAAGCCAGTACAAGAACAATTGCCCGGCTGGCCGTTTTAAAGAATGTGAAAAATTTTGTCATGGCAGGGAAAGAAAATCGGGGTGGTGTGTATTATCCGGCAAATCGCCATGCCATCAAATGACAGTGAATCATTCCTGCAACGGATTGAATGAAATCGGACAAAAACAGGCCGGGTCTATGACGATGGAATATTCCGTCTCCCGTTCCGGAACCGGCGGTTCGCAACGTGCACCACGGATTTGGCTGGTTGATTATCGGTATTTACATGTAAATCGGACTGAAAAAACGTTTTTTATTTTCGGCTTGTTAAAGATAATCCGGATGAAAATAATAAAATATTCATTGCCGGTGAATATCCGGTAAATGCCGGACTGGATTTTCTGAATGAAAACCGGCTGTACAGAAAACCGGAAAGCGGTATTTTCTATCGGATTTTATAATCAAATGATGATTTCCGGCGACAAGTTGCGCTGTTTTTTTCATATTTGATACTTCACTGGTTATGCTTTTTTTCGCATATGACGGTTGTTCAGTCAACAGCGATTATACCGGATGAAAAAACGGAAAGGAAAAGAACAAAATAAAAATGTGATAATATTCTTTTAAAGAAGAATGTAATTCTATGATATATATGAAGAAATCCGTATAAAAACAAAGGAGATTGCAACAGCAATCTCCTGTTTCCGGATAATGTTTGCGATCAAACAGCCTGAATCCAGAGAGTCGTGATAATAACACCAGCTATAACGATAAACAGTGCTCTCATTACCATAGAGGAGTTTTTCATGATAGATTCCTTACAATTCATTGTCAGTTTGTGAGAAAAATGCACCTCTTTTACGTCTGCCTTTTTGGTATTCAGTACCGTTGGTGCTCACGTTGAAAATAATTTTACTCCCCTTTTTTTCAAAGTCATAGTTTTTTTTAATGAATACTTAAAAAAAACGGAAGCCGGATTCGATGACGGTTAATATTTTGGTGAAACGTGGCATCTCAAACCATTCCGGTCAGTCGGAAACAGTATTATTTTCGATATTGAAAAGCCTGAAATAATTTTCCGAGGTATGCCGGGCGATGCGGGAAACGGGCATGCCTTTCAGCATGGCGAGTTGCTTGGCGACTTCGACGACAAAAGCCGGTTCATTGGTTTTGCTTTTGCCACGGAAAGCCTGCGGTGTCAGCCAGGGAGAATCGGTTTCGATCAGAAGCCGGTCAAGCGGAATGAGGCGTGCGATCGATCTCAGGTCTTTGGAGGCAGGATAGGTCAGTACTCCTGAAAATGAAATGTAGAATCCCATGTCCAGTGCGGCTCTGGCGATCGGCATGGTTTCTGAAAAACAGTGCATGATGCCGCCGAAACCGCCCTTGTCCAGTCCAGCGCCCTCTTCCTGAAGGATTTTGATGGTGTCCTCGGCCGCTTCACGGGTATGGATGACCAGAGGTTTTCCGACTTCACGGGAAGCGCGGATCTGGGCGCGGAAACGGTCCATCTGCCATTTCTGGCGCGGTTTGACGCGATAATAGTCCAGCCCGGTTTCTCCGATAGCGACGACTTTCGGGTGTCTGGCCAGTTCGACCAGTTTTGCGGTATCCACTTCTCCCACATCCTTGGGGTCAGGATTGGGATGAATGCCGACTGTCGAATGGATTGTATCGATTCTTTCCGCCAGTGCCAGCGCAGCCGGAAAGTCGGCCAGACTGATGGTGACGCACAGGGCATGACTGACCTGGCTGGCCGCCATGTTGTGCAATACTTCGTCCTGACGTTTTGCCAGATCGCGCAGATGGATATGACAGTGTGAATCGACGTACATGATGTAAAGACCGGGTAAAATGGATCAAAGGGCGCTATTTTACAAAATTTCCCCTGTTCATGGCGAGAATATTTTCCGGTAATCCAAAAGCATGTCTTCAAGCGCGAGTCGTGGTACAAGCGGATGGTCGGCGGTTTTCTTGCGCTCGTTGACTTTTTTGAGCAGGTTCAGCAGCTGGTCGATATCGGCTTTTTTCGCCATGCTTTCCAGCGCAGGCCGGTAACGGGGGTAATAGCGCAGATTGCCGGCCAGACGGAGTGACAGCAAATCGTAAAGCCAGCGCTGGTGCCATGTCACCAGATCGGCCATCGGGACTTTCTGGAGTTTTTCCGCCGTTTTGAGCAGTTCCGTATCGTTCGGGGTGGCCAGTTCGTTTAGCAATACGGTCATTTCTTCACGGATTCCGTGTTGCGCCTCGGCCAGTGCGGCGACGGGTGCGCCACCCTGTCCGGCCAGCCAGTCGCCGGCGTCGTCAATGCCCTTTTCTTTCAGCCAGTCGAGGGCGACCGATGTTTCCGGCATCGGAAAGGCCAGTTTGGAGCAGCGGGATACGATGGTGGGCAAAAGCGCGTCGAGATGGTTGGTGATGAGAATGAAAAGGGTGCCGGCTGGCGGCTCTTCCAGCATTTTCAAAAGCGCGTTCGATGATTCGGATGTCATGGCCTCCGCCGGATAAACCGATATGATGCGCGATCCTCCCCGGTGAGTGGAGATGTTGATGAAATCGGCCAGTGACCGGATTTTGTCGATACCGATTTTCCGGGACGGCTCTCTGGATGTTTTGCCTGTCGCGGGTTCTTCGTCGGTGGAAGCGGTTTTGTCGGCATTCTGGATGCCGCGGGCGATTTCCAGCGTTTCCGGCAGAATCTGACGGTAGTCGGGATGGGCATACTGGTCGAACCAGTGGCAGGACTGGCACGATGCGCAGGGCTGCCCGCCAGATGGCCGGTTTTCGCACAGCATGGATTTCGCAAAGGATTCGGCGAAGGTTTCGATCCCGGTGCCCGTCGGGCCGTAAAACAGCAGCGCATGTGGCAGCTTGTCCATCATCCGCTGGAGGTATTCCCAGTTTTCCGTATGCCAAGGGTAAATGGATTCTTCCATATATTCAATATATTGGACAGTTTTATTGAAAATATACTTTAATGCATGGATCCGGTTTCAGCCCAAATTTCCGATCAGTTCTTTCAGGATATCACGGATGGATTCGATGGAAAGCGAACTGTCTATGATTCTGAACCGGTCGGGAAATTTTCCGGCACGGTGGAGATATTCGGTGCGGACACGATTGAAGAAAACGGCCTTTTCCCGCTCGAACTTGTCAGGCGAACGGGCATCTTTCAGCCGTGCCTGCGCGATTTCGGGCGAGACGTCGAACAGGAAAGTCATATCGGGTTGCAGATGGGGATGAACCCAGTGTTCGAGCTGGCGAAGCTTGTCGCGTTCCAGCCCTCTCCCCCCTCCCTGATAGGCAAAGGATGCGTCTGTAAAACGGTCGGAGATTACCCAGTCGCCGCGTTTTATAGCCGGTTCGATGACCTGTTCGAGATGTTCTTTCCGGGCGGCGAACATCAGAAGCGCTTCCGTTTCCGGATGCATGTTTTCATGAAGGAGCAGTTCTCTCAGTTTCTCGCCCAGTCCGGTTCCACCGGGTTCACGGGTGACGATCACCTTGCGGTTTTTTGTTTCCAGAAGCGTTGTGACATAGTCGATATGGGTCGATTTGCCGGCACCGTCAATGCCCTCGAATGTGATGAAACGGCCGGGATAGGGATGGGGTCTGCTTGAAATCATCGTATGTATTTGTCGACAGCTTTGTTGTGTTCGTCCAGAGTGCGGGAAAAATGGCTGGTTCCGTCTCCGCGGGCCACGAAATAGAGTGCGTCCGTTTCGGCGGGGTAAAAGGCGGCTTCAAGCGCTTCCCTGCCCGGCAACGCGATCGGGGTGGGCGGCAGTCCGTACCGGGTATAGGTATTGTAAGGGGTGTCGGTACGCAAGTCGATCCGGCGGATTTTCCCGCGGTATTTTTTCCCCATGCCATAAATGACCGTCGGGTCGGTCTGGAGTTTCATGCCGGCTTTCAGCCGGTTGACGAAAACGCCTGAAATCATGTCCCGGTCAGCCGGATGGGCGGTTTCCTTTTCGACAATGGATGCCATAATCAGCGCTTCATACGGATTTTTGTAGGGCAGTCCGGGGTCCCTGTCGTCCCAATAGGCATTGAGCCGTGCCATCATCGCGTCGTGAGCCAGCCGGTAGATCAGGATGTCTGGCGTTCCTTTTTTGAAGAGATACGTGTCCGGGAAAAAAAGCCCTTCTCCGGCATGGTGGCTCAGGCCCAGTCTTTTCAGCAGTTCGCGCTCGGAGAGGTCGGCTGTTTCGTGGTTCAGTCCGGGGTGTTTTGCGATGGCCTGCCGCATTTGATGGAATTTCCAGCCTTCGATGATCGTCAGCGATTCCATGGCGAAGATGCCTTTGGTGATTTTTTCGAGCAGTCTGGCCGGTGTTTCTCCTGCCTTGAGTTCATAAGGGCCTGCACGCAGGCCGGAACTGTTGCCTGACAGGCGGACCAGCAGGACGAAAAGCGTGTCGCTGATGGGGACGTTTTGGCCATTCAGCTGGTTGGCGACGGTTCTGGCCGTTCCGCCCGGAGCGATTTCGAAAGGAACCGGTTTCCCCCTGTCGAATACCGGCAATTGTGTCCAGCAGAGAAAGGCCAGTATGACAATAGCGGCGATGACTGCCATCAGGGCAGCCGCAATGCATATTTTTCTTTTTTTCTCGCCAGTCATGAAAATCGGTCAGATGACGGATGTTTAACAAAGTCCGTCATGAAAATGAAAAAAAAGAATATACTCGACTTGATCCAATCCGAAAACTGTTTTATTTGAAACCATGAATTCCATTGCTTTGCCCCGATCCTGTCCGCAAGACGTTCTCGAGTCCGGTTATGTCGTCCTGCTCAAACAGACCGGCCTGCTTTCCGCCGAAGGTGACGATGCCGTCCGCTTTGTCCACGGCCAGTTGAGTAACGATATCGAGCATCTGGGACCCGGTTCGGTACGGGTGGCGGCCTATTGTACGCCGCAAGGGCGGATGCTGGCGCTTTTCCATATCTGGAAATCAGGAGGAAAAGTGTGCATGATGCTGCCGAGGGATATTCTGCCTGCCCTGCAAAAGCGTCTTCAGATTTATGTTTTGCGTGCCAAAGTGAAACTGGCCGACGAGAGCGACAGTATGGCGATTCTCGGTATCGGTGGCAGAGAAGCGGAAACCGTCCTGTCGGAGTGGTTTCCCGGCCTGCCTCTGGCCTTGTCCGGAAAGACGGAAAACGAAACGGGGGTTCTGATGCGGGTGAAAGACGCTTTCGGCGCTCCCCGCTATCTTCTGGCCGTTCCTTCCGGCAAGTTGCAGGAAATGGAAAGCGCCCTGTCCGCCAAACTGGCCGTTTGCGACGAGAGTGGCTGGTTGCTGGGCGATATCGAGGCGGGCATGCCGCAAATCACCCTGCCGGTTCAGGATCGTTTCATTCCCCAGATGGTCAATCTGGAAGAAACCGGGGGTCTTTCGTTCAAAAAGGGGTGTTATCCGGGGCAGGAAGTCATCGCGCGCAGCCAGTATCGCGGCACGGTCAAACGCAGGATGTTCCATGGACAGGTTAAATGGCCTGAAGGTACTGCCGTTTCGGCCCTGAACATGGCGGCGGGAGCCGATCTTTTCGATTCGCAGGGACTGGTTTGCGGTACGGTCGTGCAGTCTGTTCGCCGGGATGGAAAGTATATCGATTGCCTTGCCGTTGTGCAGACGGATGCAAAGGAAACGGGAGACATTCATGCCGAAACACCGGATGGTCCCGTTCTCACCTGGGTGCCGCTCCCCTATTCCCTGACAGGTACCGGTTCCTGAAACGGGCGGTTCGGAAAACAGGGCGGATTTTACCGTGCCGCAAACGATTTCCAGAGGTTATGGAAGTGGTGGACGGGGCCGTGGCCGTGTCCGACATCTAGTTTTCCGGATTCGGCCAGCGCTTCTGTCAGATAGGCCTTGGCCTCTCTGACACTGTCGGGCAATGGCAGTCTGGTCATGTAAGCGGCGATAGCGGCCGAAAGCGTGCAGCCTGTTCCGTGGATATTCTGTGTCCGGATACGCGGTGCGGACAGCATTTCTGTTCCGCCTTTTCCGTAAAGAAAGTCGATGCTGTTTTCTGAAGCGGCTTCAGGCAGGTTTCCGCCTTTCAGCATGACCCATTCGGCGCCGAGCCGGTGCAGTTCCGGCAGAACGGCTTTCATGGTATCGATGGAGTCCGGTCTTTCCTTTTCCAGCAGGACGGCCGCCTCAGACAGGTTTGGTGTGATGAGGGTGGCTATCGGTACCAGCTTGTCCCGGATGGCGGCGATAGCATCCTGTTTGAGCAGCAGATCGCCACTTTTCGCTACCATGACCGGATCAAGCACAACAGGACATTCAGGATGTTTCGACAGACACGAGGCGACCGCTTCGGCGATGCCGGCGGTAGCTATCATGCCGATCTTGACGGCGGAAACGGTGATATCGTCGAAAACGGCATCGATCTGGTCGGCCACAAAAGCGGGATCAAGCGACTGGAAAGAACGGACTCCCACTGTATTTTGCGCGACGACAGCCGTAATGGCGGCCATGCCGTAAGTTCCAAGTGCGGAGAATGTTTTCAGATCAGCGGAAATGCCTGCCCCGCCGCTCGGGTCTGTGCCCGCGATAGTCAGTACGTTGGCGATCATGTCTGTTTTTTCGTGTGATGAAACGGTTCCGGTCCATTTGTTTGAAGAACCGTATTGTAAGTGAAATACCGGCAAATGGTTTTTTTCCATTTTTCGATCGATTTCATGGTTTCGGGCAGCCGGGATTTTCGAATGCTCCGGATTGTATGGCAAACAAACGGAATCGGTTATGGCTCTGATTTAAATAAAGAAGTCTTTCGCTGCTTTCGGATAAGGTTCATTCAGTGTAATGGAAGTGCCGGAAGGCACCGGCACTTTCCCGTGATTTTGAATGAACCGGAAACCGTAAGGAGAATCGGGTGAAAAATCGTGGTGTAATGGCCGGTGTTCTTGTCGCCGGAATAGCTTCCCTGCTGCTTGTCGCGGCTTGCGGAAAAAAACAGGAAATGCCCGGGACGGGAAAACCGAAAGTCACCACGGTGACAGTCAAGGCGAGAAATCTGCCGGTCACAATGGAGTATGTCGCCCAGACGGCCAGTTCACGCATGGTCAATATCAATGCCAGAGTGAACGGCTTTTTGCAAAGGCGGCTGTATCAGGAAGGCGGTATGGTCAAAAACGGCCAGACGCTTTTCCAGATCGATCCGCGCCCTTTCCAGGTCCAGCTTGACGAAGCCAGTGCCGCGCTCGCTTCCAGCAAGGCGGCACATGCCACGGCCAAATCCAATCTCGACCGCATCAGGCCGCTTGTCGAGCTGAATGCACTCTCGAAAAAGGATCTGGACAATGCCAGAGGGCAGTTTCTGACGACGCAGGCCGCCGTTCATCAGGCAAAGGCGCAACTGGATGCGGCCAGACTGAATCTGTCCTATACCACTATCAAGTCACCGGTCAACGGTCTGGCCGGTTCGGCCACTGTCGCCGAAGGCACTTACGTGGATGCAACGAACAGCCGTTTGACGACGGTTTACCAGCTCTCGCCGATGTGGGTGAATTTCAGCATGTCGGAAAACCAGTTGCTGGATATGCAAAAACAGATTCAGGCCGGTCAGCTCAGGGTCCCGGCAGACGATCATTATGTGATCGAGGTGGTGTTGCCTGACGGATCGGTTTTTCCGAACAAGGGGAAACTCGTTTTTTCCGCTCCCGATTATGATCCGACAACGGGAACCAATATGTTGCGGGCCAGTGTGGACAATCCGTCCGGCATGTTGCGGCCGAACCAGTTCGTCCGGGTGCGGATGAGCGGTGCACAAAGGCCCGATGCCATTTCCATTCCCCAGAAGGCGGTCCAGCAGGGATCGAAAGGCCATTTTGTCTGGGTCGTCAAGGATGGCAAGGCCCGGTATCGTCCGGTAACGGTCGGGGAGCAGTCGGGGGCGAACTGGACGATTCTCCAGGGATTGCAGGATGGCGAAGATGTCGTGATCGACGGGGTGCAGACCCTGTCTGCCGGTGCCGATGTCGAGGTAACGGACAGTCTACGGCAAGATGACAGTGTATCCGGATCGTCTGCTGCTCCGTCAGGAAATGATACCGGCGGCGCCGCGTCGGGGGAACACAACCCGGACAGTCCGGATGCGGCAACTGTTGCCGCGTCCAGGGGAAATGCGGAAAACGGATCGGACCGGAAACAGTGAGGGGGTAAACCATGTTTTCCAGATTTTTTATCGAACGCCCCATTTTCGCCATTGTCGTCTCGCTGATCATTTGTATTGCGGGTGGTTTGGCTCTGACGCAATTGCCGGTGGAACAGTACCCGAATATGAGTCCGGTCCAGATCACGGTGACGGCACAGTATCCCGGAGCGGATGCCAAAACGGTCGCCGATTCGGTCGCTGCCCCTCTGGAAAGCCAGATCAACGGGATCGACAACATGCTGTATATGACGTCGTCTTCCTCATCGTCCGGACAGCTTGAACTGACGGTCTATTTCGATATCGATACCGATCCGGATATCGCGCAGGTACAGGTACAGAACCGCGTCAATCAGGCGACGCCGCAACTGCCGAGCGAAGTCACGCAAAACGGCGTCGATGTGGCGAAACAGTCTTCTTCCATGTTGATGATGATCGGGATTTATGGCGATCCGTCCCGGTACAGCGAGGATTATGTCGCCAATTACGCCAACGTCTATGTTCTGGATGCCATCAAGCGGGTTCCGGGAGCCGGCCAGGCATCGGTCATGGGGTCTGCGGATCAGGCGATGCGTATCTGGCTCAATCCCGACCGGATGGCGTCTTACGGTATCACGACAACAGATGTGGCACAGGCCGTTTCGTCCCAGAACAAGCTGTTTTCGGCGGGACAGATCGGAGGAGAACCGGCACCGGCCGGAACCCAGCAGACGTATCCGGCCATTACCCAGTCGCCCTATCAGGATGCATCCGATTACGACAATATGATAATCCGCGCCAATAACGACGGCAGTGCCATTGTGCGCCTGAAAGATATCGGCCGTGCGGCGATGGGCAAGCAGTCGTATCTGGTCGATACACAGATGAACGGCCAGTTTTCCACGTTTATCCAGATTGTCCAGCAGCCGGGGGCCAATGCACTGGACGTTTCCAGGGCCGTCCGTGCCGAACTGGAAAAGCTTCAGGCCGGTTTCCCGGAGGGAATACGTTACGTGATCGGCGTCGATACCACCGATTTCGTGCGCATCTCGATCGAAGAAGTCATCAAGACACTGGTGATCGCCATTGTTATCGTAATCGGTGTGATTTATGTCTTTCTTCAGAAATACCGCGCGACCCTGATCGCTTCTTCCGCGATTTTCGTCGCTTTGCTCGGTACGTTTGCCGGGATGTATGTGCTGGGCTTCACGATCAATATGCTGACGCTCTTCGGGCTGGTGCTGGCGATCGGTCTGGTGGTGGATGACGCCATTGTGGTGGTGGAGAACGTCGAGCGGAATATTTCGCAGGGCAATATGGAACGGAAGCAGGCGACGATCAAGGCGATGAACGAACTGGTCAGCCCGATTGTCGCTACGGTACTGGTACTGGTCTGTGTGTTCGTGCCGGCGGCTTTCGTGCCGGGCACGACAGGCCAGCTCTACAAGCAGTTTGCCATTACCATTGCCGTTTCGGTGACTCTTTCCGGTTTCGTGGCCCTGACATTGACACCGGCGCTGTGCGGCAGCTGGCTGAAACAGACCCCTTCTCCGCAAAAAGGCCCTTTTGCCTGGTTCAACAAAAAATTCGCTGCCTTAACCGAACATTACGGGCGGTGGTCTGCCGCCATTATCCGGCATTCCCTGATTTCGATCGCCTGTCTGGGAATCATGGTGGCGGCGATTTTCATTCTGTTCGAACGTTTGCCGACCAGTTTCGTACCGCAGGAAGATCAGGGGTATCTGATCACGGCGGTGATATTGCCTGATTCGTCCAGTCTTGAACGGACGAAAAACGTGATGGACAAGGTATCCGGTATTGTCGAGAAAATACCGGGTGTCCAGACACGGGCCGGGATTTCGGGGTTTTCTCTGCTGGATAACGGTTTCAAGAATTCGTCGGGTACCTATTTCATGGCGTTAAAACCGTTCGATGAACGCTACAAAAACATCAGGACCGCCGAGGAACAGAATGCCGGTACGATCATGCTGGAACTTTACAGGCAGACCCGTGCGATTCAGGAAGCGGAAGTCCTGCCGATTCTGCCGCCGCCCATTCCCGGACTGGGCAGTACGGGCGGGTTCGAATTCTGGTTGCAAAGTACCGGTACGGATTCCCCCGAACAGTTGCAGGATGTGCTGGACAGTATTCTGGCGAAAGCGAAAAAACGTCCCGAGTTGACCAGTCTGAATTCCACTTATCAGGCACAGTCGCAACAACTCAAAATCACTGTCGACCGCGACAAGGCACGGCTGCTCGGACTGGATATGGATGACATTTCGGGGACGCTGGAGACACAGTTCGGTTCCTCGATTGTCAGCCAGTTCAACCAGTTTTCCCGTGTCTGGTATGTGATCATGCAGTCGGCACCGGAATTCAGGGCGACACCGGATGACGTCACGCGGCTGTATACCCGCAATGCCAGTGGGCAGATGGTTCCGCTTTCTTCTGTCGTGACGACGTCGTACACGACAGGTCCTGATCTGGTTCCCCATTTCAACGGTTTCCCGGCAGCCGAAATTACCGGTAATGCGGCAACCGGTTATTCGTCCGGGGAAGCCATGAAAGTGATGGAAGAAATCGCGGCGGAGACGATGCCGAAGAATTATTCCTATGGCTGGTCGGGGGTGGCCTATGAAGAACAGAAATCGGGAACGTCCTCGATGATCGTCTTCGTATTCGGTGTGGTACTGGTTTTCCTGATTCTGGCGGCCCAGTATGAAAGCTGGTCGCTGCCTGCTGTTGTACTGACGGCCATTCCGTTCGGCATTATCGGTTCGCTTCTGGCGACCTGGGCCAGAGGGCTGGATAACGACGTGTATTTCCAGATCGGTCTGCTTGTGATGGTGGGACTGGCGGCCAAAAATGCGATTCTGATCGTCGAATTCGCGGTCGAACTGTCCGGAAAACCTGGAACGACACTGGCACAGGCGGCCGTTGAAGCAGGCAAGATCCGTTTGCGCCCGATTGTCATGACATCACTGGCTTTCATCGGTGGGGTCATTCCGCTGGCGATTGCCATGGGTGCCGGTGCCAATTCCCGGCATTCGATCGGTACCGGCATTATCGGTGGCATGATCGGTGTCTCCACTCTGGCGCTTCTGTTCGTTCCGATGTTTTATGATCTGTTTGTCAGTTGGGAACGGAAAATTCGTGGCCAATCCGGTGGAGAGCGGACGGATGCGGTATCGCGACAGGCCGCTTTACCGAAAGAACTTCCTTTGCCGGACGATTACCGTCCGGCAGACGGCAAAACGCAGGGAGGCGAGCAATGAAGGCCGCATGGATTGGAGTGGTTGGTGTGACCGTTGCCGTGTTGGGTGGTTGCATGATGGGGCCTGATTATCGCCGTCCCGATTTGCCGGTACCGGAGACGTACCGTTTTCTTCCGGAAGACGCTTCCTTGCAGGCGCTTGACTCCCGCTGGTGGGAAGATTTCGGCGATCCGGTATTAAACGGTATGGTGGAAGAAGCGATTGCCAATAACCGGGATCTCAGGGCGGCGCTGGCGAATTCGGAAAAGGCCGCCGCCGCCATTATGCTGGCCCGTTCCGATCTGTTTCCGCAGATCAGTATAAATGCCAAAACGGGACGTGAGCGGTTGTCTGAACGGGATGCGGAACCGGTGATCGGGGTACCCAACCCGCAAAACGGCCGTCAGGCCAGTATCGGCGCGAGCTGGGAAATCGATCTCTGGGGCAGGATCCGTCGTCTGACGGAATCGGCCGAGGCCGATGCCCGGTCGGTTGAGCAGGCCCGTCGTGCCGCCCTGCTTTCTGTCGTCGCGAATGTCGTGACCCGGTATATCGATTTGCTGGCGCTGGACGAACAGCTGGCTATCGCACGGAATACCTCGGACAATTATGCCGAATCGCTCAGGATTATCGAATTGCAGTTCAAATACGGTGTCACGTCGCAGATGACGGTGGCACAGGCCGCTTCGCAATACGAAACGGCGCAAAGCCAAATTCCACAGATCCGTCATAGTATCACCCAGACGGAAAATGCCCTGAATATCCTGATGGGTAAAAATCCCGGACCTGTTATGCGCGGTTCTTCACTGAACCAGCTGAAATCGCCCGTCGTTCCGGCCGATCTGCCTTCCCGTCTTCTCCTGAGACGTCCGGATATTCTTGCGGCCGAACAGGATCTGGTTTCGGCCAATGCCATGATCGGGGCGACACGTGCCCTGTATTTCCCCACCATTTCCCTGACGGGAGCATTCGGATCATCCAGTGAATCGCTGAAAAATCTGTGGAAAGGCGATGCCAAAACTTGGAGTTTTGCCGGAGTACTCACCATGCCTGTTTTTCAGGGAGGGTCGATTTACGCTCAGGTCAGGCAGGCGGAGGCAGGCCAGCGTGCCGCCCTGGCGAAGTATGAGGCGGCAGTGCAGTCGGCATTTGCCGATGTGGACAATGCCCTGTCCCTGCGGGAACGCGTGAATGAACAACTGGAAAAGGAAATCCGGCTGGTTTCGCAATTAAGCGATTATTCACATCTGGCGAAACTGCAATATGACGAGGGATATTCCGCCTATTCCGTGGTCTTGCAGGCGGATCAGTCGCTTTTTCCCCGCCAGCTGACGCTGGCGCAACTGAAAGCGTCTTCATTGACATCGGTTGTGGGCCTGTACAAATCGCTGGGAGGTGGATGGATTGATCTGGCGGACCGGAAAACGCCACAGATACCGGAAAAGGAAAGCCGGAAAAACGCTCGGAAAATGTAAATCGTTCCCGGTGAAACCTGAATGGCCATTTTGTTTTAAAATGAGGCCCATTCAGCATCGTGCTGGCTTTTTTGTCGCTTGCCTATTCCGGAGATTGTCCTTTATATGTGTCTGATCGTATTTGCATGGCAAATCAAACCCGGTGTACCCCTGATTGCCGCATCCAACCGGGATGAATTTTATGCAAGACCTGCCGTGCCGGCCCACCAGTGGAAAGATCATCCGCAGATTTATGCCGGGCGCGATCTGGAAGGTGGCGGAACGTGGCTGGGGGTGGCGCATGAAGCGGGCAAAAAAGGCAGCCGGTTCGCCGCCCTGACCAATGTGCGGGCTCCGCATCTGATGAAGGAAAACGCGCCGACACGCGGCCTTCTGGTCAGTGATTATCTGGCGTCGAATCTGACGCCGGAAGAGTATATCCGCGAGATTCGGCGGGAATCGTTCCATTACAACGGATTCAATCTGCTGGTCGGCGATGGCGATACACTGGTGTGGTTTTCCAATTTCGGCATGATGAATCCGCAAAACGGCCGCCCGTTGAAACCCGGCATTTATGGACTGTCGAATGCTCTTCTGAACGATCCATGGCCGAAAGTCGTCCGGACCCGCGCCCAGTTTGCCTGCCTGCTCGGGATCAATGCGCCGGAAGAAGCCTATTTCGAAATGCTCTCGGATACGACGAAAGCGCCGGACAGGTTGCTGCCGCATACCGGGGTATCCTATGAGTGGGAAAAACTGCTCTCTTCTGTCTGCATCGAATCGCCTGATTACGGAACCCGCGCCTCGACGCTGGTTGAAATGTATAATGATGAGCCACCTGTCCTCCATGAGCGCGTCATCCGTTAACCGGACGGCGACATAACCGGTCTCGGGAAAACAAAATGATCTGGGAAGAACTGACCCGGCAGCTTCAGTCGCTGTCGGAAAACAATCTGTTGCGTCAACGGAAAACGCTGGAGTCCGCCTGCAGTACGCAGGCTGTCATCGATGGCAGGACGGTTCTCGCTTTTTGCAGTAACGACTATCTGGGGCTGGCGTCCCATCCGGCATTGGCCGATGCTGTTTGTGCATCGGCCAGGCAGTGGGGAACCGGTTCTGGTAGTTCGCATGTGGTCAGCGGCCATATGGGACCGCATGATGCGCTGGAAAAGGCACTGGCCGGTTTTGTCGGGGCCGATCGCGCCCTCTTTTACAGCACCGGTTACATGGCCAATGTCGGCGTCGTGCCGACATTGGTAGGACGTGGCGATGCCGTTTTCGCCGACCGCCTGAACCATGCGTCGTTAATCGATGCCGTCCAGCTTTCCCGTGCGGAACATCGTCGTTATGCCCATAACAATATGGAACAGCTGGAAAAAATGCTGGCGGCCAGCGATGCGAAACGCAAACTGATCCTAACGGATGCGGTGTTCAGCATGGATGGCGATCTGGCGCCCTTGAAGGCCTTGATTGGGCTGGCCGAGCGTTATGATGCCTGGCTGGTGGTGGATGATGCACACGGTTTCGGCGTGCTGGGGCGCGAGGGACGCGGTTCGCTTGACCATGCCGGACTGTCTTTTTCTCCGCGTCTGGTCTATGTCGGAACGCTGGGCAAGGCCGCCGGTGTCTCGGGGGCGTTTGTGGCCGGGTCGGAAACCGTCATCGAGTGGCTCATGCAGCGTTCACGCTCCTACATTTTCACGACGGCGACCAGCCCGGTCATGGCTTCCGCGATTCTGGCCTCGCTCGAACTGATCAGAAACGGCGATGACAGGCGCTGCCATTTACAGGCGCTGATAGACCGGTTGCAGCGTGGACTGGACGGTTCGAAGTGGAAACTGTTGCCTTCTTTCACGGCGATCCAGCCGGTGGTGGTTGGTGAAAACGATGCCGTTCTGAACGTTTCCGCCGAGTTGGCCAAACGGAACATTTGGGTGCCGGCAATCCGGCCGCCGACCGTTCCCAAAGGCAGTGCGCGTTTGCGTATTTCCCTGTCTGCCGCACATACGCATGAGCAGGTTGCCCAACTGGTCGATGCCTTGAGGGAAATGGCATGACGAAACTGGTTTTCTGGCATGGCTGGGGCATGTCGCCCGATGTCTGGACTGATTTCATGAAGGATCTGTGCGAGGTGCTGTCCGGCGATACCGTATATGAAGCCATGCCGCTGCCGGGATATGCGGGTACCGGCCTGCCCGACGGCGATTCGCTGTCGTCATGGGTAGATGCCCTGATGGAAGGTATGCCGGAGCCGATCGTTTTGTGCGGCTGGTCGATGGGAGCTGTTCTGGCATTGTCGGCTGCTTGCCGTTATCCGGAGAGAATTGAAAGACTGGTGCTTTTTGGTGCGACGCCCTGTTTTGTCGAACGGCACGGCTGGCAGGCCGGCATGTCGCAGGAATCTGCCCGGCATTTCCGTGACGGTGTCCGGGCCGATCCGGTTGCCACGCTTCGCCGTTTCGTCGCACTTTTCAACCGGCAGGACAAGCAGGCACGTGCCATCGTTCGCCGGCTGTCGGGGCTGGATATTCCCCCCTCCCCGGTCCTTGATGCCGGTCTGGATTTTCTGGACAGAGCGGATTTTCGTTCGCTTGTTCCGCATATCCGCCAGAAAGTCCTGCTGGTTCATGGTGAAAACGATCCCCTGATGCCGCCTGATGCCGCTTTATGGCTGGCAGAAAACCTGCCGGATGCTACCCTGGAGATTTTGCCGGATGTGGCGCATGCGCCGTTTTTGTCCGATTCCCGGCAGTGCGCCCGGTTTGTCGGAGCGTTTCTGGGAGACTGATATGGACAAGACGAAAATCGGCGAGGCATTCGGCCGGGCGGCTGCTTCATATGATGCTCTGGCTGTATTCCAGCGGCAGGTGTGTGAACGGATGTTGTGCCTTTTGCCCCGGTGGTTGCCGGCCGGATGGACGCCGGAACGTCTGCTGGATGGCGGGTGCGGTACCGGCTTCGGTTCCCAGTGCATGAGATGCCTGTGGCCGGATGCTTCATTGACCGGTTGCGATCTTTCTTCCCGAATGGTCGAACGCATGCGGCAGAAAGGGTTCGAGGCGGTGGAAGGCGATCTGGAAAATCTGCCTTTTCCGGATAGCAGATTCGATTTCGTATGGAGCAGTCTGGCTTTGCAATGGTGTCGTCCCGATACGGTGTTTCGGGAGCTGTACCGGGTACTCGGCGAAAACGGGATTCTGTATTTCTCGACACTGGCGCCCGGTACACTCTGCGAAACCGGTTTCGCCTTTTCAGGGCTGGATGATGCCGGCCGTGTCCTGGATTTCCATCCGGTTGCCGCACTAAGAGAGCGGATGCGTGAGGCGGGTTTCACCGATATCCGTGTCAGGCATGAAACACACAGGATGTATTATCCGGATGTCCGTTCCGCGCTGGAGTCGGTCAGGGGAATCGGTGCCGGTTATGCTGCCGGGAAACGTCGTGCCCTGCTGGGCAAAATGGCCTGGAAAATGATTCAGGAACGTTACGAATCCCTGCGGGAAGAAAACGGGCTGCCGGTTACCTACGAGCTGGTTATCGGGTATAGCGTGGCCGGCAGGTGATAGAGCGTCCGGTTCTTGCTAGTCGAAAATCCTTTTGTGTCCGATAGCCGACAGCATCCGGATGACTTTCGGAGGGGCGCTTCCACGATGATAGGCTCGGGCCCTGTTCCGGACTTCATGGTCGGAGACGGTCATGCGTTCGCGCTGGCGCAGCATGTCCAGCATGTTCTCGATCATGTAGGATTCGATCATGATACCCGGTCGCGTCATGTCGTTGAAAAGGTTCCATTGCATGGCTCCGTTGCGTTGCCGGATGTCTCTCAGGCGAGTCATGATGTCGGTGAAAGCTTCGGTGTCTTCCGGACGGATCAGATATTCGATAGTGACCATGATCGGCCCTTCGTCCATTCCGATGTTGCGGGGTACCGGTCCGGCCCAGTCGGGGGACAAAGGCGTCAGGTCGGCCTTGTCCTGTGTTCCGACATAAAAACGCCATGAAATGGCGATACCGACATAAAGACAGGCGGCGGCGATAGCCAGAGCGGCCGGAATATTCAGCAGTCCGGCAACCTGCCCCCAGACGACGCTTCCGCCGGCCATCCCCCCGGTAAAGACAATCCAGAAGAATGCAAGACCGCGTGCCCTGACCCATCCGGGAAGTGAAATCTGCGCGGCGGTCATCAGAGCTGAAGCGGTCATCATCCAGGAAATTCCGATCACCAGCATGGCGGCACAGGCCGCAGCGACGATATCGGAAACCGCCAGTGCCAGCATGGCGATACCGTAAAGTGCCGATGCACAGCGGATGATGGTATCCCGCGTGACGCGGCGGATCAGTCTTGGCATCAGGATCGCTCCGGTTATCGCACCGATACCGATACAGGCCAGCAGCAGGCCGTAAGTCCCCGGGCCGCGTTTCAGTTCCTGACGGACGATCAGTGGCATCAGCGCCCAGGAAGCGCTGGCGAAAATGAAAAAACAGCATCCGCGCACCATGACGGCGCGAAGTGCCTGGGAATGGCGCGCGAACCGCAGGCCGGTTTTTACGGCGGCAAACAGGTGTTCTGCCGGCAAGGTGCTTTGCGGGACGTTGCGTTTCCAGCGGATGACCAGAAACAGGACGACAGTGTAGAAGCAGGCATTGGCCACGAAAACGGCGCCGGATCCGGCAGCGGCTACGATCATTCCGGCAATGGCCGGTCCGACGGAACGGGCGATATTGATGGCGATACTGTTTAAGGCAACGGCGGACTGCAATTCCTCACGGGGGACGAGTTCCGGAATGATGGCGCCCCAGGCCGGCATCATCATGGCGATGCCGACGCCCAGAAAGAAGGTGAACAGCAACAACAGCAAGGAACCGGTGACGCCGGTCAGTGTCAGAATGCCGAGCGATCCCGCACATGCCGCCATCCAGATTTGCGTTCCGATCAGGTAGCGACGACGGTCGACGATGTCGGCCATGGCGCCTGCCGGGATGGCCAGCAGGAAAAACGGGGTGCTGGTGGCGGCCTGTACGAGGGATACCATGACCGGTGTCGGCGCGAGAGATGTCATCAGCCATCCTGCTCCGACATCCTGCATCCACGAGGCGATATTGACGAACAGGATGGCGATCCAGAGCATGCGGAAGACACCATGACGGAAGGGTGTCCATGCCCCGATCTGCGGTTCTGCTTTTTGGGGGGTATTTTCGCCTGTTTCCATAGTGCGGTTGGTCTGTTCTCCGGCAGAAGAGTTTTCCAGACCGTAAAGATAGCACTCCTGAAACCGTTTTTTCCATTCATCAGTCAAGAAAACGGAAAAGAAAACGGTCCGGGCAGCTCCAACATCCGGTGACCCCGTCTGTCCCCGGTTTGCCGGTGCGTCTTTGGCAACCGGGAAGATCAGGTTTTTCCGGTGGCGGCTTCCGGTTTTTCCGGCAGGCTGTCCTTCGGGATGTCGAAATAGTCGGCTAGGGCCAGGTTCAGGCCGTTGTCGATGATCTTGTCCACTTCGAGCGTCAGGTGATCGTCGCTGTTTCCGGCGAAAACGAATTGTCTGAAAACGTCGGCGACCGTGATTTTGCGGGCGTCGCCAATCCATTTCCATTCCCGGGGACCCCGTTTTCTGAAAGAGACGGTACTGATCATAGAACGTTTCAGCGTCGTTGCCCAGCCGAGTTTTTCCAGTTTTGTCAGACAGTATTCCGTTTCGCTGACACTCAGATGGGTTTGCCGTTCCAGTTCAGTGCGGGAGACGACCAGACTGTGATTTTGTCCCGAATTGTAGAGAACACCGATGATTTTCATGGCATCCGAAAAACGGCTGCCGATCAGTGAAGCGGCATTCCACCGGCCGTTCCGGATATCGGGAAGCAAGGCGGCGACCAGCGCGCCCAAAAGCATGATGAGCGAACTGATGTAGATCCACATCATGAAGATCGGGAAAGCGGCCAGTGCGCCGTATATTCTTTCATAGGAACTGAAGTTGACGATGAAAAAGGCGAAAAGCCGAATGGCGATTTCAAAGGCGACGGCGGCGAACAGTCCTCCGGCGGCCGCGTCTTTCCACAGTACCAGACGATGCGGCAGAATGCGGTAAAGCAGCGTGAACGCGATGGTAGTCCAGATGACGGCGATCAGTGGCGCCGAAATGGTGTTCAGAACCGGCAGCCAGCCGACCAGTCCGTGTTTGGAGAGAACCAGATGGGTGGTCAGATAGATGGATATTCCCAAAAGCAGCGGGGCGAATACGGCAATGGCAATATACAGGATGATGCGTTTTATGAGTGGCCGGGGTGTCATGATGTGCCAGATCCGGTCGAAAGCGCTTTCGATGGTGGAAATGGTGGTCAGTGTCGTAAAGAGCAGTGCCAGACCGCCGACAATGGAAACGTTGGCGGCGTTGGAAGCGAATTCTCCCAGGTAGTTCAGGATGGTACGGGCGATATTGCCCGGTATCATGCCTTGCGCGAAATAGGTTTCCAGCGTGTATTGCAGCGTTCCGAATTCCGGAAACGTGGTGAAAATCGCCAGCATGATGGCCAGCATGGGAACCAGACTCAGGATGATGGTGAAGCTGATGTTGCCCGCCACGTCGGAGAGGTTGTTTTCTTCCACTCTTTCGCGGCAGTAACGCAAAATACCTTTTATGCGGTCTTTGCGGGAAAGATTCGCCAGCCGGGAATCGGTATCGGTCGGTGGGGAGGTGAAAGCCGGTTTTTCCATAAAAACATTTTAAGCTGAAACGACATTGCCAGAGGCAAGCGGGAAAATTTGTTTTATCATGTGGCGGATGCCCGGATTTTGATTTTTAGCGACAAACACGGTTTCAAGACTTGGTCGTTGCCGGGGAGCATACCGGTTTGCCCCGGCTGGAAATGCGATGCCGGAACAGGCCCTGATACGAATATCATTTTATGGCACAGGTTTCTTTTATCGAATTATGCAGGAAACTGGTCGGAAACGCTCATGTCATCAGCGATCCTGCAAAGATGGTTCCCTATATCACCGATTACCGCAAGCGATTCACCGGAAAAGCGCTTGCTGTCATTTCGCCGGGTAATACACGGGAAGTGGCCGATATCGTCAAGTTGTGCAAATTGCAGAAGATTCCGGTCGTTCCGCAGGGAGGCAATACCGGCCTTGTCCTGGGAAGCGTTCCGGATACGTCGGGCAAGGCCGTCGTGCTGTCTTTGAGACGCCTGAAACGGATTCGTGAAATCGATGTGGCCAACAATACCATGACGGTCGAGGCTGGGTGTATTCTCGACGATGTCAGGAAAGCGGCGCTGGACGCCGACAGGCTGTTTCCGCTTTCGCTGGCGTCGTCCGGATCGTGTACGATCGGCGGGAATCTGGCCGCCAATGCCGGTGGAACGGCAGTTTTGCGTTATGGAACGGCACGGGAATTGTGTCTGGGGCTGGAAGTCGTCACTCCGGATGGCGATATCTGGAATGGCCTGTACAAGTTACGCAAAAACAATACCGGTTATGACCTGCGCGATCTGTTTGTGGGATCGGAGGGCACACTGGGTGTGATTACTGCCGCCGTTTTGAAGCTGTTTCCACGTCCGAGAACACAGCAAACGGCTTTTGTCGCTCTTCGTACACCGGACGATGCATTGCGTTTTCTGACGATTGCACAGAAATTCGCCGGGTTCGCCCTGACGACGTTCGAGCTGATGTCCCGTTACAGTCTGGAGCTGGTCACGAAGCATTTTCCACACCTGTTGCCTCCCCTGCCCCTGGACAAACCGTATTTCGTCCTGCTGGAACTGTGCGAGAGCGAACCGGAAGAACAGACCGCTGCGCGGTTCGAAAAGCTGCTCCAGTATGCCATCGAGGAAGACATCATCTGCGATGCGGCGCTGGCCCAGACGCTGGCGCAATCCCGTTCGATGTGGAGTTTGCGCGAGAACATTTCGGCAGCCCAGGCGAAAGAAGGCAGGAACGTCAAGCATGATATTGCCGTACCGACGTCTCTTTTTGCCGAATTCATCGAAACGACCGACAGGCAGCTTCAGCATTATTTTCCCGGTTGTCGCATGGTGACGTTCGGTCATCTGGGGGACGGCAGTCTGCACTACAATGTGGGTGCCCCGGAAGGGGTACCGGATGACGAGTTCCTGCTTCGCCAGAACGATATCAACAGGATCGTTTACGACAGTGTCAGCCGCATGCACGGCGCCATTTCCGCCGAACACGGCCTGGGGGCGTTAAAACACGGAGAAAACGCGGGGTACAAAAGCGAAGTGGAGATCCGGATGATGCAACAGATCAAGAAGGCGCTGGATCCCGGCAATCTGATGAATCCGGGCAAGGTACTGCCATAGCGGTACCTGCCCTTTTCATCCCGATCGTTGTCAGGAAACCGTTTCCATCCGGTCGGACATGGCCGTATTCAGGAAATCGGTCGCGACTTTCGCCGTCATGGGTTTTGAAAGATAGTGTCCCTGAATGGCCGTGCAGCCGATTTCTCTCAGAAAGTCGATATGATCTTCCGTTTCGACGCCTTCCGCGATGGTTTTGATGCCCAGGTTGCGGGCCAGCGACACTATCGCACTGACAATGGCCATGTTCTCCGGATTCCGGGGGACATCGCGGATGAATGAACCGTCTATTTTGAGGCTGTGTGCCGAAAATCTGTTGAGATAGGCCAGCGAGGAGTACCCGGTCCCGAAATCATCGATCGAGATTTTGATGCCTCTGTCCTTGAGGCTGTCAATGACGACAATGGCGGCATGCGGTTTTTCCATTGCGACGGTTTCCGTCAGTTCCAGTATCAGCCTGTCCGGATTTATTCCGGCTTCTTGAAGAAGGTCCGATACCTGATCTGTCAGTCTTCTGTCCCTGAACTGGACAGCCGACAGGTTGACCGATACCATGATTTCGTGATGGCCGGCCTGTGTCCATGTTTTCAGTTGTCTGATGACGGATCGCAGTATCCATTCCCCGATCGGAATGATCTGTCCGTTGGATTCGGCAACAGGGATGAATTCCTCGGGAGAGACCGATCCGAGCTGGGGATGTTCCCAGCGCAGCAGCGCCTCGAATCCGACGACGACATTGTGATTTAACGACATGATCGGTTGATAGTTCAGAACGAACTGGTCCCGCTCCAGTGCGCGACGCAATGCACTGTCGAGTTCCAGCATACGTGCGGATTTTTCCTGCATTTCCATTGTGAAAAAACAGTAATTGTTCCTTCCGTTCTGCTTGGTACGGTACATGGCCGTGTCGGCGCTGCACGAGAGAGTGTCGAAGTCGATCCCGTCTGTCGGGAACATGGCGATACCGATGGAGGCGGTCAGATTCAGTTCGTGAGGTTCGATATGATAGGGCTTTGCGGCGATGGCAAGCAGTTTTTCGGCCATGCTGGTGGCGCCGCTTGTGTCGGTGTTGGGAAGCACCAGCACGAACTCGTCTCCACCCTGCCGGGAAATCGTGTCTTGTTCACGGACGATACTTTTCAGTCTGGCTGCAAACTGTTTGAGCAGTTCATCGCCGATATTGTGTCCTAGTGAATCGTTGACGTTCTTGAATCCGTCCAGATCGAGAAACATCAGGGCGAGCGGTTCGTGCCAGCGGTGTGCAAGGCTGAGCGCCAGATTGCTTCGGTCACGCAGCAGAGTTCGGTTGGGCAATCCTGTCAGTGCGTCGAAATGGGCCAGCCACTGGATTTTCTCTTCAGTTTTCTTGCGTTCGGTCATATCGGCGAAAAGACCGATGTAATGGGTCAGCTTGCCGGAGGCATCCCGCATGATCTGGATGGACAGCCATTCCGGATAGATAAAGCCGTCCTTGCGCCGGTTCCAGATTTCTCCCTGCCATGAACCGCTTTTTTCGATCCGGTTCCACATGATCTCGTAAAAATCGCGGTCATGCCTGCCGGAAGCGAGGATTCGGGGGGTGTGTCCGATGGCTTCCTCTTTTTCATAGCCGGTGATTTTGGTAAACGCCTGATTGACCATGACGATATTGCAGGAAGCGTCCAGCAGCATCAGACCTTCGTTGCTTTGTGTGAAGACTTGTGCCGACAGCTGAAGCTGGTCTTTCCGGTCGAAATTCTCCAGCGCGAAATCGATGCTGGAAGCCAGTTCCGTCAGCAGTTTGCGGGCAGCGATATCGAAGGCATATGTTTCGCAGGCATTCAGGTTCAGAAAACCGATGATCTTGCCGTATTTATGGAGCGGCAGACAGGCGATGGCACGTATCTGATGTTGTCTGGTGACTTCTTTCCAGACTGTCGAGTTGCGAAGAATGTCGCAGACCGGATTGTTTTCATAATCCTGGATCCATACCGGCTTGTTTTCTCGCAGCGCTGTTCTGACGATACCTTGTGTCATCGTTTTGTCGTTTTGGTGGATCACATTCAGTATCTGGGTGATGACGGCGGACGATGTCCCTTCCGTGGCGACCGGATATACCCTGTTTTCTTCGTTGACCAGTCCGATCCAGGCGACATTCACCGCACCGTATTGTGTGACGATCTGGCAGATCTGCCTGAACAGTTCATCCTGTGTGGTGCATCGGGCAACGGCCTGATTGCAGTAACCCAGAATGGCATATAGCTGGTTCAGACGCCGGATTTCCGCTTCGGCGACCTTGCTTTCGACATACAGATGGCGAAGGTCGTGTTCCGCTTTTGTCCTGATCTGTTCGCGATGGAAGTTTTCAAGGACGAAATCGATATCGTTGGCGACTTCCATCAACAAATTCTGAACGGAAGAATCGAAGGCATTCAGCTGCGAGGATGCAAGCAGAAACACTCCGATGATTTTGTCGTTTTTCCTCAGGGGCAATGAGGCGATGGCCTGGACATGGTTTTCGATGGAACGGTCATGCCAGGGCATACATAGCGGATCGTGTCGGAAATCCTGGTTCCAGCAGGGTTTTCCGCTGCGTACGGCTTTCCCGACGGTACCGTGGCCGTTGGGACTGTTTTCATCGACAGAAATCACGATTTCTTCCAGGAACATGACGCCGTCGCCATATTTCGCCCCAGTTTTGACCAAGCGGGTCGACTCGTCGATCAGGCCGATCCATGCCATTTTGATATGGCTGTGGTGAACGATGATCCGGCAGATGTTTTCATACAGTTCACTTTCGTTTTTGCTCCGGGATATGACATAGGAGCAATGGCTGCGGATGGTGTTGAGCTCGGAGAGTCTGGATACCTGATGTTCGGATTGCCGTTGTCGGGTGATGTCTTCGAATGTGACGACGAAATAATCCGGCGAACGGTCCTTGTTTTTGACGTAGCGGACATGAATGTCGATCAGAACGATATGGCCGTTTTGGCAGACGAGTTCACGTTCGGTGTGAATTTCATCCACAATACCCTCTTTCAGAGCAGCCAGTCGGGACTTTTCCTCTTCCGTATCGGGCCTAAGACAAATGTCGTCCCAGCTTTTCAGTGTCATTTCCTCTTTGGTATAACCCAGAATATTGCAGATTTTGTCATTGCACTGAATCCAGCAGTCCATCCGGGAAGAAAGGATGGCCATCCCGATGAAAGGCATGGTATAAAATTTGTCCTGCAATTTGTCGTTCTGGATCCGGCGCGCGAGATTGCGGTTCTTTTGGTGCATTTTCCATACCAGAAGCAGGGCAAGACCGATAGCCAGAACCGCAAAGAACGTGATGATGGCAACGCCGAAAGCCGAGTTCTGCTCGGAACGGATGGCCTTGTTGTAATCGTGTTTGAAGATAAGTTTCCAATCCGTGTCCCTGATGTTGTTCCACGCGACGAAAACTTTTTCTTGGTTGTAATCGTTATCGATCCCGCTCCCGGTTTCGGCGGTTGCAGCGAGTGACGGTATGGTTTCATGACTGTTCACGAGGGTATAGACGATGTCGTTTCCAGATAGTTTGATCGACAGCATGGCGGTTCCGTTCCCTTCCGGGTGGCGAAGAACGATTTCCCTTCCGGGATGTGACCTGAGCCAGGTGTTGAAATTCTGCGTCAGATATGTTTTCGGATCGAACGCGATCAGAACGGCGCCCATCGCTTCCTGCATCCGGTCGATCAGGATGTAGGGAATCACGATTTCGAACCCGGATTCACCCTGTGAATAAATATTGTGCCTGATTTTTCTGACATAAGGCCGGTTCATCAGTTCGAGCAGCGATTGCCGGTTGTTTATTGCGAGCGTCAGGTTCTCGCCAAGGGAAAGCAGTTCGTTTCCTTTGGAATCAATGATTTTGATGCTTTTGTATTGCTGGGCTTTTTTGAGTGTTGTGAGAAAATCGATGACATTCAGTTTGGCAATGGCATTGTTTTCGAAACGCCATTTTTCGAAACTTTGGCGGAAAAATGAACTGCTCAGGACGACAGAACCTATATTGCGTTGTTCTTCCAACCAATTTTCGATATTGAGTGTTTTTGTTTGTACGTTGGTCTCGAGATTGTCCAGCATTTCTTTTTCCTGATGCGAACGGTACAGTTTCGGAATGCCGAAGCTGATAGCCGGTATGATCAGAAGCAGGCCGAGAAAGACCAGCAACAACCGGTAATCGCTGCTTTTCCGGTATGTACTGGTTATTTTTGAAGAACGGTATTCGTCGAAATACCAGAGAAACAGGTAAAGAAACGAACTGGCGATACCAACCAGTGCCAGATTGGTTTTCAGGGCGAATTCAATCATCGTTCCTGGATTTTCAGAATGGCGGTAGACGAAAATATCCGTGAAGAGATAATAAAGTGATGTCAGCAGGATATAAAAAAATACAATGTTTCTTCGATGAGGAAGAAAATTCGACAGTTCGATTTTTGCCAAAAGGAAATGAAGCAGAAAGGCGCTCAATATCACGAATATGATTCCCATCATACCAAATAGATGATAACGCAGACGGGTTTCTTCGGAGAAAACGGACAGACAGTAAATAATGCACAAGATGGTGAATGAAGAACTGGTGGCAAAAAGCAGTACGATGTGACCGATACTCATGAATTTGCCCAGACGGAGATGCTCTGAGAGCTTGAAAATATTCGATATTTTGTCTGTCATTATCCTGAATTCCCTTGTTTGGTACAGACAGCATGTCCCGAAAGGACACCATGTTTCCACATGGAAACATTATTGCACGTATTTATATTTTTTTGCGTGAAATGGAAATTTTTGACGAAAATATTTTAATTCTGAATTAAGTAAATGTTTTTAAATGGAAAAATCATGGATGGCTACAAAAAACGAGCCAATTTCCGTGGCTCGTTTACGACGTTTTATAGGAAATCGATAGAAATTCAGGCTTTAGCTTCCGTATATCCATTTCCAAGGAAAGCTGCGACATCGTCTGCAGCGAGCGGTCTTGACAGATAATAACCCTGTATTTCCGTACAGCCTTTTGAGCGAAGGAACTCAAGCTGTTCCCGGGATTCGACACCTTCGGCGACAGTTCTCATGTCCAGACTGCCGGCCAGCGAGATCACGGCAGAAATGATAGCCATATCTTCGGTATCGGCAGGAATGTCCTGAACGAAAGATCGGTCGATTTTAAGACTGTAAAGATCGAATCGTTTCAGATAGGTTAGAGAGGAATAGCCCGTTCCGAAGTCGTCGATGGATATGTTGATACCTTTTTTTCTCAATTCCTCGATAACGGTTATAGCCGCTATCGGATTTTCCATGGCAACACCTTCTGTCAGTTCCAGCTGGAGACATTCGGGCGGTACGCCGGCTTCATCCAGAATGTTCATGATCAGTTCCGGCAAGCGGTGATGACGGAACTGGACGGCGGAAAGATTGACGGAAATTGTGAAGTCGTAAAGTCCATTGTCGCGCCATGTCCTTAGCTGTCTGACAGCTGTTTTGAGAACCCATTCGCCGATCGGGATGATCTGGCCGTTGGATTCGGCGATCGGGATGAATTCGTCCGGTGGGATATTGCCGAACTGGGGGTGGTTCCAGCGGATGAGCGCCTCGAATCCGACGATCTGGTTGGTATCCAGAGAAAGTTGCGGCTGGTATACCAAGTTGAACTGGTGGCGTTCGAGTGCCCTTCTCAAGGCATTGTCGATCTGCAGGGTCCGGGCCGACCGTGCTTGCATTTCTGTCGTGAAGAAGCAGTAGTCGTTTCTGCCGGTCTGCTTGGCACGGTACATGGCGGCATCGGCACTGCGCCAGAGAGTGTCAAAGTCAGTACCGTCCGTCGGGTACATTGCGATACCGATCGAAACCGTCAGGTTGATTTCATGGCGTTCGATGTTGTATTGCCGAGCGGCGATCCCCAAAAGCCGTTTGGCCAGATAGGCGGCTCCGTCCGTATCGGTTCCGGGAAGGATCATGACAAATTCGTCACCGCCCAACCGGGAGATGGTATCCTGTTCTCTGATGGATGTGGACAGCCTGTCGGCGAACTGCTTTAACAGTTCGTCACCGATTCCATGGCCCAGCGAGTCGTTGACGTTTTTGAAGTTGTCCAGATCGAGGAACATCAGAGCAAGCGGTTCGTGACGGCGTTGGGCCAGGCTGATGGCCAGATTGCTGCGGATATGCAGGAGTGTCCGGTTCGGCAGTTCAGTCAGCGGATCGAAATGGGCAAGCCATTTGACCCGTTCTTCCGTTTCCTTTCTTTCCGTCAGATCGGTGAAGGTTCCGATATAGTGAGTCAGATTGTTTCTCGAATCGCGCATGGTCTTGATCAGTAACCACTCTGGATAGATGGCTCCGTTTTTGCGTCGGTTCCAGATTTCACCCTGCCAGCGTCCTTCTCTGTCGATAGTCTCCCACATGGTTGCATAGAAATTGCGGTCATGTTGTCCGGATGCCAGCATTCTGGGATTTTTGCCGAGCACTTCGTTTTCTGTATATCCGGTAATGTGGGAGAATGCCTTGTTGATCATGACAATATTGCCGCTGGCATCCAGAAGCATGATTCCTTCGCTGCTCTGGGCGAATATCTGTGCCGACAGCTGGAGTTGCTCTTCTTTTTCGAAATGTTCCAGGGCGAAGTCGATGTCTTCCATCAGCTCAAGCAAAAGTCGCCGTGATGGTTCGGTAAAAGCGCCGGAGATATTCGCATAAAGGAATATGGCGCCAATGACATGACTGTTGCGGTGCAATGGCAAAATGGCTGCCGAACGCCAGTTGAATTGCATGATATGTTCCCTCCACCTTTCCAGGGACAATTCATTGGGGAAATCCTGTATCCAGACTGGCCTGTTTTCATGGATGGCCATGCCGGCCGGTCCCTGCCCTGCGGGGTGGGTAGGCAGGGTATTGATATAAAGGCCATTGAGATATTCAGGCTGCTCGCCGGCACAGGCAACCGGAGTGATGTCCTGCGTCTTGCGGTTGATCAGGCCGACCCAGACAAAATCTATTTGTCCGTACTCGACAATGTCGTTGCAGATTTGGGCGAACAGTTCCTGCTCGTTCTTGCATCGAATGATAGACTGGTTGCATTGGGAAAGCACGGCGTACAATCGGTTCAAATGCCGTATTTCGTCTTCCGCTTCCATGCGTTCCATATAAAGCCGGCGGTAGTTTCTTTCGCTTTTTTCTAGCTCTTTTGCTGTCCGTTGTCGGACGGCTTCGTGTTCGAAATTGTCCAGTGCAAAGTTGAGATCACTGACCATCTCGTTCAGAAGATTTTTCGATTGATCATCGTAGGCATTTGGTTCGGATGAATAAACTTTCAGGATACCGACCGATTTGCCAGACTGATAAAGCGGAAAAACAGCGAGCGAACGGATCGCTATTTTTTCGAGCATTTCTGTCCAGTGGATCATGGCAGGTATTTTGCGAATGTCCTGGATCCAGAGTACCTTGTTTTCGCGCAATGCCGCGGCAGCAGGGCTGTCATTTTTCATACTGTCGAGTCCGGTGACGATTCGCATGGTCTGGATGGAGTCGATCAGTTCGTCGGGGATGCCATGCGAAACCACCATATCGATTTTTTCGGATTTTTCGTCGATGAGGCCGATCCAGGCCACTTTGAAACGGCCTGCACTGTAGTTGACGATACCGTAACAGATTCGTTCGAAAAGATCTTTTTCAGTTTTGGAATGAACCATGGCCTGGTTGCAGTGCGAAAGGGTGGCATAAATCTGGGTAAGTCGGTAAATCTGGTTTTGCGCTTTCTTGCGTTCGGTAATATCCTCGACAGTAACCACAAAATAGTCCAAGGTACCATCCGGTTTGACTACACAGCGTAAATGAACTTCAGCAGTGGCTGTTTCGCCGTTTTTTCGGCGAAACGTTTTTTCTTCGGTGAGTGTGCTGGAATCTCTGTGTCTGAGTGCCTCGAGTGTCGAGGGAACTTCCGTGCAGGGCTGGCCGCACAATTCCTGCCATCCTTTTTTACTGAATTCTTCACGAGAATAACCGAAAATATCGCACAGAGTATCATTGAAATGGATCCATTTGTCCAAGGTGACCGAAAGAATGCCCATTCCGATAAAGGGCAAGGTGTAAAAATTGTCCAGCAACTGTTTTTCACGCAGTTCCGATGCCATGCTTCGGGAGCGTTGCACCATGTACCAGATGAACATCAGGACGAGACCGGCGCTCAGCAGAAAAGTCGTGACGGCCAAATTGAACCAGAAGGCCATGCTTCGCAGTGGTGCCATAAGGTTTTGCCGATCAATCCGGGCGACGACATACCACTCCATGCCCTTAACGGAATGCCATGCTGCCAGAATATTTTCTCCATCGGTCATCGATCCCTTGATTCGGTGCTTGTTTTCCTTGAACGCTTGTGTTAGGACAGTGTCTGTTACATCATTTACAATGACCGACGGTTTTCCGTCATTCTGTCTGATCTGATAGGAATGGTAACTGTCACCGTCCTTGCAGATCAGAACAATGCGTTTTCTTGTGATATCTTTTACCCAGTGTTCGAGATAAGCGGAAAGGTAGGCGTGCCTGTCCAGACTGATATAGATCCAGCCGAGCGGAATGTTTGTATTGAAGAAATGAAGTGGAACGATGAAGTCGTTTCTGTAAATGTTTTTTTTGTTCAGTTCCTCATAGGTTTTTCCCTGTGTGCCACTGAACCACCTGTACAGGCTGGCTTTGTCTACTGGAGTTCCCAGTGAAAGCAGTGGTTTTCGCCGGGCATCCAGCAGAACCATCGAATCGTATTGTTGGGCCATTTTCAAGGATTCGAGCCTGCCGGTTATCGCTGTCAATGCATCAGGAGTTTTGTAGATGTATAGTTTTTTGACATCATCAATGAAACTGGAGGTTGTCAAAGTCAGGAATGTGGAATATTCACGTTCGTTCAGCCAGCCTTCTATCTGTTTGGTCTGACTGTTCGCCGATATTTCCAGTTCCTCGAAAGCGTTTTTTTCAATTTGGGGGGCCAGAAGCTCGATGATTACGAAGCTGATGACAGGAATTGTCAGGATCAGGCATATGAATACCAGTATGATACGGACAATATTCCGTGGCGATAAGGAGAACGTGTTCGTCGGATTCTGTATTGAATTCATCAGGAGAAACAGAAATACCGATGTACAGCCGATCAGAAGCAATCCGGATATGTATATGAAATTGGCACGAAGTACGGGATCATCCAGTGTGAAGTAAGCGACCAGCCGGATAAATGCGATCCATGACAGGCAGAAAAGAAAATTGATGCCTGCCAGTCTGGCAGGGGTCAGGCGCCATTTTCCGAATGACGGAAAGGTCCTGATTTTCTGGAAGAAAAAAAAGAAGACAAGCGATGAGACAACTGCATAGAAAACACGACTGGCGAAGAGAAGGAGAAAGTATCCGTCTTTTTCCCAGTCAGCCATACTGAATACAGAATGGCTTGCTAGTATCCATAGCAAACTGAGTATAAAATAGCAAAGAGTGATTCGTACCGGCCTGAATGGCCGATCAGGCACACCTTGAGGTGGTTGCGTGAGGTAGGTCATGGTCAATGGGATGTCCTAGTGTTTGCCCGATTGCCTGTTTCAATGGATTTCCTTCAGGAAATATTATCTCATGGCCTCACGATTTTTTGTGGGTCAGATACTCTTTTGCGGTACCTGCATCGCACAATTAAACCATGTGAAAAATCAAGATGTTGATTTTACTTGCGAAACAGGATTTTATCTGTTATTTATTTGCTACATTAAAACAATGTGGTATGGCCGTTTTCATTCGCTGTCCAGCGTATCATTCATGGGAAACGTATCCATTCCCAGCAGTTCCTGTGTCCTGTTTTCCGGCAATGCTTCGACTTTTCTGAGTTTGCGTGTCATCTGGCGGGTACGCACCTGCGCGTCGTCGATGTTTTTCGCTGCCCTCTCGAGCACTTTCCTGGTCGCATCCAATACGGTGCCGAATTTGGAGAATTCGGTTTTGACGGCACCCAGTATTTCCCATACTTCGGATGAACGTTTTTCCAGCGCCAGCGTCCTGAATCCCATCTGGAGACTGTTCAACAGTGCCGACAAGGTGGAGGGGCCGGCAATGCTGATCCGGAAAGTCCGCTGCAATTCGTCGGAAAGGCCGGGACGGCGCATGACTTCGGCATAAAGACCTTCTGTCGGCAAAAACAAAAGCGCGAAATCGGTGGTATGGGGAGGAGCAAGGTATTTTTCCGCGATGGTTTTGGCCTGAAGCCGGATGGCCCGTTCCAGTTCCCTGCCCGCCTGGGCGACACCGTCCGCATCGGCATGCTCGGATGCCTCGACCAGACGTTCGTACTGTTCTTTCGGAAATTTGGCGTCCACCGGCAGCCAGACCGGAGAGGATTCATCCTGCTTGCCGGGCAATTTGATGGCGAATTCGACGAAAGCGCCAGATCCCGGGACTGTTTCCACATTTTTGGCGTACTGTCCGGGCGTCATGATCTGTTCAAGCAGCATTTCCAGCTGGACTTCACCCCATGTTCCCCGGGTTTTCACATTGGTCAGGACCCTTTTCAGATCCCCTACTCCCATCGCCAGCTGGTGCATTTCTCCCAATCCCTGATGGACTTTTTCAAGCCGTTCGGATACGAGCCTGAACGATTCGCCCAGCCGCTTCTCAAGCGTCGCATGCAGCTTTTCATCGACAGTCTTGCGCATTTCTTCGAGTTTTCTGGCGTTGTCGGCCTGGAGTTCACGGATCTTGTCTTCCAGTGTCTGGCGGACTTCGGACATGCGTTTCGCGTTCGATTCAGTCAGGGACGTCAGTGTCTGGTGCAGCGTGTCTCCGAAACGTTTCATGGCATCTGACTGTTCCTGCCGGGCAGAAAGCGCCTGACTGGCGAAGTTTTCACGCATTTTTTCAAGCTGTTCGGCGTTGCCTGCCGTCAGTTTCGCCAGTTGTCCGGAAAAAGCACGTATCTGGTCGTTTTGCAATGTGGAAACACTTGTCATCTGGTGGACGATTCCCTGCTGGAAACGGGCCAGAGAGGCGGATAACTCCTGCCGGGTACCCTGCGCGCTGATCAGCACCTCTTCGCGCAGCTGCCGTTCGGTGCGTTCGCTGACGGTCTGTATGACGGTTTCCAGTTGTCTTTTGTATTCGTCGGAAAGATCTCCGGAGGCTGTTTGACGTGTTTGCCTAAAGAGCAGGATCAGCAGAAGAACGAGGCAGGCGGCAGCCAGAAGAATCGGCAGATATGAAAACAGGGCATTCATGAAAACGGTTCGCAAAACAGATGACAGAGAAGGCACCGGAGAAATCCGGTGCCGCTTTTTCCGTTATTTTACCCTGTCCGGGAAAATGCCATTCCTATTTGCGCAAAACGCGCAGGCCGTTTAGCAGAACCAGCAGGCTGGCCCCCGTGTCGGCGAAAACGGCCATCCACATCGTTGCCGAGCCGAACAGGGCCAGTGCGAAGAAAACCAGCTTGATTCCCAGTGCGATCAGGATGTTTTGCCAGAGAATGGAATAGGTACTGGCCGAAAGGTCAATCATTTGCGGGATACGGCGCAAGTCGTCGTTCATGATCACGACGTCGGCGGCTTCCATCGCGATATCCGTTCCCGCATCGCCCATGGCGATACCGGTATCCGCATGCGCAAGGGCCGGTGCATCGTTGATGCCGTCGCCGATCATGGCGGTTTTGCCGTACTGTTTTTGCAGTTCGCGAACGGCATCCAGTTTCTCGGCGGGCAACAGGTTTCCGCGGACGTTTTCGATACCGGCTTCGTCCGCAATGGTTTTCGCCGTCGTTTCATTGTCTCCCGTCAGCATGACGGTCATGATGCCTTTTCTTTTCAGGGCGGCCAGCGCTTCGCGCGAAGTGGCCTTGATCGTGTCGGCGACCGCAAAAATAGCCAGTACTTCACGTCCGGATGCGAGAACGGTCACCGTGTAGCCCTGTTTTTCGTATTCAAGCAACAGGCGGTGGACGTCCGGACGGCAGAGCCCTTTTTCCTCGATCAGGCGGTGATTGCCCATGATCAGGGAATGTCCTTCGATCATACCGGAAACACCTCTTCCCGGCAGATCGGTGAATCCGGAAACAGCTCTGGCGGTACGGTTCAGGCCGGATGCGATCGCTCGGGATACCGGGTGGCCGGAACTGTCGGCCAGACCGGCCGCCCAGTCAAGAATATCGTTTTCCGGAAAGTTTTCCGAAATGATTTTCGTGTCCAGAAGACGTGGTTTTCCTTCCGTGATCGTACCGGTCTTGTCTAAAGCCACGACTCTGATGTTGCGGGCTTCTTCCAGATAAACGCCTCCTTTCATCAGAATGCCGCGTCGTGCGGCCGAGACCAGCCCGCTGACGACAGTGACCGGTGTGGCGATCACGAGTGCACAGGGACAGGCGATGACCAGCATGACAAGTGCCTTGTATAAGGCCTGCAACCATGTCCAGCCGAACAGAAATGGTGTGGCGACGGCTACGCACAGGGCGACCAGAAAGATTAGCGGTGTATAGATGGCAGCGAAGCGGTCGACGAAACGCTGGGTCGGTGCACTGGCTTCCTGCGCTTCCTCGACAGCCTTGATGATGCGGGCGACAACCGTATCGTCCGATAAGGCCGTGACGCAAAATTCCAGTGTGCCGGATTCGTTGATGGTTCCGGCGAAAACGGAATCCCCCGGTTTCTTGTCGACCGGAATGCTTTCTCCCGTAACGGGTGACTGGTCGACAGTACCGGCGCCGCCGGTGACTGTTCCGTCCAGCGGAATGCGTTCGCCCGGTCGCACCCTGATTGTGGCGTTCAACGTGACGTTTTTGACCGGTACGGCATTCCATGTTCCGGTTTCATCCCGGATTTCGGCTGTCGGCGGGGTCAGGTCGAGAAGATTGCGGATGGCGTTGCGCGCCCTGTCGACCGAGCGGGCCTCGATCAGTTCGGCAATGGCATATAACGCCATGACCATCGCGGCTTCGGGCCACTGTCCGATCAGGAAAGCGCCTGTCACGGCGACGGTCATCAGGGCATTGATGTTGAGCCGTAACCCCAGCAGGGCTGCCAGTCCCTTGCGGTAAGTGGAAAAACCGGAAAGCCAGATCGCGACAACAGACAAAATCATGCCGCCGATTTCTGTCGCCATGATATCGCCGGAGACAACATGCAGGATTTCGACGACGCAGGCAATGGCCAGGGCCAGCCAGTAGCGCCAGACACGCTCTTCATTGCGGGGAGAACCGGTTTCGGTATCTCCTGTCGTTATCCGTTCAGGGACATATCCCGCCTTTTTGATGGCGGCGATACTTTTTTCGACGGTTTCCCTGTCGGCCTCAATAGACAGGGTTCGGGAAGCCAGCTGGAAATCGAGGTTTCTGATGCCTTCGATCCGGGACAGGACACTTTTGATATCATTGACTTCGACCGGACAATCCATGCTGTCTATGTAAAAGACAGACTGTCCTTTCGGCCAGTTCCCGGTTACAGGCCGTAGGGCCGCTTGTCCGGCGGCACAGGAAGCGGCGCATCCGCAATGTACGGCCTGTCCGTGAGCGTGATTGTGTCCGTGTTCATGGTGGTGTGAATGACTGTGAAAACCATGCCCGTGTTTTTCCTCATGCGAGTGTTCATGATGATTTTTGACGGTGTGATCGTGTTTGTGTGATTCGAAAGACTCGCGTGTCATGATTTCCCTCCCGTTTCCCGTTATTGGAAACCCTGTAGCCACTTCAGAGTCAAGAAGTTGTACAATACCGGCTGACGTGACATGGATGGCGACAGCCGGCAACGTGGAACCGGGAAAGGAGCGTTTCATGAAAATCGGGGAACTGGCACGGAAAACGGGAATGCAGGTCGAGACAATCCGTTATTACGAAAAGGAAGGACTTTTGCCGAAAATCGGCCGGACCGGAAGCAATTACCGGGTTTATACGGATGTGCATGTGGACAGGCTGCTATTTATCCGTCATTGCCGTTCACTGGACATGACGCTGGATGAAATCCGGGTTCTGCTGCATTTCAAGGACATGCCGAAAGAAAGTTGCGATCGGGTCAATGCCCTTCTGGACGAACATATCGGCCATGTCGCCGAGCGTATCCGGGATCTGAAAAAACTGGAGAAACAGCTCAGGATGCTGAGGGAAAGCTGTCGTGAAGCGAAGGACACGGCCAGTTGCGGGATCCTCAATGCTCTTTCCTGCCCGGTATCGGGCACCTTTGACGAAAACGGTTCCACCTGTTCCCATGTGCACCGGACGCATGGCGGCGATTTGCATACCCAACGCAAGAAAACAGACTGAACGGGAGAAAATCGTATCGCTGTCTTTTGCCTGCATGCGGGCGGTGCGTCGTGCCTGTTTTGACGGTACGCCATTTTGCGGGATAATGAAGGTTCTGTTTTTTTCGTTCAGCACTCATGTTGCCAGACCAGTATTGCCAGCACAAGGCGGCAAAAAGCGGTTCCAGTTTTTATGTCAGTTTCCGCTTTCTTCCGTCCGAACGCCGAAGGGCCATCACGGCACTTTATGCTTTTTGCCGTGAAGTGGACGATATCGTTGACGATTTCCCGTCCGATCCCGGGGGTGCCCGCAGAAAACTGGACGGCTGGCGGCGGGAAATCGCCGATATGTATGCCGGTCGTCCCGATCATCCGATCATGCGGGCATTGATGCCTCACCTTGAAGTTTATTCGCTCGAGAAAAAGTATCTTGACGCGATTGTCGACGGTATGGAAATGGATCTGGAAAAGAAACGTTACGGCGATTTTTCGGAGCTGGAAAGGTATTGCTGGCATGTCGCCGGTACCGTCGGGATTCTGGCTGCCCGGATTTTCGGGGCGACAAGACGAAAAACGCAGGAATATGCCGAAAAACTCGGGCTGGCTTTCCAGTTGACGAATATCATCCGCGATGTCGGTGAGGATGCCGCAAGAGGTCGTGTCTATTTGCCTGCCGATGAAATGAATGTTTTCGGCGTGTCGGTGGACGACCTGCGAAACCGGCGCCAGACTTCCGCTTTCAGGGAACTCATGCAATTCCAGGCAAAGCGGGCGCTTGGCTTTTACGACGAGGCGTTTGCCCTGTTGCCGGATCAGGACAGACTGTCCCAGAAACCCGGCATCATGATGGCGTCGATTTATCGTGAACTGCTTCTGGAAATCGGACGTTGCGGTTTTCCTGTCCTGATAAAACGGGTTTCCCTGACGAAAGTCCGGAAATTCTGGCTGGCATGGAAAGCATGGGTAAATGGATAAGCGCATCGCTATTGTCGGCGCCGGCTGGGCCGGTTGCGCCGCTGCTGTGGAAGGTGTATCGGCTGGCTGTCACGTCACGCTGTTCGAGGCGTCGCACATCTCCGGTGGCCGTGCCCGGAAAACGTTTGTAGAAGGCATGGCAGTCGATAACGGCCAGCATATATTGCTCGGTGCGTACCGGCAAACCTTGAGGCTGATGCGTCAGGTGGGAATCGATACACGGCAGGCATTTCTAAATCTTCCGTTGCAAATGCGTTATCCGCCTTTTCCGGCCGTCATGGATTTTGTCACACCGCGCTGGCCGGCTCCTTTCCATCTTATCGCCGGTCTTCTGAAAGCGAAAGGACTCAACCGGGAAGACAGGCTGGCGCTGGCCCGTTTTTTCGCGTGTTGTCGGGCGATACGCTGGGATATCGGGGAAGACCGGCCGGTTATCCGTTTGCTGGAACAGTTCCGGCAAACGCCCAAACTGTATGCCCTGCTCTGGCGTCCGCTCTGTCTGGCTGCATTAAATACGTCTCCGGAACAGGCGTCTGCCAGCGTGTTTCTGGCCGTTTTGCGCGACAGTCTCGGCAGGAAACGGACCGATTCCGACATGCTGGTTCCGGTAACCGATCTTTCGGCCCTTTTTCCGGAGAAGGCGCTGGCCTATTGCATCGCCCGCAAGGGAGTCGTCCGTCTGGGCGAGACGGTACGTCACATCGCGTTTGACGGAAAAGGCTGGGTTATCGACCGTGCAGAGGGAACCCGTTTCGATGCGGTTATTCTGGCGACGTCTGCCGCCGTTGCACGCTCGCTGATATCGGATATCGGGGATGCTTCGCCGCTTGCGGCGCTTGAATTCGAACCGATCACGACGTGTTATCTGAAATATCCTTCTTCTGTCCGGCTGGAAAGGCCGTTTTACGCCTTGCTGGACTATCCGGAGAAAAAACAGTGGGGGCAGTTCGTGTTCGATCGGGGCCATTTCATCAGAAATCAGGAAGGTCTTCTGGCGGTCATCATCAGTGTTTCATCGGTGGTGGACAGTGGTGACAAAACCGGTCTGGCTGCCGGTCTTGCCCGTCAGCTGGCGGAAAGTTTCGGGAACCCGGAGCTGGAAAAACCGCTGTGGAGCCGTGTCATGACGGAAAAACGGGCCACGTTCAGATGTACTCCCGGCCTTGTCAGGCCGGGTTGTCTGTTCGATAAGCGAGGTCTTTTGCTTGCGGGCGACTATGTCGCGGGAGAATATCCGGCAACGCTGGAATCGGCGGTATCAAGCGGTGTTTCGGCCATAAAAGTGTTGTCGGAACTGCAACGCTGATCCGGATTGATATAATGTTCTTTGGGACAGGCTCTTTCCTGTTATCGCCGTCACCGATCCGTTTATCCCGAATCCGGGTGTTGTTATGACTGGTATATCCCGTATTCTGACGGAACCGGCCAGTTCCGTCGTGGAAGATATGATGCCGGACGCCATACCGAAACGTGTGGGCACGGGAGTCGGGTTTGGTGTGTGCCGGTGCCGTTACACCACAAGCGGCATGGAAACGGTTTCAGGACAAGGCGGCTGTTCTGGGGGATGTGAGAACGCCTGAGGAATGACGGTTCATGGGACGCATGCCCGGTGTTCTCCTGATTCACTGGATGTACGGTACCGCCATGGGCCGGAATACGGCGTTCTTTTCCGAAGTGGAAAAACAGCTAAACAGAAAATCTGTCATTCTGCCGTTGGGCCGGAGCGGGAAACGTTCGGCTGGCGCGGCGGAAATCCTGACGGTTGCCGGGTTTGAAAATGTTTTCAATGTTTTGGACGGATTTGAAGGCGATCTGGATGGCAACAAGGAGAGAAATCACGTCAATGCGTGGCGTTACCGGAATCTTCCCGGATTTCTGGACGGAATGTCTGTATGATCACCGGTTTACGGTTTGTTTCCTGTCGTTTGTTCTTCTTTTTTCCAGCCTGCATGAATGATTCCTGAAAATGAAAGGATCAGGCAATTATTGTGCAGGATCGGATATGGCTGGAAGCGACATGTCGCGGTAAATTGGCGGCAGCGATTCCGTGTCTCAATGGAAAAAGGAAGATGTTCATGAAAAAACGGATTTGTTTTCAGGTGGTTGCCGCGCTGGTGTTCAGTCTGAATGTCTGTGCCGCTGATACCGGCAATATGTTTTCTTCTCCTGTGGCACCTGTCGGACCGGCAAAAACGGCCGGTCCGACGATATCGCAAAAAACGGCGACATTACCGGGAGAAAATACGATGAAACTGATAATCGGAACAGGAAACGACAGACTGACGGCCACACTTTCCGACAATGCTGCAACCCGGGATTTCATTTCCCTGTTGCCTGTGACGGTGACTCTGGAAGACTTCAACAAAACCGAAAAAATCGCCATGTTGCCTGAAAAACTGTCCACTGCAGGCCTGCCGTCCGGTTATACCCCTTCCGAAGGAGACATAGCCTATTATGTGCCCTGGGGAAACATGTGTGTTTTTTACCGGGATTTCCGCTATTCGGACGGTCTCGTCCATCTTGGCAAAATAGAAGGAAACGGTATCGGACATTTTAGGGGAGACGGTCCGGTAACCGTAACGATCAGTCTTCAGGAATAAATGTCCTTGCCGACCGGTTTTTTTAGTGAAAAAGGATTCAACGGTTATTCCGGATCGGTTCGTCCGGTCCATTTTTTGCTGACGGTTTTTGTTCAGGCAAAATATACCGGCCCGTCATTTTCCGGAATCGGGTTTTATCTGCCGGAAAAAATTATTGAAAGCGGCATGTAAAAAGGTCGGCAGAAAAATCCGGAAGGCGCGACGAATATCCTTTTTTCAAAATAGTATTGAATCCTTTCAAAGGATTCCAAAGAACGGTTTCCATCAAGCAGGAAAGTTTTTCGCCTGTTTTCGTCAAAGGTACAGTTGTTGTGTTTGTTTTGCAAATATCAACCGATTGAACCGGTTACAGGAAAATGACAAAAATCCGAACATGAATATCCGGTTCCGATTGTCCTGAATAACGGCAGTGCAAATGAAAGACAGCGAAGAACGGATGATTGCAAAGAACCGGAAATATCGTTGCGGTCAACCGGGACAAGAGGCTGATATTCCTGTCCCGACAGATATTCCGGTTTAGCGGGCTCAACAGGAAAGAATGCGCTTGAAAATTCATCTGCTTTATCATCAGTTATCGATATCCTGATGATTTTAATGAATTATCAGGCAATGTTAAACCTGTTTGTCAGGTCGTCATCTTTCTGGTCAGTTCGCTCTGAAGTACAGGTATTTTTTATGGTCGTCCGTTTTCATGAGATCGGTCCCATCAGGAAATGTTTTTTATATTTACGGTATTGGAAAGCAAAACCAATTTTGTGAAAACCGCATTTTCACAGAGTTTCAAATAGATTTCTGAATATATCGTGAATAACGTGATCGATTTCCTGTCATATGGTTTTCAGTGGCGGGCAAGCGGATTCTGTCGATATACGGCTGCCATATCCTTTTTCCAGAATCATGAAAAATGGCGAATGGTGTTATGTCAATGAGATTTACCGGATTCGGGTCGGTATTGAATCCGGTGAACCGGTTGTTTTCTGTTTTTTCATCAAAAATGATGATCTTTTTCGGTAAAAGCATTTTTCCACTTTTTTCCGTTTTTTGTTCATAAATGTGAAAAAAGAATGGATACGGTCTGATGAAATACGCATAAAGCAGATAATCCGGATCGTTTGTTTTCGTTTTTATCCGCTTTTACGTGGACAAGTGAATCGGGAGTCAATCGTTTTTGAATGGCGGGCCAATCCGGTGACAACGAAAATGCTGTTTTCTGTCTTTTGCAGAAAGTGAAACGGATGCACGACAGCACAGGGAAATCGTTTCCGTTTCGCTCCGGCGATGGACGATCTTTGCAGAGCGATTCAGGGCATGTATTCCGGAGCCTGCACCATGAAAAATAACGGTCTGGCGGGATTTTCTTGTCCACCCTGCTTCGCTTGCCGGATGAATCGATCGGTGGCCTGTCCGGTTTCGTAGAAGTTGCCGGTTTTGCCATGCCCACTAGGACAGTCGTGAAGCGGCGAATGGATGAGTGGCGGCATGACTGGCCGATTCGATGTGTACGGGCACCGTTATGCGGGAAAAATGGAAATGGCATCAACAGGATGTTACTATTTCCGGATAGACAATACATGAGGAATCAATGGGCACATGCGTGCCAGGTTATACCATTCATGACAGAAACAACGGAACCGGTCGCCAGACCTGCCAGACACAGAAAACATCTTAATCCGCTTGAAGGAAGTCTGCTGGACAAGATACTGCTTTTTGCCCTGCCGCTGGCATTGAGCAGTCTTCTTCAACAATTGTGCAATTCCATCGATGTTGCGGTTATTGGCAAATTTTCCAGCAGTGAAGCGCTGGCGGCTGTGGGAACCAATGGACCGGTCATCGGGCTGATGGTCAATCTTTTCATCGGGATTTCCGTTGGCGCCAATGTGGTCATCGCCAATTATATCGGCCAGAAAAACGTGCAGGGTATTCGCAATACCATCAGTACCGTCGGCGTGCTTTCCCTTATTTTCGGTGGAGTGCTAATGGTGGCAGGCATGATTATTGCGCGTCCCGTTCTGGTTTGGCTCGATACACCGGAAAACATTCTCGATATGGCGGTGTTGTATCTGCGCATATTTTTTCTGGGTATGCCCTTCATGATTTTCTACAATTTCGGCTCGGCCATTTTGCGCAGTATCGGCGATACCCGGCGTCCCCTGTATTGTTTGATCGTGTCCAGTATTGTCCACACGGTTATGAATCTGGTTCTGGTCATCTGTTTCGATATGAGTGTCGCCGGAGTGGCCATCGCTGCCGCGATTTCTTTTATGACCAGTGCGGCTATGGTACTCTTCATTCTCATGCGTGAAGCCGATCCGTACCGCATGCACCTGATGCATTCACGCATTCACTGGCCGGAGCTTTCCCGCATTCTGCGTATCGGTGTCCCGGCCGGTGTGCAGGGAGTGGTCTTTTCCGTGGCGAACCTGTTCATTCAGGCGGCCATCAACCGGTTCGGTTCCGATGCCATTGCCGGATCGGCCACGGCACTCAATTTCGAAATCTACAGCTATTTTGTCGTACTGGCGTTCGGCAATGCCGCCGTCACGTTTATCGGGCAGAATTACGGGGCACGCCAGATGGACCGGTGCCGGCGTATTTTCTGGCTTGCACTTGGCCTGTCGGCTTCGGCGCTGGGGATCATGGGATGTCTCTTCGTCTGGCAGAAAGCGTTTTTCATCTCGTTTTTCACATCGGATCCGGCTGTGGCGGCATTTGCCGGGGAGCGGATGGAACTTTTGCTGATGCTCCAGTTCATCACTGCCGCTATCGAGATTCCGGGGGCTGCCTTGCGGGGACTCGGCCGTTCGGTATTGCCGACGGTACTGACGGTGTTCGGTACCTGTCTGCTGCGTCTTTTGTGGATTTATCTGGTTTGTCCGCTCTATCCTTCTTTCGGTGCGCTGCTGATCGTCTATCCTGTTTCATGGATCGTGACCGGCGTGCTGGTATGGGGCGCCTATCTTCTGGTCAGCCGCCAGCTGTATGCCGAAGCCTGACGGAAATCGGGACGGCCCTGTTCGAAAGGTTCCCTGCCCTGTCGGGGGCGGTGGGCAGAAATCCCTGATGCATCGGACAAACCGTTCTGATATGTCCGGCGATGTCATGCCGAAACCGTCAACGGATTCATGACGGGTTTCCGACACGGGGACGGAACTGTATTCCCGGCCGTTTTCATCTGCTGGAACAGGCATCCGGATAGGGGAAAAAACGGCAGACAGACCGGATTTCTACAATTCCCTGATTCTGTCGAACGCTTCGTCGATCCGTTCCACACCGATGACGGTCAGCCCCTCAAGAGGTTGTTTGGGAGCATTGGATTTCGGAATCAGGGCAATCGAAAAGCCCAGTTTGACGGCTTCCCGCAAACGGTCCTGTCCTCTGGGTGCCGGGCGGATTTCTCCGGCCAGTCCGATTTCACCGAATACGACCAGTCCACGCGGGAGTGGTTTGTTGCGAAGCGATGAATGGATTGCCATGAGAACGGCCAGATCGGCTGCCGGTTCGCTGATCCGGACACCTCCGACCGCATTGATGAAAACGTCCTGATCGTAGGCGGCGATATTGGCATGCCGGTGCATGACGGCCAGCAGCATGGCCAGCCGGTTCTGTTCCAGACCGACAGAAAGACGGCGTGCATTGGGCGTCGGCGAGGTATCGACCAGCGCCTGGATTTCGACCAGCAACGGTCGCATGCCTTCCAGGGTCGCCATGACACACGAGCCGGCGATCTGCCTGTCGTGCTGCGAGAGAAACAGGGCGGATGGATTGGATACGCCTTTCAATCCCTTTTCCGTCATGGCGAAAACGCCCAGTTCGTTGACGGCGCCGAAACGGTTTTTGAAAGCGCGGATCAGGCGGAAACTGGAATGCGTGTCGCCTTCGAAATACAGGACGGTATCGACGATATGTTCCAGTACGCGCGGGCCTGCCAGTGCGCCTTCCTTGGTGACATGCCCTACCATGATGACGGTGGTGCCTGACTGTTTGGCGAAGCGGGTCAGCTGGGCGGCACATTCCCTGACCTGTGCGACCGATCCCGGTGCGGAAGTCAGGGCATCGGAATACAGGGTCTGGATGGAGTCGATAACGGCGACTTCAGGCTTGATCTCCAGAAGCGTTCCCAGAATTTTTTCGAGCTGGATTTCCGCCTGCAGTTGCAGATTCGGTGCCAGCAGGCCGAGCCGTTTTGCCCGAAGGGCCACCTGCGAACCGGATTCCTCTCCGCTGACATACAGGACGTTTCTGGAATGGGCCAGATTGACAAGTGTCTGCAGCAGGAGTGTCGATTTTCCGATTCCCGGATCACCGCCGATCAGTACGACGCCTCCCGGTACCAGTCCGCCCCCCAGCACACGGTCGAATTCGCCGATGCCCGAATTGAAACGCGGAACATCGATCGCATCGATATCCGACAGTGACAGCACGGGCGCCGTCTGGGCGATGCCTTGCCGGTTGGTGGAAAAGCGGTTTGACGAGGTCGGTTCGACGACCGTTTCGACCAGCGTATTCCACTGGCCGCAAGCCGGGCATTTCCCGGCCCATTTGCTGCTGACGCCACCGCATTCGGTACAGGTATACTGGATTTTCGCTTTCGCCATGTCTCGTGCCGTTCATAATGGAGTCACCAGCATTCCACGATCCTCGGTCGCAGAGACAGGGCGCACATGAGTTCATAACCGACCGTCCCGGCCGCTTCGGCCACTTCGTCGATGGGTAGCCCGTTACCCCAGAGGGTGACTTCGCTGCCGACATGTGCATCGGGTACCGGCGTCAGATCGACGGTAATCATGTCCATCGATACGCGACCGACGAGGCGGGTCTTGATACCGTTGACGATGACCGGTGTGCCTTCCGGTGCCATGCGGGGGTATCCGTCGGCGTAGCCGCAGGCGACGACGCCAATGGTCATCGGATTTTTCGCCGTGAAAATGCTGCCGTATCCGATCGCCTCCCCTTCTCCGATATGCTGGGTCTGGATGATTTCGCTTTTCAGGGTCATGGCGGGTTTCAGTCCGTATTGTTCAGCCGTTTTGCCACCCGGTGTCCCGCCATATAGCATGATGCCGGGACGCACCCAGTCGGTACGGATACCGGGATGAAGCAGGATGGCGCCGGAATTGGACAGGTTGCGGTCGCCTTTGAGTCCCTGTGTGGCCGAATCGAATCGTCTGAGCTGTTCAGCCACAGACAGGGCCGGATGGTCTTCCGCTTCCGAATTCGCGAAATGGGTCATATAGGAAATGTCGCGGACGTACGGGATTTTTTTCAGTCTTTCCAGCGCCTTGCCGTATTCGGACGGCAGAAAGCCGAGCCGGTTCATGCCGGTGTTCATCTTCAAATGCACATCGACAGGCATCTCCAGACGCGCTTTTTCCAGCATGTCGATCTGTTCGTCGCAATGGACGGCAAAAGCGATGCTGTAACGAGCCAGAATCGGCAGTTCATGCGGATAGAAGAACCCTTCCAGAAGCAGGATCGGCTTTTTCCATCCGATTTCGCGCAGATGGATGGCCGATTCGATTTCGATCAAGGCGAATCCGTCCGCATCCGTAAAGGCCCGTACCGACCGTTCAAGCCCGTGTCCGTAGGCGTTGGCCTTGACGACGGCCCAGATTTTCGCCCGGGGGACGGTGGAACGGACGACGGAAAGATTGTGCTGCATGGCAGCGATATCGATACTGGCAACAAGTGGTCTGGTCATGAGATAAAGTGAAAACTGGAAATCCGCCATGTCGCGGAAACATTTTCGCGTTTCACACCATGTGAAACGCATATGAACGCACATCTTACCTCCCTTGCCTGTCACGAGGCAAACACGGAGGATGAATCCGTTCGTCAACGGACATGATGACCTGAAAAGTTCGAAAAAATTTTATGAAAAGACAAAATAAAACTGACGAATGGCATCCTATGGGTTAAACTTTTTTCTTTCGACGTTTCTGACAGGACACGAAAATGAACAAGGGCTTTTATTCCGTCATGGCCGCGGAATTCTTTTCTTCACTGGCCGACAATGCACTTCTGATCGTTGCCATTGCTCTGCTGGCGCAAATGAATGCCGCACCGTGGATGACGCCGCTGTTGAGGCTTTTTTTCGTGATGTCCTACGTCGGGCTTGCCGCTTTTGTCGGCGCTTTTGCCGATGCACTGCCCAAAGGCAAGGTCATGTTCATCACCAACACGGTCAAATTCTGCGGTTGCAGCCTGATTTTCGCCGGTGTCCATCCCCTCCTGGCCTATGCTATCGTCGGGCTGGGTGCTGCCGCGTATTCTCCGGCCAAGTACGGTATTCTGACCGAGCTGCTGCCGGCCGAAAAACTGGTGATCGCCAATGGCTGGATCGAGGGGTTGACTGTTACTTCGATTGTTATGGGGACTGTTCTGGGGGGGGCGTTGATCAACAAGCATGTCTCCGCTTTCCTTCTCGATCACATGACGTTTGCCGGTTCGCCGGCTGCCGCCGCGCTGGTCGTGATCATGGGTGTCTATGTTTTGGCTGCCCTGTTCAATCTGAGGATTCCCGACACCGGTGCGCGTTACGCCAAACAGCCGATCAATCCGGTACTGCTCGTCAGGAATTTCTATCACAGCTTTTCGACACTCTGGCATGACAAGCTTGGACAAATTTCCCTTGCCGTGACGACCCTTTTCTGGGGAGCGGGCGCGACTCTCCAGTTTATCGTGCTGAAATGGGCACAGCATTCACTGGGACTGACGCTGGACAAGGCCGCTTTTCTTCAGGGAATCGTGGCGGTCGGCATTGCGGCCGGCGCCGTTTCCGCCGCCAAATTCATCAAGCTCAGACAGTCGCTCAAGGTCATGCCTTTGGGGGTGGCAATGGGTATCGTCGTCATGGTCATGACGCTGGTGCATACCGTTTATCTGGCCTATCCGCTTCTGGTGCTCGTCGGAGCGCTGGCAGGTTTTTTCGTCGTTCCGATGAACGCGCTTCTGCAACATCGCGGGCATGTACTGCTGTCTGCGGGCCATTCGATCGCTGTCCAGAATTTCAATGAAAACCTGTCGATTCTGACCATGCTGGGTGTTTATTCCCTGCTGGTTTCCCTGGATCTGTCCGTCAATGCCGTGATTATCATATTCGGGAGTTTCGTCTCTGCCATGATGCTGCTGGTCATGTACTGGCATGCCCATAACCAGAAAATCCAGGATTCCCTGCATCTGATCGGAGAAGAAAAGCGCCACTGACGACAGGCGGATGATGTCACAAGAAAACGGGACCGGGGGTCCCGTTTTTTTTCGGTTGCAGGCGGCAGGCGGTTCGGGTCTGCCGGCCGTTTGCCGTTTCGGGCCGATTGCAAACAGGTATAGGATGTGCACTTCTTTGCTGTACGGCAGAACCGAAAGGTGCGGAGGATATCTTCTGCCGGCGGGAAAGCGGTCAGGCGGACTGGCCGGAACGTTTTTTCGCGATGAAAAGAAACAGCAGTGCCAGCAGACAGCACAACAGGGTCATGACGCTGATGGATGTGATCATGGGGCCGAATCCTGTCATGGGCGAGACGATGGCGCCGAACAGGAACATGCAGAAACCGATGACGGCGGAAGCGCCACCGGCATTGTCCCGTTCGAGCGTCAAGGCCAGTGACGTCGAGGTCGGCAGGATCATGCCGAGAAAATTCATCATGACGAACAACAGCGTTTCCATCAGATAAAACGATCCGTCGAAAAGCAGTACGGCCACAAAGGCGAGACAGGAAAGACACAGTCCGTAAACGCCGGATTTCAGGGCGGAAAACACACTGGAAAACCGTGGCGTGATCCGGCTGCCGACGATCATGCCGGAAGCGTTGACGGCGAAACAGATGCTGTAGGCAAAAGCGTCGAGCCGGAAATGTTCCTGGATCAGGAAAGGCGATGACGCGATATAGGTGAAAAAGACGCCCATGGAAAACATCTGTATCCAGACATAGTTCATGAAACCGCCGTTTTGGACGATCGGAACGAATTTCCCGAAGGAATTGAATACGCTGCCCGGTATCCGCCGTTCTTTCGGCAGGGATTCCCTGAAATGCATGCTGACGCCGAACAGGACGATGCCGATTGCCAGCAGGATGATGAAGATGCCTTCCCAGTCGGTATATCTCATGACGAATCCGCCGATGACCGGCGCGACGATCGGTGCCAGTCCGTTGATCACCATGAGCAGGGAAAAAAAGTCGTTCAGTTCACGTCCCTGATAGAGGTCGGCGGCGACGGATTTGGAAATGACGACACCTCCGGCTCCTGCGATGCCCTGGAATACCCTGAAGAAGACGAAGGACTCGATGTTCCAGGCGAGCAGACAGGCGGCGGTCGAAACGATGAACAGGATCATCGACAGAACCAGCGGCCCTCTTCGCCCGTATTTGTCGCTTGCCGGACCGATCAGCAGTTGGCCCGAAGCCAGTCCCACCATGCTTGATGTCAGGCTCAGCTGTACCCATGATGTGGTCGTGCCGAAATAGGTGGCCAGCGCCGGAAGACCGGGCAGATAAAGATCCGTGACGAAAGGTCCGAAAGCGGACATCATGCCCATCGCGATCAGCAGAAACAGGCGGGAATTCGTTTTTTCTGAAGTCGTATTCCGTTCAGCGGCCATCGGTCTTATCGAAAATCGGAAAAAAGTGTCTTTATACTCCGCCGTGCCGTGTGATGGCAAGTGCCTTGCCCTTCCCTTTTCATGCGCAGTCGCATGTATTCTGTGCGGTATTTTCCTGCTTGTTTACGGTGTTTTATCCGTGTCTGTCGCAAACGGGTAGGATTCGCCGTCTTTCACGGCTAAAATAGCCGCTGTGAAAACCCTCATCACCCCTATCCGGCAGGATGCCCGTTTTTATGGAAAAAGCCGACAATCCGTTTCGGAAACCGCGTCAGATACGGTTCATGTCCCGTGAGGGCTGGATCAGCCTCGCTGCCGTACTGTCGGTTCACCTGTTTCTGGCGGGATGGATCGGATGGGGAAATGACGGCGGTGTTCCGGAAATGGCCGCACCCATGACAGGCATGCTGCTTGCCGGAGACGGTGGCGGCGGGAACGGGGGCGGTTCCGGTGGGCAGGCCGGGAAAAAGGCGGGAACGGGCAAGATGTTGCCGAAGGAAGTGACGGACGTATCCGGAAAGACGGCAACCGGACTGTCCGGTCAGACCGGAAAGAAAAAGGCGACCAGGAGTCACGGCGGGGATATGGATCGCATGCCGGCGTCAAAGCCGGCGATGTCTGACGGGAAAACGTCATCTGTCGTGTCGCCGGAAAAGACGGATGACGCAGCGGGTTCCACCGGTGTTTCCGGGGGGAAATCGGGTGAGGATGGTGGAGGAAATCCGTTTGGCGGTGTATCCGCTTACGGAGATGGGTATGGGAATGGCGGTGACGGCAACGGCAGCGGGTACGGATATGGCGGAACCGGCAGAGGAAACGGATCAGGGAACGGTTCGGGTGATTTTTCCGGGCCGTATGGCGGGGCCGGTTCTTCAGGGAATCCCAAACCGCCCTACCCGGCTGTTTCCCGCCGGATGGGAGAAGAAGGCGTGGTGGTTTTGTCGGTCATGATCGAGGCGGATGGAACCGTCAGTGACGTGAAGCTGAAACACTCGAGCGGTTTTCCGCGACTGGATGCGTCGGCGCTGAAAACGGTTCGGCACTGGCGGTATGTTCCCGCAAGAAAAAATGGCAGGCCGGTGGCCTTCCGTTATGTGCAGCCGATCCGGTTTTCCCTGGACGATTGAAAAAAACGAGGTGGCGTGAATGGAAAACAATCCTTACGGTATGCTGGCCCTGTGGAACCAGGGCGGATGGGTCATCCGGTTTGTCGCGATAGTCCTTTTTGGCATGTCGGTCGTTTCATGGACGATCATCGTCGTGCGGGCCTGGAAAGCCTGCAAACTGTCCGGCCTTTCGAAGCGGGTCAGGCTTTTCTGGCTGGCGTCTTCCTTTCAGGAGGGACTCAGGACACTGGAAACGCGACCGGCGGACAATCCGTTTCACGCGTTGGCTACAGAAGGCATGGTTGCGGCGACGCAATACACGGATGGTCCGGAAAAACTGCGGGAACGGATGGGAATGGCTGAATGGCTGACGGAAAACCTGCGCGGGTGTATTGACGAGAGTATGGCGAAAATGCAGGACGGTCTGTCCGTTCTGGCATCTATCGGGGCGACGGCTCCGTTTATCGGCCTGTTCGGCACAGTCTGGGGAATTTATCATGCGCTGGTTTCCATCGGCATTTCCGGACAGGCGTCCATCGACAGGATCGCCGGGCCGGTCGGCGAGTCGCTTGTCATGACGGCACTCGGTCTGGCTGTCGCGATTCCGGCTGTTCTCGGTTATAACGCGCTGGGCCGGATCAACCGGCGTATGGCCGGAGAACTCAACCGTTTCGCCCGTCAGCTGTACGGCTGGTTTTTGACCGGTTCGCCGGTCGTCCCGGAGAACGTTCGTCCGGAGGAAAACTGACATGGCATTCGGTGGCGGCCTGGATGATCAGGAAGATGTGGTGAGTGAAATCAACGTGACGCCTCTGGTGGATGTCATGCTGGTTCTGCTCGTCATTTTCATTCTGACGGTTCCGGTACTGACGCAGTCGGTCGGCGTCGATTTGCCAAGAGCGGACAAGGTGAACACGGTCGTCAATCCGGTGGCCGTGACGGTATCCGTCAACGCGGACGGAACGGTTTTCTGGGACGGTGTTCCGGTAGACGATGCAAAACTTGCCAGGGTACTGCAAAATGCAGCGCAGGCCGATCCGCAACCCGAAATCCGGCTTTACGGCGACAGAAAGGCAGCGTATGAACATGTTGTCCGGGTGATGGCCGCCGCACAGAAGGCGGGGATCGAAAAACTGGGATTCGTGACGCAACCGCGCCAATGAACGCTTTTTCTCTTGTCTAGGCTTCTTTTTTCTTTTCGGCGTCGTAAATGTCCATGGCACGGCACAGATCCTGCCATGCCTGTTTTTTGCCCGCCGGTGTACGCAACAGATAGGATGGATGGTAGGTGACGACCAGCGGAATTTTGCGGCCGCCGTTACGGAAAAAGTGTTCCCGGTTCCTGAGCGATCCGAGCGATACATCGCGGCCGGTATTCAATAGTGCGACAGCTGCCGTCTTGCCGAGGGCGACCATGATTTTCGGTTTGATCAGATCGATCTGGCGTTCCAGATACGGCATGCAGGTAGCGGCTTCCTCTTCCGTCGGCTGGCGGTCTTTCCCGGCTTCGTTGCTGGCCCGGCATTTGACGACGTTGGCGATATAGACGTTTTCTCCGCGTTTCATGTGCATGGCAGCCATCATGGCATCGAGCAGTTTGCCGGAACGGCCGACGAACGGTTCGCCCTGCTGGTCTTCATGAAATCCGGGGCCTTCGCCGACGAACAGCCAGTCGGCGTTTCTGTCCCCGATTCCCGGCACGACTTTGTGGCGTGTCCGGCACAGGTGGCAACGTTCGCAGTGGCCGATTTCCCCGAGTATTTTTTCCCAGCTGTCCGGCGCCTGCACGCTTGCCGTTTCGGATGACGGCACGAATTCCGGTTCCGGATGCACCGGCAGGGGAATGTCGTCATGGAAAGATGACGGTGGCGGCAAATTGTCGAAAAACGCTTCGGGCGGCGGCAAATCGGAAAGAAAGGACGGTATGTCCGGTTTCGGCGCCGGAGAGACATCCTGCCGGACGGGACGATGTGATGAAACAATGTGCCGTTTTTCCGCTTCGGGGACCACTGTTTCGGACTGTACGGCTGCAGCGGCAGCCGGCATTTCCGGCACCGGCACGGTATCGCGGAGAGACCAGACGGTGATTCCCATTTCTTTCAGATAGCGCCGACGGGTGTTTTCATCCAGTTCACTCATAGTACCAGCCTCATGACAAGTGCATCCTCCCTGGTGTCGGCGTAATATCCCTTGCGGACACCGATCGTCTGGAATCCCGTGTTTTTGTAAAGGGCGACAGCCGGATCATTGGTCGGGCGAACTTCCAGAATCATGGATTCCATTTCCAGTTCACGGGCGAAATCGACGACCCTGTCCATCAGCAGACGGCCGTATCCCTTTCCGTGGAATTCTTCAGCCACGGCAATTTTCAGAAGGTGCATTTCATCGACCGCTTCCATGGCAATGAAATAACCGATCATTTTTCCCGCTTCGTTGCGGAGTACGCAGCCGTGATTTCCTATCGCTACGGAACTCTCGAAGTTGGGGTATGTCCAGTGGTAGGAAAAGACGCTTTGTTCGATGTAATAGACTTCATGCAGATCCTTGAACAGCATCGGGGAAAATGTCAGGATTTCCCCGTCAGCCGCATAACAGGATGAAGTGTCCATATCTTCTGTCCGGTTCGTATCGCTCATGCCGTTTTTTCCTTGATGGCCAGCCGTTCAGCCGTTTTCAGGGCAACCTTGTTGCGCAGATACAGTGGCTGGATTTCTTTTGCCGTAACCGTTTCTCCCCTCTCCAGACGGATTTTTCCCAGCCGTGCGATCGCTTCGGCATGGGGATAGATATCCGGATATTGCAGGGATTCTCCGGCGACGGGAGCCAGTTCGCCGGCATAGGCGGACAGGCCGTTTCCGCAAAATACCGGTTTTCCTTCCGGTGTCACGCCGGATGCGGAACCCAGAGACGGTTCCGTGACAGTTTTCCAACGGCCGTTTTCGTATCGGTACTGCGCCCAGTAAACCTCGTGCATCCGGGCATCCAGCAGGGAGAGCACATCGGTTGCGCCTGTCTTTTCATGGCAGGTTTGCGCCATGGCCTCAAGTGTCACAACCGGGATGACCGGCAGCGACGTCGCGAAAGACAGACCTTGCGCGATTCCACATGCCGTACGCAGGCCCGTGAAGGATCCAGGGCCGCATCCGAAGGCGATGGCGTCGCAGCCGGCGACAGTCAGGCTGTTTTTTTCGAGCAGCTTTTGCAACATGGGCAGTGCCGTGAGCGAATGATTCGAGAAACCTTCGCTTGAGGCGGATTGGACTGTTTCACCGCACATCAGGGCGACGGAGGCGATATCGGATGAAGTATCAATGGCAATTATCGTAGACATTCCCGTATTGTACCGCGAGGGAGCCGGTTGGCGAATATTCCGGTTCCGGAGGGATCGGCCTGTGGTTTGCGAATCGGAAGTATTTTGCCGGTACCGTGACGGAAAACATGATCGAAAACGGGGATTTTCCCGTTTTGCAGGTCACCGGAAAATGGCCGGATGATTTATTTCTGCAGGAAAAAAACGTCTGTCTCCGCCTTGCTACTGGCGCCGGAAAAAACCGGATTCCGTCAGGCCGTCCGGAATATTCTATGTGGTGAAGTGATGGGAACGATGAAATCGCCCGAAAATGGCCGTTCTGACAGGGATGCCACGCATGTCCGGCCAGGCGGTCGGCTTTGCGGCAGGCATAACCCGGTTTTCATCATTATTCCCTGTCATCGTGTCGTCGGCTCCAATAACAGTCTGACCGGCCATACCGGCGGCCTGTCGCTGAAAATCGGTTTGCAGGAACATGAGAGGGGGATATATCCCGTTTTCTGTTCTTTCCAGAGGAATGGCATTATGGAATCCACGCGGTTATAAACGGCGGATACGGTATGCGGATGGCCTGTCAATCCCGCTAAGACACTTTGCAAAGCCTTTCCGGAAAAGAAAACGGGTGGACAGGGTGTCCGCCCGTTTCCATTCGGGGAATTTTCGTCAGAGGTTGTGCAGTTTGCGTGATGCGATTCCGACAAAAATCATCAAGGCGGCAATGATACCGAAAACGGCATAAAGGCTGCTGGCATGAGCGATGAATCCCATCATCGGCGGACCGACCAGAAGACCGAGATAACCCAGCGTTGTGACAGAAGAAATGGCCAGATTGACTGGCATGATTTTCTGGTGGGACGCGATGGAAAACAGGATCGGAATGAGATTGGACGCGCCCAGTCCGACGATGATGAATCCGGCAAAAGCCGTGATCGTCGAGGGGGCCGCCATGACGCAGACGAACCCGGCTGCCGCGATGATACTGCTTGCCGTCATGACTTTACGGATGCCGAGCCATTCCACGAGACGGTCGCCGAACAGGCGTCCTGTCGAGATGGCGACGGAAAAAACAGCAAAAGCGAGACCGGCCGTGTCGGGAGCGACTGCCTTGGTGGTCGTCATGAAAAGCGCTCCCCAGTCGAGCACGACACCGTCACCCATGTACATGATGAAGCACAGCAGTCCCAAAAGGAGGATACTGCCTTTTGGAAAAACGAAAAAGGAACGGCTTTTTCCTTCATTGCCGTACGGAAACAGGTATCGTGCGAAAACGGCCATGAGCAGTACGATCAGGGTGATGCACAGACAGCATGTGGCGGCCAGTGGAGACAGTCCCGTTTTCAGCAGCAGGGAAAGTATGACCGCTCCGAAAAAACCACCGATACTGTACATGCCGTGGAACCCGGACATCATGCTGCGGTTGCGTTCCTTTTCGACAAGAATGGCCTGAATGTTCATGGCGACGTCCACCACGCCTGACGAGGCACCGAAAAGAAACAGGGAAATGCCGAACGACCAGGGTGAGGAAACAAAGGCCAGCGCGATCAAAGACAGCATGAACACGGTGGTGGAAACGACCAGTGTCCGGCGGCATCCGTATCTGCTGGTCAGCCAGCCGGCGAACGGCATCGACAGGATGGCGCCGGAACCGATCAGAAGCAGCAAAAGACCCAGAACGGCTTCATCGACGGCCAGACGCGTCTTGGCATACGGGACGAGTACTGCCCAGGCGGAAATGGCCAGTCCCAGTGCCAGAAAAACAAACCGGGTGGCATGTCCGTGACCTGTCGTTTTGGCCGTTTCGGGAGATGTCGTGGTCATATCGGTTGTCACGGGGTTACTTGTCATGGATAAGCCTCTTTTGCAGTTTTTCGACGATCGTTGAATAGATCCGGTTGAAGGTCGCCATTTCCTCACGTGAGATCTCATCGATGACGGCGTCTTCATGGACGGCCAGTTCTTTCAGGATGGCCGTGATGGTATCGTGTCCTTTTTCCGTCAGATACAGCCTGGTTCTGCGGCGGTCGGCCGGATGCGGTTCACGGCGGATCAGTCCGTTTTTCTCAAGCTGGTCCAGAAGGCTTGTGATGGTCTGGCGTGGAATGAAAAGCGTGTCGGAAAGCATGGCCGGCTCGATGTCCTTTTCTGCTCTGAGCATCGTATCGAGAATGATCAGCCAGGTATACGATATGCCGCGCTTTTTGCACCATTCGGCGTAGATGCGGTTTTCCTGCTGGACGAGGGTGAAATGACGGTAAAAAATTTCATCGGTAATCATGGCCGGTATCCGGAAACGGTTCCTCCTCAAAATCCGGAATAAGATTATCTGAAATCGGATTAACTGGCAACCCTCTTCTTCATGTCCATGTTCTTTATGTACAACGCCGCAGACAGTCGGCCACAAAACGGGACGGGAACCCGGAAGCCGGTTCAGGAAGCGAAAGAATTTTCACTTTTCAATCATGATATTGCCGTGATTTTATGAAGTGGTTTATTGATTTTCGTTTCGTCTGTCATCTGGACGGAAGGTTCAAGTCCGGCCGGGGAATCCGTTTTGGCATTGCGGACTGCTGCCGTTTTTCCGGTATGCGACGCGACCGGCAAGAAGGTGTTTATCCCAGCAGCCGGTTGTATTCTTTCATGAGGCAAAGGCTCTGCACGACTTTCAGGCCGGCGTCCGATGCGATTTCGACCGCTTCCGCGCTGGTGATGCCCATCTGCATCCAGAGCACTTTCGCGCCGATGGCGACAGCCTGTCTGGCGATATCGGGGATGAATTCGGGGCGCCGGAAGCAATTCACCATATCGACGGATATGCTTTCCGGAATGTCTCCAAGGGAGGGATAGCATCTTTCCCCAAGTCCTTCCGTCAGGCCGGGATTGACCGGAATGATCCGGTAACCCGCTTCGTGCATGTGTTTTGGCACATAATAAGCGGCTCCTCGTCCGGGATCGTCGGAAAAGCCGACGACGGCGATGGTTTTCGTTTCTTCCAGTATTTTTCTGATTTCCTGAGGGTCTTTCACAAGCATGTCGTTTTCCTTGCAGATGCATTCAGGGCAATACCGGACGGCATTTTCCCCTGCCTGAGAAGCGGAAAGGGCCGCCGGCCAACGTTCCGGCAGCCGCGAAAATACCGTCAGGTGTTTTGGGAGGAGCCGGAAATCCGATCCCGTCTCTCCGCGTTTGCCGGAGAGACGGCAGTACCGGCGAAAACGGGTTTATTTCAGGAACAGCTCGGTGTACTGTTCCAGCATGCAACGGTCGGAAACGACCTTTAGGCCGGCATCGCTGGCGATTTTGGCGGCTTCCTCGTTTTCGATGCCCTTTTGCATCCACAATACCTTGGCTCCGATGGTGACCGCTTCACGGGCGATTTCCGGCATGGCATCCGGACGGCGGAAACAGTCGACGACATCGACCGGGAAAGGAATGTCTTTCAGGGAAGCATAGGCTTTTTCTCCCAGTCCTTCGGTGACGGTCGGATTGACGGGAACGATCTGATAACCGTGTTCTTTCAGGAATTTCGGCACATAATGCGCCCCCTTTTCCTCGTTGGCGGAATAGCCGACAATGGCGACTACGTGGTTGTTCTTCAGTATTTCCTTGATGCCTTCCTGGTCTTTAACGATCATGTTTTTTCTCCTGATAGGTTGAGTCGGGACTTCTTGTCGTCTGTCTTTTAGGCACATTTCCAATTGACCAGTTCATTATCGCCCAGTTCCACAAATCTTGCAGAGAGTGCCACGTTTTTTCGGGATGAAGGTTGAGAAAACGCATGGCTTCCACGAGCCGTGCGACGGGGTCGTGTGTTCCGACGGGCCGGGCGCGGGTCTGTTTCGAAAGCTTTTCTCCCGCTTCATTGACGGCGAGCGGCAAATGCGCGTAGGCGGGAATGTCTTTTTTCAGGCACCGATACAACCAGATCTGCCGGGGGGTGGACGCCAACAGATCGGCACCCCGCACGACATGACTGACATCTTGTCCGATATCATCTGCCACGACGGCCAGCTGATAGGCGAAAAGACCGTCGGCACGCAACAGGACGAAGTCACCGACGTCCCGACCGGGGTTCTGGAACTGGTGCCCTTGTATCGCATCGTGGTATTCGATTGTCATATCCGGAACTTTCAGGCGCCAGGCACGGGCCTTTTTCCCCGGTGCAAGACCGTTACGGCAGGTACCGGGGTAAACGGGGGCGCCGTCGGTCCCGATTGCCGAGTCGGCGATTTCTTTCCGGGTACAGGCACATCCGTAGACGAACCTTTCCCTTTTCAGGATCTCGAACACTTCCCGGTAATAGGCGGTCCGTTCCGACTGGCGAACGATTGGCCCGTCCCATTCGAATCCGTAGGCTTCCAGTGTCCGGAGAATGGAGGTCTCGAATTCGGGATGGCAACGTGTGGTATCGACATCTTCGATGCGGACGATCCACTCGCCGCCGTTCGCCCTGGCGTCCAGATAGCTGCCGACGGCGGCTACCAGTGAGCCGAAATGCAGTTCGCCGGTCGGCGACGGGGCGAAACGCCCCCGATAGGGTCGGATGTCCAAGATACCGTTTCCTCGCACCGGAATGCCCGAACGGCAACGCGTTGTTTTTGTCCCGTTTTTGCGGATGGACAAGGTTTCCGTTGCCGGAAACTGTGCCATTGCCTTCAGGCTTACGTTAAAATAGCAACCCCAAGTTTACCGCTTTGTTCCGTTTGCCGCCATTATGCCGTTCGCACAGCTCAAAGAACCGGATTATCCACTTCTGAACGTGACCTTAACGGACAGTTCATGGATCGTTGCCTGCTTTTGCGCCCACTGGTGCGGGGCCTGCCGCGGATGGCGGCCGGCATTCGAGTCGCTGGCGCAAAAATATCCGGACATTGTTTTTCTGTGGATCGATATCGAGGATCATGCCGAACTTCTGGGTGAAATCGATATCGAGAATTTTCCGAGTCTTCTTATCCAGTATGGCGATATCGTCAATTTTTTCGGATGTATCCATCCCGATGCCGGTGTTGCCGAACGGCTTCTGAAAAGCCAGCTCGATACAGATCTTGACGAGATGAAACGGCTGGCCTCCAGCAATGAGGAACATGCCTGCTGGCAGAAGGAAGTGAATTTGAGGACGCTGCTTCGTCGTGTCGTCGAAAATGAAGGTTGAAGTTTTCGCTTACGTCACTTCCTTCGCTTCCGTGACTTCGGCGATGTCTTCCATGCGCCAGACGCAGGGTTTTCCCTTGTTGCTCTTTTCGATGTCGTCCAGCACGGCTTCATGCTTGGCCAGTTCTTCTTCTGTCGGGGATAGCACCATGACCTGAAAGGCTGAAAGCGGCTTGCCCCGGGCCGCTTCTTCTTCATCGGCCAGAGTCAGTTTCTCGATTTCGAGCGTTTCCTGTCCGCGTGTCATGGCCAGATAGACTTCGGCGAGCAGTTCTGCGTCGAGCAGCGCTCCGTGCAGCGTTCGGTGGGTATTGTCGATCTCGAACCGTTCGCACAGCGCGTCCAGTGAGTTCCGGCGGCCCGGGAACATGTCGCGGGCCTTGACGAGACTGTCGGTCACGCAGGCGACCAGTTCTTCGACGGGAGGCAGATCGAGTCTGGCTAGTTCGGCATTCAGAAAACCCACGTCGAACGGTGCATTGTGGATGACGAGTTCGGCACCGCGGATGTAATCGCAGAAAGCCCGGGCGATTTCGGCGAATTTCGGCTTGTCGGACAGAAATTCCGTCGTCAGCCCGTGCACGGCCAGAGCGTCCGGGTGGGAATCGCGTTCCGGATTGATGTATTGATGGAAATGGTTTTTGGTGACGTGGCGGTTCAGGACTTCCACGCAGCCGATTTCAACAATTCGGTCGCCATTGTCGGCATACAGGCCGGTTGTTTCGGTATCGAGTACGATCTGTCTCATAATGTGCTGTTTCCGTTTGCGGTGTCGCCTTCCCTGTTCAGGCGGCGTGCGATGAAAGCGCCATTGTACCGTGCGTCCAGCGGAATGCGGACGCGATGGCCGCTTCCCGGTGCGACGGAAATGGTTTCCCCTTCCTCACTGGTCATTTTTTCCAGCGGGACAACGGTGTTGCCTTGCGGGTGGAAAACTTCCAGTATATCGCCGACCGAAAAACGGTTCTTGACGAGAACGGTGGCCCAGCCGTCTTTGGTGGAGACGATATCGCCGACATAGTGGCTGTTGTGCAGTTCGGATGCACCGGTCATGTAGTTCTGGTATTCCCGGGTGTGGTGACGTTTGTAGAAGCCGTCGGTATAGCCGCGGTTTGCCAGTCCCTGGAGGGCGCCCAGCAGGGAGATATCGAATGGCCGGCCGGCCACGGCATCATCGATGGCCTTGCGGTAGGCCTGGGCAGTCCGGACGACATAGTATATGGATTTGGTGCGTCCTTCGATTTTCAGGGAATCGACACCGATTTCGACAAGTCTTCCGATATGTTCGATGGCGCGGAGATCTTTCGAATTCATGATGTAAGTGCCATGCTCGTCTTCCAGGATGGGAAGAAGCTGGCCGGCCCGTTTTCCCTCCTCGATCAGATAGACCCGGTCGGCGGCCGGATGGCGGGGCATGTCGCCCAGTGCGGAAGGCAGGGTTTGTTCCGATGCCATGATTTGCACCATGTCCAGCGGCACGATGTCTCCGGTGGCGTCTTCCGTCGCGTTGGCGATTTTGTAACGCCAGCGGCAGGAGTTGGTACAGGTGCCCTGATTGGAATCGCGGTGGTTGAAATAGCCCGACAGCAGGCACCGGCCCGAATAGGCGACGCAAAGCGCGCCGTGCACGAATACTTCCAGTTCCATGTCCGGACACCGCTGGCGGATTTCCGCGATTTCATCCAGTGACAGTTCCCGCGACAGGATGACACGGGTCAGTCCGATGCGTTCCCAGAATTTCACGTCGGCCCAGTTGATGGCGTTGGCCTGTACCGACAGGTGAACGGGAATGTCGGGCCACTTGTCCCGTACCATCATGATCAGGCCCGGATCGGCCATGATCAGGGCATCAGGCTTCATGTCGGCAACGGGGGCCATATCGTCCAGATAGGTTTTCAGTTTGGCGTTGTGCGCGTAGATATTGCTGGCGACGTAGAATTTTCTGCCGCGCCGGTGGGCTTCGTCGATTCCCTCTTTCAGCGTTTCCAGCGTCGAGAATTCATTGTTTCTGGCACGGAGGCTGTAACGCGGTTGACCGGCATACACGGCATCGGCGCCGAAATCGTAGGCGGCCCGCATTTTTTCGATGGAACCGGCTGGCAGTAACAGTTCGGGTGAATGAGACATGGCAAAACGCTTGTTTAAGGAAAAGGCCATTATAGCGAATGCACCTGCTGTCTTCACGGAAATATCCGTTCTGGATGAATTTTGCGGGAAATATGATATAAAAAGAAATGAATAGCTGAAATAACGCTTTTCAATGCTTTTTTATATAGAGGTGTTCTTCCGGGGCGACCGGAATGATCCGTGATGGACATTTAGACTGACGAGAGGATCTTTGCCATGGAAAATGAAAAACGTTGCCAGTCGTGCGGCATGCCGATGTCGGACCGCGATATCGTTTATGGCAAAAACGCCAACGGCACGACCAATACGGATTATTGCAGTTATTGTTACAACCACGGAAAATTCACGTCGGACATGACGATGGACCAGATGATCGAGCATTGCGCGCCCCATCTCGCTTCGCAGGAAGGCATGACACGGGATGAGGCACGTCATCTCATGAGAGCGTTTTTCCCGACGTTGAAACGCTGGAACGACCATCACTGATATTTATTTTGCGGGCGGTGGCCGGGGGCCGTAGCGGTTTTCTCCGGGTGCGCTTTTGAAAAACAGCAGCACGAACAGAGCGATGAAATTGACGAACGGGACGAATATCGCCAGCAGGTACCAGCCCGAATATCCGATATCGTGGAACCGGCGGACGATCAGCGCAGCCAGTGCGATCATGGCGACGATGTGGAAAATGAACGAAACGATGCTTTTTCCGGCAAAAACATGGATGGCCAGCTGAATCAGCAGGGTATTGATGATGAAGTTCCAGAGTTCCGATCGTGGAGAACGTCCCCGGTAGTCCAGATAGCGGTAGAAAATCAGGCCATAGGCGGCAAACCATTTCTTCATGACAATTCCGTCCGGTTTTCAACCGGGAAAGTTTAGCAACAAATTTCCAGGCGCGACAGTTTCCGGATCGCTCAAGCCGGGATTTTTCCGGTATCGGCTGATCGGGCATCCGTTATACCTGTTTCCGGGCAGAAACGGATTCCTTGACCTGCCGGTCCGGCGGAAGTCCATAGCCGTTATCGTATGGATCGCTGTAATAGAAAAAAAAGCAGGTACAGGACAAGGAAATTGAGAAACGGGACCAGACCCGGCAGTACGAGCCATCCGTTCGTTCCGGTATCATGCAGACGTCTGACGACAAGACTGACGGCGGGCACGAGCGGAACCAGCGAAAAGACGTTTTCGAAAAGGTAGCCGACGGGTGACAATGCGCCGATCACCGGGAAGCACAACTGGATGACAAACGGTACGATGCCGAAATTCCGGAATTCCGCCCTGTTCGCCCGCCCGCCGAAATCGTCGAATTTTCTGAAGGTGCCGATATAGGTTCTGATTATCCACATGATTTGATATACCGGAAACGTTCGGATTTTCGGAAGCAGGAATGTGCCGGTTCGCTGCTGCCCGGCGGATCTGTCGGGCCGGGATTGCCCGCACAATACCGGTTGCGACAGGATTTTCCACCGGCATGCAACGGTCTGAAGTGTATTATGTATCGTCAAGTGTTTTGTATGGGAAAGTAAACGGTTGTTTTTCTGGCGGGTGACAATGGCCGGTTTGCAGGCAGGAGCCGCCGGTCAGGCAAGTATCCTTTTTTCCGCCGTGTGTCCGGATCCGGAAGGCAAGGACGCTCCACGATCCGCGAAAAGGTTGGCCTGCAAGGGGAAATACCGGTCCGGGAAACGGGCCGGCCGATTGCCGTCAGTCGAACATCACTTGCCATTTTTCGTCGGCGGCCGCCAGAAAGCACATACGGATCTGTTCTTCCGTGTTTTTTTCGGTGAAAAGCGGAGGAAGGTTGTCCAGAGAAAAAAACGCGCTTTCCGATGTCTCATGATTGGCGGAAAACCGCCCTCCTTTCGCCTGGCACAATACGAACAGCTTGCAGATGCCATAAGCGTAATGTCTGGGCTGTTTCCTGTTTCCGTCCAGTACGGCGATCAGCCGGACCGGTTCCACATCCAGCCCCGCTTCTTCTTTCACTTCCTTGACGGTGTTGGAAGCAATGGACTGGTCAACATCGACCCAGCCGCCGGGAAGCGACCATTTTCCGGCGGTTTCCCGTACGAGCAGTATCTTCCCGTTTTCGAATATGGCAGCCCGTGTATCCAGTTTCGGGGTCTGGAATCCCGATTCGTTGCAAAACAGGTTTTTGACGGTTTCCATTTCCAGACCGGATTTGGCCGTCATGATTTCGGCCGCGATTTCCCTGATCCGGCCGAAGCGTTCCAGATCAAACGGATCGCGGGAATAGGTTTGCCCGGCCTGGGCGATGAATTGCAGTTCGATCGCCCAGGAAAGCCAGGGATCGGGAATGTTTTTGCCGGGTTTTCCCAGAAAAACGGCCAGATCATCCGGACGTTTCAGACGCGTGACGGAAGCATCGGTCGTCGCCGTTTCACGGTGGCACCATTCGGCCAGAACGCAATCGATACCGGTTTTTCTGGCCATCCGGCATCCTGTTTCCGTCGCAGTGACGAACAGGATGTCACGGCATTGTATTCCCGGTTCTTCCAGATAGCGTTCAAGCGGACAGACGGTTTTTCCGTCGGTATTTTCCGCGTGAATGAATCGGGAGATACAGGGGGCCAGACCGGTTTTCTCGAGCAGTGCCGTTCCTTCTGTTTCCGGCAGACACGTGATGGCGCCCACCGTAAAGTGCATGGCATTGAGACCCTGCAAAAGTGGCCGGATACCGGTGCAGGCGGAAAACCGCCCGGACAGGTTTCCGGTATGGCCTGTTTCGGTCATTCCGGGATCGGCAAGCGTGTTTTCCAGATCGAATACAATATGACGGTAATGCATCCTGTTCTCCTCGAAAATTCGACAGGCCCAAACGGCGGGACAATCTTACCCTGACTTTCCGGCAATGGGTCTCTTTTTGTGCTTCTTTCGGGAGAAATACGTCAGCCGAAACCGGAGCGGTATGCCTGGAAGCGGCTGTCATGAAAACATGGCGAACCGGTACACGTTTTCCGTGAAATTCCGGATGTGTTTGATTTGAATAAGATTTTGGCGTATCGTAACAATCATATCGCAATGACAAGACAGGAGAAAGTCATGGCCCGTTTCAAGCACAGTATTCTTGCCGGTGTATCGGTTGTGGTCAGTCTTGCTATTTTGGCGCCGTTGCAGGCCGGTGCTCATTGCCGGTCTTACCATGATTATTATGATGGCGGTCCCTCGTATCATCATAACGGAGGAGCGTACCGGTATGATGACGATGATCGGGGTGCGTACCGCAGCCGGCGTGGGCAGGATGAGGAATACAATGAAAGCCGGGACATACCGCGTGATCGCGTGCAGCGGTACCGCGATTCAGGCAGGCCTTGTTATATACAGGGTGGTCGGCATCATTACTGGGACTGACGGAAAATCCGGGTGATTTTCCGGGATGGACCGGAAAATCGTGAAGCGATCGTCAGGAAAAGCCGGCCGGTTTTTATGGGAAATTCTATCGCGTATTGCCTGTTCCCGTTTTTTCATGATGAACAGTAACAGGCCGGTTTCGGATATTCGGGAAGTGTGTTGAAGTATTCCGTGTTTTTTCCGGAACACTTTTGCCTTGCAAAAACGGCTTTTGTTCCGAATGCGTGAATGGGTCGTACGGATATCCGGCCGGGAATGGAAAGCCGGGATATCCTGACACACGATTTCCGATACCGATCCGGACAGGAGAATACGATGCTTTGTCTCAGGCAAGGTATTGTCATGGCCACCGCGCTGTGTGTCCTGATGCTGTCCGTTCCGGCACAGGCGGGACACTACGGCTATTACCGTAATCATGGCTTATCGACCGCAATACAAGTATAATTTTTCCAATCCCATTCCCCGGTACCGGAACAGCTATCCCGGTTACGAGCAAATGCAGCGCCAGCAGGAACGTCTCTATAACAGCCAGCAAAGGTTGCAACGTGAACAGGAAAGGTCCTGTCGCCAGTTCGACCGTTCCCGTCATTACATGAGAGGCGGAAGATACCATTACTGACATGATATTTACTTGTCGTGCGAATCCGTCCGTATCGGGCGTACGTATCCGACGGGCAGTGCCTTTGGCCGGATGAAGGGCGCCGTGCAGGACTTTTCTGGCAGTTACGTTCCTTCGGGTGATTACCAGGGCAGAGGCGTGTCGAGGTAAAAGAATCCGCCGCTCGGGCCGTTTTCAGGCAACATGGCCAGTGCCACAGCGGTTCTGGCTCCTTCAAAATCCTCCAGATTGCCTCCGGGGTTCATGGCTGTCCTGACACTGCCGGGATGGGCGGAGTTGACTTTCACCGGTGTTCCTTTCAGAAAATCCGCCAGATGGACGGTGAAGGCGTTGACGGCTGTTTTGCTGGCATTGTAAGCGAATGACTTTCCCTGTTTCAGAGGGGAATCCGGGAGACTCTGGGCTGTCAGGGAAGCCAGAATGCTGGACTGGTTAACGATCCGGCCGGCAGGGCTTTTCCGGATCAGCGGCAACATGATCTGTGTCAATTCCACCAGCGCGAAAAAATTGGTATCGAACGTTTCTTTCAGAATGCGAACGGGAACGTCATACACCTTGTAATCGCCGTCAGGTACGATGCCCGCATTGTTGACCAGGATATCGAGTTTTCCGAACCGGCCGGAAATGTCGGCCTGTGCTATGGAAAATGTACGAGGATCGTTCAGGTCGATGGTGATGAATCCGATGTCGCCCTTTTCTTCTTTTGTCAGTGCGGCGACTGCCGCTTCGCCTTCCGAACGATTGCGTGCGCCGAGCAGGACATGACAACCCCTGTGCATGAGCTGGCGACAGATTTCGTATCCGATTCCTTTGTTGCCGCCGGTTACCAGTGCGATTCTCGATTCGTTCATGTCGTGTCCTTTCAAATTTTTGGGGAAATTTTCCGGGATCTTGAAGTCTTTACCGGAAACATCGGCAAATATGCCGGAATTCAGGCGAAAGACGGGATTTTTGGCAGGATCCCATGATTTTCCGTTTCAGTCCGGTGATTTGACGTCAAGCACTCTCAGATGCAGTTTTTGTCTTCCGGGAACCTGCCAGGGAATCGACTGGCCGACGGACATGCCGAGCAGCGCGCTTCCGACCGGAGCGAGGACGGAAATGTTCGATACCCCGTCCGCCTTGTCCGGATAGACCAGAGTGACTTCATACTGGTCGCTGGTGCAGTCATCGACAAAACGGGCCGTGGAATTGATGGCGATCACGTTTTCCGGCAGCTCGTCGGGTTCCACGACATTGGCCCTGTCCAGTTCGTCCTGAAGGCTTTCGATACCTGGAATGTTTTTGTACCGGGGATTTCGCAGCATCTGTTCGAGCCGTTCGTAGTCATGCGTCGTTACGGTGATCGGTGGTCTTTCATTCATGGTCGTTCCTTGGTTGTGCCGGATAGCGGATATCCGGTTGCCGGGCCGGCCGTGAAAAAAATCTTCCCTTCGGGAGACTTGTCCCGGCTGTGGTTTCGCTGGGTGAAAACGGATCAGAATGGGGGAAGGTCAAAAAATCCGGCCGAATTGCAGGATACAATCCGGCCGGAAGACGACGATTGAGATAAATCAGGGAGTGATGGCGATTTTCAGGACACCGTCTCTGGCATTGGCGAAAAGGTCGTACGCTTCCTCGATCTGGTCAAGCCGGAAACGATGCGTGACCAGCGGTTTCAGATCGACGCGTCCGCTTTCGACCACGTTCAGAAGACGGCGCATGCGCTCCTTGCCGCCCGGACACAGTGTCGTGACAATGGTCTGGTCGGCCAGTCCGGAAGCGAATGCGTCTCCCGGCAGGGTCAACTGTCCGGAATAGACCCCCAAGCTGGAAAGAACACCGCCGGGTTTCAGAACACGCAGGCAGCTTTCGAACGTCTGCTGGGTACCCAGCGCCTCGATGGCGACATCCACCCCTTTTCCATCGGTGATTTTCATGATTTCGTCGATCGGATTCTTTTCCCGGAAATTGATGGTGATATCCGCACCCATCCGTTTCGAAATCGCCAGCCGTTCTGCAATACCGTCAACCGTGATGATGCGGGTTGCCCCTCTCAGTTTCGCTCCCGCCGTGGCACACAAACCGATCGGCCCTTGCGCGAAAACCACGACCGTATCCCCGATCTTGACCTTGCCGCTTTCCGCGCCGGAAAAACCGGTACTCATGATATCCGGACACATCAGTACCTGTTCATCGGTCAGATCGTCCGGAATCGGTTCCAGATTGGCCATGGCGTCCGGCACCAGCACATATTCGGCCTGACAGCCGTCGATCGTGTTGCCGAATTTCCAGCCTCCCAGCGCTTTCCAGCCATAAGCCCCATGACCGCCGCACTGGGACGAATGGTTGTCCAGACAGGCGTAACACTGGCCACAGGGAGTAATGGCACCGACGAGAACGCGCTGTCCGATCCTGTATCCGGTCACGCCGGTCCCCAGTTCCTCGATGACACCGACCGGTTCATGCCCGATCGTCAGACCCGGTTTGACGGGATATTCCCCTTTCAGGATATGGACATCGGTGCCGCAGATGGTGGTTGTCGTGATTTTGACCAGCGCTTCGCCGGGACCGGCTTTGGGGACGGGTTTTTCATCCAGTACGATTTTGCCGGGTTTGACGAAAACGGCCGCTTTCATGGTACGCATAGAATGCTCCTTCCATATCGGTTTGGAAACAGGACGCAAAATCCGGTTTTGTATCCGGCGGACAATACAGAAACGACTGGGAGACTACGGTTATGCAGATGCTATCCGCAGGGAAAGAGCGGATACGGAACCGGTGCCCCTCTTTCCTATAGAGTACCTGCAGGCCATGTCAGTGTCCAGTGAGAAAAGTCATTTGCAGCTTTCCCTGAGACGAAAAGCAGACAGATTCTCTTTTTGGGTCCACAAGGTGTTTTGCGGGAAGAATTTCATGCCGAAACATTCTGTTTTAAAGCCGGCAGGTCGTTCTTTCTTCGGCGGAACGGGAATGACACGATTTCGCGGGACGGGTTTGCCGGGGAGTTCGCTTCGTGTGTTCAGAATTCAAGCGTTCTGCCCGCTCCCATGGGCCTGACGGCTTTTTCTCCGAATGCTTTCCTGAAATACCGCAAGGCGTTTTCACCGGTACAATGGCCACAATGGAAAGCGAACCGGTCTGTCATGAAACGGCGCGTGCACCGGACAGCTTCCGCCAGAACCGTTTCACTGGCGTTCGTCAGGTGAAGCCCGCCAATGACGGCAAGCAGTTTTTCTTCGGGAAATTCCTTGTGAATGGCGCCGAGGATGTTGGTATAACCGGCATGACCGCATCCGATAATGACAATCAGTCCTTCCTGTACCCGGATGACGATGGCGGCATCGTCGATCAGCGGAACGGGGCCGGTACCGTCCTCATTGAAAAAATTCCCGGCAATAGGGGCGAAGCTGCCCGGTTCTCTGGGAATGTCCGTAAAAAATCAGAAACCGTCGCCCAGTTGGGTGACATGATTGACAGCATGAAAAAACGGCGCAGCTTCCTTGCGGGCCAGATAGGGCATGCCGGTGATGCGGACCGGCATGCCCGGTCTGATCTGGTAGGATTTGTGCCAGATGTAGGGATGACCGTAAACGGGCGGATTTCCCTTGAGCCGGGAATAGAACGTCAGTCCTCCGGTATGGTCGTCATGCCCGTGGGTGATGGCGATGCCGGTCAGATTGTCCAGACTGATACCCATTCTCCGGGCGTTTTCCATGAAGATATCGGTCGTCCCTGTATCGATCAGCCAGCGGTGGCCGCTGGCCAGTTCGACGAGAATCGAGACACCGTGTTCGGCAAGCAGTGCCTCGGATGCCACTGTGTCATCGGTCAGAACGGTTATTTTCACTTTTCCTGTATCGGCGGAATACATGACAGATTTTCCTGGATGATGAAAGCCGCTTGCTTTCTGGTCTCTGGAAACCGGTGAATTCACCGGAGATTGCCGTGATTTGCGGCGGTGATGGATATGAGAGCACAACGGCACGATGACGCCTATCATATCGGACTTGTCACCATTCATGGCGGGAAACGTTGCCGGAAAGGAACGGAAAGGATAAAAAAACGGTCGGCGGATTCTTCCCGACGGCAGGATGGATTCGCAAGGTGGGACGGATCGGATTTCGGGCCGGTTTATCCGTCCTGTCCGGTTTTTGAACCGGTGTGGCTGAAGAACCGGGTATCGACAGCCCGAATATGATCGTCAACGATATCTTTCGCCAGATAATAGTACATTTTGTCGGGACGAAGCCGGTTTTGCGCAAGACGTGCCGAAAGGCGGATATCTTTTTGCAGAAATTGCCGGTAGGACAGGAAATTCATTGTCTTCCGCTTCTGCCAGAATGGTTTCTTTATCCATGAAATGCCTGGCGATGTGGGTGAACAAATTGTCGATGCGTTTCGCGATTTCCGTTTTCGGCAGATTATGACACATAGAGGCCAGCAACTCGTTGACTTCGTCAAGCAGTTGCGTCCGGGTGATGTAAAGGCCATTCAGCACGATACCGATGCCAGTGACTGTGTGCGGAAAAGCATGTCGGCCAGTTCTTTTTTTCCCCATGTCCCCACGGAATGTCCTGTTTCGGGATAAATTATGGCCGTCGCCGTTCCTCCTGCCCTCTTCCATGCCCGGGCCGTCTTTTCCGCAGTATCGGGGGGCAGACGCGGATCGTCGCTTCCCTGAAAAAAGAGTGCCGGGGGCAGATCGGCCTTTTCCTGACGTGAAAGGATTTGTGGCGGACTGGCTTCTTCCATGATTTCCATATGGCGGAAAAAGGCGCGATGACATAGCAGAATATCGCTATCGCCGTTTTTTTCGGCCATCCGGTAACGGGCCAGGGGATCGAGAACACCTGAGCAGGTGACGACAAAAGCCATTCTCGCGTCGGCTTTTGCTGAAAGCGGAGTATTTTCCGGCATTTCGGTGCAATAGCGAGGATCGTTAAAACGCATGGCGGACAGCAACAGGAGATGACCACCGCTGGAGACGCCCAGTCCGCCGATCCGTCCGGGGTCGATTCCGTACCGGCCGGCGTGGTATTTCAGCCAGCGGGTGGCGCAATTGACATCGGCAACGGCAGCCGGATAGGGATATTGCGGGGAAAGACGGGTGTCGATCGCCATAATCACGATACCGGTTGCCGCCACCCGTTCGGCGAAACCGGCCGTTGCGAAACGGTCGCCGGAAACCCAGGCACCTCCATGAACGCACACCATTGCGGGAAACGGTCCTTTCCCGGCCGGTTTGTAGACCAGCGCTTTTCTTGCTGTCCCACCGGTTACGGTATAAACGGTTTCGGTTACCGATATGCCGGAAAGGCTTGCAGACCAATGAAAAAAAGTGTCGGGCATGGATATTTTTGTAATGTAAAAAAGCGGGATTATATCGCAGGACATCGCTTGCATCGTTGAAAGGAATGCTTTTGTCTCCGGAAAAACAGAATGTACCGGCTGCACGATTTCCGTTCCCGTCAAAATGGACAAGCGGTATTCGGGGCGGAAAAATTGCTGATATTTTTCTGACATGATAAAAACGGAATAGTAGTCTGTTTTTGTCCAAGGTTATTTTGACGGATGAAAAAAGGAATGAATGCAGTCTGGTGGAAAGAGATATGCGCAGAAACGAAAATGTGACCGGTTTTTTGACAGCAGCAATGGTATTGATGTTTGTGGTTTGCACGGATGTTCTGTCCGTAAAGCCGGCATTTCCGGCCTTGCAACAATATGCGCACCGGCAAAGCGCCGATTGAATGCGGGAAGATGGCTCCCGAGACCGGTATGGCATGAAATTTTCATGTTTTCCCGCTTTTGAACTCAATTCATTGAAATATAATAAATTTTTTGTTTTTTTTCTTTTTCACGCATATTCTCAATACGGACCGCACCAAATTTGTACCATCTGTACCAAAAAGATATGTCCACCATTACGAAACGGGAAAAGTCATGGCGGGCCGTTATACGAAAAAGAGGCGTATACCGATTTGACGTTTGAATGCCATTTCGCGGATGGATATAGGAGACATCATGTTATCCGCTCTTGATGTACGCCATATGGCAGCATGGAGAGATGAGAGATTGAAAACCGTCTCCAGTTCAACGGTTAACAGGGAATGGAACTTTTTATCAAACGCTTCAAGTATTGTGGTTTCAGAATGGAAGTGGCTTCATGAAAATCCCGTAAAATTCGTGAAGAAGACACCATCTCTGAAATCAAGGGAACGCAGGATAACAGAAGACGAGACAAATCGTCTGTTATTTGCTCTTGGAGATGATTACGAATAAACACCAGAAACAACAATAGCCCGGGAGGGGCCTGCCTTTCTTTTTGTGATAGAAACGGCTATGCATGCTGGTGAAACCGTAAATCTGGCAGGGGACAAAACAGATATGGCAAAGCGTTTTCTTCATCTTGGTGAGACAAGCAATGGTTTTCCAAGATGTACCGTTATCCGGTGAGGCTATACGGATTTTATGCCAGCTTCCCGGAATTGAAGGGACTGAAAATGTTTTCAACATCACATCGGGTAATCTTGATGCACTTTTTCAAAAAGCAAAGAAACGCGCCATGAAGCCATAACCGGCTGGCTGAAAAACCTGACGTTCTTGATCTTGCCGGAATGACCGGTCACCGTGACTTGAAAATGCTGATAGTCTATTACAATGCGACAGCAAAAAAACTGGCTGAAAAATTTTGAGATATCCCCTTTTTCTGTGGATAAAGATCGGGAAAAGAGGAAATTCATCTGACAGTACAAAGAATTGTAACGGTTGCTCAATCCATGAGCATTTGACAGGCAGCTAGCTGACAAAGCATAGTGACCTGCTACCAAAGTATCAAGCAGTCTCTGCACCGTTCAGTTATTCGTTGCCCAGAACTGCAAGGATAATCTGATCATATAGCGGTTTAACGGATTGGTCGATACATTTGATGTATCCGTATAAGTGACCGGAAAAGCCGAGAGTATGACATCTTGTGCTGTGTAAATTGACCGGGATTTCTGCAATTTACAAGCCGGGCAATTGCATGGAGGAATCAATGCCAGAAACATTGCGTGATTATTTTGGGAATACTGTCAAACCGACTGTTGACGAGTATTTGTCAGGTAATGGGCGTTTTAATATTCGAAGAGCAAGACTCGCCGCAATAGTTGTTGAACATATCATTGATTATTATTCTTTGGCTTACAAAAAAGACAGGGCCGAAGTACGTAAAGATATTACAGACTTATCGCCTTTGTATTCCGTTGTAAGAGACGCAGCCGACGCAACGAAACATAGATCATTAAAACGGAGGAATACTGATATTAAAGAAAATGGCCAAATAAAATGTCCTCCGGGATTTTTTCAAGCCCCTTTTGGGGAAGGTTGTTGGGCTGAGGCGATTGAGGTTTATGTAGAAACCGATGATGGAAGAAAAATCTCTTTGGAAAATGCCATTAAAGAGGTGATGCGAGTATGGGATATGAAAATTTCACCTCACTGATTTGAAAGTTACACATACACAGTAACGTATTTCCCATACCATCCAATAACACCACAATACCTGACCAGCCGGTCTGTCATAATTACTGCAAGATTGTTATTGCCTTGCTTACCCATCTGAATCCGATAGATACCCTCTTCTTGTTATCCGCCCGGGTTTCATCCAGCGTTTTCAGTACTGCTTTCTGGTTATTCCCATCATCTGACGCCCTCGGCCGGCATACATCGGATACTCTCGCCCACCCTTCCGACAGCAAGCTGATTTATGCCAGTTTTTCCCTTTCTTGAAGGGTATGCCGAATATCTTCTCTGTCTTGTAAGGACAAATTTTGTGCTCTTTTTTGTACTGTCTTGTGTTTGAAGCGATTGTACGGGAAATGTATTGATCCATTCCTGTTTTTCTGTTTGATAATTTCTGAATAAAATGTTAAATGAGTTCGATTCCTGTCGGCAGTTTTCTCGTTTCTTTTATGCCGGTGACTTCTGATAAATACAACATCTCTTGCTGACGTGTATTTTGGAAAATTTGCCGCTGAGTACGGCTTTTTCAAAGTCGACAAGACACCTGTTTGTATCTTTTCCCGTATTTATTATTTGTTGCTGTAATGTAACCATCAAAAGATGGGCAGGAGGGTTTTACAGATATATGCGAGGTTATACGTTTTTTTAATAATGGGATTGTTAGTCATGGATCTGCATGTTTGAGACTTTCCGTTTTCTGATCCATCACACATTTGTTTGTATCCAGTGTTCTCCGCAAGTAAGCCTTTTCTCGCACATATTCCGTGCTTACTGCCTGTTTTATGGGGGCTTTGGGGTGTCCTTTCTATGGTTTATTGCCTGCCTTGCACCCACAAAGCAACACCGACAGTACCATACCGGCACAAATAGTCTTTTGCATCACATGTTCGGTATTTGTCCGGGTATTACGTTGCCCTGCTTTTAATCAATGCGTCAATATCCCCACTATGTACCGGTCTGCTCTCCAAATACAGGGTTTCCGGTGCGATATCAATATTGCCATCGCACCATGAAACGGTTTCATGCAGCTGCGCATTCCGAAAAATTTCCATGTTTTTCAGCTTCTGGAGAGCTTCACCATTCAATAAAGGCCCGACATCAGAAACCCTGTATCCGCCTGTTGTGTAATACAGTAGAAGCGAATAGTCATTCAGCGGGATAACTTCGGTTATCGCTGGTTTATTGGCAGGCAGCATCGCACTGACAATGCCACCATACTCAACAGCATTTTTCCATATCCGGGAGATAAACATATACCATCCCTTCAATGGTTCGATCTTGTCCGGATTTTCCTGTCTTACAGCCTTAATCCATGTTTTATATCGTTCCTCTTCATGGATGGCACCGATCAGCGCAAGCGGCCTTTTGGGCATGGCACCCTCTAAAATTTCACCATCCAGAAATAGGACAATCTCATACTCACCGTATTTTGCATGAATATGTGGTTTGTACTATTTCCCGACATCATTAAAATACATGTAAATGATGATTTCAAAGAACCGGCCAAGTTCTGGCATGATGTTTCCCGTCCACACACCTGCAAGGAATGCAACATATCGCCATTTTACAGTAACTCGAAAATCAGTTGCATAACGGGTTCTTTAAGAAGACTCCACTCACTGATCAGTCAATAACATTCTATAAAATTGCATAATGTGTGGTTAATCAGTTTTTTCAAGCCATGTCACCATTCGAAAAGAATTGATGAGGATACAACAGTGGCAGGAGTTTCGATCTTTTTATGTTTCCTTTAAAATCAATAAGTTATATTGCCTATTGCGTTGATTGTGGTCGCAAAGGCGCTTTCTGTACTTTTGCTGGCTCTGATAGCATACCCTTTGCGGGGAAAATCGTGCCATCGGGTGATCGGGATGCCCTTCCAGATTGTTGAAGTAAAACTTTTGGGTAGAATTAAAACTTATGAAAAAATTTTTGATTTACTTCCTAATAACAATTTCCTTAGCAGGATGTGCCACTCCGGAATCTTTTAATAATGATTTATATCGGATAAGAGGCAGGGGTATTGATGTCGCTTTTAAAATATTCGGTTATCCATATTCCCGAACGGAGATTGGCGACAGGGTAATTTATACGTGGAAAATTGTTGCAACATCAGGAGGAATCCCTATAAGGAGAAGAGCATATAATTCTACCATGACCGATTTCGTAACATATAGATCATACACACCAATAACAACGTATCACTGCTCCCTGGCTTTGGCAGAAGAAAAAGGAAGTATTGTCGATCATGACTTCAGAGGACAGGCGGGGGCCTGCAGGCAGTTTGCAAACATATTATCCGATTATCTTGAAGCCACAGGAAATAAAGAAAAAGCAAATCCATTTTCTGAATTGTTCAATTATTGATTTGTTATTTTTCTTGAACAAAGGCAACCCCTCCGTATTCGGTTTCATTTGCTGATCGACGGACCACAAAGCCGAACAGGAAGGATTTAATTCGTTTTGAACTGTGAGAAAAACCTTCCTTTCCTTTGCACTCAAGAGAAAACTCCAGGTCTCTTTTTGTCCAGCCATAATGTTTAATGCGCAAGGCTTTCGAAGGGCTCGATATGCAGCGAGTGGATGTTTCCTGTTCCGTTGAGGGTGGGCCCAGCGGAAAAAATTCGGGGAACTGATTGTCCGGAATTTCTGATTTTTCATCCTGCGAGATTTTTTCACACTATAAAAACTGATGAACGATTTATTGATCGCACAAAATGCATTGAAATCTCTCGCCGTACTTCAAATACGAGCTACTGTAATGCTGATTTTCCCGGCAAGGTGATTGCTGGCTTTCCTGAACAGGTAAAGGACAACAGTTCTTCATTCATTCTGGTCTTGCGGACACAGTCTTCTATCAACTGCCCGGCAAAACCCAACTGTTTGCTGCCATAACACAGCGTCATGACCGCCCGTTTCGTCACTTTACGGTTGATTCCGAACTCGAGCCATTGTGCAGCCAAACTTTTTGTTCCTTCGACAAACTTTGGTTTTTCCTTCACGAGCTTCAGTTCATCTACCGTCCCGTTTTCCAAATCATGATTGACGGCTTTCAGGACTTCTTCTGCTACCATCGCATACACGTCCGAAGGTTTGTCTCCCTGTAACAGGTTGACCATAGCCCCCACTTTTTCATCCTTGAGTATGGCCGAATAATGTTGCAGCCCGGAACAGGAACCATCCATTGCTATGGGGATTTTGGAGACATACGCCTCACCGTACTTGACGAATCCTTCCCAGTCCTTGCACCACGCCAGAAACTGCCAGGGCTTGTCCACCTCATAGCCTCCGATTTCACCAAACCACTGCCGGTTGTCGTAAGGATTTTCGGCAATCGCCAGAATGACATCCTCATTATCCAAGATGAAATTCACCCGATCTTCAAAAGATACCTTGTCGTTCCCTATCAGCCCTGCCCCATGTACGGCCAGCCATTTCCAGCCTTCCGACTCCAAGGGTTTGCCGTTGGCGAATCTCAGCAATGCCTTGGTGGTATCCGATCCCTGACAGGATAACGGAGAGACTGCATATACCCTGCCCCGAAAATCAAGCTGATGTGGCTGATAGAATTTCTTGTACTGTGCGTAGCGTCTGGCGATGTCCAGTATGATTTCAAAGTGGGCTCGCTTTGATCGGTTGGCGGTGTTGATAAGATAAACTTCGTTGGCTTCTCTCCGGTATTTCAGCTGCGCTTGCGGGTTCGTCTCGATGTCAAAAGGCTTTTCGGGTAACGGTATGCCATCTTTCAGGGGCATTTCCCCTGCCTGTATTCTGTTATCCCGGAAAGTCTGCATGACTTCCAGTACCCACGTATTGATCTGCCAGGCCGTGTTCCGGATAGCGTTGACCGCTTCATAGACAACAGGCATGTCTGCTTTTTCCAGAGTCTCGAAGTACGCTTTCGACCCACGCTTGACCAATCTCAGCGGCTTGATATCTGAAGACAGGTAGCCTCCGTCATAAGGGGTTGTCCAGTTCTTCGGTCTGACCACCATCGGCTCATACACAGGACGCAAGCCACCCAAAAAGTCCGTCCTCTCTTTCATCCATTGCAAAATTTCCGGCAGGGCAGTCAACATTTTGGTCTCCTACTTCCTTTCCGGATATCCACAACCTGTACGAGACCTAAGGATGACTGGCAAAGCGCTATCAACTTCATGCCGATATGCAATCACGTCTTTTCGCCCCACCGAACAAATTCAATATATTCTTTGGCAATTTTGAGTAAGTAACAGCGCCTGTTATGGTCAGATGTGCGCTTTTTGGTACCTGCTTCGATGCGCTTATAGAGCGCATCCTCTTCTTCACGCACCTGTTTGAGCACGACTTCATCTTCAACATCCTGCCCGACAGACAAGGCAACGCGGGACAACGGCGTTTCGCCTGAAATACCTGCAACGATCTGGCACAATGTCAAAAAAGCAAACGTTTCCGATGGAATGTCCTGAACATACTATATGGCAATCGCCCGGCTGCTTGCCCTGCCCTTGTCAGCTTCTTCTTTCCTCTTACCGACAGTTTTGCGAATGCCGCAATTTTATGACCAATGAGTTCCTTTCCTGCAACAGTGCAATACTCGGATTGGCGGCGTTTACCAGCCATTTGACACTCCTCGCGGCATATCGGCTTCAAGCCCGATTTCCACATCAAGCGGGTTTTTCCGCTGTTCTGACATGCTGTCCTCTCCATGTGGTCACATGCCATTTTTACGACCACGCTCAAAATTAAACCTGGATTGATTGAGCTGTGCAGTTTTCTGGAGGGAATTTTGAAGTGGTTGCTAACCTGTTAGATGGTGCGGATGGCCGGACTTGAACCGGCAAGGATTTCTCCGAGGGATTTTAAGTCCCTTGTGTTTACCAATTTCACCACATCCGCCCGTTTGACTTTGATTCTATTTTAATGGACACAAAGTATTTCGCGTCTCTTGTGTCTGCCAATTTCACCACCCGGGCAATGGTCAGGCATTGTAACAGATCGGCATGGCGTTATAAAAGGCTTTTTTGTTCTCTGCCAAAGTGGGAAAAATTCGAAATTCGTTTTTTTTCTACTTATTCTTCGATAAAAAATGGTTTGAAACTCCGGCAGACGGGACTATGTCAATAACAGTTTATAAACAGTTGAATATTTACAAAGTTGATAATAATCTGTCAGATATTTTTATTTGCGTAGTTAGTTATCATTAAGTGAAAATATCGGGCTTAATGATTGTAAATCCAGAACATTTTTTCCACCTGTTTCCGACAGGAAGAAGTGCTACAGGTTCTGGAAAGGAACGAATAAATGGCCTTTTCGTGAATGAAGGCATTTTTGTACGCAGTTGTTTGATATTTTTCTGATGGTTTTTAAACATATTGTTTATTCAAGTGTCAAACAAGCCGTGTAACACAGGACGGGCAAATTTCAGAAAATGCATGTATGCATGAACAAATGAAACGTCTATATGAAGCGGCAAAGGTTCTGAAGCATGTATACGGGCAGTCGGAACTGGCACGTTTGTTTAACGTGTCGCCGCAAACGATCCATAACTGGCAGGCAAGAGGCATTTCAAAACAGGGAATGCTCAAAGCGCAGGAAATGGTCGGCTGTTCGGCTTCCTGGCTGGAGACCGGCATGGGACAGATGTCTCTTATTCAGGCATCTTCGATTATGGTCGGGAACAACATCCAGATTCCCCTGATCACTTCCGAACAGGCGGCCAGATTCGGCCGGACTTCCCGCAATTCCGCCCTGTTGCAGGAACCGCGTGCATGGCTTTTTACCCAGTTGTCCCTTTCCGCACGGTCTTTCGCCATGGAAACGTCGGGATCCGCCATGGCGCCGGAATTCGAGGAAGGCGACTGGATCATCGTGGATCCGATGGTCGAACCCGAACCGGGCGATTTTGTCGTGGCAAGATATGGAACGAAAGATACGGCCATTTTGAGGAAGTACCGTCCGCGCGGGCTGGATGCTTCGCACAAGATGCTTTTCGAACTCGTTCCCTTAAATGATGACCATCCCTGTATCCGCTCGCATATCGATTCGGTTGAGATAATCGGAACGGTAGCCGAGCATCGCAAGTTCAGGAAAAAGAAACCGGATTGTGCCGGAGGGAATTCATCCGGGGATACCGTTTTTTGGTCCAGACCAAAAAGAACGTGATTATTTCCTTTGCCGCTTGTACTTCGGGCCATGATGGTTTACGGTGACCATGTATGGACATAACCCTTTAAAGGAGGCAACGATGGATCGTTTTGCAGGTAAAGTGGTTGTTATTACGGGAGCCGCCAACGGCATCGGTGCGGCGGCAGCCAGACGGTTTTCTTCCGAAGGCGCGACGGTCGTTCTGGCCGATTACGTAGAAGACGATGTCATGAAAATGGCGGCCACCCTTCCGGAGGACAGGACGACGGCCATGGTGGTCGATGTGTCTGATCCGAAAGCCGTCGAGAAAATGATAGAGGATACCGTCAGAAAATACGGAAAGCTCGATGTCATGATCAACAATGCCGGGGTACATGTGGTCGGATCGGTTCTGGAAACCTCGCTGGATGACTGGCGGCGCATTTCCGGCATCAATATCGACGGAGTGGTTTACGGGGCCAAGTTTTCCCTGCCCCATCTGATCAGATCGAAAGGCTGCATGATCAATACTTCGTCCGTGTCCGGACTGGGCGGCGACTGGGGTGCCGCTTTCTATTGCGCATCCAAGGGAGCTGTCGCCAACCTGACCCGTGCCATGGCACTGGATCATGGACTTTCCGGCGTACGCATCAATGCCGTTTGCCCCAGCCTGGTCAAAACCAATATGACCAGCGGTTTCGATGTCGCGGTTCAGGAAAAATTCAATGAACGCATTCCGCTTGGCCGTGCGGCACAACCGGAAGAAGTGGCTTCGGTCATGGCGTTTCTGGCGAGCGACGATGCCAGTTTCGTCAACGGGGCCTGTATTCCGGTCGATGGCGGAGCGACCGCATCGGATGGCCAACCGAAAATCGCATGACATCTGTTGTGTACGGAAAAGCCGGGGGTGTCCCGGCTTTTTTTGTCGCGGATCGGACCGGCAGCATCTTTCGGGCCGGTTTTTCCGTTTTTTGTCCGGTTTCTGATATGGGTCACTTCATCTTCGGGAGACTGCGTTAGTCTTGGCGTGTTTTCTGAATCCTTTCAAACGCAGGTTTTTTTAAAACACCCTGGAGATGCATATGAAACGATTTTCTTTATTTCTGTTGAGCCTCTTTATGCTGGCGATACTGGCGGCCTGCAGCAAGTCGGAAAAAGATGTGGCACCGCCGCAAGGTATGTATGCCGGAACATTGCCATGCGCCGATTGCCCGGGCATCAAGACGGCCATTACGTTCGATCAGGACGGTTCGGTCGTCGAAACCCAGCTTTATGAAAATACCGATGGCGCTTCCCTTTCCCAGGGCGGCACCTGGAAAATGGACAAGGGAATCGTGACGGTCACTTTTCCGTTCGATACCCAGTATTTCATTGTCAAATCGGCTGATGCGATCGAAATGACGGACAAGGACGGCAAACGTTCCGAAACGTTGTCCGAACAGTATACGTTAAAGAAGGTGGCACCCAAGGTCGCTTCCGACTTCGCCGGCCGCTACCGGCTCGCCGGCGACAGGATGCTTGACGGAAGCGGTGAAACATTGACTATTCTGGGCAATGCGCAAAACGGTGTGACCGTTACTTTTTCCGCCGATGGCGTAGAGGAAGGCTGTACTTTCAACGGACAGGGCAAAATCGTCAACGATCAGGTCGAAATTCCCCTGCAAACGGTCAATCCCGATCTGAAGAGTACGCTGGTTATCCGTTCGACCGGTCCGGATTCGATGAATGTTTTCACCTCCAAGGCGAACGACAAGAACGATCTGGGATTGTTCTGCACGAACGGCAAAACGCTGGCCGGCGATTATGTCAAGGCCAAATGAAGCCTGACGGCATAAAGGAAAACGGCACCCGGGCGGTGCCGTTTTTTTTATTTTTTCCAGAGGAAGAAGGTGGTTTTTGCAGGCAAACCACAGTGACGGCTCCGGACGAAAACGGGACAGGCGGCAAATATTGGCGGATGGCGCAAGCGGGATACACGTTGTGTTTAAGGTGGTCTGAAACTGTCCGTATTTCCGTAAAAACGGTGAAAATCCGTTTGTCGTACCGGCAGAGAGTATGACCGGAAATAAAGCTAACTATTTCACCAGTGTGTCCTGCCGGTTGCGCCGGTAGCAAAATATGGATGCCATCTTACCCGATATCTTCGACGATACGGCAGAAATTGTGCAGTATTTTCCGAGACCAGAGTGTTTCAGGGATGATGGTACAAGTTGTCAATCCGTTTTCTCCGGCGTCATCGGTACAGGCGGCTTTCAGGATGTTTGCCGTGAATTCGGGGTGAAACTGCACGGAAAAGGCGCTGGTTCCATAACGCAGCATCTGGCAGGCATCCTTTTCCGATGTGGCCAGCACGTCACAGCCGGAAGGTGGCACCAGAACGCTTTGCTGGTGGAAAAGATACGCCGGGAACCGGTCGGGAAAACCGTCCAGCAGCAGGTTGTTCCTGCCTTTTTCAGTCAGCGTCACGTTAAAAGTGCCCTTTTCGCCGCCTTCGGGGTTGTCGCCGACCGTACCACCCAGTGCATGGGCCATCAGCTGGTGCCCGTAACAGACCCCGAAAAGGGGGATATCGAAAAAAAGAGCCTGACGGATCCATTCGGCGGTTTTCTCGCTCCAGGGCTCCTCGTCGGTCACCATGCTCCACGAACCGGTGATGACCGCTCCGGATACGGCGGTGGGAACCGGCAGTTCCTCGTCTCTCCAGGGATGTACCACGTCCGCTTTCTTGCCGATTTCGCCCAGTGCGTCAAGAAACCAGCGGGAAGCCGTCCCGCACTGTTCCGGTATTTTTCCGGGAGGTATGCCCATGTCGATAATCAGAATCGCCATTTTTCTTTCCTGTTCGTTGTTTTGTATATTGTAGTGTGGCATGCATGAAATATGCCAGAGCGAATTCTGCCGCATGACGTGGACAATGCCTGTCCGGAAGGCGAAAATAGAAAACGTTGCGAAACAGGGTATGGAACTGTCTGCCTGCGGTTGAGTATTTTTCGGTGAAATATGATCGATAGTGAACTGACAATCCGCAAGCTGGAAATTTTTCTGGCTTTCATGGAAAAACGGAATATCGCCCGGACGGCTGAAATGCTCGGCATCAGCGGGGTGAGTGTCCATCGTGCCCTTCATTCGCTCGAAGATGTGCTGAGATGCCCTCTTTTCGTGCAGGATGGGCGCAATCTGCGTCCCCTGCCCGCTGCACGGACGCTGGCGCATTATGCCAAAGAGATGGTTCTGGTGATTCGCCGGGCAATCGACGCGACGCGTGAGGCGGCGGGTTATGGCCGTGGCCGGATGAAACTGGGATGTCTTTATTCCCTGACGACGGAACTGGTGCCGCGATTGATCATGGGATTGAAGCGCAGACGTCCGGAAATGGAAATCGACCTGTCGATGAACTCGAGCCGCGAACTGCTGGCGCAACTCAATGAAGGACAACTCGACGCCATTCTGGTATCGCTGCCCGGAAAGAAAGTAGAGCTGGCCGGTCTGGAAACGCTGCCGTTGTTCGAGGATACATTTTATCTGGCTGTCCCGCTCTCGTCTTCGGTTCCGCTGGCGGAACCCGTGGAACTGGCGGATCTGAAGGAAGAAAAATTCGTGACCATGAACGACGGTTTCGCGACGGCGCAATGTTTCAGCGACGCGTTTGCGGAAGCCGGGTTTGAACCGGTCGTCGTGACCCGCCTGAACGATATTTTTTCCCTGATGAACATGGTGCAGGCCGGGGTCGGCCTGTCGCTGGTTCCGCACCGTATCGGAAAGGTATTCGACAGTTCGGTGCGTCTGGTGGGGCTGGCGGAAAAATACCGGAAGAAACAGACGGTTGCGCTGGTTTTCCCGAAAAGCCGTGAACGGGATCCGGATATTCTTGCACTCGTGGCAGAGGCGCGCATGATGGCCCGTCATTCCACCGGCTGACGGGCCGGCGCTTCTGGTCAGCCTGTTTTCAGCCGCCTCACCAGTTCCAGAACGGTTTGCAACGGTTGTTGCTGGCAGGCGATGGCTTCGCCCTGTTCCATGATCCGTTTCGCGAGTCCTGTCAGAACCGATCCGGGCGGCATTTCAACCGCCAGCCGAACGCCTCTTTCATAGGCCGCCGTCATGGCGTCGGCCCAGTGAAGGGGACGTGCCATATTGAAGGCCAGATCGTCGGCGATGTGTTCGGGTTGCCAGAGTACCCGGCCGGTACTGCCGCTCAGGTAGGCGATGGACGGCCGCCTGAGGCGGATGTCGTGAAATGCTCCGGCCAGTATCCGGGACGCTTCACCCAGCAACGTACAATGGGAAGGGACGGCGACGGCCAGCCGGTCGGTTCCGGTCGCGCCTTTTTCACGCGCCAGTTCCAGTACCCGCCTCATGGCCTCATCCGAACCGGCGATCACGAACTGGTCGGCGGCGTTGAGGTTGGCGACGAAAACGGGATGTTCGGGTGAATGGACGGCTTCAACCAGTTCCCTGACGGACCGTTCGGGCAGGCCGCCGATGGCGGAAAGGCCATATCCTGCAGGACAAGCATTTTCCATCAATTCCCCACGCAGGGAAACCAGCCTGAGGGCATCGTCGAAGGCAAGCGCACCGGAGGTCACCGCTGCGGGAAAAGCGCCGATCGACAGTCCGGAAACGAAGTCCGGCATGCTTTTCTCGCGGATCAGCCAGTCGGCGCAGGCCACTCCCGCGATCAGAATGCAGAGCTGGACGGCACGCGTCCGCCCGAGTGCTTCGGCGGTGTCCAGCGTCAGGACATTCTCGCCGAGGACGTCACCTGCCCTGTCGAACCAGTGCTTGCAGGAAATGACCCGGTCGAGTTCATGCAGCATGCCGGGAATCTGCGCTCCCTGTCCGGGAAATGTGAAAAGAATTCTGTTCATGATATTTCTCGCTTGGCAGGTTGGACTGATCGCCAGGGATCGGTGGTCAGTATCGGTCCGTGATCCGTTTTCAGCAGAATGCGGCAGCCGGTACCTTCCCCACGCCGGCGCAACCATTCTTGCAACGCAAATGCACCGGTCGGCGTCTCGATCTGGATGTCCGTCCTGCATGGCAGCGCAGCCAGTTTTCCGGCCAGTTCCTCAAAAATCGCAGGGTTGACCGGTTCCGGACAGCGGATGAGCAGATCGAGATCGCTGTCGTCGTGCATGACCGGGGTGCCGGTTGCCAGGGCATACCCACAACTGCCGGTGACTCCCCAATGCCATGTTTCCATCCACTTCGCCAGATGCAGGAGTGCCTGAACCGGCCGGGTATTCGCAAAGGGAGACGTGGCCAGCTTGCCGGTATCCGATACCAGGGATTCGGGAGAAATGATCTTTCGGACCGATTCCGGGGAAATCCATGCCGCTGCCCGTTCGGCCCGTGTTTTGCCACGGATGCCGATCGGGATCAGGCCGTTTTTCCGGTCGTCGCGTCTGACGACGACCGGCAAGTCACCATGCCACCATGAATCGACCCATGACGGCAACGGTTCCCGGGAAACGAATGCTTCCCTGCCGGCAATCCACAGCAGATCGTGAGGCCGGCAGAGCAGTCTGCCTGTTGGTCCTGACGATGGCATGACGGCGGATTTCATGGTGTCATTCCCGCCACTGTTCGCGCATCCGTTCGCGCACAAGCGATGTACTGGCGCGGTTGGGCGAACCCAGACGGTTGGACAGGGTCACGCCGCCGGCGCGGGTGCTTTCGATCGCCCGAAGTACCGCATTTCTGGCATTCTCCACTTCCACGGCAGTCGGATGCACAGGATCGGCGACGTCGATCAGGTCTTCCAGCAGACCGAGTGTTTTGTAGTTGGCGATGTCATAAGCCATCGGCGGGATGGTGGAAGCCAGTTTTTCCAGTGCCTCGACCGTCCGCAGGGTGATCCGGGCCGCGGACGCCTTGCCCATGGCATGAATCATGACACCCCTGTCGTTGATGGCGATCAGCCGGTTGGCCTGATACCCGTGTGCCAGAAAGGCGCCGGACATGGCCTTGCCCACGATCAGCCCGATAACGGGGTGTCCTGCCAGCCGCGCCGTGGCATAGGCTCCCGCTGCGGCGGCCAGTGCCAGATGGATGCCGAATGCTTCTTCCCTTCGGCCATATGCCTGGCTGGGAACGTCGATGATGGCGAGAATGGTCCGCTTCACGGATTTTCCCCGGTCCTGTTCGACAGCTTCGGCGACTGTCTTTCCGAGAGTCCAGCCTTCCAGAAGCCCGACCTCGCCCCGGACGGCACGGGGGTAATGGTTTCCGGGATCGGGAACGATGGCAATGGCACGGACCGGCTCACCGTGCAATGTGCCGTCGGCGACTCTCACGGAAGGGCATTGCCCTGTCCGTTGTACAAAATCGCCAGCGAGCAGGTCAAACCAGATGTCGCCACGACTGGCGCCGTTTGTTTTGTCGGGGGTATTCATGAGCGATCTCCTTTTCCGAATAATTCCGCGGTGAGTTTGGCGTCTGCCTGCTGGCGGGTATCGAAAGCGTTCAGTTTCGAGAGATAGCCGTCAATCTGTTCGCAGCGCAGGCGGCCGGGACGTCCTTTTTCGATACAGGCGATAGTGGCTGTCTTGACGGCAGAGAGAGAATCGTCCACAAGCGCGTCGACAAAACCGTTTCTGAACCGGGCTTCACCACCTGTCAGGCTCCAGATGAACGGACGGTCGCGCGAGTCGTATTCTCCGATGCCGGCTTCCTGCTCGATGACCTGTGGGCCGTTCAGCCCGAGGCGTGCTTCGCGTGTCACGATCAGATAGCTGCACAGGGCTGCCGCGATCGACATGCCACCGAAACAGCCGACGGTGCCGGCAATGATGCCGATGACCGGCACATGGCGTCGCAAATCGACGATGGCGGCATGAATGTCGGCAATGGCCGCCAGTCCGAGGTTGGCTTCCTGAAGGCGTACCCCGCCGGTTTCAAGACAGAGGACGGCCTGTGTCGGAATGCCGTTTCTGTTATCTTCCACAGCCAGTTCCAGGGCAGCCGCCATTTTGGCGCCGGACACTTCGCCCATACTGCCGCCCTGGAAAGTTCCTTCGATAGCGATCACGACGGCCGGTTTTCCCGAAAGAGTGCCTTTGGCGACGACCATGCCGTCATCGGCCTGTGGAATGATGCCTTGTGGTTCGAGCCAGGGCGACATGACATAGTCGAACGGCCCGAGCAATTCCCGGAAGGTTCCGGCGTCCAGCAGTCCTCTGGCCCGGTCACGGGCGGACAGTTCGATAAAACGGGTGTCATTCATGGTGAGCCTCCTCGAAAACCTGTTCGATTCTCAGCCGGGCGACACCGGGTGTCGCACCGAAATCGTGGATGACCAGCCGGCCGGCCGGCAGGGAACGGCCGCCGGCCAGCCGTTCGAAGAGCCGTTGCCAGCGGGGTGTGCTGCCGTCAACCGATGTGGTGATGGATATGGCCAGTTTTCCGGCCGTATCCGGTTCGAACAGGGCTTCCATGTCGCCGGAACCGACGACACCGGCCAGCGCTTTTTTTCCGGCTTTTCCATAGCCGGGATATTCCAGTGTGATACGTTCCATCTTTTTTCTCCTTTATCGGACAGCCACGCTGTCCAGAAACAGTGATGCCGCCAGCAGATCGGCCGCTCCCCCCGGGGAAACGCGGGCCGACAACATGGCGTATTCCAGCGCATCGAAGGCTTTTTTCCCTTCCACCGTGCCCATGCCGCCGGCCGCCAGCACGGCTTTCGCTCCGGCATGCATGGCATCCAGCGCAGCGGGGCCACCCCGTGAAAGCACGCAGGTGTCGGACAGCGAGGTCATGATCGCCAGCAGTGCATCGATACGTGCCTCTTCTTCGCTGGCGCCCTGCTGCCGGCTTTCGGCAAGCTGGGGCAAGGCCAGCTGCGTGATGTGCGGAAAGCCGCTTTGGGCTTCTTCCCGGGCACCGGGAACCTTGTACCGTCCGGTAACGTAGCGTCCTTTGGAAAACGCCGGAGGACAGGCGGTATCGTCCAGACATGCCAGACGGGCGGCCGTCCGGGTCATGTCGTCGGCAGTGGCAATTCCATCGTGCATGGCACCGGCCGTCACCAGAAGACCCAGTGCCCAGATGGCTCCCCGATGGGTGTTGATGCCTCCGGTCGTTTTCATCATGGTTTTCTCCCCTTCCCGGCCGATGGCGCCGATCCGGCGTCTCAAGGCCGTGTCCGGACGGCGGGACCATCCGGCCAGTGCCATAGAGAGAAATGCCGTTTGCAGGCTTTTTGCGGAAGCCTCGAGCATGGGCAGATCCATGTCGTCGTGCGAGCCGCTGCCGCGTGCATCGACCAGTCCGGGCTTCGGGGACAGCCGTGCTTCCCCGATCAGGGCATTCACGGCATGACCGGCCAGCCGCCGGGCGACGGTTTCGGCACGGGTATCGTTTGACAGGGTCAAGGTATCCATTACCAGCTCCTGAAACGGGATGGCGGGTTATACAGACCGCCTGACCATTCGACCAGTTCGGCGATACTGCCGGCTGCCAGCAGCGAACGTCTGGCTTCGGTACGGGCGATGCCGAGATCCTCCGGGAAAGCGATCTTGTTTTCCCTTCGCAGCCGTCTGACCGTTCCGGGATCGGCTGTCATGCCGATTTCGGTGATACCCGCCACGGCAGCCACCATTGCCTTGCGTTCCTCAAGCGATTTCGCACGGTAAAGATAGGCGATTCCCTCTTCCGTCAGGACATGCGTCACATCGTCGCCGTAAATCATGACCGGCGCCAGCGGCATGCCGGATTCTTTTGCGACCTCGACGGCATCCAGACTCTCGACGAATGTCGGGCTGGCGCCGGACTGGTATGTTTCGACCATCTGCACGACCAGTTTTCTGCCGCGTTCCAGCGGATCGTTTCCTTCCATCATGTCCAGCCATGCAGGCGTGGCATGACGGCGTCCGTGCGGGTCATGTCCCATGTTCGGTGCGCCGCCGAAACCGGAAACACGGCCTTTCGTGACAGTCGATGAATTGGCGGCGCCATCGACTTGCAGGGTGGAACCGATGAACATGTCCACGGCATACTGTCCAGCCATCTGGCAGAAAGCCCGGTTCGAGCGCATGGAACCGTCTGTGCCGGTGAAAAAAATATCGGGCCGGGCGGCGATATAGTCTTCCATGCCCAACTCTCCGCCGAAACAATGGACGGTTTCGACCCAGCCGGATTCGATGGCCGGAATCAGCGTCGGGTGCGGATTCAGTGTCCAGTGTTTGCAGATTTTCCCTTTCAGGCCGAGCCGCTCGCCATATGTCGGCAACAGCAGTTCGATGGCGGCGGTATTGAATCCGATGCCGTGATTCAGGGACTTAACCTGATGCTTCGCGTAAATGCCCTTGATCGCCATCATGGCCATCAGGATATGCACTGGCCTGATCAGGCGCGGGTCACGGGTGAACAACGGCTCGATAAAGAAAGGCTTGTCCGCCAGGACCACGAAATCGACCCATGAACCGGGGATATCGACCCGTGGCAGATCGGCTTCACTGTCGACCAGTTCATTGACCTGGGCGATGACGATACCGTTCTTGAAGGCAGCCGCTTCCACGATAGCCGGGGTATCTTCCGTGCCAGGGCCTGTGTAAAGATTGCCGTTTCTGTCGGCCTTGTAGGCGGCGATCAGGGCTACATTCGGAATCAGATCGACGAAGAGTCGCGAATACAGTTCGATGTAGGTATGGATGGCACCGACTTCCAGCAGACCGTCTTCCAGCAGCTGCGACATGCGCAGGCTCTGGGCGCCCGAATAGGAAAAATCGATTTTCCGGGCAATACCCTTTTCGAACAGGTCAAGATGTTCGGGCAGGCTGACGCTCGGCATGATCATGTGCAGATCGTGCAGTTTGCCGGGATCGGTCTGTGCCAGCATACGGGCCAGAAAATCAGCCTGTTTCTGGTTGTTTCCTTCCAGAACGACCCTGTCGCCCGGTGCGATCAGTTTTTCCAGCATGGCGGGAAGATCGCCGGACGGAAGGACTTTGCCGGCCAGTTTTGTCCGGCTGATCCGGTTTCTTTTTTCCTGTCGCCGGGTGTCCCATTTTCCCGGCGAAACGGTTTGCTGCATCATGGAATGTCTCCTTTCGTTTGACGATTCGATGATGCCAGCATAGATGCCGCCGGGTATCCAATCAATCAAGAACATGTTTTGTTCATTAGCCTGAAAGTAATGATTGGATGTAGAAAAAAGAAAATCATGCCGAAACAGCATGAGGTTTCATCTCATGTTCTACATAAAATGAATGTTTTATATTTTTGAAAAACATGAGTTATTGTCATGACAAAAAACCGTAAGCGGAAAGGCGAACAAAAAGGAAGTGACAGGGCTTCGGAAGAAACATTCCGCTTTGCATGATCCTGCCGGAAGGCGACCGGATAGGTTTGCGGTCATGTGTGGCGACAGGTCCGGTTTTTCGCGTCAGGAAGAATACCGTTTTTCCAGATCGAGCAGTTGCCGTTTGATTGGCAGGCCACCGCCGTAACCGGTCAGTGATCCGTCCGATCCGATGACCCGGTGACAGGGGACGACGATAGCGACGGGATTGTTGTGGTTGGCCATGCCGACGGCGCGGCAGGCTTTCGGCTGGCCGATCTGGCGGGCGATGTCGCCATAACTGCGCGTTTCACCGTACGGGATCGTTTTCAGCGCTTCCCAGGTTTTCATCCGGAAAGGCGTTCCGGACATGTCCAGCGGCAGATCGAATGTTTTCAACCTGCCTTCGAAATAGGCGGAAAGCTGGGAAATGGCCTCGGCGATCAGGGATGTTTCCTTTTCGACGGCATGGATGGCGGGTTCCGGCGGCCTGTTTGGCTTGATGCGGACAATTTTTCCGTTTTTTTCCATGATGGTCAGTTTTCCGATAGCGAACGGGACAGTCCGGTAGCAAAGCATGATGCGTTTCCTCTCTGATATTGTCCGGATACTGTACCGTTTTTTCCGTCCGGTTCCAATCGTCTCGCACAGGGCATGATTGCAGATGCCGGATATCACCGGTGATTGGTGAAACGTGCGGACTGTGCCATACTGGACGAATGAAACAACCGTCGACAGAACAGATCGTTATCCGTCAGGAAACTCCGGCCGATTACCGGGCGGTCTTTGATCTCGTCAGCCGAGCATTCGGGAATGCGGAACATGCCGATGGCGACGAACCGTATCTTGTCGGGCGATTGAGAAAAAGCGGTGCCGTCATCGAAGAACTGTCGCTGGTCGCCGAAGTGGACGGCCAGATCGCGGGACATATTCTTTTTACCGAAGTCAGGGCGGGCGATACGGTGCAGCTGGCGCTGGCACCGTTGTCCGTTCTTCCAGTCCGGCAAAACCGGGGGATCGGCAGCCTGCTGGTCAACGCCGGGCATGAGCGTGGAAAACGGCTGGGATACGATTATTCCATCGTACTCGGGAATCCCGGCTATTATTCCCGTTTCGGTTATTTCCCCGCTGGCCGGATCGGGCTGAAAGCGCCCTTCCCGGTTCCCGACGGCTGTTTTATGGTGTACCCTTTGCAGGGGAAAACCCCCGTCATTTCTGCCATCGTCGAGTATGCAAACGCGTTTTTCCAAAAAGATGCCTGCTGATTCTCTCTGACGCAGGAGTGCTGTTACGATGCCTGTCTGTTCCGGACATGTGGCGACAGGGTCCGACAGATGAATGGCTCGCACGCCATCCGGCTGAAGTCTTTCCGGACAGCTCGTGCAATGGCTGACGGTTTTTTCCGTTCCGGCCGGCCGCGATGTTTCATTTTCTCCCGTTACCCTGTTTTCCGCGGAAAATGGATTTGTCCGGTATTTTGGCAAAACACTGTCCGCTTCGTCAGCCAAAAACGTTACATGAAATCTTGCTGCCCGCAGCCGGACAGAACAGGAGGCAAGGTCAAACGGTTTTTCCCGCAGTGAAACGGGGAGATCATGTCGGTGTTTTGCCCTTTTTGTGCTGTTCGACGGCTTTTTCCGCTTGCAGGCGGTTGCGGTTTTGCGTCACGAGAAAGACGCCGGTGAAAATGAAAGCGACGGCGACCGTTTTCATCAGCGTGAATGAATCCATGCCCCACATGACGGCCACGACACTGGCTGCCATTGGCTGGACGTAGTTGTAGATACTGACGGCAGTCGGCCGCAGGCGTTTCTGTCCGACCGACATCAAAAGATAGCTGATGAATGTTCCGCCGGCGACCACAAAGGCGATACCGGCGATGAAATGCCATTCCAGTGCCGCCCAGTCTGTAGCCAGCATTTTGTCCCAGGTAAACGGCAGAAGGGAAAGTGACGAACCGGTGAACATCCACTTCATGATGGTGATCGGAGAATACCGGCCGATCAGGCCTCTGAAGAAAATGAGATAAATGGAGAAGCTGAGCTGGGCGGTCAGGATCAGCAAATCCCCCCAGATGTTGCTTCCGTTTCCTGCGGAAACCTGCTGGCCGCCAAATACCAGAAGAATGGCGCCGGTGGCTCCGAAAACGATTCCGGTGATTTTTCTGCCCGTGACCGGTTCTTTCAGGAAAAAGGCGGAAAGAATCAGGGTCAGGATCGGCAGGCTGGTCGTGATGATGGAAGCGTCGATCGGCGATGTCAGGCTGACGCCGAAAATGAACGAGCCCTGGTTGAACACGATGGCGAATTGCGAGGCCAGCAGCAACAACAGCAGGTCTTTCCATGATACGGGATCCCTTTTCAGGAAAAGGGAGAGCGTCCAGAAAAGAACGGCTGCCCCCAAAACCCGGCAGTCGGTCATGACCATCGGGGTGACGGCACCGCCGGCCATGACCATTTTGGAAACCGGCGACATGATGCCCCACATGGAATTGGCGCCGAACATGGCGGCATGGCCGGTCAGTTTTTCCAGATTCATGATTTCCGTTCGGGAAGTTTGCTTTTTCGGACGGGAATGGACTATACCATCAATAGGCGGTCCATGCGCCATCGACCGTCAAAATGGAGCCGTTGACGAACGAGGCATCATCGGAAGCCAGAAACAGGACGGCTTTGGCGATCTCGTCCGGAGAAGCCTTGCGCCGGTTGGTGACATAGCCGGCCGTTACGGCGTTTTCGATGTCTTTCCAGCGGGAGATGGTCACGTCGTGCAGGGTTTGCGATCTGGCCAGCTTTTCACTGTTTGCCCGGATGCCGGTTTCCACCCTGCCCGGTGCGACGGCATTGCAGCGGATGTTCTTGTCCTTGTAGTTGAACGCCACGTTTTTTGTCAGGCCGATAACGCCGTGTTTGGAGGCGATATAAGCCGCGCCGCCTCCCCTTGCGCCCGTATAGCCGGCAATGGAAGCGGTATTGACGATGACGCCGCCGTTCTGTTTTTCGAAGACGGGAAGTGTTTTGCGGATGACGCGCATGGGGCCGGTCAGGTTGGTGGCGATAACCCTGTCCCACAATTCGTCGGTGACTTCGCCCGCCGGCACCAGCATGTCGAAAATGCCGGCGTTGTTGACGAGAATGTCGAGCCGGCCGTATGTCGATACGGTTGTATCGACCATGCGGGAGACGTCCTGTTCGCGGGTGACATCGGCGGTGACGGCCAGTGCCTGTCCCCGTGCGTTGCGGATGGTTTCTGCGGTTTTTCCGGCCGAAATTCCGTCGATGTCCGCCACGACGACGGCAGCCCCCTCTTTGGCGAACAGGAGGGCGATTTCCCGCCCCATGCCTGATCCGGCACCGGTTATGAGCGCCACTTTATTCGCCAGTTTTCCGTTTTTGTCCGGGACGGTTTCACCGGCGGCGGCCGCGAGAGCCATGCCGGACGAGATCAGTGCGAGCGACATGGCCAGCGTGCGGTAAAACCTCGCCAGCCGTCCGTATGAATTCTGAAAATCGGTCATGATGCAATCCTTTTCATGAAAGTGTATCGGTTTGCCAAAATTAGCATTACCACAGGTGAAGAAGTGGTCTGTTTTTGCGTTTTTATAGTATGTTTCTGCCATGTGGATCGAAAATCTTTATGAACCATTTGAAATCCTGATTCGTGAACGGGCCGTTTTTCCTGTGGACGTTCATCGGCATACCTTTTTCGAGCTGGTCTATATCGTTTCCGGAACGGGCCGCCTGTCCGCCTTCGGGCGCGAAGTCACATACCAGCCGGGCGATCTTTTTCTGATCCGTCCGGAAACGGCGCACCGCTTCGTTGTGGAAACCGTCTCGCGTTTCGTGTTTTTGCGGTTTACCCAACAGGCGGTTGCCGATTGCACCGGCATGTTGGCCGAACCGTTTCTCTCTGCACAGAAAGAACCGGATCCGCTTCAATTGCATGAAGACGATGCCGGCAAGATACAGGGACTTTTCCGGCTGATCTGGATGGAAAGGGAAAAACCCGGTCTTTCTTGCAGCGACGTTCTGCGGCAATGGTCGGTTTCCGCCCTGCTGATCGTGGCACGCAATCTGGCGGCACGGACACTGCCCGATGCCGGAGTGTCGCCGGCGGGAAGACTGGTCTGGCTGCTCCCCTATATCCAGCGGCATATCGGCCAGCCTGAACGGCTGACGACGGAAGCGCTTTGCGAAGTGTTCCATTTTTCGAAACACTATCTGGGGCGCTACTTCCGGCGGCATTATCAGGAAAACCTCGGCAGCTATATCACCCGCTGCCGCCTGCGGGCAGTTGAAAACGAACTGCTCAATTCAGGGCGGAGTGTGAAGGAAATCGCCTGGAAACTCGGCTTTGCCGACGCCAGTCACCTGGCGAAAGTATTTCGCCGCCATACCGGTAAAACGCCTCTCCAGTTCCGGAGGGAACACCGTTTCCGTCAGCCGGATCATCCGGCGGCAGACGGACGTTTTGGATAGGACGGGGCATTTCATTTCCGGTACCGGCTGCGCATGGAAAAAGAGAGATGGCAGCTGGTGTGAAACAGTTGAACCGCCCGTTCGTTTTTTGTGCCAGAATTTCATCATGTGGAAGGAAAATCTCTATCAGCCTTTTGAAATTCTGGTGACCGAACGGACCGTTTTCCTGTCGGGCGTCCACCAGCATTCTTTTTTCGAACTCGGTTATGTCCTTTCCGGAACCGGGTGCCTGACTGCATTCGGCGAAGACGTGAGTTACCGGCCCGGCACGCTTTTTCTGATCCATCCCGAAACGACGCACCGGTACAATGTGGAAACGGTTTCACGTTTCGTTTGCCTCCGTTTCACCCGGCAGGCGATCGCGGATTATCTCGGCAGTGCGGCAGAACCGTTTCTGACCATGCCGGGCGATTCACGGCCGGTGAGTGTTTCCGGGGAAGATGCCCGACGGATCCGTGCGCTGTTTTTGCTGATATGGCGGGAAAAGGAAAATCCCGGCATGTATTCCGGCGAACTGCTTTTGCAATGGTCGGTTTCCGCCCTGTTGATCGTGGCACGCAATCTGGCCGCAAGTGTCCTGCCCGCGGCCGGAACGCCGCCTTCGGAAAGGATTGCCTGGCTGCTCCCTTATATCCAGCGGCATATCGGCCAGCCTAAACGGCTCACGACGGAAGCGCTTTGCGAGACGTTCCATTTTTCGAGGCATTATCTGGGACGCTATTTCCGGCGGCATTTCCAGGAGAATCTGGCCCGGTATATCGCCCGGTGCCGTATGCGGGCGGTTGAAAACGAACTGGCCAATACGGCGTCAAGCATCAAGGAAATCGCCTGGAAGTACGGTTTTTCCGACGCCAGCCATTTGACGAAAGCATTCCGCCGCCATGTCGGCAAGACGCCTCTCCAGTTCCGGAAGGAATATCTGTCACGCTTGCAGGATCGTCAGGCAGATGGACAGGGTCACGATTCCCAGTACGGTGGAAAGGAAAATCGTGCGTGAGGCGATTCCCCCGCCCTTGCCGTAAAGCTCGGCCAGCATGAACGGGCCGGTGCCGGTCGGAAGAGCCGAGAGGATGACGGCGGATTTGGCCCAGAGCGGCGGCATGGTGAAGACCTGGAAAGCCAGATACCAGACGATCAGTGGCTGGATGACGAGTTTGAAAACGACCAGTTCGATCGCAATGACCGGGCTGGTGCTTTCCTGACGCTGTGCCAGAAACAGGCCCGTGGCGACCAGTGCGCATGGACTGGCCGATGCACCGAGCAGCTTGATCGACTGGGCCGCGCCGTAAGGCAGTTGCACGCCACTGGCGCAGAGGATACCGGCGATGACCGGAGCGACGATCAACGGATTTTTGCACAATGAAACGGCGACGTTTCTGAGAGTGATCCAGAGACTTTTTCCCGATTGCGAACTGGCTTCGATAAAGATGATGGAAACGGCGAAATTGGCGGATACGGTCAAAATAGCGGCAATCATCGCCGGCCCCAGCTTGTCGGCGCCGAAGGTCAGTGCACAGAGGGGCAACCCGATGAAACCGGTATTGGCATAGGAAGCGGATGTGGCATCGACGGTGGCATTGGCCAGATTTTTCGTTTTCAGCCAATGAAAGGCAAGCACCCCGAAAAAGATGATGAAAACCCCCAGTTCGAACGCGTAGAAGAATTCGGGCTGGTACAGCTCGGACCATGAACTGTTGATCATGACGTCGATCATGAGCGCGGGCAGTGCCAGCCAGACGACATAGCGGTTCAGTTCGGTACAGGCGTTTACGCTCAAAATATTCTTCCGCCTCAGGAAATAGCCTGCGATAATGAGAGCGAAAATCGGCAGGACGATATTGGCGATGGCAAGCATGTTCAGTCAGATCCGGTCAACGGGTGAAACAGGCCGGCACTGAAACGTCAGGGACGGCCACAGAATTTCCAAAGGCGTTACCTTATCACTGGACAGATGATGATAATGGTATATTTTTGCGTTTTTATAGTATATTTTTTCATTTTTCCGTTTTCATCCGCCAAGTTGTGGTGTGTCGAACAGGCAGAAAGATCTTCAACTGACTGAAAATCCGAGCCCGTAACGATTTCTGTGGACATATATCAGAGAAAGGCAGAAACCCTTTCTCCAAATTCAATAAAAAACCGATTCAGTGCTGATTTCCTGTGCTGAATCGACATCGTCCATTTCCTGAATGCTCCCATGATAGCCAGCCAAGCGACCTTCAGGGTAGCCTCATCGTCCGAGAACACCTTGTGCCTGGTTGTTGACGCTTACAGTCTTGAAGGTTTGGCTGGACCATCTTTTGAAAGATGCGGCTTTTGACAAGGATGTTGTCTTGCCATTCATTGTCGATCATGCAGGATGATGGTGGATTCAAAATGCGATTGAAGGGGCGGGATGGAAAGGGAAGAAGGGGATGTATTTAGGGAATAAAAAAGAGGGGCTTTGCCCCTCTTTTTTATGTACGACGCTTGTTT
>ERZ1034992.9-NODE-9-length-163572-cov-32.659937_pt1 | contig 163572 bp, 149 predicted proteins | sample MGYA00520695_ERZ1034992 | MGnify/ENA primary metagenome ERZ1034992 (study PRJEB33766, sample SAMN09781778) | gut metagenome | biome: gut microbiome | host: Homo sapiens | place: Madagascar | study: EMG produced TPA metagenomics assembly of the PRJNA485056 data set...
AACGGCAGCGCGAAAGGCGGCACGGTGCTCTTCGACTACGTCATCAAGGAAGACATTTCCGAAAGCGTTTACAATGCAAAAACCGCAAGCGCAACGGCGTCTGCCGCCGACGAGTACGAAGAAACCAAACGCGTCGAAATGAACCTGGACAGCTTCGGTCTTGCAACCACCCCCGACGAGAACAAACCTACTTCCCCGAAAGGCTGGACAAAGACGTCCCTGACCAAGGATACCGATACCGAGCAACTTCAAAGCGGCGTTATTTACAGCACCGATTACAAAGCGCACAGCGGCGAATCCTGCCTGATTATCCCTTACCTTAACACGGCGGGCGCAAGCTATTACGCAAGCGATGCAAAGACGCTCACGAAAGACGGATTCTATAAGATTTCCGTCTGGGCAAAATTGTCCGAAGGTCACACCGGCAAAGCGTATATCACGCTTGTCGCGACGAACTACGGCGAAAACAGCAAGTACGTTGACTACGCTTCGCAGACAATCGAGGTCAACAGCACCGATTGGAAAGAGTATGTGTTCTTCATCAAAGCGCCCTCGTCCGACACGAAAATCGACAAGTACGGCGACAATGCGAAAGACCTTTCTCTCAAAATCCGTCTGGGCTTTGGCGAATCTGCCGATAATAAAGCAAGCGGATACGTTCTGTTCGACGACGTTCTTATCGAAAAACTCGATGTGAAAGCGGACGAATTCGACAAACACGTTAACGACTTCAAGGCGGCAAACACAGGTCTTACGGTCAACACCGTCAAGTACAGCGCAATCGACAAAGAAGAAGAAACCACTCCCGATAAAGAGCCCGATAAGGAAGACAGCAAAGACAGCGGCAAGAACTTCAACTGGGTTATCTTCACTTCGGTAGCGTTCGGCGCAATCGTCGTCATCGCAGTTGCGGCATTCTTCATCAAAAAGTACCTGCCCAAACACAAGGAAGGCAAACAACAAGTCGATAAGAAAAAGACTTCCAAGAAGAAGGAAGACGATTACAAAAACCTTAACGACTAATTGAACTTAACGAAAAACCTCGGTTTCCGCCGAGGTTTTTTTTTGCGCCGTTTTATGTTTTTTATAAGGTGCCCTTCCGGGAGATTCTCACGTCGCTTCGCTCCTCAGAATGACATAAGTGCGTTGCACGGAGTATTATAGAAAGTATGTAAATTATTTTATTTCTATCTAACAAGCAAACCTTTATTCTATTCCGTACGAAGTACTCTGTCATTGCGAGCGTAGCGTGGCAATCTCCCGGAAGGGAATCCTTGTTATAAAACCAACGCAAGATACTTTTGTACTTGCGTGGAGAAAAAAACGCACCGCCTGTGCGATGCGCTTGTGTTTTTTCGTTAAAACGGTTTCGGGTTTTTGTTTTTATAAGTACAAAACGAAAACTCGTATTGTCCGTTGTTTATGAGTTCCGATTCTTTTTCAAGCGACCAGCCGGAAAGGTCGTCAAGGTTTTCAAAAAAGACTTGCGCCTGCCCGTCCGCCCTGACCTTCGTGATGTACGCCGTATCGCAATAAGGCAACATCGTTTTGTAAAACATTGCCCCGCCGATAATGAACACGTCGTCGGTGTCGTATGCGGAAAGGGTTTTTGAAAGTTCGTCAAGGTTTCTCACGATGACGACGTCGTCGCGCTCGTCCGCGTCCGGCCAAAGCACGATATTCACGCGGTTTTTCAGGGGTTTGCCGCCCGGGAAACTTTTCAACGTGTTGCTGCCCATCACGACGACTTTATTAAGCGTCGTTTCGCGGAAAAATTTCATATCTTCGGGGATTGCAAACAACAGCCCGTTGTTTTTGCCGATGCCCCATTTTTCGTCGACTGCGACTATCGTTTTCATCAGATTGCCACCTCGATTTTTTTGTCAAGGTCGTTGAATTTGTAGCCTTCCAACCTGAAATCGTCGACGGTGAAATCGTAAAAGTTTTTGACGTCGGGATTTATCCAGAACTTCGGCGCGGGATACTGCGGCTTTTCAATGACTTCCTTGATAATCGGCACGTGACGGTCGTAAATATGAGCGTCGGCGATGACGTGCACGAGTTCGCCCGCTTTCAGCCCCGAAACCTGTGCAAACATATGCAAAAGCACGGCGTATTGCACGACGTTCCAGTTGTTTGCGGTGAGTGTGTCCTGACTTCTTTGGTTCAGAATACCGTTTAAGGTGTCGCCCGAAACGTTGAAAGTCATACTGTATGCACAAGGATACAAATTCATTTCGTGCAGGTCGTCGAAGTTATAGATATTCGTCATAATGCGGCGGCTTTGCGGATTGTTTTTCAAATCGAAAAGCACGCGGTCGACCTGATCGAACTCGCCTTCCTTATAAATTGATTTTTTCGCAAGTTGATATCCGTACGCTTTCCCGATGCTGCCGTTTTCGTCCGCCCAACTGTCCCAGATTCTGCTTTTCAAATCGTGGACGTTGTTGGATTTTTTTTGCCATATCCACAAAATTTCGTCGATTGCGGACTTGAAAAACGTCCGCCTTACGGTGATTATCGGAAATTCCTTTTGCAAGTCGTAGCGATTTACGACGCAAAATTTCTTGACGGTGTGCGCGGGCGTGCCGTCTTCCCAATGCGGGCGGACTTCCTTGTCGGTATCCCACACGCCGTTTTCAAGAATATCTTTGACGTTTTCAACGAATACTTTGTCTGCGTAACTCATATACAACCTCTTGTTTTTCCATATAATATTATCATAACGCGGCGCGAAAGGCAAGAAATTGCCCGCCGATTATGCCATACAATATAAATACAGTATAATAAAAATATATTGTATATCAAAAAATATTTGACACGCGTTTGCTGCGCTTGTTATTATGGTTTTACGGGCAACCGATTTTCAGGGTAAGGAGAAATTATGAAAAATCTTTCGTCAAACGACAAAAAATGCGTTTACGGTATAATTTTATCGTGCGTCATTATGGTGTTCGGCATACTGTTCCTTGTCAACGCGATGGGCGTTGCAAACTTTTACAAAAGTTATGCCGCAATCAAAAACCCCCTTGCAAAATATCTTGTCGTCATTTTAGTAATGGCAACGGGCATTATGCTGTTTTCAAACGTCGCGCTGCGCTTTGAAGACGATAAACTGAGAAAACGTCTGACGATTTTCATCACGGCGTTTGCGTTCATTCTGACAATTCCTTTGACTTACGTACTCATCGCAATGCTTCCCTTCCACGCAAAGTACAATATGGCGGACGTCGAAAACGCAATCGACGCGGCGCGCCTTGCTCATCCCGAGTACACAACCGCGCAGGTCAACGAAGCCGCCGGAAAAGCGTTGGGGCTTTCGGGCTTCGGCAACATTATGGGCGTACACACCATTTACGAAGGCTTTGAAATGTGGTTCAAGGACGGCGCGTTTATCTGGGTAGTATTCGTGTTTATGGCAATCCTTGGCGTCGTATTCCTGATTGAGCCGCTTGCCGCAGGCATCTGCGTCGTGAAAGGCAAAATCCTTTTATTGTTCTCAAAGGACGAAAACGGAAAATTCCACCTTTTCCGCATTGCGGAACTTCCCGTCCTTAAAAAACGTCGCGAAAACGAAATTTACGAACGCGCGGCATAAAAATTTAATCAACCAACAATCGAAAAGCCTTGCAAGAACGCAAGGCTTTTTGCTTGTGGTTTTTGTTTGTTTACTTATTTTTTGTAAATATAGAATGACCTTGATTCTTCCGCCACATTCACTATCGCAACCAATATCTCACTGTTTGCTTCCTTAATAAGCAATCCGCGATTTCTTTCAAACGTTTCTTCAAGCGTGTATTCGCCGTCGCACGTATAGCCAAAATTAGTACTATGTTTATACCAACCTTCGCAATCTTCAAAAGTAACGCTCTTTACATCGATAAATGCACAACTACCAACAAGGTTTACCGTCTTTGGTATAACTATCGAAAGTTTGAAGCATTCATTAAAACACTGTGATCCGATAACTTCAAGGTTCTTTGGCATTACGATATTTTCAAGTTCGGTGCAATAATAGAACATTGCATTGCTGAACATGGTAATCGGACTGTTTTCGTCGAATACTACGCTGGTCATTCTGGAAGCGTAAAAACCAGTTGCATCGATTTGTGTAACGGAAGCAGGGACGTAAAACGTTTTCACATTTGCCATGCCGCCCAATGCGTACATTCCGATGACTTCGATATTGTCGGGAATCGTTAATGAGGACTGAGTTCTTCCCAAAAATGCCGCCATCCCGAGTTTTTTGACTCCGCTTGTCGGAATCGTGCTTGTGTTCGTTGCCCAAACGAGCGTTTCGGTTGCCAATTCGACAAGGTTGCCGTCAATAACTTTATACCACTCGTTTTCTTCATCAACCGTTATAGTTTCAAGTTTTGCATATGCAAAGAGTTCATTGCCCTCTCCGTCAACCCAATCACAAATATCCGCAACGCCACTCATATAAATTCTTTTTACGGTTTTCGGTATAGAAATCGATTCAATCAGTGTTCCGCCAAATGCGAATAAATCTATCTCTGTGACATTTTCACCATTATATGTCGCTGGAATTACAACGTTGACATCACCATAATATTGAGTAAGTTTATACCCGTCTTCTACTTTTTCATATTTATCTTCCGGGACTTTACCGCACTTGTCGCATTTTCCGGTATTAGGATCTATCCAATGCCAATTCGTTGCAACTTGCACTTTTCCGCACTTAGTACACGTTTTATCAATACAATCACGATTTTCACTTGCGATATATTCGTGCCCCCTGCCGGGAACAACCACCTTACAAATCAAGCAAGTACGATTTTCACAATCAGTATCGGTTTCAAATAAGTGCGCGTGTCCCGAATAACAATCGGGGCAATATTCTGCGCCGTTTTGATTCTCGTGCCTACATTCAACCCATTTTGCCCTCAATGTCATTTCTTCCGTAACAATATAACCGGAAAATGCCCATTTCTCGTCATCGACGTACCAGCCGTCCAAGACAAAGCCTTCGTTTACGAGAACGACGTCGGGTTTTTTGACTTTTCCGCAATGGACGACCTTTTGTTGTTCGACATATGTTGAGCAACCGCTGTCAAAGAAAACGTTATGCAACTCCGTACATAATTTATTATTAGCAAGGTCGCTGATCCACTCTTCTTCGGTGCCTTCGTAGCCGTATGTTGCAACGTACAATTCGTACGCGCTTAATCCGTCGTAACCATCTTTACCGTCTTTACCGGGCAATCCGTCTTTGCCATCCTTTCCGTCTTTACCTTTTTCACCCGGTTTGCCATCGACACCGTCTTTGCCGTTTTCACCCGGCTTCCCGTCAGCGCCCCTGACTTTTCCGCAATCTATTGTAAGGTCGTTTGATAAGGTTACGGACAAGTTGCCGTTTTCGTCAACTTTAATAGTCTTGATACCGATTCCGTCCGTACCGTTTTTTCCGCTTAACATTTCGATGAATTCATCCAGCGTGCCTTCAAAACCCATGCCTTGCGCTTGTGCATACGCCGATTCAACGGTGAACGTATCGTTTGCAAAATCGATTTTATTTTTGTCATCGTCTTTGTCCCCGCTACACGCCGACAAACAAAACGCCGTGACAACAAGCAGACAAATGACAAAAATCATCGTCAGTTTCTTTTTCATAATTTTTCCTCCAATTTCAGTGTTGCATTGCGCCGAAAAAAACTTGCAAAAATCATGATGACATCGGCTAAAAAAATTATACCCCCCCCCCGCGTTTTGTCAATAATTATTTTTTTTCGATAAAATGGCAATTTCCCAATAAGAACGAAAAGCCTTGCAAGAACGCAAGGCTTTTATTTTTTGTTCGTATTTTGTTTTTATTATTCCGAGAAAAGATTTCTTGCGGTGAGCACGCCCATAAGCGACGCTTGCATAAGTCCGCGCGTCCAGCCCGAGCCGTCGCCGAGAGTATAAAGGTTTCTGACGCTCGTTTCAAATCGCTCGTCAATTTCCACCTTATTGCTGTAAAACTTGATTTCGGGGCTGTATAACAGGGTTTCCTTGCCCGCAAAGCCCGGCACGACTTTATCGACCGCTTTTATGAAGTTGATGATATTCGACATCGGACGATAAGGCATTGCCGCCGTGATATCGCCTGCAACCGCATCGGGAAGCGTGGGGCGCACGTTACTTCTTGCAAGTTCTTTTTCCCAGGTGCGTTTCCCGTCAAGGATATCGCCGAAGCGTTGCACGAGGATTTGTCCGTTGCCAAGCATATTCGTGAGTTCCCCGACCTTTCTTGCGTATTCGATCGGCTGATCGAAAGGTACGCGGAAGTGGTGCGACGACAAAATCGCGACGTTGGTGTTTTTGGATTTTTTATCCTTGAAACTGTGTCCGTTTACGACGGCAAGCCCGCCTTCGTAATTTTCCTGCGAGACGAATCCGCCGGGGTTTTGGCAGAACGTGCGGACTTTATCGTTGTACGGCGGGACGTAACCGATAAGTTTGCTTTCGTACAACACGTCGTTGACTTCTTCCATGACTTCGTTGCGGCACTCAACCCTGACGCCGATATCGACGACGCCCGCACGGCGTTTTATGCCGTACTTTCTGCACAGATCGTCAAGCCAGTCCGCGCCGACGCGACCGACTGCCACAACCACTCTTTCCGCCTTTATGACGAATTCCTGCTTTGTAACGTTGTTGATGAAATGCGCACCTTCGCACACTCCGTCGTTTATGATAAGGTCGCCCGCCGACGTGTCGAAAAGAATGTTCACGCCGTTGTCGATAAGGAATTTTTCAATGCGGGAATACACTTCGTGCGCCTTTTCCGTTCCGAGATGGCGAATGGGACAATCGACGAGTTTCAGTCCTGCTGCGATTGCGCGACGACGAATTTCTTTGACCTTTACGTCTTCGCTGTTTGCGCCCTCGATTTTCTTATCCGCGCCGAAATCGAGATAAATCCCGTCGGTGTAGTCGATAAGTTCCTGCACGGTGTCGTAACCGATAAGTTCGGGAAGGTCGCCGCCGACTTCCGGCGACAGCGAAAGTTTCCCGTCGGAAAACGCGCCCGCGCCCGAAAAGCCCGTGGTGATGTTGCAGTAAGGCTTGCAGTTTACGCACTTGCCCGTTTTGTTTTTCGGGCAGTGTCGTCTGTCGATGTTTCTTCCCTGTTCGACGATGGTGATGGTTTTGTTGCTGTTCTTACGGATAAGTTCCAGCGCCGTGAAAATACCCGACGGTCCCGCACCTATAATCAGGACGTCGCTTTTGATTTCAGACATATTATATCTCCAAAAATGTTATTTGTTGTTTGTATAGATTTCGACGGGCACGTTGCTTCCGTTGTCTTTGACCGCGCGACGGAAAAGTCTGAGCGGATTGAGATAAGGACGCGTCGCGTGTTCGCGCGTGGTGCACACGATAATCTTATCGGGGTGGAATTTAAGCGCCATCGGCACGGAATATTTCGCGTTTTCTTTGGTCGACGTGGATTTCCCTTCCAACAAGATTACGCTTTCGTCGATATTGCCGCGGCGTTTCAGTTCTTTGAGCATGGCGTCGGCTTCGGTGACGTCCACGTTGGGATTGGCGCGTCCGCCCGACAAAATAATTTCTTCGGGCGAATACTCCTTATAAAGTTTTTCGGCAAGGTCCAGACGCTTTCTTGCAAGCGCGGATAACGTGCCGTTATCGTTCATTCTGTTTCCGAGAATAACCGCAACTATCATTGACTATTTTTCAACCTCGTCCGGGGCTTCCGATATTTTGTCCGCCGCCGCTTCCTGTTCAAAAATTTCATCCGGTGTTTCCGCATCGGAAGATGCTAAATCGTTTTCGAGTTCGTTTACGTCCGCGCCGTCAAGCACGACTTCCGCGTTGCCTTCCGCCGCAAGTTTGCGCTTTGCGATTTCGGCGCAGATTTCGTCGTAACGCTCCTCGCTGATGTTGTACTTCTTAAAGTATATCGCAAAACTTCCAAGAAGAATCACAAGGGGCAGCAACGTCATAAACGCAAACATTGTCTGATATTGCCATTTTGCGACCTTCGTGTCTTCGTTTGTGTGAATAATGTTTTCGATTTTTGCGACGTTTTCGGTTTCGATGGACTTTTTCTTTGCCTCGATAAGTTTCGTCTGCTCTTCCTTTGAAAGGGAGTCGAAATTCGGGGTTTCGTCTTTCACGAGTTGTTCCACCTGAACCGCAAGTTGTCCCGCCTGGTAGTCGGCGTTGGAAATCGCCTTGTTGGTGGGGTTAAGACCAAGTGCGAGAACGACAAGCGTCGTAATGCCGACGACCGCCGCGCTGCCGAGTTTCGCCGTGAAAGGACGGCACGCAAATATAACGCCTTCGTCGCGCATTCCCGTCGTATATTCGTTGTATTCGACCGTGTTCGCGACCGAAATCGTAAGCACCTGATAAAACAGCGTCTGCCCGAAGAACGCGCACGTTCCCGTAAGTCCCGTGAATATGAACGTAACGGGAATCAATACTTCGCCGATTTTGAAGCCGACTTTGTCCGCGTCGGGGTTTATGCCCGTCGTAAGACTTATGACGAACATCAGAAGATATCCGACGATAATCATAATCATCGAAAGTTTTGAAATCCAGCGTCTGGAATGTTTTTTGCACATCATCGGGAAAAACACGATGACAAGCGTCGATACGCCGGAAATAACCGTGAACAGCGTGACGAGAAGCCCCTGATATGCAAAGCGATAATAAATCCAGTAACTCGCAAGAGCCATTGTAATGCCGCTGCCTATGTTGTAAAGGAGCATTGACGCCATAACGGGTTTTAACTGGTCGTTTTTGAAAATGACCTTGAACATATCCTTCAAGGAACGTTTTTCGCCGTCGTCCACACGGACTTTGGGCAAAGGTTTTTCTTTTACGACAAAAACCGTCATAATCTGGCATACAAAGAAAACTATGCATACGATAATCGACACGATTGCGTAGGACTTGCTTGCGTTGGACGCGATTGCCAGGTTGCCCTGCGTAAGCGACGGGATTGCAAGTACAGAAAGCCCCGCGCCGATACCCGCGCCGATGTTTGCAAGCGTCGTAAGGTTGTTGCGGTCGCCGGGATTCGAGGTCAGCGAAGGCAACATTCCCCAATACGAAATATCGTTCATCGTATAGGTCATACCCCACAGAAGGTATCCGAACGCAAAGAAAATGAGATAACTCGTCCCGCGGAGCGGCACGCAGAACAGTGCGATAATAACCGCAACGTTCGTAAATACGCCCGCAAGAATCCACGGCTTGAACTTGCCGATTTTCGTCCTTGTGATTTCGATAACGCTGCCCATGAACGGGTCGTTGCAGCCGTCGAAAATACGGCAGATAACCATGATGACGCCAACCATTGCGAACTCGGTGTTCGAAAGCCCTTTCGTAAAGGTGATGAACGTCAGAAGGTACGTGTTGACCAACTGATAAGCCATATCTCTGCCGATACCGCCCATCGAGTAGCCCCACAAATTACGTTTGCTTAACCTTTCGTTTGAGATAGATTCCGACATAATTTTTCCCTCGATATTTATGACATAATATATATTACACTAAGTGAGTTTCAAAGTCAATATATGCGCCGTCGAAAAGGTTTACGTTTTTTATATACGGCGGCGGATAAGGCTGTCTGTTTTGCCGAAAAAACCGGCGGTTCTTTGGCGCAAACCGAACGATTATTCTTTTTTTTCGTGAAAATCGTTTTCTTTTTTGCATTTAGATGGTATAATTTCCGTATAATCTTAATCAGGAGGAATAAAATGAACGGATTAACTAAATTCGGTTACAGAGTATTCCAGAAATCCATGTGGGTTGCAATGTGGTTCTTGCCGTGGCATCAGAACAAAGGCACACTTTCGGGCGCAGGTTCAATCAAACAACTTCCCAAATGGATCAAGGAAAAAGAAGGTTGCACCAGCGCGCTTATCGTTACCGACGGCGGCTTGTACAAACTCGGTATTGCCGACCCCATTAAAGAAGCTTTTGAAAAAGAAGGAATGAAGGCTGTCATTTACCATGACGTAGTGCCCAATCCCACCATCACCAACATCGAAGACGGTCTTCGCATTTACAAGGAAAACAATTGCGACGTCATCATCGCTCTCGGCGGCGGTTCTCCCATGGACTGTGCAAAAGGCATCGGCGCACGCGTCATGCTTCCCAAAAAGTCGGTACCCCAGCTTAAAGGCGTGCTGAAAGTTACTTTGGGCAAACCTTTCGGAAAACTTCCCCCGCTCGTCGCGATTCCCACGACGTCCGGCACAGGTTCGGAAGCAACTCTTGCCGCTGTTATCAGCAATCCCGATACGCACGAAAAATACCCCATTAACGACCCGAAGATTATACCGCGGTATATCGTGATGGATCCCGAACTCACAATCGGTCTGCCCCCTCACATTACTTCCACCACCGGTATGGACGCTTTGACTCACGCAGTCGAAGGTTACATCGGCGGCGAAAACACCGCACAAACCAAAAAGGACAGCGTCGAGGCAGTTCAACTTATCCATAAGTATCTGAAAGAGGCTTACGACCACGGCGACAACCTTGAAGCAAGAAACAAAATGCAATACGCTTCGTTCATCGCAGGTCGCGCGTTCACCCGTTCCTACGTCGGATACGTACACGCAATCGCGCATACGCTCGGCGGACACTACGGCGTGCCTCACGGTCTTGCAAACGCGGTTATCCTTCCCTACGTTCTCGAAGCGTACGGAAAGAGCGCGCATAAGAAACTTGCCCGCCTTGCAGACTGCATCGGTATCCAAGGCAAAGACGACGCCGAAAAAGCAAACGCTTTCATTCAGTGGATCAGGGATATGAACTCTTCCATGAACATTCCCGACAAAATCCGCGCGAAAGACGGCAGCCAGCTCATTAAGGAAGAAGACCTTGCCGACTGCATCACGAAAGCCCTGCACGAAGCCAACCCCTTGTATCCCTGCCCGCAAATCTGGGACAGAAAGGAAGTCGAGGCGATTTTCAGAAAGATTATGTAATCTTCAAAAAAACAACCACCGCGGAAAAAATCCCGGTGGTTTTTTTATGCCTTTTTTGATTATTTTCGTTTGAGAATGTTGAGATAATCCTTTTGCGACTTATCGATTCTGAAACTTTCGCGCGCCTTTTGCAAAGCCTTGTTGTGCGTCCATACGTCCAAGACGTTACTTTTTATCACGTCAAGAGTTTTGTCGGGAAATTTACAAAGCGCAGTCGCCATAAGCCAGGCAACCGCCATCTTTACGTAATACTTATCACTTATCACTTCCTCCGAAAGCGCAAGCACGCGGTCGATATATTCGTCGGTGAGATAATACGTCATCATCGCGACGATTGCAAAGCGCAGGTCGTATTCCTTATCGCTTTCAAGATATTCCGTCAGAAAATCGAACCATTTTTCGCGGTCTTTCCCGATGAACTTGCACCTTGCGACAAACATATCGCAATTCGCCCAGTTGTCAATTGCGGCAACGATGTTTCTTACGTCCGCCCTTTTCGTTTCGTCGTCGGTTTTAAGCTTTGCAACGACGAAACTTTTTATCAAAAGTTCTTCGTACACGTCATCGGAAAGCGAGCCGACGACGATGCGTACGTCGCCGTATTTCCCCGCCGCGATATCTTTTGCGACTCTTTCGACAAAGGGCGTTTTAAGCCCGATTATCGCCTTTTTCGTCGGTATAAGTTTTGCGCTGAACGCTCTTGTTTTTTCATCCGCGCCGTTATAAATCGTATCTTTCGGCGTCATATCAGATTGTCTTGTCAGTGTCGGTTTTTATGAAGTCCGATTCGTTGTCATCGGTACTATACAATTTTACTTTTTCATTGGGATTTATCGGCGGAAGTTTGCCACCGTTTTCTTCCTTCTTATAAGACAGCCTCAAAAGAAGCGGCGTGATAAGCGACGTCACGAGAATTAGTATGAGAACGAACGGCATAATGCTTGGATTGACCATATCGTAGTCGATGCCCTTTTGCGTGCAGACAAGCACGACTTCCGCGCGCACCATCATACCGATACCCACGCGGTAACTGTCTTTTATTCCGTATCCGCAAATCAGCCCGCCAAGACCGCAACCGACAACTTTTCCAAGTATTCCTGCCGCAACGAATGCAAAGCCAAATCCCACAAAAGCGGGGTTAAAGTGATCAAAATTAAGGTTTATCCCTATGTTTGCGAAAAATGCGGGCGCGAAAATCATATAATTGCTGATTTCGATACGGCGGTCGACGTACGTCCTGTCGGCAATGCCCGAAAGCATAAGTCCCGCAACGTAAGCACCCGTAATATCAGCAATTCCAAAGAGTTTTTCCGCGGCGTAAGCGAACACGAAACACACCACGACGCAAAGAATCGGGATACGTCTTGTGTGCGGATATCTTAAATCTATGCGGCGGATTATGAACAACGCGACGTAGCCCATCGGTATCGCCATTGCAAAGAATGCGATAAGTTTTGCGACGACAACCCAGACGTCCGCGGCGTTCCCGCTTTTGTCAAGGCTGATCATAAGCGACAGCAAAACAATGCCGATTATGTCGTCCAGAATCGCCGCGCTGACAATCGACGTGCCGACGCGCGTTTGCAGTTTTCCCAGCTCTTTAAGCGCGGCAACGGTAATGCTGACCGACGTCGCCGCAAGTATCGTGCCGTAAAACAGGTTGGAAAGAATCTGTGAGCGCGACACGTGAAATCCGCCGTTGAACGCGCTTGCAACCAGAAATCCGAACAGCAACGGAAACGCCACGCCGAGAGTCGTGATGACAACCGACGCTACCCCCGTGGATTTGAATTGTTTCAGGTCGGTTTCTATCCCCGCCGAAAACATTATGAAAATTACGCCGATTTTTGCAAGGAAAGAAATGCCTTCCATTGCGGTGGCGTTGAATATCGTTTGTCCCGGGATAAACTTGATAAGTCCCAACAGTATGCCCGCAAGCAACATCCCCACAACCTGCGGCAGCCCGAGTTTTTTGAACAGAATCGACATAAACTTGGACAAAAGCAGTATGAGCGCAAGCGGCAATAAGATTTCGTAATAGTTCATAAAACGGCCTCTTTTATGGTAATCTTAAATGTTATTATACTATATAACTAAATATACTTAAAGTCAATGTTTTTTGACATTTTGGGCAATAAAAAACTGCCGCATAGCGCGACAGTTTTCAAGCGGTTGATTATTCCGATCTCAGACACTCGACGGGATCTTTGTTTGCCGCAATCGCCGCGGGGATAATGCCCGCAATCATCGACAAGAAGAAACTTATCACGAAAAGCGAAATGGCGTAATACCAGTCAAGGTGCAACAGGTTGGGAATTTCGATGACTTTCTTAATAATCACGTTTGCGATGTAAATCAAAAGATAGCCGAAGCCGATACCCAGCGCGCCCGAAATCATACCGATTATCGAAGTTTCGGAAATGAACAGGTTGCTTACGTCGAGTTTCCTTGCGCCGATACTTCTCAGAACGCCGATTTCCTTGCGCCTTTCAAGGACGGACGTATAAGTGATGATTGAAATCATTATCGACGAAACGATAAGCGACACCGCCGAAAACGCGATAAGCGCGGTGATCATGGCGTTGGTCATTTTTTCGACGTAGCCCATAATCGTTTGCAGCATGTCGGTGTATTTGATGGAGTGGTTTTCGTCCTTTACGCCGGTGTTCACCCATGTGTACGTGCCGTCTTCGTTGCTTTCTCTGACGTAATATTGATAATCGTCAAGGACTTTTAAGATATTCTTTTTACCTTCGAAATTCGCCGCGTAAATCTGAATACTGTCGGGGTTATCGAGTTCGGCATATCCGAAGTTGGATTTCATGTGCGAAATAACCGCCTTTTTAAGGTCATCCTTTTTGTTGAAGCTGCCGACAGCGTCCTTTATTATTATCGAATTATCAAGATAATCGCCCTCATTGAACGTTTGCCCTATGGTGTCGAGCACGCTTACGAAAGCGATTGTGCCTTCTTTCACGCTGTAAACAAGGTTGCCTTCCTCAATTTTTGCAACCTTACCTTTGCTCATGACCTGATATTTACCTTTTGTTTCGTCGTATCTGACCTGATAACAATTCGTAAGCTGCGAATCAATGATACCGATGCTCTGGCAACGCTCGACAAGCGCCTCGATAACGGCGTGGGGATATCCGACGATACCCTGAATTGCCGAAGCAGACGCGTTTTTGTTGGGACGTACAACGCCCGACACTTTCATTTTGATGCCGCAGTGTCCGTCGACAAAGTCCCCGTCGTCTTTGGTGCGTAATATCTTTCTGTTTCCTTTTCCGTCTGTACCAAAGCTTATATACGACTTTTTAAGAACGCCGTCTTCCACGTCGAAGTAGTCGCTGTCGCAGAGAATGGCATATTCGATACCGAGCAGTTCTTCTTCCGTGAAGTTCCTGTCATAGAATCCGTAGCCGTTGCCGCTTTTCGTCCCGCCGAACATATCCTTGACCTCGGACGGGTGTACAAGACCTGCCGCAAACAGCATAAAGTCCTGAATCTTGTTGTATTCGTCGACTTTCAACACGCAGTCGAAAACTTTGTATTCCTTGCCGTCTTCGCCGACTTCGATACGTCCTTGTTTTGCGTCTTCGGGCCATGCGCCCGCAAGGACGTCGTATTGCTGTTCAAGAATTTTTTGGTTGGAAATAAGTTCCGAAAACACGCTGAACACGTCAAGATATCCGCTGAATTCGCCCAGCATATCCTTGAACGCTCCTCCAAATCCCATTTCTTTAATCATCGGCTCAATCGAGTCGGCAAACGGGTTAATTTTGGTATAAGGGATATTGGACAAGGCGGTATCCTGATCCGCATAAATCGGCTTTTTATTCTCTCCTTCGCCGGAAAAGCCCGTAACATACTTTATTTCACCGGTGGCAGAATCCCTGACGGGGATACGCCTGTAAACGTTAAGGCTTGACGAATAAACGTATTTTACGTAGCCGTCGGTATCTTTAAGCCCGATGTCGGGATCGTCAAGATACGACTTGATTTCTTTAAGGTCGTTTTCAAAAAACAGCGTGCTGTTGTTCAAAAACTGAGTAATGCTTCCGATATCTTTCACCAGATTTCCGGCAACGGGATTTATGCCGATGGTTGAGCCGGAAGGGAATTTTTGCCCTTCGCTCTTTGACATAAGCATGTTGGCAAGCTCCATAACATCGGCGCCGCTCTGGCTGATTTCAAGGGGGTAAAGAGAAAGCGCGCTTTCTTCGGTCTGACGGATATATTTATTCACGCCCGAAGACAACGCCAGAACAAGCGCAATACCGATAATGCCGATACTGCCCGCAAACGAAGTAAGAAAAGTGCGCCATTTTTTGCTGTAAAGGTTTTTGGCGGATATGCTTAGCGTCATCGCGCTGCCCATGGAAACCTTGCGTTCTTCCCGTCTTTCGTGTCTTATCTGCTGATATGTTTTTTTGATGCGCTGACGAATGGTTTTATTTTTGGGCAGAGGTTCGCCCGATTCGTCAAGGACGACTTCTTCCTCGACGTCGTCGGGATCGATAAGCGGATCGGTGTCGTCAACGACTTTTCCGTCGACGATTCTGACCGTTCTCGTGCTGTATTCCGCCGCAAGGTCGGCGTTGTGCGACACCATGATGACAAGGCGGTCTTCGGCAACTTCCTTCAACAGGTTCATTACCATTTTGCCGCTTTCGGTGTCAAGCGCGCCCGTGGGTTCGTCCGCGAGAATTATCGCGGGATTGTTGACAAGCGCCCTTGCGATCGCAACCCTTTGCATTTGTCCGCCCGACAGCTGGTTGGGTTTTTTATACGCCTGATCTTCCAGCCCGACCTTCTTTAATGCTTCGAGAGCGATTGCCTCGCATTCTGCCTTTTTGCGCCCCGCAAGCGTCAAAGCAAGCTCGACGTTGGCAAGCACGCTGAGGTGCGGGATAAGGTTGTAACTTTGGAAAACAAAGCCGATTTGTTTATTGCGATATCTGTCCCAATCTCTGTCGTCGAAGTCCTTCGTCGACTTTCCGTTGATAATGATGTCGCCGTCGGTGTATCTGTCAAGACCGCCGATAATGTTCAGTAACGTGGTTTTGCCGCAGCCGCTTTGTCCCAGAATCGTGACAAATTCGCACTCGCGGAAGTTCAAGGTGATGCCTTTCAAAACGTGAACCGTGTTCTGTTTTGTGACGTAATCCTTGGTAATGTGTTTTAATTTAAGCATTAAACGCTCCTTTTGTAGATAAAGTATTAAAAAAATACGTATCTATTTTATCAAATATGGCGTATGGTGTCAAGAAATTACATAAAAGCGACGTTTTTGGACAAACGTACGGTTTACGCCGCCGTAATTGCTTGAAAAATACATTCCCATTATGTTATAATCATACGGTAAGAGGTTAAATTATGCTTAAAAATTCAAAAGAACGTTCGGGCTTTGCCCTTGTATGGTTTTTGTTTTCAATCGCGTACACCGTCGTGCTGCTCGGCACGGGATACAATTTTCTTGCCCCGTTTGCGGCGGCGATTGCGGCGGTTACCGCGCTTATCGTTTTTGTCCGCGCGCTGTTCAACAAAAAGTTTGAGCCGCTTTTCGTCGTCTCGTACGCTTATATGATCCTTGAATTGTTCGTGTATTTCCTTTTCTGGGGCGCGGACGAGTTCGGCAAAATCGTGTGGTATAATCTTATTTTGTCCGCGTTGCCGCTTTTCTCGGGACTTATGCTTTACGCGCTTGACAAGAAACTTCCCGACGGCACTCTTAAACGCTTTGCGACGGCGGCGTTGTCCCTTGCGATGACGGCGACTTCTTTGTGCTACGTCTTTTATATGTCTTTGAGAATCCGTCCGACCGTCGAAAGTTTGCAGGCGGGACACGACGCATACCTTAAAGAACTGTCGAAAACACAAGCCGACGCCGACGCGCCCAACGTCCTGATCATACTTATGGACGATATGGCGTACTCCGACATTTCGGCGTACAGCTATCTCGGAAAAGCAAACGCCACCATTCAGACGCCCAACATCGACTCCCTTGCAGAAGGCGGAAAGTATGCGGCGGAAAGCGGAATTTTTATGGAAAACTTTTACGCTTCCGCACCCGTATGCACCCCGTCAAGGTTCAGTCTTCTTACCGGTCGTTACGCCACGCGCGGCTATATCGACAACGTTATTTTCCCGACGCCTTGCGACAGCGATCCGTACTCAATCACCCACTTTATCAATCCATATCAGTTCTTAAACAACGTGGACGGTATTTTGGGCGACGAAATCACCATTGCCGAAGCGTTGAAAGCGGTCGGCTACGACACGTCGTGCATCGGAAAGTGGAACCTTGGCGACTATGGCGAATATCTCCCCACGAATCAGGGTTTCGATTACTTCTACGGTAGCTATTACGTCAACGATATGACGCCATATAACTGGGTGCGCGAAGTCGGAGGAAAAGCCGAAGAAGTACGCACTCACGCCGAAAATCTTGACCAGTCCGAATCCACGAGACTTTTCACCGACGAATTGAAATCCACGCTCGAAAAATCCATTGACAACAACAAAAAGTTCTTCTCGTTTTACGCGACGCCGTGGCCGCATTACCCCATTTTCTCGGACAACAACGGCAACGGAAAAGGCGACACCACCGACGACAGTTACGTCGACTGCATCGAAGAATTCGACAAGTCGCTTGGCGAGATTTTCGATATGCTTGAAGCCAAAGGCGTCTTTGACGACACGATGATCATCTTTACGTCCGACAACGGCCCGGGACGTGAAGGCGTGACGGGAAGTCTTCGCGGAAGGAAAAACACCACTTTCGACGGCGGTATGAAAGTCCCGATGATCGTGAGTTACCCGAAGGGCGTCAGAAACGGCACGATAGCAAACTCAACCGGCGGATATAAAATCGAATCGAGCGCAATGCTCACCGACCTGTTCCCGACGATATTGTCGTATGCGGGCGTGGACGTTCTCCCCTCGGATCGTATTATCGACGGCGTGAATCTGAAATCGCTTTGGAGCGGCGAGGTCGCCCCCGATTCCCGCGTGCACGACGCCCTTTTCTATATGAAAAAAGGCACGGTTCAGGCCGTTCAGATGCCCGTTGAAGTCGGCGGCGTAACGTACGATTTCAAGTATTATCAGAAAGTACGCACCGAAAACTCGGCGTTCATCGACCAGCAATACAAAAACTACCTTTTCAATCTCGATACAGACCCGGCGGAAGGCTACAATATCTCGATGACCTATCCCGACGTCGCCGATACCCTTTTAGAAGCGCTTAAAGATTTCAGAAAATCGTTGAAAGAAAACCGCAGGGGGATTAAGTAATGCCGCCGATTTCGATAATGATTAAGCCAGCGTCGTCAACGTGCAATATGCGGTGTAAATACTGCTTTTACAACGACGTCGCGAAAAACCGCGAAACGCCGTCGCACGGCGCAATGAGCCTTCAAACGGCGGAAACCGTCGTCAAAAAAGCGTTTGCCTATGCCGACGGAAATCCCGTCTGGTTCAACTTTCAGGGCGGCGAACCGCTGCTTGCCGGGAAAGCGTTTTTCAGGGCTACGCTTAATCTCATCTCCCGCGCAAATATCAAAAACTCGCCCGTGTTTTTGGGAATCCAGACAAACGGTACGCTCATCGACGACGAATGGTGCGAGATTTTCAAAACCAACGACTTCCTTGTCGGGCTTTCCCTTGACGGCGACGAAACCGCAAACGTAAACCGCGTGGACAAGGACGGCAACCCAACTTTTCAAAAGGTCGTCGCGGCGGCAAAACTTCTTCAAAAACACAATGTAAATTTCAATATCCTTACCGTTCTGATAAAGGACGTCGCGATGAGAATCGGCAAGATTTATCCGTTTTTCACGTCACAAGGCTTCAAACGGTTGCAGTTTATCCCCTGTCTGAAACCTCTTTCCGGCGAGGTCGAAAATCCCGATTTTTACCTTGACGAAAAAAGCTACGCCCTGTTTTTACTGTCGGCGTTCGCGTTGTACCAGAAAGATATGGCAAACGGCGATTACACGTCGATACGCCAGTTTGACAACTTCGTCCGACTTGCTCACTTCGAGCGCGCCGAACAATGCGGTATGAACGGGCATTGCACGCACCAGTTCGTGATCGAATCGGACGGCAGCGTGTATCCGTGCGACTTTTATTGCACCGACGAATATCTTCTTGGCAACATTTCGGACAAAGACTTTTTCACGCTCGAACACACGAACAAAGCCGTCGAATTCATAAAAGAAAGCCTCGTCGTTGACGAGACTTGTAAATCGTGCGAATATTATATGCTTTGCAAAGGCGGCTGCAAGCGCGAAAGGCGCGACGTTGAAAAATGCAAGGCGTACAAAACCTTTTTCAGATTCGCCCTGCCTTATCTCAAAAACATGTCATAAAGACTTGCGTTTCATCACGCACAAGGTTTCGAGTTCCGCCGTTTTCGGAAACATGTTGTAAGGCGTTACCGACGCGACTTCAAAAGTATCACCAACGTACCTGACGTCGCGTTGCAAGGTTTTCGGATTGCAGGAAACGTACACGAACTTTTCGGCGCCCGACCTTATCACGGCGTCCAGCACTTCTTCGGTCGCGCCCTTTCTCGGCGGATCGATAACCACGCATATTTCGGGCTTTATGCCCGATTTTTCATTGCTTAAAATATCGTTTACGAGTTTTGGCAGCACTTTCGTTGCGTCGCCGCAAATGTTTTCGACGCGCCCCGACAGCCCGTTTTTCTTCATCAAATCGTTTGCGTTTTCAACCGCTTCTTTCACGATTTCCACGCCGTAGACTTTGGCGTTTTTATTGGCTTTTGCAAGCATCGACGTAAGGATTCCTATGCCTGAATAAACGTCGATGATTACGTCCGCGTTTTTCACCGCGGCGTTTACCCCGTCGTAAAGTTTTTGTCTGACCCCGTCGTTGACCTGCAAAAACGACTTTGGCGAAAGCGTGGTTTTTATGCCGTCGATATCGACGTCTCTTTCCGCACCATATAGTTTTTTCACGTCGTCGCCCATAATCACGTTCGTGCGTTTTTCGTTGACGGACGAATACAAAACGCATTCGAAGTCTTTTGACAAAACTTCAAAAAGTTCGCGCCCGTACGGCAGTTCTTTCCCGTTTATCACAACCGTCGCGAACAACAGCCCGTCGACGTACCTTGCGACAAAGTGCCGAAGCAACCCTTTGCCCGTCGCCTCGTCGTAAACGGAAAGTTTTTGCCTTCTTTTTTCGTCGTTTGCCCAAATTTTCACGGCGTTTATTATTTTCGTCGCGAAATCGCCGTGCAGCATGCACCCGGACAGCGCGACCACGTCATGCGTGTTCCGCCTGAAAAAGCCGAGCGTGATTTCGCCGCCGTCGACGGTGAAAGGCATTTGCAGTTTGTTGCGGTATTCGTACTCCTTGTCAAAAACCGTGTCCGAAACCCGAACGTTTATTCCCGCCTTGTTCAGCGTGGTTTGAAGGAGTTTTCGTTTCAGTTCGTTTTCAGTCGGAAAATCGACGTGCTGCAACACGCAGCCGCCGCACTCCCCGTACGTTTTGCACGGCGGAACGACGCGGCAATTTGCGGGGCGCACGATTTTCACGGCGTCCGCCTCGGCAACTCCTTTGTAAACCTTTTTGATTTTGATTTTCGCAAGGTCGCCCGCCGCCGTGTACGGCGTAAACACCGCAATATCTTCGATTTTTGAAAACCCTTTGCCGTCAAGTCCGAAGTCGGTAATTTCGGCAAGGTAAGTATCCGTAACTTTCATATTGTCAATTTTATCATACTTTTTCAAAAACGCCAACCGTTACGCGCTGCTTTAAGCGTTTTGCATTCTCGTTTCAACGCCTTTAAGTATCGTTTTGAATTCTAAATTGATGCTTATATTTGTTTTGAATTCTTTACAATATTCTATACGAGGTGTATAATATGAATATATCGGCTTTTTCTGAAAGATTAAAGGATCTGCGCATCGACGCAGGCATGACGAGCGACCAGCTCGCAAAAAAAATCGGCGTTACGAAAAGCACAATTTCGTTCTGGGAAAACGGTGTAAACGAGCCTAAGGCAAGTTACATCGTCGCGGTTGCGAAAGTGTTCAGCGTATCTTCCGACTATCTTTTGGGGCTCAAAGACACGATTTAAGAGGCAGGTATGAACAAAATCGATATAAAAACAAGAAGGACTCTTTTATGGGCGATTTTCCTTTCGATCGGTTTCCCTTTGGGAATCGCGATGACCGTCATCGGTTTTACGAAAGGTCAGTCTTTCCGCGCGATGGGCATCGTCGGCATTATCCTTATCGTTATGGGCTTTTACGGCGCGCCGATGGTATGGATTCATTTCGGTCAGCTTAAATATTTCTCGCGTCTAAAAGCGCAGATTGTCGGCGACGGCATCAAAAGCGTGAAAATGCTTGCGGAAGTTCACAACAGGAATCCCGAAGTCGTGGCAAACGACGTCAAAACGATGGTGCAAAAAGGTTATCTTGACGGTTATCTCGTCCTCGACAACGAAAGAATCATCGACAAAACCACAATGCGCGACAAGGATTACGAAATGATGGAGGCGGAACGCGCGGGGACGCTCAATCTCGTCCACTGCCCTTTCTGCAACGCGAAGTTCGAGCTTATCAACGACGTCGGCGTTTGTCCGTACTGCAACTCGAAAATTACCAAAGAGATGCTGGACAAATCCGTGAAGGCATACAATAAATCCGATAAATAATTTCGGTACGGGGGGATTTTGTGGAAACTACAATTCAACGCAAATATTTCAAAGGGCTTCGCGCGCTTGCGCTAACGGCCCTTTTTTGTACGATTGCGCTCACCCTTTTTATCTGGGGCGAGGCGTTGACGCCCGGCGATAAAAGCGCGATTCAGTCGGTGAAGGTGTCCGACAACATTCAGTCGGCAATGAAATCCGATGAGCCCGTGCCCCCTGTTTCCGCCGTTACGGGATTTGAAGTAACAAAGGTTATCCGCGACGGAAAAGAGATTGATACCGATAAGTATTACATCGGCGACAAGTTGCGCCTTTCCGTGAGCGTCCTTCCCGAAAACGCCGACACCTCAAAACTTTACTTTGAGCGCGGTTTTGACGAACCCGAAAATTACATAAATGTCGAAGAAAACGGTGAAGTCACACTTTCCAAATGGGGCTATCACAGGGTGGTCGTCAAGTCGAAAGACAACCCCGACAACGTGTTGTACGATTTAAAAATATACAACGAAGGCGTCAACCCCGACAAAGTCAAAGGAATAAAAACAGAAATCTATCTTGGCAAAGACTTAGTAAAGGCCAAAGACGGGATAATCACGCTTGAAACCTGCGAAGAATACAAACTGTCGGTGCTGGCTGTCACCGACGACGAATACAACGGTTACGGCGTCTCTACTATCGAAACAGAAATTCTGATTGACGGAAAAAAGCATAATGCCAACGACAAAATCTTCTTCCTTCCCGCAAAGCAGTGGTTTTATCCATTAAAAACAACGGACGGTGATTTACCTCTTGAAATAAAACTGGGCGATAAAACCGTTTCTCAAAAAATCAGAATCGTGAAAGGATCGAGACCGGAAGCCACCGGATTCATTTTTGATAATAACCGCATCACAGGCAATGACGGCTCGTTCAGCCTTACAATGAAAAAAGACGAACACCTGGTCATCACAAGCCAACTCGGCTTCCGGGCAATAAACGAAAGCGACGGCGCGCCGTCAAATATAATCAGCAAATCGTCCGATACAAACGTCGTCAGCGCAGACACAACGCACCTGCACGCATATAAACCGGGCACCGCCACGATTACGTACTTTTCAATTTATGACAATACAATAACGGCAACACTGCACGTCACCGTGCCCGACGTCGTGGACGGGCTTACCGTCGTCGCCCCCGACAGATGCGTCAAAGGCGGCAAAATCGATCTCACCGCATATACGGGCGGCAACGTCACGAAAAACGTGAAATGGGAAGTCGTCAAAGGCGAAGGCTCAATCGACGAAAACGGCGTGTTTACATCCGACAAATCGGGCAAAGTCACCGTGCGCGCAACGTACGTCGGCCGCCCCGACCTTACCGTCGAAAAGACGATTACCGTGTCCGTCTTCGACACCTTCCACACGCTTATACGAAAAGGGCTCGGGCACTTCTCGCTTTTCCTTGTGTTGGGGTTCGGATTGTTCGGCACGTTCTTCCTGCTTATTAAGCCGAGATGGGCGTCGCTGCCCCTTTCCTTGCTTTCGGCGTTTGTCGTCGCAGGCATTTCGGAAATGTTCCAACTGCCCGTTTTCACCAGCGGACGATACGCAACCTGGCCCGACGTCGCAATCGATTTTCTGGGCGCGCTGTCGGGCATCGGCATCGCCGTTGTCGCGGTATCGATCGTCGGGCTTATCTGGTTTAAGGCAAAACCCGAAAGCTTCAAAAATATGAAAAACGAGTTTTCGTTCCTTACGTTCAAAACCTCTTTCAAAAAGCAGGAAAAGATTTTCACCGACGAAAATTAATCACATTCCCCCAAACCGCAAAAACAAAAGACCGACGTTTTATCGGTCTTTTTTTGAGTGTTAAACATTGTTTTTTGACGAGATAAGGATATTGCCCGCGACACGCACTCGTTATCCGCAGTACATAAATCCCGCGAAACTCACGTCCGCCCAAAGGTCTTTCAGCAGTACTCCGTCGATGTTCGCTTTTGCTTCAAACTCCTCCCTTGAACCATACTCCTGCTGCATATCTTCCGAGCAAAACACAATCGTTTCTCTCCCTTTCAGAAACACTTCGTATGATACGTTTTCATAGGTAAAAAGCATTTCGCTGTAAAAGTACAGCCCGTTCACGAACTCGTCAAAAGTCGCTTTGAACGGCAATCCTTGTTCATATTGTTTTTTTGCGGTTGTCGTCGAAACCAGCATGGGATAACTTATTCCCCATTGTTTTTCCAGAATATCCGCGTCCTTTTCAAATTTCCATCCGCAGTTTTCACACTCGCCGTTGCCGTACCTGTCCTGCAACGCGACGCCGCCGCACACCGGACACTTCACAATTTCGTCCTTTTTGTAAGGATCGTCGTATTTGAAAAACTTGAATTTTTTTGCATCAAGCCCCGAAACGTTTCTGTTGCGCTTCTCCCATTTGAACTGCGCCAAATCTTCCCAATTCAGATTTTTCGTCCATTCGTAAGCGGTCGGTAAAAATTCCTTGATATTGCCCGTCATTGCAGGAAACGGCTCGTCGTAGCACAAAACAACGCTCGGTTTGATTCTTTTCATCATCTCGTTGTAGCCGAGCATAAAATCTTCTTCGCAATTCTCCCGGCAATACGTGCATACCACAACCGCCGAGCCTTCTTCGATGCCGTCAAAACAAAAGTCAAACGACCTTTCGTCGCCCCACGATACCGTCGGAATTACCCTGAGCCCCCTGCTTTGCCAGAACGCCCCGCACCAGCGATTTTTGAATACGCTTTCGATTTGAAGCGCAAGCGGCATATTCGTAAAAACGCTGAAATCCGGGCTGAATAAGGCATAATATTGCCCGAGTTTTTCAAGTTCTTCGTCGGGATTGTCATAAACCTTTCCAAATTTCCGGTCGTATGTGAAAAAATGAATGGTCTTATCCTTGTTTTTTTCGTCGCCGTTTCTTGCGTCCGCATAGCAAAGAAGTTGTATTTTTCCAACGTCGATATCCTGCTTTTTGATAAGCGGAATATCGTATGCGCCGACGCTTTCCCCGTTATACAAAAACTCGTTCCTGACAAGTCGTTGCTTCCTTTTCTGTTTATCGATTTCGTATTCGCTCTCGATCTTTCTCATATTCATCCCCCTAATAGTATTTATTATAATCAGGTTCTAAGATATCGGAAATTCTATGCGGCATTCCGTTTTTCCACACCCAATTATGGTCGTGCGGGAAAAAATGATTATTATGAGCGTTTTGATGATCATAATCCCTATTTCTGACAACACAACCATTGGAGTCAAACCACCTACTTTGTATTCTTATTCCTTCAAAATACAAGTCATATCGCGAATTAGGCTTTGCGCCCTTTGTCGGTAAGTCGCCTCTCTTTCCGTAAATGTTTTCTACTGCTCGATTTGGAACGCCTCCTGCACCCATTATATCACCTCTTGTTGTTTTTTACACTGTTTTAGCTAAAACAAAAGTTCAAAGGTTTCGTCTCCTTCGAACTTCATTTTGCATTTTATCACGGGTTTTTGTAAAGTCAATATGTTTATGACATCGCTAATCAATCCAATCACATAGAAAAAGCAATCACAAAAACCTTAATATTCGATTTTTTTATATTTTTCGAGCAATGTGGGCTTTTGGTGCGGACAACAGGACTTGTAGCGAGTAAAGCGAGCGCAATAGCATAAGCGAGCAAGTTTACTTGCAAAGCGTTGCGCCAGCTGCACAGCGTGCAGGGGCACACGGAGTGTGCAGACAATGCACTGCATTGTCACAAGTCCTGTTGCAAACCAAAGATATGAAAAAACGAACCGAATTAACGGTTCGTTTTTATTAGCTTTGGTGCGGACAACAGGACTTGTAGTGAGCGGAGCGAGCGTAATAGCGGAACGGGCGAATTAATTCGCGGAAGTGGAGCGTCAGCTGCACAGCCTTGCGACCATAAGAACCTGAATCTTACGCGTCTGCCAATTCCGCCATACCCGCATATTAAGTTGGATCGTCCATTTTTACTCGGAGCGATTTCTCCGAGAGCGGGGCACTTCCAAATCCGATATTGTCACCGAGGTGACGCGACCTGATGGTAATGACACCTCGGTGGCAAGTCAACCTACACGTACCGTTTCATTCACGTAGTAGTATAACATAAAACCGTGAGAATTGCGAGTATTACGACTTGAAAAACAGCCAATGAAACAGTATAATGAAATTACCGTTGAGAAGCGCCAAAGAAATCATAAGCTGTTTGCTTTTATTTACCGCTTATGAGCCAATAACGACCACCTGTCGGAAATAAGTGGAATTTCTTTTCCCTATTCTTTATAATGTAACCGCGGGAAGGAGGAAACAGGATTGAAGATCGAAATCAAAATAGATGAAAGTTGCACCGAACCGAAAATCGTCATCGTGACAGACAGGGTCACCGACAAGATTAACGAAATTATAAAGAAGCTTTCGGTGGAGCCATCGGAGGTGCTTGCGGGGTTTCGGGATGAGCAGGTGACTGTACTGGAGCCAAACGAGATTGATAGAATCTATGCTTCGGGCGGCAAGGTCTATGCCGAAACGAAAAACGGCGCATTTCTTCTCCGCCTGCGGCTGTACGAAGCGGAGCAACGTCTTGCAAACTCATCCTTCGTGCGCATATCAAACAGCGAGATTATTAACCTGAAAAAAGTCAGGGGCTTCGATATGAGCTTTACGGGAACTATATGCGTTTCTCTCTCAAACGGAACGGTTACTTATGTTTCCAGACGGTATGTTGCTAAAATCAAACAATTATTGGGATTATGAGGTGGTAAAAATGAAAAAGAAAATTATTTTGCGCGGACTGTTCGGACTGCCCGTCGGAATCGCCATCGGGTTTGTAATTACGTTGCTGATCTCCATCTGCATCGGAGACGGCTCTTTTTACCCTGTCACGCCGGAACTGATCCAAACGACGGGAAACGAACTGAATGCGGTTATTTTGCAGACGATCCTTTGCGCCATCATTGGTGTGGGATTTGCGATGGCATCAGTGATCTGGGAAATTGATTCATGGAGCCTTGCAAAGCAAAGCGGCATATACTTTTTGATCATCAGCGTGGTCATGCTGCCGATTGCTTATTTTGCGCATTGGATGAAGCACTCCATTACCGGTGTTCTTTCTTATGTGGGAATCTTTGTGATGATTTTTGCAACGGTCTGGATTTCGCAGTATCTGCTGTGGAAGAGACGCATAAAGAAAATAAACGCACGAATTCACGGCGAGGATGATCAAAAGCAAAATTAAGTTCGTCAATGAAAGAAATAACAAACCCACCGCCATATCAGCATTTTGGAAGTGAACTAGATACTTAGGTGGTGCATCCCCCGACCGCCGTGTGACAACGGAAAAGAAAAATCAAAAAGCCTTGAAAACTCAGTGTTTTCAAGGCTTTTTGGTGGTGCGGGTAAAAAGACTTGTAGTGAGTGGAGCGAGCGTAATAGCGGAACGGGCGAATTTATTCGCGGAAGTGGAGCATCTACGCTCAACGATTTGTTGCAAGCAACAATGCTACGCATTCGCGCGATGAATCGCACAATCGTTGGCTATGTCCGCTGCGCTCGATTTCCGCAAATGCAAGCACTTGCTTCTCTCTTCGCTTGCGGTCAGCTGCACAGCGTGCAGGGGCACACGGAGTGTGCAGACAATGCACTGCATTGTCACAAGTCCTGTTGCAAACCAAAGATATGAAAAAACGAACCGAATTAACGGTTCGTTTTTGTTTGCTTTGGTGCGGACAACAGGACTTGTAGCGAGTAAAGCGAGCGTTTCGTCCATTATTCCGCTTAACGTTTTTAACTGCTTTTCGATGGCATACATTTCAAGAGTGTCATCTTCTCCCGTTACCGCATAAGCAAGGTTAGACAATATTAAATTCAGAACGTCTTGTTTATCCGAAATCGCTTTACCGATAAAGCGGCACACCGGTATTATTGTCGAACGTTACATCGATTCTGTCGGTTTCTTTTGTCATAGTCGAATACTCCGGCAAATCGGTAATTCTTATAATCTCTTTAGATCATCCGAAACAAACAAAAGAATCAGAATGGATATTTTTTTCATATTCAGTTCTCCTTTTGGAAACAGCATTAATTGAAAAAGAGTTGTCCGTGTCTATAAAAATTTTCTTATCGTCTTTTCGATTTTCTCTTTTGACTGGACGCCTATAAGCGACTTTTCGGGTTTGCCTTTTACGAAAAACAACAATGCCGGAATGCTCATAATGCCGTATTTTACCGCAAGATTTTCGTTTCTATCGACGTCTATTTTTACGACTTTGATTTTCTCCGCGTATTCTATTGCGATTTCCTCTATCGTCGGCATTAAAGCCTTGCACGGTCCGCACCACTCGGCATAAAAATCTACGAGTACGGGAGTTTCGGATTGCAAAACATCTTCTTTGAAATTCTTTTCGTCAACGATTACCGTCATTTTTTTATTCTCCTTGTTTCAAAAGTTCCGCCACATACGATTTAAGGACGATTTCGCTCATCGCCCCGACCTGCGACTTCCTTACTTTTCCCTGTGCGTCGATGAATACCGTTACGGGAATACTCGACACGTTATATGTGCTCGCCGCTGTTCCCGTATTGTCGAAATACAACGGGAAAGAATAGTTTTCTTTCTGCACAAATTTCTTGACCTTGGTTTCGGTTTCGCCAGACAAAAGATTTACCATCAGAAAATGCACTTGCCCTTCGTTTTCTTTTGCCACTTTATCGAAAGCGGGCAATTCGCTCCTGCAAGGGCCGCACCACGACGCCCAGAAGTTTATGACTATGGGCTTGCCGATAAAATCGGAAAGTTTAACTTCTTTGCCGTTTACGTCCGTCACCGTAAAATCCTTATAATCGCCCTTTTGTTCCGTTCCGAGAGTCCCCGCATCGGGCGGATTTTTCTCCGATAATTTTTTGTATCCGAAATATCCGCCGACAACGACGCCCGCAAACAACAAGATACTCAAAACTGTAATAATTATTTTCTTTGTCATATCACACCTCCTTACGCTAAAATTGCGCCGAGTTTATCCATAACTCCCGCGGCCAAAAGAATACCCATCACGATAAGCAAGCTGCCGCTTACGATTTTTATGACTTTATAGTGCTTTTTTATAAACGTGAAAAGCCGTTTCAGTTTATCCGTCAAAAGTGCGGTAAGCACAAACGGTATGCCCAGCCCCAACGAATAGCAAAGAAGCAACAACACACCTTTTACGACTGTTCCCGACGTTGAAGCAAGCGCAAGTGCCGAGCCTAAAAATGCACCGGTACACGGGCCTACTCCCACCGAAAACACGATACCGAACAGAAATGCCGAAAATACCGTGTCCGCTTTTCTCGCTTTTTTCAGTCCTTTGAAAAAAGGAAGATTGAAAAGTCCGACATAAGACAGTCCGAATATGATTACGATTATGCCGGCGACGATATTGACTACGGTTTTGTATTTTGTCAGAAATCCGCCGACGAGTCCCACAAGTCCGCCGAAGAAAACAAACATCAGCGTAAAACCGAGAACAAACGAAAGCGCACGCACGATAACTTTGCCGTTTATCTTGCGCTTTTTTACTTGTTCGGCTTTCTTAGGTTGCACATCCGCCGTTGCAACAACGTTTTCGGCAACTTTTTCTTCGTTTTCGTCTGCCGTTGCAACAACATTTTCGTCTGCCATTGCAACAACGTTTTCGTCCGTCGTTCCCTTTGTTTGTGTATTCCCCTCTTCGTCGTCGCTGCCGACAAAATACGAAAGATACAACGGTATCATAGGCAAAAGGCAAGGGGAAATAAACGACGCAAGCCCTTCCAGAAATGTTAATAGATACTGCATTCTTTTCCTCCTTTTAGTATTTTCGTTATAATCCGGGCTCTGCCGTCACTCTCATACTATAATACCTTATTCTCTCGTCTATTTTCCCAAGAATCTGCGTTATAATTGCAACAAATCTGCAACAAATCTTCTTTTGCATTTCAAACCGACAACATACGACGCATTCTCCGCTTTGCTCTACCAGATCGTGCGAGAAATTCCGTTTGTTTACCGTAATGCTAAAGGTTTCGGGCACAGATGTTTGTTGCAAAAATATGAAATCTTAAACAACAAATTCATTTGTGTTCTCATTGTTTTAATTCTTATTTTTTAAAAGTGTTTTGTATTTCCTCTTCGGTTTCTGCCGATTCTATCGCCGTTCTTTTATTTTACTTCACCTATAAACCCGGTGACGACTTAATTTGCGCCGTTTTCTCTTTTTGCCAAACAAGACGCTTGTGGTGCAAGCGTCGGCGACAACGGAAACAACTCATCACAACACAAGCGAAGGTGCGGCGTACACACGGGCTTTCAGTTCGCTGTTGAGCATATAAAGCCCCTTCGCGTCGGTGCCGAACAATTCTATTTTGGTAATCATATCCGACGCGTTCTTTTCCTCTTCGCCCTGTTCTTTTACAAACCAATCAAGCAATTGCATGGTGCGAAAGTCCCTCGCTTCATAAGCCGCCGTATAAATATCGTTTATGGAGGCAGTAACGTATTTTTCGTGTTCGAGTGCTTTTTTAAGGGGCGACATATTATCGTCGCGCTCCCATTCGGGTTTTGCGATCGCATCAAAAGTAACTTTTACTTCGTTGTTCAGAAGATATTGAAAGAACAGCATTGCGTGATCTCTCTCTTCCTGCGCCTGTACTCTGTACCAGTTTTCAAATCCGTCAAGCCCCACTTCTGCATAATAATTGGCGAAATCGAGATAGAGATACGCCGAGTAAAACTCCTTGTTTACCTGCTCGTTCAAAAGTTTTGCTACATTTTCGTTCATTTTTATTTGCTCCTTAAAAATATTTTGTCTTATACGCGCACTTCTTCGTTCTTCTCGCCGAACCTCTCTCGCAAGGCAAGGCATATTTCGTCGCGCGATTTACCTTGTTTCTCGCCATTTTTGATGAGTTTGTATGCCGAAAACAACGCCGAAGGTCCTATCTCGGAGCTGAAAAACCCTATCCCCTGATTCCACACCAGAATCTCGAAGACATCGCCCAACTCTTTGCTCGATACGCCGTGAATATATGCTTTTACAAGCTCTCGTACCGCCTGACGCATTCTGCCCGCCCCAACAGCGTTTGTAAGTGACAACAAAAGTCTCGTCTCATATGAAAGCGTGCGATTATCGCTCTGCCACGTTATTTTCCAAAAATCTGCGGCGATTCTGCCGAGTTCTTCGTCAATCATAGGATAATTGAGTAATGCAAGCGGCTTGAAGGCTGCGTCGTCTTCTCCGCATTTATTTCCCGTGCGGTAAAAATACACGTGGAACTCCGTTTTTCCCGTCTTTTCCGTAAAGCGCTCATATCCGAGCCCTTTCATCACCGCATAAAGCGGATACGGCTCGAAACTCTGCACGATATGCAAGCCCTGCCCGACGGCAAGATCTTCCGCTTTCTTTTTAAGTCCCTCGAAGAAATTCCCCTGCAAATGCCTTACGTCAATCGTCTGAAATTCTTTTATTTTATCTTTCCAAAAAACGTTATACATTGTTTTCTCCTTTCTTTACGCGATAAAAATATGCGTGATACTCGTTTTTCGAAGCCTTTTCAGTATAACGTTCAAAGCCCATTGCCGACATAATCGGATATAGCGGCACGGGATCGAAGGTCTGAACGACGTGCAAGCCCTCGCCGTTTTTCTTTGCGGCAGCTTTTTGCCTCAATTCCGAAAAGAAATTCAACGCTCTGCCCCTCACGTCCATAACCTCAAAAGTTTCGATTTTGTCTTTCCACGTTATATTTTTCATAGTCACACCTTTCAATCGCTTAAAATTTGTCCGTCCACCGATACGATTACCACCTGCCACGGAATGAATTTTCCGCTTCTTATGAGTGCGTTTTTCGTCGCCTGTTCGAGCCCTCCGCAACAAGGAACTTCCATACGGACGATCGTCACGCTCTTTACGTCGTTTGCCGTCAGAATTTCCGTCAGTTTTTCGCTGTAATCCACGCTGTCGAGCTTCGGACAACCTATAAGCGTGATTCTTCCCGACATAAACTCGTCGTGCATAGCCGCATAAGCATAGGCTGTGCAGTCCGCCGCAATCAGAAGTTTCGCTCCATCAAAATATGGCGCGTTTACAGGAACAAGTTTTATCTGGCAAGGCCATTGCGCAAGTTGCGAAACACTTTCTTTTGAAGTATTTTCTTTGACGGGACGGGGCGACATCTGCCTCATCCTGCTTCCCGGGCAACCGCCGTGATCGTGCGTATGGTCGTGCGAGTGCATATTATCCACTTTTTTCTTTTTGTTTTCCATGACCGCCGCTTCGTCGTACTCTGCCGCTTCTCTTTCCACGAATTTTATCGCACCCGTGGGACACGTCGGTAAACAATCGCCGAGTCCGTCGCAATAGTCGTCTCGCAGAAGTTCCGCTTTGCCGTCAACCATTCCTATTGCGCCCTCGTGGCAAGCGTCCGCGCACACACCGCAACCGTTGCACTTTTCTTTATCTATCTCGATAATGCGTCTTATCATCTTTTTTACCTCCGATTCTTGACTTTACAATCCGATTATACTATAATTATAAATGAAAATCTGTTGTTACAACAACAAAAAACGGGGTTTTTATGAAACTATCCAACACGCAACTTTTCCGCGGAATAGAAGAACCGAAAATCGAGTCCCTTCTCAGTTGCTTTGAAACGAAAGAAATCGCATTCAAAAAGGGAGAGTATGTTCTTAAAGAAGGCAATCCGACGGAATATATAGGCATCGTGCTTTCGGGCGCGGTGATAATAGAGCTGAGCGACGTGTGGGGAAACAACAGTGTGATAAGTCGCATAGGCGTTGGCGGTACCTTTGCCGAAGCGTTCGCCTGCATACCGGGAGAGCCGATGACGGTCAACGTCCTTTGCGCAGAGGATTCGACGGTGCTTCTTGTCAGTATGCGTTGTATTTCACACCCGTGCTCGCGTACCTGCGCCGCCCACACCAAGCTGATACAAAATCTGCTTTCTCTTTGCGCCGAAAAAAACCTGCGACTCTCCAAAAGGATGCTTCACACTATGCCCAAATCGATCAGGCAACGGCTTCTTTCTCTTTTTTCGGAATACATCAAAAAAACGGGTAGCTTTTCCTTCGACATTCCTTACAGCCGTCAACAACTTGCGGACTATCTCAACGTGGAACGCAGTGCGCTTTGCAACGAGCTTTCCAAAATGCAGAAAGACGGTATTATAAAATACGAAAAGAATCACTTTGTCGTCGATGATTCCGAAGTGTTTTGATACTTTACCGCAAAGCAATGTTTTCCACATCCGATTCGTCGAGTTATATCATTTCTGTCCGGCGGTTATAACTTTTTCTTTTAATCCGTGACCGTGTCGTATGTCCAGTCGTTTATGCCGCCGAAATCATAGACGCTTACGTAACCGAGATTTACCAACTTTCTTGCCGCCTCTTCGCTTCTTCTTCCGCTACGGCAGTACACAAGAATAATTGCGTTTTTGTCGGGAAGATTTGTGGGAGGGTCGCTGCCTATCGTTTCGTTTGGAATAAGCACTGCGTTTTGAATATGCCCTTCGTCATACTCGCTTTATGGTCCTGCCAGATATCTTCAATCGTCGGGGTTATCTCTCTGTCCTTCAGTTTTCTTCCGCATGCGGAAAGCGTTGCAAACGCGCAAATAATCAGTACGATTGCAAAAGCAAGACTTAAAACTCTCTTTTGCATAACGAAAACCTCCGTTTTTTTACTTTTATTATTTTTTCTTGAATACTGCAAACAAGTCGGGAAAGGATTTCTTTTTGATGACGAACCAACGCAGAGCAAAGCAACCCAAGCTCACAAATGCAACGCTACCTACGACGATACCCGCAATCGCTCCGCCCGAAAGCCCTTCATATGGGGCGTTTGCATAAAGGAACATCGTTAACGGTCACGATATACCAAATTTATCTATTGTCTTTTGAGGTGCGTTTTGGTTTTATAACTTATTTACATTGTTTTAGGATTCTATATATTTCTCCTATAAAACAACCTGCCGCTTATTTATTCGCAACAATGCACAGCCAGTGTTTTTTAGCATCTACAAAAGTCTTAATATCACAAAATCCAACTTTTTCTAGCATTGTGCGAAGTTGCATTTCGTTGTAGATTTTCATTCCACCTATTTTTTTTGCCCATTTTTCATCTGCGGAATTTGTTCCGTCACTCTCGTTGCATATAAGGAATGCACCGCCGTTTTTCATAACGCGGTGAACCTCTGCAAAGCATTTTTCAAGGTCTTCCCAAAAATATACGGTCTCAAAAGCAGAAACACAATCAAAAGACTCTTCGTCAAACGGCATAGACGATACATCGCCATAAACGATATCACACTTGCCTTGTTTGATTGCGATTGTGTTTAGTTTTTTCGATTCCTCTACGCTGACCTTAGAATAGTCTATTCCCGTCACGTGTCCGTTTGTACATTTTGCTAGCCAGTTTACAATATTTGCTCCACCGCCACAACCGATATCTAATACTTTGGCGTTCGACTTTGCGTAAATTTTGGTAAAGCCCCATTTTGCCAACTTGCTATGACCTGTATTCATCATTTTTACCATTATCTTCCCACCAAATCCTTGTGGCTTTCGTGTATTTTCAAAAAATCCCATATTTATCTCCTGTTATTCACCATACTGTGTTATTCTCTTTGTTTTTTATTTCTTTATTTTACTATGCCGATGACCATTTTACGGTCATACGTGTTTAATTAGAATTCTTATTTCGTTTTTTACGTTTTGTTGCCACTATAATAGTCACCGCAACGACTGCAACGATTACTACTGCTCCAACTAAAATCAATACGTATCCCCATATTGGCATATGAAACGCTACTCCGGGAATACATAATATAATAGTCCCACTCTTGTTTATTTCAACATTGATATAACTGCCGCCATTAGTTGTGGTAAGTTGTGTAAGAGTGCCATCCTCTGCCATTAAATATGCTACAACTTCATTTCGATTAAATGTCGAATTTGCTTTCAGCCCTATCTTTATTTTTCCGTTTGGTTCTACCAAATGTCCGTCGGAAGATAACAATTCTATATCAAAAACCTGAAATCTATCTGCAATAGATGACATTTTTCTTGCAGCCATTTTGTAAATAGTACTGTCCGATTCTATCTTAGACGCAAGCAACATCGTACCCTCGGGCAAATCCCCATTTTTGTCATAGATTTTTGCAATTCTATTATCATTTATACTTGATGTTATTTTGACAATTTTTTCAATATAGGTAGGATTGCCAAGAGATGTCGTATAGGATAATGATTCTGCACGATATACAATATGATATTCGCCTACTCTATCCAATACAAATTTGCTTTGCTCAAGATTTATTTCCGTTTTCTCTCCTTCTTGAATATAATACGCTTTTACTTTTACATCCAAAACCTCATTGCCAAGATTTGCCGTTGCCTCTCGAACAACAAAAGTCTGACCTCTTGTTGCTTGATATTCACTGCCTGATTTTGTCGAGATAACAGGAACAAATTGTGCAGGTCTCTCGGTAGTAAGATCTTCTACTTCGCCTACCTTTTTTGCGGAAGATAAATTTAGCGTAATAGTAAACGAAAAAGTTTCACCTCTCGCAGACACGTAAACCGAAAAAGGTAATGCCTTTTGTAAATTATTTTTAGACAAGGTGTACGAATATGTTTTTTTGTTCGCACTGTCTTCTATAATGCGATACCCAACTTGTTTTCCTTTTTCAAGATTTAGAGACAGATTCTTCATAGATGAGGATAGTTGCGTAAACGAGAAATAATATCTGTCGCCAATCTTTTCAACCACAGCTGTTTTATCAAAATATTTTTCAAGCATTTGTTTCCCTATACCCGTCTGTCCACCAAAATTATAGCCCATCTCATATCTTCCGTCGTCTTCCATTATGGAAGCCGCCGCATAAGCAGTTGGTGTAGTGGATATCATAAAAAATACTATTCCGCATATAACCATAATAGCACATAAGGCAGAGATCGTTTTTTGAGTTTTAGTCATTATTATTTCTCCTTTTCCCCAAACACGGCATATAATACAACAGACCCATTGTACTTACCTGTCAGTTCGTTTTTTTCAGAAAACTTTTGCTCTAAAAGTGTGCTTTCAAGATTGATTTCTACAAGAACTCCATCTACCTTTACCGCCCAGTATTTGAATTCTTTATCATTATCGCTACACTGAACATTTTTTAACATATTGAGTTTTGTGTTGGCAATCTTATCTGCAAGAGTATGTCCTTCAAGGCATTTAACGTCTGCTGTAGGTTGATTGCTGAAATCCAATTGCTTACCTTTTTCATCAATAGCTTGATATGAAACTACCAATTTGCGTTTTAGAATAAGCTTTAGATTGAAACTCTCCGTAACTCGGTAGCCTGTCTTAAAAGCATTGTCGGTAGTTCCAACGTATAATTCTTTTTTGTAAACTATTCCTGAACCCGAATATTCTTGGAAAACCGCTTTATCAGCCTGCCATTCTACAGCTTCGTAGTTTTTGTACTTATTAAATTCATACCAACTGCGAAAATCAAACAAGCTCATTGTATATATCCCTCCGGTAGGCGGTCTGTAATAAGTTTTTTCACCCAAATACTCTTCTTCACCGTCAACCTCTATCGTTGCTCTTACCTTGATACCTTTATCCCAAAGTGCATACACAACCGGGTTTATGGTTTTAAGCTTAATTCCAAGCTTATCGATCGGATCTCCTGCCGTGAACAAACGATCTACTCCATCCCACGATGAACTCCATCCCCACAAACGATCTTTACTTTGGATAAAAGCGTTGTAATCCGGCGAGATATTAGTTTCAGCCATACTCACTGTCGTATTATAATATTGATAACCTCCTTCTTCGATATAATCAATTTTAGAAGAATCAAAGGGATGTTCCACGTCTGTAACATACGTTACATTGATATCGCAGTTTTTATCATACACAGTTACTTTTTGAGCAAATGTAGCTTCTAGTTTATATTCTTTTGTATTGATGCTTTCAGGTGGATTGTAATAACAATCAAATACCGCATTCCCATCAAAATCAAGACCAAACCAAAAATCCCAAACAAGAAGATATGTCCCTTCTCTAAGGAATGTGAATTCTGCATTGTATTTTCCCGAATTAGTGATAATATCACTATCCTTTGTTTGGATATAGTTATTACCAGACAGTTTGTATGCACGGAAAGCAGGACGACTTAGAGGTCTATGTGCACTTGATGTAATTTTAGGTTTTTCAATGCTTAATTTTTCGCCTGTAAAAAGCGTTGCATCACCATCTACAAAATTGTATTCAGAAAGATTTTTTCCGTCAATATAGAAATGACACATCGCTTTAAGTGTAACCATATCACCATACTCGTTGATATAATCAAGTTTTACTATTGCATAACGCTCATTTTTTATAAGATCCCATGCTTGTGCTAAGTTATTCACTGTTATGGTAGTGTTTTTAAGATATACTGTTACGAATTCAAGAGATAGTTGCCTTTGTTGTCCCAGCCACCTCGTCCAAATCTGACTGCGCAATTGAATTGGTACGATTGGATAGGATTACCTTTCCATTCACCCCTGCTCCATCTAGCGGAACTTGCGTTGACTGAATAAGTGAATTGCCAAACACAGACATTGCAAGAAATAATGTTATTGCGCACACAAACAACGCAAAACTCATCATTATAGTGAATTTTGGACGACTTTTATAATTAAGCGTGCCTATATGTACAGTGTTTTTTATATTATGCCATCTACTAAAATATATTTTTTCTTTAGCCTCGCTTTTTTTTGCAAGTGGCTTTTCAATTACTTTGTCTTCTTTTACCGAGCCGTCGAAAATAGTTATTCGTCTCGTTGCATATTCCACGAAGAATTCGGGATTATGTGTAACCACAATTACGAGTTTATCTTTAGATACTTCTTTCAAAAGTCTTGCTATTTCTCTAGAAGACTTAACATCCAAATTACCCGTGGGCTCGTCTGCCAAGATTATCGGACTATCTTTTGCCAGCGCTCTTGCTATTACTGTTCTCTGTTTTTCACCTCCCGATAACTTGCTTCCACGTTGGTTGATTTGCCCCAAAAGCCCCACCTTTTCAATAAGCTCTCTTGCTTTTTCATAACGTGTTTTCTTATCGTCATAGCGAAGTAATGCGAGTTCAACATTCTCAAGCACGGTAAGATTTTCTATGATGTTAAAATCCTGAAAAACGGTTGCTATATACTTTTCTCGATATTTTTCCCATTCTGCAGCACCATAATGCGACGTTTCTTCCCCCTCTATATACAGTTCCCCCTCTTCATAACTGTCATTTGCACCAATGACATTAAGAAGAGTGGACTTACCGCTTCCGCTCTCACCTTCAATAGTTACGAATTCGTTATAGTCAAAATCGAGATCGATTCCACGTATACCGATCGTCAGAATGTCGTTGCTGTCATATATTTTTCCTATGTTGTTAAGTTGTAACAGCAATATTTTTGCTCCTTTCTTTTATGATTTCTTGTTTAGTTAGCCTCGGCTAACTATATTCTATTTTTTAACCGGCCTCTCTGAATTTCACCTCTCAAAGTTTTGCGTTTCTGCCCTACTTTTGGGGTGCACTTCACTCTCAACCGGTTTATTTTTATTTGTATTGTTGGGTTAGCAATCGCTAACCGCACCGATATTATACCATTTCAAAAATAATGTGTCAATTAAAAGCTTTGTATTTTATAAAAGTTAGCGACCACTAATTCTTATCATTACCACTCAAGAAAAAATCGTCTATGAGTTCTTTTTTGCCGGTTTTATGTACTTTTCCGTCTTTTATCCACACAGCATAGTCGCATAGCGCCGAGCCTATCCGTTTGTCGTGCGTTACCGTAATCATCGTGTTGTTCGTTTCTTCGTGAATACTATTAAGGACCTTTACCATTTCGCATAAACCGTTATAATCCTGTCCTACGGTTGGCTCGTCTAAAATAAGTATTTCAGGAGCGGTTGCAACGACGGCGGCTATCGAAACTCGCCTTTTTTGCCCTTCGGAAAGTGACTGCGGATGGCGTGCATACAAGTGTTTTACGCCAAATTTTTCGGCTATTTCATCGGCGTACTCGTCCGATTTTGCACCGAATTTTATTTCTTTTTCAACGGTAGGCATAAATAGTTGATATTCCGGATTTTGATAAATCACGCCCACTTTTTTATACCATTTTTTACTTTGTTTGCTTTTGTGTCCGAATTTGTCGTCTATATTCTGCCAAATAACGCCTCGATAAGGTTTTTCAAGACGAGAAATAAGCCTCAATAGCGTTGTTTTTCCACAACCGTTTTCGCCGAGCAAAACCGTTCGTGAGCCTTTTAATATGTCAAAACTCACTCCGCTTAATATATCTCTCTCTTTTACCGAAAACGCCACGTCCGATAAAGAGAATACAGGAAGAGTACCACTAAATTTGTTGCAAGTATCCTCTATTTCGATCGATTGCTCTATGAGGTATTTTCCTGTGTCCGTTATTTCTTTTACACTCTTGTCGCCAACGTGGAATACTTTATCCACAAACGGAAGCACTACGTCAAGTCTATGCTCGATAACAACGATACAGTAGCCTGCTTTTGCAAGCGATTGAAGTGTGGACATAAGCATTTGAGAGCCCTCGTTATCTAGATTTGCAAGAGGTTCGTCAAGTATCACAATCTTCTGCCCCATCGCAAGCGTAGAGGCAGTTATCAGTCTTTGCTTTTGTCCGCCGGAAAGCGTACGACAATTCCATTGCTTTTCGAGTTTCATAAGGTCGCAAACTATATCTATTTGTTTGCTTATTTTTTGTGGAGAAAAAGCCATATTTTCACACCCAAAGGCAATTTCATCTTCGACTTTTTTCTGTATTATTTGAGCGTCTGCATTCTGCAATACTACGCCTACGTTGCGACATACTTCCCCCAGGCGTTTTCCTTTAATATCTTCTCCGTTTATCAATACTTCGCCCGAAAGTTTTCCGTCTGTGATATTCGGGATAATGCCACTTATTATGTACATAAGCGTGCTCTTACCTTCTCCTGAAAACCCTGAAATAAGGCTCACTTCGCCGTATTCGAGCGACATATTGACATTGTCAAAAATCGTGTTTTTTTCATTATAAGAAAATTTTACATTTATCAGTTCTATTGCTTTCATAACACCACCGTACAAACCGCTCCTGCGATAAGTCCCAACAAAAATAATATATCGGACAGACAAACAACTTCTTTTTTATAGACCGTATACGGCGTTTTTTCAAGTGAAAACCCACGAGTTTCGACCGATAAAGAAAGAGTGTCCGAAATGTTTACAAGTCGCATCACGAACGGCACTAAAAACGCCCTATAAAATATCTTCGGGCTTAGTATGCTCCCTGCCCCTCGTGTTTTCATTGCTTCCCTTACCCTTTTGATTTCTGCGCTAAGTACGGGAGGAAATGACGTTGCAATCAAAATTCCCAGCGTAATACTTCGTGGCGCTTTGAGAGTGGAAAGGTTTCTCGTCATATCCACAGGCTCTACGCTCATACCGAGCGCCGCGGCAAGCAAAACCGAACCAAATCTATTTGTCATAGAGATTGCCGCATTTGGATTTTTCCCGTGCGCAAAATATGCAATACAAGCAAACAGCCCGCTTACTACGACGAACACAGGCAACACTCTTATACAACCCTTTTTGCAACCGAACAATATGAGCCATACGAAGCACCCCGCCAAAAAATAGGAACATTTTACGTTTCTTGCCATACACAAACCGAACACTATTAAAAACAAACTTGCCAAGAAAACGAATAATGGATATATCTTGTACCTAAAAGACAAAAATCTCATTTTTTCAATGCTCCTGCTTTTTTAAGTTCTCTTGCAATAAGCATTCCGACAACCGCACCCACAAAACAAAGTGCAAGGACTCCTATCGAGATACCTACCGCAATACCTGCGTTTCCACCTCCGATAAACATACGCATTGCCGCTTTTTCTCCTCCCGTTACGGTATAGAAAACGTTGTAATAAAGATATAGTAGCGGTAGCGTCATAGGCATATAAAGAGTTCCTGCAAGCACGCATGCCCAGTCGTTCTTGTAACTACGGAAAATAAGCAGCGACAGCGTTTCTGCAATCAGACCGCACAACACAATCATAGCCATAGGCGGGAACATGAACACTAATATCATCGCAATAAAGATTGACTGCAACAATAACGCCCCCGGCTTTCTTACTTTCATCATTCCGATAACGGGGAATATGGAAAATTGAAGTCCTATGCCAAGTTGCACGATTCCAAACAACGGAACGTTGACGAGCAACGGCATAACGGAGCCGGTAATAAGCGTGCACGCCGTAATGATAGCAAGAAAAACTATATCTTTTATTTTGTATTTCTTGAAGAATTTTCTATCGCCCTCTTCTTCGGTCGCAATATCTTTCTTTGACGGCATCTCTACCTTGTTTGCTTGATTTTCTTCTTCTGCGTTTTCAATAAGTGCAGAAGTTGCCTCTTCTACAATATTATCTTTCTTTTGTTCATCCATTTTTTATTTCCTCCTTCATAACGCCGCCGTCAATTTTGTAAACCTTGTCGGCAATCGCCATTGTAGATTCTCTGTGCGATACGAGAATAATACTTTTTTTATTTTTTTGTTCTTTTAGCGCTTTCAATATAATGCCTTCATTGATACTGTCAACGTTGCTTGTCGGCTCGTCGAGTAAAATAAGCTCACTACCTCTCAAAAATGCACGAGCAAGTCCTATGCGTTGCTTTTCCCCTGCTGAAAAATTATCCCCAAGAGTTCCCACTTGCGTCTTGTATCCATCAGGTAGCGTCATAATAAAGTCGTGCACCGACGCCATTTTGCAAGCATTTTCGATTTCTTCTTGCGTGGCGTCCGATTTTGCTATACGCAGGTTATCTTCTATCGTTTCTTCAAACAAATACGTACTTTGCGACACCATCGTCACGTTTTTCAAAAGCGAATTTGTGTTGATTTTATCAATATCTATATCGTTATAATTTATCTCGCCGTCGTTTCTCTCCCAAAATCTCAACATAAGTTTTAAGAAAGTGGATTTACCGCAACCGCTTTCGCCCACTATACCGACAATTTCGCCCTTTTCGGCGTGCATTTTCATATCTTTTAGCACTTCTATATGCCCGTCGTAACTAAACGAAAGACCTTTTACGTCGAGATTTTCGTACTCGAAGTCTTTGCCGTTTTTCACTTCTTCCACCGCCGGTTTTTCTGCAAGAAGATTGAGCACTCTGTCGCCACTTGCGAAAGTCTGCGTAAGATTGCCGGGAAGAGATCCTACGGCAATTACCGGACCGAACGAAGAAAATACCGTTACCATACCGATAATCATTCTGCCTAAAGGCAGCATATCGCTTCTGACAAGCAAAATTCCGACCGCAAGCGTGATAAGCACGAACACCGACACCGTGAGTTCGATTGCCGAACCCGCGCGGGTGATGTTGTGTTTCATCTTCTTGGTTTCTTTCAAGAGTCCGTCAGAACGCTTGTTTACTTCCTTTTCTCTTTCCTCGCCCGCATTGTTTAAAACAATGTCTTTGATACCCTTGATGCTGTCAAGGAAATACGCCGAGAACGAGGCAAATTCCGCGCGATATTTTACGCCGCTTTCTTTGAGTTTTCCCGACGAAATAAGCGGAACTACAATGCCGATTGTAAGGAAGCCTATTAGAGCCACGAGCGCGAGATACCAACTCGAAACAAATCCTACGAACAGGAACACAGCCGTAGATACAAGCACCGCTATGCAGATGGGCGAAATGGTATGCGCATAGAAAACTTCAAGCGTTTCGATGTCCGAAGTTATCATCGCAATGATACTGCCCTTTTGCTTGCTTTCGAGTTTCGCTGGGCAAAGAACTCTTAACGCGCCGAAGATTTTATCCCTTAAAACCGCAAGAAGTCTGAACGCGATATAGTGATTGCTGTACTGCTCGAAATAGCGAAGCAGACCGCGAAGCACGCCGCAACCTATCGTAAGCCCGATAATCCACCCGTAGGAAAGCGCAATCGCTTCTCCGAGGGCTTTCGCAACTCCTACCGCGCCGAATACCGTTACGCCCATCGCGCAGACAAACCCCACGCTTCCGTTTATAACGGCTAAAATCATTATATAAGACAAACTGCCGAGAAGAGCAATCAGGCTTGCCATAATTTTTGCGCCGCTTCTTCTCAAAACCTTTTTACCTTTAACTTGCGTACTCATGCTACCACCTCCGCGTAAGCCTGTTCAAGCGTTTTCTGCGCGGTGTAGAGGCGCGCGTATCCTTGCCGTGCCGCCATAAGTTTTTCGTGTGAGCCGCTCTCCTTAATCTCGCCCTCTTCCATATAATATATATTGTCTGCAGGAACGACGTTGGCAAGGCGGTGTGAAATAACGATGACGCTCTTTTCTTTCGAAATCTCCTTAATGTTTTTCATAATTATAGTTTCGCTGTCAATGTCGATATTGCTCGTTGCCTCGTCAAAAACGTAAATATCTTTGCCCGATACAAGCGCGATTGCAAGCGCAAGGCGTTGTTTTTGTCCGCCCGAAATGTTGTTTGCGTCCTCGGTGATGACTTTGTCGAGTCCGCCGTTTTCTTCGATAAATTCTTTCAGATTTACCTTTTCGAGCGCGGCGAAAATCTCTTCGTCCGAAACGTTTTCTTTTGCCATCTTGAAATTATCTCTTACGCTTTCGTTGAGGATATAGGTGTTGTAACTTACCGCCGAAAGGTGCGAATACCAATTTTCGCGCGACAACTTTTCAAGTTGTTTGCCACCGACCGTAACTTCGCCTTTTTGCGGACGGAACGCGCCGACAAGCATATTAACAACCGTAGATTTTCCGCAACCGCTCTCACCCACGATTGCCGTCATTCCCTTTTGGGGGAATGTCATATTCACGTTTTTCAGAACGTCGCGTTTATTATCGTAAGAGAACGTCACGTTTTCGAGTTTAATTTCTTTGCCGTCTACATTTTCCGTTCCCCATTCCGGATCGGGCGCATTTAATAGAGAGATAATCTTTTTACCCGCGCTTGCGCCGTTCATGGCAACGTGGAAAGCCGAACCGAACGCGCGAAGCGGCAGGAAAAATTCAACCGCTACAAGACACAAAAACAGCGCCGCAATAGGATTTAGTCCCCAAAATGCACTGCCGCAAATTGCAAGCGCGATACCTACGCCCGCGCCACCGTATGCAACCAAGTCCATTATCGTGATGCTTGCCAGTTGCATTACGAGAACTTTCATCGTGATAACTCTAAATTCCTCTGCACTTTTGTTTATTTTAGCATGTTGAGCCTCGTCTGCCTGAAAAATTTTGAGTTCTTTAAGTCCTTGCACACTGTCGAGGAACTTGTCGCCCATCGAAGTGTATTTGCCCCAATATTTTGCAAAAATCTTCTTCGCATACTTACTTACCGCTACGATTGATATGGGGATAAGCGGCACGCAAGCGATAAGCACGAGAGCCGTTCTCCAATCTATCCACACACATATCAAAAACAATATTATCGGCGCAATCATAGAAAAGAAAAACTGCGGTAAATAAGATGAATAGTACAAGTCAAGTTGTTCTACGCCTTCAACCGAAACCTGCGTCAAACCCGCCATACTCATTCCGTCGGTAGTTTTTACGCCGAGTTTTACTATTTTGTTATAAACCCTTTCTCGCAAATCCTTTTTAACGCTTCTGCCGAGCTTGTCCTTGATATCGCCCGTTGCACGCGAGCAGATATATCTCACGATAATACCGACAACTGCGCCGATAAGCGGATAAACGAATTTCACGGCTTCGGCATTCTCAGTCAACAGATACACGGCGTAGCAAACGCTTCCGGTAATCGCAACGTTTGCGATTAAACCAATTGCTTGCAACAATACAGCGATATATATGTACTTTTTATTTCCGCCGATGAGCCTGAACAGTTTTTTATCTATCATTCATCTGCTCCTTGTCTTTATTCAGATCGTTTGTCTGTTTCTCCCGTTTTTTATGCTTTAACATTGCTGCTACGTGCGACAATGCAAATATCGGATGAGTGAAAAGCATACGCGGACCGGAATATCTCATTACTGCCTTCATTTCGGCACGATATTCCGGTTTGTAACAATCCATTAGATTTGAAATGTATGCCTAATATTACAAATATTAGAAAAGAAAAGCCCAGTCAAACCACTTGGGGTTCAACTGGGTCCATCCTGGTGCGGACAACAGGACTTGTAGCGAGTATAACGAACGTAATAGCATAAGCGAGCAAGTTTACTTGCAAAGCGTTGCGTCAGCTGCACAGCGTGCAGGGGCACACGGAGTGTGCAGACAATGCTCTGCATTGTCACAAGTCCTGTTGCAAACCAAGATATGAAAAAACGAACCGAATAATTTCGGTTCGTTTTATTCTTGTTTGGTGCGGACAACAGGACTTGAACCTGCACAGCCTTGCGACCATAAGAACCTGAATCTTACGCGTCTGCCAATTCCGCCATGTCCGCACAACGGATAAAATAATATCTTAAAAACCGCATAAAGTCAAGTATTTGAAACCAATTATGTTTAAGCGGCGAGAAGAGCGCGCGCAATGCGGTTTACGTCGGTGTTGTCGATTTTCTCGGGAATAATCGCTTTCAGCTCGTCCGCGGACAATCCTTTCACGAAAATGAAGTATTTCACGTTGGTGCCCGTATGCGTTTTCGTAGTATAAAGGCTGTTTTTAATATCGTCTTTGGTTTCGCCGTCCTTGTATTTCAGCCCGCCCGTTTCGTGGTCGGCGGTGACGATAATCGCGCTGTCGAGGTCTTTTAGCCTGTCGTATGCGATTTTAATGGAGTTGTCGAAGCTTTTAAGGTACTTTGTCATCGGGATAATATCGTTTTTGTGGCTTTTCTTGTCGATATGCGCGCCCTCGATCATCAGAAAATATCCGCCCGGGAAGCGGGCTTCCATAAATTTCAGCGCGAACTCGGTGCACATTTCGAGCGTAGGCGTATCGGCGGTGCCGTCTTCCGACGGAAGCGACGAAAACGGCATAATCAATTTATTGCTCAAAACGCTTCCACCGACGTCGTTAAAGCTTGTTGCAAACGTAAAGCCCTTGCTTTCAAACTGCGATTTATATTTCGTGTATTCGTCTTTTCCCGCGCCGAGATACAAATCCACGACGTCGTTAATCTGCCCTTTAATTATTTCGGAAGTGTCGCCCCTGTTGTTTGCGTGCGACGAAAACGACGCCGGCGTCGCGCCGTAAAGATTGTCCGTCGTCACGATACCCACGCCGAGCCCTTTCTCCTTGGCGTACTCTGCGACGCTTTTGACGTTATTTCCGCCGTGGCGCGCGACTTCGCCGTTATTGAATTTTTGTCCGGTTGCGAGCGCGCTTCCGGCTGCCGCACTGTCCGTGGGAATCCCGACGTTGTTTGAAAACGTCGTTACGAACCCGTCTGCCCCGAGCGAGCGCATGAACGCCCTTTCGCCGTAATACGTTTCCGTCGTTTTAATATGGTTTTCGCCCATACCGTCGCCGATGAACAACACGGTTTTGCTTGCGAGCCCGGTAAGGCCTGAAAAATCGGTTTTATAAAGGTTTTTCGTGCGGTTGAGCGCAACGCCCATAAAAGCGAGCGACACCGACAGTATCGCGACGAGCGCCGCCGACACAACCCACAACAGAATTTTACTTGTCCTGACTTTTGTTTTTTTCATAATTTATTATCCCCTTAAAAATCAAAAGGTTTTTTGAAGCGACGAAAGAATGTTTTCAGACGTTTTCGCGACTTCTTTAAGCGCGCCTTCTTCGAACGGAGATTTCAGCCCCGCAAGGCGAACAAGATCGGTGAAGACGTACGAGCCGCCGCGCGTCGCATGTGCAAGATACGCCTTGAACGCCTTGTCGTAATCCTTTTGCGATTCTTCCAGAAACTCGATCGCGACAGTCTGAGCAAGGCAGTAATCGATGTAATAAAACGGGCTTTCAAAAATGTGATTCTGGTATTGCCATCTTGTACCTTTTGAAAGATACGGCACGTCGTCGGCGTCCATCCACGGGCGAAATTCTTTTTCAAGTTTCAGCCAGACGTCGTCGCGCTCTTTAGGCGTCATATCGGGATTTTCGTATACGATATGTTGGAAGTAATCCACTATCGTTCCGTACGGAATGAAGGTTAAAGCGTCGAAAAGGTGCTTATAACGGTACTTATTTGCATCTTTGCCGAAAAACATATCAATATATTTCCAGGCGAAAAACTCCATTGACATACTGTGTGTTTCCGCCGTTTCCATTGCGCCGAGACCAAGTTCGTACGGCACGACGGGTTCCGACATATAATACGCAAAAGCGTGTCCCGCCTCGTGCGTTACGACGTCGACGTCGGCGGTCGTTCCGTTGAAGTTTGCGAAGATGAACGGCTGGTGATACTTATCGAAACTCGTCATATATCCGCCCGTCCATTTGCCTTCGCGCGTGAACACGTCGAACGCGTCGGTATCCATCATCATATCCATAAACGCGCCGGTTTCGGGGCTCATATCCTTGTACATTTCCTGCCCTGCTTTCAGAATGCCGCGCTCGTCGAGAGCGGGTTTCGGATCTTCCTGAAAATACGTGTCGTTGTCGTATAAACGCATGTGGTCTATGCCGAGTTTTTCCGCAACCTGCTTTTTCAGACGCGTCACGACGGGCACGATATCCTTTAAGACGTTTTCACGGAAAACCTTTACCATTTTTTCGTCATAGCAAAGCCTGCCCATGTTGTAATAGCCCAACTCGACGTAGTTTTTGTACCCCATTTTCTTTGCCATAAGGTCGCGGTTTTTGACCATTCTGTCAAAGACGTCGTCCAGAAAATCGCTGTGTTTTTCCAGCGTTTTTCCAAGCGCGACGTACGCTTCTTTTCTGGTTGCGCGGTCGCTGTCCTGTGTGAATTTGCGAAGTTCGCCAAGTGTAATATCCTTGCCGCGGAAGTTATACGTACATTCCGACACGAACTTTGAGTATTCCGTAACAAGCGCGTTGTCTTTTTGCATTTCGGGAACAATCGCGTCGCTCACCGCTTTTTTCTGCAACTCGAATTGTTTAATGATGACGGGATTTATTTTTGTTTTGAGTTCGTCCAAAAACTTACTGCTTAAAATCGCGTCGGCGTATTTCAGATAACTCACCTGCACCACGGGCATTTTCTCGTCGTAATAGTCCTTTTCTGCGCTGTAAAACTCGTCCTTGGTATTAAGCGTGAAACGGGCGTTCGCAAGCGACGACTCCGTATAAAAATCGCGCAAAGCGTCGTTCACGAGTTCTCTTGCTTCCAGCACGTCGTCGACGGACTTCGCCGCGTTGATTTTTTCAACCGCTTTATCAATGACGCCGCATACCTTTTCGGCGTCCGCTCTTTCATAAGGAATTTCCGAAACTTTCATTCTTTGCATAAATACTCCTTTGCGCGAAAACGCGCGCTACCGTTAAATTGTAGCACGCGCCTTTGAAAATTTCAATAATAAACGCCGTTTAGTTATTAAAACGTAACGGTTACTTCATATTCGAACGTCTTTCCCGCGGGGAGAGTGTTGATAAGGAATTTGTTTTTCAGTTCCCTGTCGCAATCGACGGTGTCGGGAAGCCCCCACCACGCTTCGATGCAGGCGTATTTGCCCATTTTGTTGTTGGACCATATCGCAAGCACGGGAACGTTGCCGATGTCGAACGTGATTTTCTTGCCGTCGCGGCGCAGAAGGGTTACTTTTTTCGCGTTGTTTTTCGTGACGACCGCATCGTGGATAAAGGTCGATTTCACCAGGGGGATTTTGTTGGTAAATTCCGACTTTTTCTCGCCCTTGACAAGATGCAGATCGTCGTCGAATTCATATTCTTCGATGGGTTTATCGGTGTCGATAATCGCAAAGTTGCCGGATACGTCGCAGGTATCGTCGGTTTCGTCGCCGACAAGCGCCCACCCGAAGTGCGTGCCGAGCCCGAAAGGCATATCGACGTCGCCGGTGTTTACGACGGTGTACGTGATTTTCATACTGTTTCCGACAAGCGCGTATTTCACCTTGAAATCGAAATCGAACGGATATTGTTTTTTGGTTTCTTCCGTCGATTTAAAGTCCATGACGAGCGTGTCGCCGGTGTTGCTTTCCGCCGTGAAGACGTTGTAGCGGGCAAGTCCGTGATTTTTCATTTCGTAGCGTTTTCCGTCGACGGTATACCAGCCGTCTTTAAGGCGCGCGACGAAGGGGAAGATGACGATGTCTTTCGATTTCCACGATTTCTCGCTGCCCTGCCAGAGATATTCCTCGCCGCGATATTTCACGCTGTCGAGAAGGCTGCCTTTTTCGTTGACCGTTACGTCCAGAATGCCGTTTGTGATGTTTTGCATAATTTTACCTCTTATCTTTTTTATTTTCAAAAATTGAAATTTGCCGTGTTGTAAATCGTCGCGACCGACGTTTCTTCCGATTTTTTCCTGCCGCGCTCGCTTTCGATTGTCCAGGATATGAACGGCGGATATTTCGCGCGTTTTTTCTTGCTGCGCGGAATCCCCAGAATATTGCAAAGCAGAAAATCGGGTTTGAAATCGAGTTTCGGCGTCTTCGGCTTAAAGCACGAGAGCGCAATCGTATATCCCTTATCCTTAAAATACTTTGCCGCCTTTTCGTTGAAGCCTATGTACATATATTTGCCGTTATAGGACTTTAACTCATCAATCAGTGCGTCACAAAGTGCGATTTCGTTGTTTCGGCACTTCAACTCAATCAATATCGGGGTGCGCCCGTCAACCGCCGCAAGCACGTCTTTCAGCATCGGAATCGTGTGCGAAGTGTTTTTGAGTTTAAGCGCGGTCAGCTGACTTTCCGTCATTTCTTCGACAATGCCGCTTACTCCGCACATACGCTTTAACGTGTGGTCGTGAAACACGACGAGTTTGTTGTCTTTTGTCAGATGCACGTCGATTTCAAGCCCCAGTCCTTTGTCCGCCGCAATGCGGATTGCAGTGAGCGAATTTTCGGGCAAAGTCTTGTCGAAACAGCCGCGATGGGCGTAGTCTTTCACGCCGCCGAGAATGTCAAGAACGTTTTCCATATTATTCAAAAATCCTTTTTATAATGTTTTTCGCTTGTTCGTATAAATCTTTTCGGGTGCCGTCGTTTATCGCGACGTAGTCCGCCCGCTTAATTCTTTCGTCGTCCGTGGTTTGATTTTTAATTATGTTTTTCGCAAGGTCTTTTGATATGTTCCTTGTCGAAACGATGCGGTTTATTCTCGCGTCTTCACCGGCGGTCACGACGATTACTCTGTCAAACAAATCCGTCATTCCGCTTTCAAACAAAAGTGGCACTTCGACGACGGCGTCGCCCGTGATTTCTTCGATTTTCCGCCGTATTTCTGGGTGCGCGAGCGCGTTGAGCGTTTTGCGTTTCTTCTCATCCGAAAACACTTCTTCGCGAAGAGCAGCCTTGTCGACTTTCCCGTCTTTTACGGCAAGCGGAAATGCCGCCGAAAGTTTTTCGATATATCCTTTGTCGCGCAAAAGTTCCGCATTGATTTCGTCGGCGGAATACGTCCTTATCCCAAGTTCTTTCACGGCGCGCATAAATTCGCTTTTACCTGCGCCTATGCCGCCCGTTACCGCAACTTTCATATTACGCCTCGTACCAGCTTTTGCCGCTTGCGACGCCGACCGTAAGGGGGACGCTGAGTTTTACCGCGGTTTCCATGCTTTCTCTCAGGATTTTTTCAACCTTGTCCTTGTCGTTTTCGTCGGCTTCCGCGATAAGTTCGTCGTGAACCTGCAAAAGAAGTTTCGCACTTGTTCCTTCAAGGTTTTTCGCCGTTTTCAGCATTGCGATTTTTATAATGTCGGCGGCGGTACCTTGCAGCGGGAAGTTCATTGCGGCGCGCTTGCCGAACTCTCTCACGGCGTAGTTACTTGACGAAAGTTCCGGCATAAGACGTATGCGGTTGAAAAGTGTTCTTACAAAGCCGTGCTCTTTTGCGAATTCGACCTGCCCGTCCATAAACTCTTTGACCTTCGGATAAGTCCTGAAATACCGTTCGATATACTTTTTCGCGTCGGCAACCCTGATCGACAGGTTTTGCGCGAGTCCGAAGTCGCTTATTCCGTAAATTATTCCGAAGTTGACCGCTTTTGCGTTGCGGCGCATTTCGTCCGTTACGTCGGCAATATCGACGCCGTAAATCTCCGCAGCGGTCGATGCGTGAATGTCGCGGCTTTCGTTGTACGCCCGTATGAGGTTTTCGTCGCCGCTCATGTGCGCCATAAGACGAAGTTCGATTTGCGAATAGTCGGCGGAAATCAGCACTTTGCCCTTTTCCGCGACGAACGCACGGCGGATTTCCTTGCCCTCGACGGTGCGAGTCGGGATATTTTGAAGGTTCGGCTCGGTCGAAGACAGCCTGCCCGTGTTCGTCAGAGTCTGCTTGTATTCTGTATGCACGCGCCCGTCGGACGACACCGCCTTTTCAAGCCCCAGCACGTAAGTCGATAACAGTTTGGAAATCTGACGATACCTTAAAATAAGCGGGATAATCGGGTGTTCTTCGTAAAGTTTTTCAAGTACGTCCACGTTGACGGAAAGCCCCGTCTTGTTCTTTTTGGACGGTTTCAGCCCGAGCTTGTCAAACAATATCACCGTGAGTTGTTTGGGCGAATTTATATTGAAAGTTTCGCCGGCGTACGAGTAAATCTTTGCGGTGAGCGTTTCGATTTCGTTCTCGTATTTTTTCCGAAGTTCTTCCAACACCCCGACGTCGACTTTCACGCCCGCGCATTCCATATCGAACAAAACCCGTTCAAGCGGCAGTTCGATATCGTGATACAGCGACGAAAGATCCTTGCGTTCAAGTTCCTTTTCAAGGTAGTCGCAGATTGCGAAAAACGCCGTAACCGAGTCGCCCGAAACGTTTGCGGCGGCGGCAAGAGTAACGATATCCTTGAAACTTCTTCCGCCGAAAACGAGATATGCAAGAAGTCCCACGTCCTTTGGCGTTACCGACGTTTCGACGCCGGCGTCCTTGAAAAGATGCAAAAGTTTTTTCAGATCGGATACGACGCACTCGCTTGTCAGATGCGGCGCGATTTCTTTCAGTACGTCGTCCATCGTCATACCGCCGAAAAGGTCGTAATTTTGTTTAATCACATAAAGTCTGTCGGCAGAAAACGCAACGTCGACGTCCGCCCCTGCGTTAAGCGCGAAAGGCTTTCCTTTGTTGTCGTCAAACAACTTCTTCAAATCGTCGATGTTGTCAATTTCAACGGTTGTATATTCGATTTTGACTTGTGAAGTGTCGTTTTCGTCGGATTTTACTTCCTCGTCGGTGAACGCGAAACGCTTTGTAAGCGACGTGAATTCCAGCGCGATAAGCGCGTTTTTCGCACTTTTTGAGAGCGGATACGAAAACGTAATATCCGACATTCCGATATCAATCGGCACGGCGGTATTTATTGTCGCAAGCGTGTAAGAAAGCCGCGCCATATCTTTTCCGTCCCTGATTTTTTCACCGAGTTTCCCTTTGATTTCGTCGGCGTTAGCAAGGACGTTTTCCATTGTGCCGTAGGTTTTGAGAAGTTCCATCGCGGTCTTTTCGCCGATGCCCGGAATCCCGGGGATATTGTCGGACGCGTCGCCGCGAAGAGCCTTGTAGTCGATAATCGCCGACGGCGTTTCGAAGCCGTCTTCAAAAAGCCTTTCCTTGTCGTATCTCACGACTTCGGTGATTCCCCTTTTCGTGAAAAGCACGTTGGTGGTGTCGTCGATAAGTTGCAGGCTGTCGCGGTCGCCCGTGACGATATCCGTAGGACACGAAAACCTTTTTGCAAGCGTGCCGATAATATCGTCCGCCTCGTAGCCTTCAAATTCCACGATTTTTATCCCAATGTCGCCGATAAGTTTTTTAAGGACGGGCACTTGTTTCACAAGTTCTTCGGGCATGGGTTTTCTGGTCGCCTTGTAGCCCGCGTACATATTATGTCTGAACGTCGGCGCTTTCAGGTCAAACGCAGCCGCGATATGCGTCGGTTTTTCTTCCTTGATAAGCCGCGCGAGCATGGACACAAATCCGAAGATCGCGCCGGTTGGGTTTCCTTTGCTGTCGGTAAGACCGGGGAGCGCGTAATACGCGCGGTGCAAAAGGCTGTTGCTGTCGAGAAGTAAAAGTTTTTCCATTATTTATTAAGGCGTTTTGGCGAGTGATAGCACTTATAAAACGCTATGAATATTTCCTTTAATTCGTTTTTGATACCCCTGTCGTTTTTGATGACCTCGTCTATGCCGCCTTTAATGCCCTTTGCAGCTTTTTTCGCGGCGGAGAAAACGGCGTCGTAAAACTCGTCGATATCGTAAAAGCGGAAGCGATCGACGTTGAAATACACGGCGAAAACTTCCAAGAAGTTTTCAAACACCTGCAAGTCCGAAGACTTCGACGACAGTTTAAGCATATCGCGCAGCGTGTCGATGACGTCCTCGATATTCGCGTCCTGCGACTTATGCACTTTCAGTTTCGCAAGGGTGACGACTTCTTCGATGGCTTTTCTGTCGATGCCGTGCATAAAGTCGGAAAACGCCTGATCGTCGACGGCGCGCACGCAGAATCTGACACTCGGCAAGCCCAGAATTGTGCGCTTTGCCTCGTAATAGCCCATTTCCTTGAATCTGTCGATATTTTCCTTTGTGAAGTTTACGGCGTAATCGAGCTTTTCGCTGGGGGTAAACACCAGAAGTTTCGCGCCCTTTAAGTCGACGTCGCGGTACGCGCGGTATTTTTTGATATTCGTGCGGATTGCGACGATTTCGTCGTAGCCTTTGTCGACCAGCATTTTCACGGGCATATTGTCGTAAACGCCGCCGTCGATGAACCACTTGTTTTCCTTGCCTTCGATTTTTTGCCATTTGAATGCGGGGTACGCCGACGACGCCATTACGTAATCGTAAATCTGCCCTTTGGGGATATCTTCTTTCATCATGTAATGCGGCGCGAAATCGGGGACGGAATAGGTCACAAGTCCGAAATCTTTATCACTTTTTCTGATTGCCTTTTCGTCGATATATTGTTTCAGAAATGCGCGCATTTTGTCCGCCGTCGTATCGACGAACATGCCAAGGTTTCTCAAAAGCTTCCCGACGTTGCCGATAAGCTGCGCGTTGAATTGTCCCTGCATCAGTTCCTTTATCGACAGTTCGTCCATATCAAGGACGTTCTGCATATTGATATTGTCCCAAAGTTCCAGGGTTTTTTCCCAGTCGCCGGCGCAGAACATGGCAGCGTTGATCGCGCCGATACTCGTGCCGACGTAGCCGTCAAAATCGGCAAGCCCCATTTCGCGCAGAGCCGTCATAACGCCGATGTGATACGCGCCTTTTACGCCGCCGCCTTCCAATGCAAGACCTTTCATAAAACACCTCTGATAGTTCTTATACACATTATTATAACTATCATAAAGCGCGCTTGTCAAGAACGAAAAAGAAAACCGCCGTAAATACGGCGGTTGCAAAGTTCAATCGTTGTTTATTCTCCGCGAAGCAGTTTGTACAACTCCTGCGAGTGAACGAGGTTTGAGTTGTGTTTTACGGGCGTTTTGCTTTCGTCGGTATATCCGTAAAACGTCACGGGATTGAGCTGACCTTTGAGCAGTCCTGCCAAGACCTTGTTGGTTTCTTCCACAAGCTCACTGATCTGAATTTCTTCGTGGTCGAATCCGTTTTCTTCAAGCGCACCCGTTACCGTTACGCGGTTTTTGTGTGCAAGTCCGCTGAACAACATTCCGCAGTGCATATATCTTACGCCGGAGTCTTTGACAAAAAGATGTTCAAAGCGTTTCCCGCTCAAACCTTTTTGAATAACCTCTTTCAAAAGATTGTCGATTGTATCGTCGTTCGTGATTCCGCCGACCAGGTCAAGGTCGACGTCCTGTTTCCAGTTGTAAATTCTCAGTATTCCCTGAATGTCGAGGTTGCAGGTATGCTCTTCGTTGTCGTCGCCGCTGGAAAATCCGATGCTCGGGGAAGCCGCCTGACCATAAACGCAGTTTTTCATCACGACTCTCTGGTTCTTGTAAGCGCACCAGGAGAAACAAGTGAATTTGCTGCTGTTGCTCATAATCGTGCCTTCGATAAGCGTTTCGGCAAAATCGCCTTTCTTTACCGCCTCTTCCTCGTTGTTGTATCCGCCGACTTTCATGCAGAACATTGCGTTTTCGATGACGCAGTATTGCACGTGCACGTTGCCCTTCGTTAAGACGCCGGTACCGACAAAATCTTTGCTTGCAAAAGTGTTACTTTTCGGAAGTTCGGACGATTTAATCTTCACGTTCCTTAAAAGTACGCGCGGTGCGTCTTTTTCCTGTGGTCCGTCCATCATTAGTATGTTCGAGCCCATGATGTTCGGCTTGGCGGTCGGATCGTCGTAGTCGCGGTGTTTCCAGTCAATCGTATGTCCGTTGCCGTAAAGACTTGTCGTGAGTCTGAGCGGCGCGTCGTCCCATGTCCTTGTTTCTTCGCCCTTTTCGCCCGAAAAACGGGATGTGTCTGCTTCGGTATATCTGATGGAGCGAATGGTAATATCGTTTCTCAGGAACACTTCGTACTTCTTTCCGTCGATTTCTTCGTTGACGGCTTTCGTGAGTTCATCGGCGGTTTTGACGTTGACGCCGTACATCACGGTGAAGTTATATTCCCTTTTGATGCTGTCGCCGGCATACGGGCTGTCCTTTGCCTCGGCAATGACTTTCACGTTTTTGCGTACGCCTTTTTCAGATTCCGAAATAGTAATAGTAATCACACCGTTTTCGTCAATCGTCGCGATACCGCCGTCGCTTACTACCGACCATTTGAAACGGTTCCGGTTTTCACTGCCCGTAAGGTCTTCGGGCGCAACGACTTTGATTTGTCTGAACGGCACAAGCCGACCTGTCATTTCTTCGACCGAATATTCAAAATACATGTTGCCGTAAACGCACTCGTCCGCGATACCTTGCGGGGCGTCTTTTTCCAGCATAAAGTATATGACGGGTTTTCTCACGTGAAGATCGATTGAAATTCTTTCTTCGCCGAATTCTGCGGTAAACGTGACTTCACCGCTTGAAATCGCAGTGATTAACCCCGTTTTTTCGTCGATTGTCGCAACGTCGGTGTTTGACGAATAATAACGCGCGCCGCTTGCTTTTTCGCCGCTTGCGGCAAATATCGCGTTGAGTTTATACGGGACTTTCCCGACGATAACGGTGCTGTTTTCAATAACGTCGGCGTTTTCGAAAACAATCGAAGTTTCGCTTTCGACCTTGCGTAACGTCATTGTTTTTCCGCCCTTTTCAAGGACGGCGTAACCCGTTTCCCCGCTGAACACGATTGCGCCGGATTCAAGCGCAGCGTTTTGCGATTTAACAAGAGTGCTTCCTTCCGCGCCTATCAACGAAAGCGAAACGCTTTTGGTATGAACGTATTTCAAAGCCGTCGGGAACACTCCGCCGCGCACGGTAATCTTAACCGTGCGGACGATTTCGGGCGCAACGCGCTTCTCGCTTCCCGACACGAAATCTTTGGATTTGAGTTTCATGGTGACGGTTGCCGTTCCCGCGCCCTGCGGCACGACAACGCCGTTTGCGTCAACCGAAAGAACGTTTTTGTCGCTCGACTCCCAAGTGACGTATTCAAGATCCACGTCGATGGGATGCGCGCACGCTTCAAGGCGGATTATTTCGTCCGTCGTGATGTCGATGCCGGGCATTCCGTCGAGTTGTTTCACGTCTTTATAAACTATGTAAGCCGACCTTGCGACGTCGCTTTTAATCTCAAAGCGGCACCTGTCGGTTTTGCCGCCGTCGTCGGTTTTCGCGACAACGTCGAACGTGCCCGTCCAGTTTATGGTAACGTTGCCGTTATCGTCGACGGTTGCAATATCGCCTTCGTACTCGGGATCGTACGATACCGAGTTTTCAATGCTCCAATGGACTTTTTTATTCGTTGCTTTTTTGGGAAGGACCAGCGCGGCAAGCTGATATTGCATGCCGGGGCGGTCAAAATACAGCGAAACGCTGTCAACGTCCTGATAAAAATCGGGGTCAACGATCGCAATGCTCGCAACCGTAATATCGGGCGTGATCAGAACCACGTTTGTAACAAGAACAACAGCCGCAACGATTGCCATAGGAATTATCAGTAATAATCCTATCAGTACTTTTTTCATCGGCGTCTCCTACTTTTTTTCAGCGGCACAGAACCTTTCGTCTGCCGCAAGGAATATACGAAACGTACAATATTTTCGTTTTGTCATTATAATTATTGATAAAGTTTATTATAGCGTTTGTTAAGTTTTACGAAAAGAAGCACAAGCCCCAGCACCGCCGCAACGCCCGACACGATGAGCAAAAGCCCCATAATCGACTTTGCGCCGTGTTTGATGGGTATTCCCGCAAACGTGGGCAGGAACCCGCCGATCATCGTAAACAGACCGTACAACACCGCAAACACAAGCCCGAGAGCAAGCGCGATGGCAACGTTTTTGTTTGCCGAGACAAGCTCGCCGTCACCCATGAAGTTGAACGTGGGCGATTTGGTATCGAACCACATGCAAAGACTCGTCAACGCAATGTTTGAAAACTCCGCGATAAAGAATATCATAACCGCGTCTACGGGCGATACGAACTTCGCGCCGCTTACGGCGATGCAGCAAAGGATAATCGAAAGCGTTGCTACGCCCGAATACAAAAGGAATTTTGCAAGCACCTGCTTCCAGTACGGCAACGGAATAATCTTCGTATGATAAAAGCATCCGCCTTCCCTGCTTATCGCCGTTGACGAGAACGACACGATGACCGTTACGAAAATCGTAATGACCATAAGCGATATACCGGGCAGAATGTTGTTGCCGACGCTGTTGCTGCCGACAGAACCCGCAAGCGCGTTGCAGTAATACACCATAACGGGTGCTGCCGCCGCCATGACGAGATATTGGAAGCTGTAATTGAAACTTCTTAAAATCCCGTAAAAATCACGGCGCATATACGACAGGAACGGCGAAAGGGGATTGTCCGAGGTGCGTTTCGTGAAAGAAGCGCGCTGATTTTCGATGCCGTCCAGAATCGTGCTGAAATACCACTTTTTGACGATGAGCATCGCAATAAGCCCGACGCCCGTCGTAAGCAGCAGGACGTAAATAAGGTTAATATACGGGTGGCGTCCCAAAAGCATGTTCGCGTAAAGGTTGAACGGGAACGCGCCTGCCGCAAACTTCCCGATTCTGCCCATGACTTCCGGGCTGAACAACGCCATATCCTTTTCGATGTAAAAACCGACAAGCGATTTCAGCAGTTGCATGTAAGCGACGAATATGCCCACGACCACAAGGATCGTAACGCACAATACGATGCCGTATTTGTTTTTGATAAGGTTGATTAACTTCATCACGGGGATTGCCACGATGTTCGCCAGGAAGAACGGCAGGAAACTGCTTAAAAACGTCGTGAGTATCGCCACGGGATAGAAAACCTCAGGCGGCCTTCCGAGTGCGCCCGCCTTTTGCAGAATAACGCCGTAACAGATGTAAAACGGCAGAAGAATCCCCATCGTAATCAAAAAGTTGCTGATGAATACGAATATCGACTTCGCAATGAAAATCTGCGTGCCGTTCACGGGGAATCGCAGCAATATTTCGTTGTCGCCGCTGTAATAAAGCGCCTTGATGAGCGTTGCGGTGCAAATGAAAAATTGCAGAATTATCGACGCCATCGACACGATGACGATGTAACTGTCGCGAAGTCCGGGACGCGCGACGAACATTTGCGTGAAAAGCAAAATCAAAAATACGATTATTGCATACATCAGGCCGGACATAATTAAATTGAATATCCATTTCCCGACGTTGCCCGCGCCGATACGCGTGCCGTATCCGAAGCGGGATTTCATATCTATTTTCAAAAGCGCGCGTATGGTAAACCAATCGTCGCGCACCTTTTTCCGATGCGCGGCAAGCGCTTCTTTGTTGATTTTATCAGACATTCCACGCCCTCCTTTCTTCCTCGGTGGACGAGATTTCAAAGAATCGTTTTTCAAGGGTTTCGCGGTTTGCGGGATCGGACAAGTCGATGACGCAGTGCAAAATGCCGTCGTTGATTATCGCGACTCTGTTGCAGACCTTCGCAACCATATCGAGGTTGTGGCTGCTGAAAAATACCGTGTTGCCCTTGCGGACGTGTTCACGCATATAACTTAAAATTTCCGCCGTGGATTGCGGGTCGAGTCCCATCATCGGCTCGTCCAGAACCCAAAGTTTCGGCTCGTAAATAAGCGCGGCGATGATACAAATCTTCTGCTTCATGCCGTGGCTGTACGACTTGATCTGACGGTCGACGGCAAAACGAAGTCTGAATAAGTCCAGAAACATGTTGAGCCTTTCTTCGCGGTCGGCTTTCGGCACGCGGTAAAGGTCGGCGACGTAGTTTACGTATTCCCTGCCCGTCAGACGTTCGTAAACGCTGTGGTTGTCGGGGACGTAACCCATGTTCATTTTCGCCTGCATAGGCTCTTTCACGATATCGTATCCGCAAATCGTGATTTTGCCTTCTTCAAACGGAAGTATGCCGGTCAGACATTTTATGGTCGTGGATTTGCCCGCGCCGTTCTTGCCCAGAAATCCGAATACTTCGCCGGGTTTCAGTTCCAGCGACAAATCCTTTACGGAATATACCTCGCTGTTGGCGTACCTTTTTTTAAGATGGTCGATTTTAAGCATCGGGGGCGCGCCTTCGATGACGGTGTTTTCGTTTGAAAAATCGCCAAGTCTTTTGTGGACTTCCGTGTCGTTGGACGCGCTTACGTCGTCAAGAATTTCGGGTTCGCGCTCGTCAAGAGTTTCAAGTTCTTCCGCTGTGGCGTCTTCCATAATCTGGTCGGGCGTTTCCGCGACTTCAAGTTCGTGTTTATTCTTTTTGAATTTCATTTTCATTTTGCACCTTTCGTATTTGTTATAGTGTGCGTAAAGCAACGATATAATCCTTTTAATATTATATCGCTTGCATTTTACCATACGCGTTAGGTTTTGACAAACGTTTTCGGTCGTTTATCGCATTACAAAAGTATTACAATTAATTAAAAAATACCTTAAAAATAAAAACCCCCGACTGAGCGAGGGTTTTCTTGACGATTATGATTTCAATGACTTTTTACTTTTTGAAAGAGAGCTGCACGCTGAACGAATGCTTCACGACGGGATAGATTTTGTATCTCGGTTTAGTGCATGCAAAGGCAGGTACGTCGCCGCCTACGCCGCGTTGTTTTCCGTCAAAAGTGACAGTTAAACGTCCGGTTTTTTGCAATAAATGCCTGTGTGTGGTATTTTCCAGCTGTTCAATGCTATACTCGTTGACGCTTGCTTCAAAGGGTTTTCCGACATATTTGATTTGCAGCGTCGGCTTGTCTTCGCCGCACACTTCAAGCCATCTCATTTCGGTGTGGTTGCTGCATTCCTGCGGGGTGAGATAGCCGTGTTCGAACTCTTCCACCGCGCCTTCGTACACGCCGAGAATCGCCGCATCGCCACGGTCGCAATAGTTTTCAAACGGACCTTTTCCGTAAAAACGCATCTTGTCGTAGCCTTCGTTGAGTTCGGTCACGAAGCCGTATCTCGGCAATCCGTAAGCGCGTCCGCGCACCGACATCTGGACGATAACGTTGCCCACGCCGTCAAATTTATAGGTCGTTTTCAGCCCCAGTCTTGTGCTTATCCAATGCACTTCGACCTTGATCGAGCCGTTTTGTTCCTTGACCTTAATCCTGCCGACTTTCAGACGTTTCGTGGCTTTTTTGTAATACCACTTGCCCATAATCGCCCTTACGAACGCGGGGACTTGCGGCAAGTAATCGTTGTCGGTTATCGCGCGCCAGAAGTTGGGTTTGATCGGCTCGTGCAGAAGCGGCGCGTTGTCTTTCGTGAAGAAGTTGAGTCCGCCCGTTTTCTTGTCGATTGCGGCGTCGAATTCTTCGGTATATACGCGCACTTCGTCCTTGTTGTTTTCGTAAACGGGTTTGACGGTCATTTCGACTGCTTTGCCCTTTTTCGGATTATACAAAATCTGCTCGTACGCGACGATATGCCCCGCCGGCGCAAAGAACGTATCTTCCGCAAGGCTGAGTTCCACCACGATCGAAAGTTCGTTTTCGCGGTTTTTGATATATTTTTTAATATTGATTTCGCCCGTGCTGAGCGGCTTGATTTCGGGCAGGTCGAGCTTTACCTTTTCCACGAATTTGCCTTCTCTCAGTATTCTCATCGACAGTTTGAATCTGTCGTCGAGCGGGGTTATTCTGTGGCGGTTTTTAATAATAAGGTTGTCGCCCTTCGTCGAAAAATCGACAAGTTGATATACCTTTTTCACTTCAAACAGCGCGGGTTGCGGGGTTCTGTCGGGCTGAACGATACCGTTGAAGACAAAGTTGCCGTCGTTGGGTACGTCGCCGAAGTCGCCGCCCTGCGTCCATTTGACAGTGCCGTCGTTTTCAACCTTTTTGATGCTCTGATCCGCAAAGTCCCAGATAAATCCGCCGGCGAGTCTGTCGTATCTCAAAAACTCTTTCCAGTAATCGTTGAAGTTGCCGAGGCTGTTGTTCATCGCGTGTGCATATTCGCAAAGTACGAAAGGTTTGTCGCGGTAATCCTTGGGCTTAAACACTTTGCCCGACGGCGACCACAACGCTATGCAGTGAGTATAAGGTTTTTTACATTCGCCGATGCGTTTCATTTTCTCCTGACGGGTGTACATATCGCTCAGAACGTCGGACGAGCGGAAGTCGGTGTCGGGATTGTAATGAATGGGGCGCGTTTTGTCGATTTCAAGCGCGGCTTCGCGCATTTTTACGAAGTTTTGGCCGTAGCCCGCCTCGTTTCCGAGCGACCAGAAGATGACCGAGGGATGGTTTTTGTAAGAGTCTACCATGTTACGCATACGGTAAACGACGTGCCCTTCCCAGCGTTTGTCAGAGCCCGGGATTCTGGACGCAAGACCGTGCGTTTCCAGGTTACATTCGCTCATTACGATGATGCCGTATTTGTCGCAAAGTTCGTAAAAGTCGCGGCTGTCGGGATAGTGGCTCGTGCGGATTGCCGTGATGTTGTTTTTGCGGCAAAGGATGATGTCGTTTTCATTGAACTCGCGCGAGACGTATCTGCCGTGTTCGGGATCGAATTCGTGACGGTTTACGCCGCGGATTTTCAAAGGTTTGCCGTTAAGCATAATGAACGGACCGCGGTTTGTTTCGGGATTATAGCCCGTGATTTCCACCGTTCTGAAACCGAACATAAGTTTTCTTCTGTCCGTCATCACGGTGTCTTCGCCGTCTTCGTAAAGGATATAGTCCACTTCGTAAAGATAAGGATTTTCCATTTCCCAAAGCGTTACGTCGCGGACTTCTTTCAAAAAGTCGACCTTGTAACTTCCGCCGTTTTTGATTTCGGGAATGACGACAATGTCCTTAAAAACTTCCTGTCTGTCGGCGTCGCGAAGCATCACGACAAGCCTGCCGCCGCTGAAATCGGCGCGTTCCGCACGCATCGAGATTTCCGCGCGAAAGAACATAACACCGTCTTTATTGGTGAATTCCGAATAGTTAAAGATATCGGAAATGAATTTCTTCGGACGATATACAAGGAAAACGTCGCGGAAAATACCGCTCATTCTCCACATATCCTGATCTTCCAGGTAACTGCCCGTCGAGAACTGATAAACCGTCACCGCAAGGCGGTTTACGCCGTCTTTTACGAAGTCGGTAATGTCGTATTCCTGATAGTCGAACGAGTCTTCGCTGTACCCGACGAAGTTGCCGTTGACGTAAACTTCGCCCGCGCTTTCGATACCGCCGAAATTGATAAGAACGTTATCGTCGTCGTTTTTTTGGCACTCGAAATCAAGGACATATAACCCTGCCGGAGCCTCGTCTTCCTTTACGTGCGGAATCTTGCTTTTGATTTTCGTTTCAAGCGCGTGCGGGTAACGGATATTGAGATATTGCGGTCTGCCGTACCCTTCGATCTGCCAGTTGGACGGCACGGTTATTTCGTCGAAATTCGACACGTCGTAGTCCGCCGCATAGTAGTTTTCGGGGATATCCGCGATTTTTTTCGCGTACTTGAATTTCCATTTGCCGTTAAGCGATACTATTTTTTTGTTGCCTTCGTCGTCGTACGGAAAACCCGCGCCGTTGCGCTTTTCGGCATTTACGTTATAAACGCTTATATCGTTGAACAACTTTTTTTCCATGGTCTTTCTCCTGTAAGTTATATGTCGGTTTTTTATTTATTAAGGATTACGATGCGTCCGCAGTTCGGGCATTCAACAAAGTCGCCGTCTTCTTTCAGTTTTCCGATGCAGTCGTTGGGAAGGTTCATTCCGCAGTAGCAACTTCCGTCGCCGGCGTATTCCACGAATGCCGGGAGTTTTCTTGCCGCCCTGCACCGCTTGTACATCAGAATGAATTTGGGATCTATGTTTTTCTCAACCGCTTTCAGTTTTTCCATCACGGGGCGACCTTCATTTTGCAGTTTGAGTTTCAAGCCTTGATAACTTTGCAGCGCGACTTTGTATTGCTCGTTGAGTTGCACCGCCTGACGGGTAAGATTGTCGCTGTTATCTTTCACCTGATCGATACGGGCGGACACTCTTTGCAGTTCCCGCAGCAATTTGTTGACGTCTTCGGAAAGCCCCGCAAGAACCTTTTCGTAATATTCGATTTCCTGTTCGTCCTGAACGTCGGAGATGGAGTCCGCGATTTCTTTCACTTCGGATTCGTACTTACCGACGTTTGCCGCAAGTTTTTCGGCGTTCAGATTAAGTTCGTCCGCTTCGCTCTGGAATTTTGCCATATTGTCGCCCGCGGTCTTGATTTTTGCGTTCAGGGCGCTTGCCTTTTCTTTTTCGGTACTGTTGTTGAGTTCTCTTTCGATTTTCACAAGTTCCGAATCGATTTTCTGGTATTCGAGCATACTGTCAAATTTCATATATACACCTCGCGGAAATCAGCCGTTAAAGGGATTTCCTTCATAATATTTTACAATTTTGATTGTGTCAAAGTGACACTTTAATATGTCATTAAGAACGTCATTAAAACACATTTCGCTTGCATAATGTCCTACGGACATTAAAGCGTAATTCGTTTCCTTTGCTTCCAGCAGGATATGATGCTTAAACTCGCCGGAAATATACAAATCCGCGCCGACTTCTCTTGCACGAGAGAAACATTCGTCGTCGCCGCCCGCGCCGTTTATCATCGCGACTTTTTTAATCTTCTTGTTTTCGTCGCCGACCGTGAAAATCGTGTCGTCGCACAAAAGTTTTTTGACTTTTTCCTTAATTTCCGAAAATTTCATATCGACGTCGCCTTGCGCGCCGAATCCGTTATCGAACAGCGTCGTTACGTTTTTCGCGCCGATTGCTTTCAGCGTGCGTACCGCCATATTGTCGTGAAATCCGTCAATATTCGTGTGCGCGGCGTAAATCGCCGTGCCCGACACGTAAGCAGACGCAATTACGTCGCATTTATAATCTTTCGTCAAAAAACTCTTTCTCGGCGTAAAGATTATCGGGTGATGCGAAATAATAAGGTTGCAACCATTGCTTGCGGCTTCTTTAAGCGCACCGTACGTCGCGTCGACCGTTAGAAGTACGCCCGTGCATTCTTTCTCGTCGTCTCCGACAATAAGCCCGGGGTTATCGTACGGCAACGCCGTGTCAAGCGGCGCGACTCTTTCGATTTCAGCGATTATTTCTTTGATTTTCATATTCTTCGATCTCTCTCGTTTCGGCAAGGATTTTTTCCAGCGATTCGCCTTTCGCGCGGGACGCAAGCATTTTCAGAACTTTTTTACGCATTCCGATAAACTCCGCAAGGTCTTCCGTTTCATCCTTGCCGAAATAGGTTTCAAACGGCGTGTAGCGCGTATATCCGATTCCTTCCGCGACGATGACGGGATAAAACTTGTTGCCGCTTTTCACGACGCCATCCTTTTTCACGAAAAAGCCGTTTTCCTGCAAAAAGGCTCTCAGAACGTCGGCGTGCTGATGCGGGACGAGAATATACTTCTCGTATCGCTTGTCCGAGTCGCTTAAAATTTTCACGATTTCGTGCGCGCCCATACCGGCAATAACGATGGTATCGACGTCTTTGTCTTTCACGGGATTAAGCCCGTCGCCGACAAGGCAAATCACGTCGTCTTCCTGCAAAAGTTCCTTTGAAAGCGTCCGCGCCTTCATCAGACATTCCGCGCTGATATCGACGGCATAAACGGGGTTTTTTGTGATTTGCACGGCGGAATTTGCGATTTTGCCGTGGTCGCAGCCGATGTCCGCAACCTTATCGCCAAGTTCCAGCTCCTTCACGACGGCACTTAATCTTTCGTCAAGCGTCAACATTTTTAGGTATAATCTTTCAGCTTTTTGATGCGGTTCGGGTGGCGCAGTTTTCTTAAAGCCTTCGCTTCGATCTGGCGGATACGTTCACGCGTTACGTTGAACTCTTTTCCGACTTCTTCAAGCGTTCTCGTATGGCTGTCGTCGATGCCGTAACGAAGTCTTAACACTTTTTCTTCGCGCGGGGTAAGCGTGCTTAAAACGCTTATAAGTTGTTCACGCAGCATATTCGCTTCCGCGACTTCCGCAGGGGCTGCGGCGTTGCTGTCTTCAATAAAATCGCCGAGATGGCTGTCTTCTTCCTCACCGATAGGCGTTTCGAGCGACACGGGATCCTGTGCTATTTTTTGGATTTCGCGCACGCGCTCGGGCGTGGAGCCGATAAACTCCGCAATTTCTTCGGGGCTGGGTTCACGGCCGAGTTTTTGCAAAAGTTGACGCGTCGCGCGCACCTGCTTGTTTATGGTTTCGACCATATGCACGGGAATACGAATCGTCCTTGCCTGGTCGGCGATCGCGCGGGTAATGGATTGCCTTATCCACCACGTCGCGTAGGTCGAGAATTTGAACCCCTTTCTGTAATCGAATTTTTCGACTGCTTTCATAAGCCCGAGGTTGCCTTCCTGAATAAGGTCAAGGAACTGCATACCCCTGCCGACGTAACGCTTTGCAATCGACACGACAAGACGAAGGTTGGCTTCGCTTAATATGCGTTTTGCTTCCTCGTCGCCTTCTTCCATTCGTTTTGCAAGTTCGACCTCGCGCTCGGCGGACAAAAGCGGCACGCGGCCGATGTCTTTCAGATACATTTTGACGGAGTCGTCAAGACTGCCTTCCGCCATAATCTTGTCAAAGTTATCTTCGGTTTCCCCAACCTGAACGACGGCTTCGATTGTCTTAAAGACGTCCTCCATTTCGTCTGCGGTTGCGTCAATCTTTTCAAGCTTTGACATTATTTCTTCCTGAGTTAAAGAGCCTTTCTTTTTGCCTTCTTCAATCAGTTTGTCGGTTTCGGCCTTTAATAAGGCTTCCCTGTTTTCCATTAAGACCTCCTTATGTATGCAAGTTCTTTTACGGTAAAAATATTTATCGCAAGCGAGTTGCGTTTTTTCTTATTTAAGTGATTTCAGCATGTTCTGATAAACCGAAAGGTCGGTGAGAATCCGACGTCTTTCGGACGCATCGGGGCATGCGTCGAAACTTTGCGAAAGCGTTTTGATGCGGTAGTTGACGTAGTTTAAGTTTAAGAGTTTCACGCTGTCGCGGTAATACTTTATGAGTTTGGTTTCGTCGTGGAATTCCTTAACGGAATTCAATACGTTTGCGACTTCCTCGTCCTGCGACAAAGAATACAGCATGTGCGCCTGCGGTTTTTCGCCGGCTTCCGTTTTTTCTTTGACGTAGTCGTACACGAGTTTATGCACTTCGTTGTCGCCGAACACGTCGCGGGATACGACGTCCATGGGCTTTGCGTATTCTTCGCCCGACGCCATTTTGTTCAGGACGAACCGCGCCGCTTCAAGACTTACCGGCAGTTCGCTCTTTTGGATTTGCGGCTCCGAAAACACTACTTCGGAAATTTCGTTCACAAGTCCGTCGCGCAATATATTCATCGCAACACGGCTTTTATCGTGCACAATTTCAAGGTAAACGTCGCGTCCTGTCGTTTCGGGCAAAGTCTTTATGAAAGCAAGAGCCTCGTTGACGTACTTTGCGCGCCCCGTATTCGTTGACAGGTCGTTGTCCTTTTCAATGACGGAAAGCACGAACTCGACGTAAGGAACGGCGTTGTCCAGAAGTTTTTCAAAACCGGCGTGACCGTACTTTTTGACGTAATCGTCGGGGTCCATTCCGTTTTCGGGGATTGACACGACTTTAAGATTCAGCCCTTCCTTATTAAGGATTTCAAGGTTTCTGACGGTTGCGTGCTGTCCCGCAGCGTCGCCGTCGTAGCACACGCAGACGTTTTCGGACAACGTGCGAAGTGCGCGCGCCTGTTCTGGCGTGAACGCCGTACCCATTCCCGCAATGGCGTTGTTGAAGCCGTACTTTGCAAGGGAGATGACGTCCATATATCCTTCGACGACGATTACTCTGTCGATGGCAACCTTTTGTTTTTCCTTTTTCACAAAGTTCGCAGCGTACAGAACCTTTCCTTTTTCAAAGACTTTCGTGTTGCGGTAATTCACGTACTTCCCGCCCGAAAACTCTTTTGTGACGGCTCGTCCGCTGAATGCGACGACTCTGCCGCGCATGTCGAAAATCGGCACGATCATTCTGCCTTGCAGCGCGTCGAAAACTCTTTTGGATTTGTCGCTTTGCCACGCAACGCCGCAGTCGAGCATTTCGGCTTCGGAAAATCCCTGCTCTTTCAGGTACTTTATTACGCCGTCGTAACTTGGCGAAAAGCCGAGCCCGAATCTTGTCATAAGGTTTTTATCGACGCCGCGTTTTTCAAGGTACGTCCGCGCGTCTTTCCCCTCGTCGCTCATAAGGGATTTGTAATAAAATTTGGCGGTGAGAGTCAGGATTTCATACAATCTGTCGCGTTTTTGTCTGGATTCCGCATTACTTTGAAAACCGACGGGCGTGGGGACTTGCATACCCGCGCGCTCCGCAAGAAAGGCAACCGCTTCCGGGAAAGTCATGCCTTCCATCTTCATTATAAAGGTGATGACGTCGCCCGATTCCCCGCAGCCGAAGCAATGATAAAACTGTCCGTCTTCGTTGACGCACATCGACGCGGTTTTTTCATGGTGAAACGGACAGCAACACCAGAATTTGCCGCCCTTTTGCTGCAACTGCACGTACCGCGAGATAACTTCGACTATGTTGTTTTTTTCCTTTAATTCCTGTAACCAGTCCAAAGGATAGCCTTCTTTCTGAAACATATAACCTCAAACGCTCAAAACGTTTACAATTTATTATTCGTCAAAAAATCGATAATTCCTAAAACTCGCGCGATTTTTCTTGCCAGCCTTTCGGAATATAGATGTCCGAGAAAACTTTGACGGCGTAGCGGTCGCTCATTGCGGCGATATAATCGCACACGACGGTCTGCACGCCGTATTCCGACAACAGATTTTTGTAAAGGTCGGGAAGTTCGTCGGGGTTTTTTACGAAATAATCGAAAAGGCTTTCGATAAGTCGTTTTGCTTTCACTTCTTCATACTTCGCTTCCGACTGAGTATAAAGGTTTGCGAACATATAAGAGCGCAGCCCGTCAAGCGCGCGCTCGAACTCGTCCGACAGCGTGATATACGGTTTGCCCGCGCTGTTCTCGACGAGATTATATACAAGATTGTTGATTCTGTCGCGGTGGGTGCGACCGAGAACGCTTATACATTCTTCGGGCAGACTTTCTTCCGCGATAAGCCCGGCGCGTATGCCGTCGTCGATATCGTGATTGACGTAGGCAATGCGGTCGGCGTATCCCACGACTTTCCCTTCCAGCGTTTTCGGATTGCCGTCGATGCGGTGTTCCCTGATTCCGTCCAGCACTTCCGCCGTGAGATTGAGTTTTTCCAGCACTTCGCAGACGCGTACGCTTTGTTCGTTGTGCGAAAAACGACCGTTAGTCAACTCGTTCAGGGTGCGCTCGCCTGCGTGTCCGAACGGGGTATGCCCGAGGTCGTGTCCCATTGCGATCGCTTCGATAAGGTCTTCGTTGAGCCTTATCGCGCGCCCGACCGTCCTTGCGATTTGCGACACTTCGAGGGTGTGCGTAAGGCGCGTTCTGTAATGATCGCCTTCGGGCGACAGGAAAACCTGCGTCTTGTGTTTCAGCCGCCTGAACGCTTTGCAGTGAATGATTCTGTCGCGGTCGCGCTGAAACTCCGTGCGGATTTTGCACTCTTCGACAGGAATAACCCTTCCCGCCGTGTCGCGACTTTTGAACGCGTAGGGGCTAAGATACCTGTCCTCGATTTCGTACGTTACGTCCTTAATGTCGTTGCTCATTGTTTTTTCTTTGGTTGAACTTTGTGTTTTTCGCCGTTTTCGTCAACGATATAGGTGTTGTCGAGTTGCGCTTTCAACGACGCCTTTACGCTGTCGATATACTCGCGGCGAATTGCGGCTTGCTCGGCTTTTTCTTCGTCGGTAAGCCCTTCGATTTTGGATTTTTTTGCCAGATAATTCAGCCTTTCGATGTCAATCATTTGTTGTACCTTTCAATGATTTCTGCATTTTGTTTAAGGAGTTTCGCCTTTTCCGCGACGCTTTCGGCGGCGTCGACGATAAGCAAAAATTCCTTGTCGTACTCTTCCTTGTCTTCCTTGACTTTTTCAAGCGCAAGAAGTTTTGCGTTGATGTCGGACAAGCATTCGTACAGTTCGTAATAACCTTGTATTTGCTTTTCGGTGTACGTCGTGAGCGCGTGGTCGGCAACCGCCGTAACCTTAATCGAAAACTTCAAAATTTCTCTTTTCGACTTTTCCTTGTCGCGACTTTCGTAAAGCGCGCGCACCTGTTTTGCGACGTACTCGGTTTCTTCCGCAAGGCTGTTGACGTAGCCCTGTTTCTTCCTTCTGTTGACGGTTTTGATAAGCGGAATTCCGACGATAATCGACAGACCGAACGCGCAGTACGTTGCGATAAGTTTGATTAAATCGTCGTCAGAAAACTTGACTTCCGTGTTCGTTTCGTTCGCCGCGCCGTCCGCCGCATACGCAACGCCCGACGTCGAAAACGCAATAAGCAACGTTAACAGTAAAAATATGATAATTAAAGTGCGTTTTTTCATTGTTTGTTATCTCCGACAACCTTTACGGCAAGTTTATTCGTCGTGACGGCAACGCCGTTTTCTTTCAAAGACTTGACAATTTCTTCGTTCAGAATGTAAAGCGCGTCCCAGTAATACTCGGTAGGCACCCAGCAGCGAAGCGTGATTAAAATCGCGCTGTCGGTGTAGTCTTCAACGACCACGCTCGGCCCGGGCGACGACAAAATCTCATTCCTGCCGCGGGCGACGTCAAGCATAATCTTTCTGACCTTTTCGACGTCCTCGTCGTATGAAAAGCGCAGTCTGCAAACAACCCTTCTCGTCGGATTCGTGCTGTAATTCACCACGCCGCTGCCGATAAGCGAAGAGTTGGGCAAAGTGATTATCTGATTGTCGTAGGTCACAAGTTTCGTGTTGAAAAACCCGATTGATTTCACCGTGCCTTCAACGCCGTTTACCGCAACGTAATCGCCCACGACGAAAGGCTTGCTTCCGAGAATAATAAATCCGTTTGCAAGGTTGCTTAAACTGTCTTTGAGCGCAAGGGATATCGCAAGCCCGGCAGCCGAAATAAGCGCGACGAAACTCGCCGTCGAAATCCCCGCCGATTTGCCCGTCAGCAACAATAAGCCGAAATAAAGCAAAACGCCCACGACCGACAACACGAAACTTGAAATGGTTTTGTCGATGTGCGCGCGCACCGAAAGTTTGTTCACGATAAGCAGTATAAGCTTCACCGCAAGCAACCCGAAAATAAACACGGCGACGGTACGCGCAATCGTCATACCGTCCCCCGTAAAGAATTCGATTAAGATTTTCTCAAATTCAGCCATAGTACCTTCTCGTTACTTCCACATTTTCTGGAAAATGCCGAAGATAAGTTTATCCGTTTTCTTTTGCGTCAAGTTACTTTGTCCCGTAACCGCCGCGTGTATCGACTTTTCGGTAAGTTGCGGCACAAGCGCGGTAAGAATATTGAACTCGATACTTTTTTCGTTTGAGGCAAGCGCGAAATATGCGTCGCCGTCAAAGTTCGTATGCGATGGGGAAATTGCCCGCGCAAGCCCGTCGTGTGCAAGGTCGGCAAGGCGGTTTGCCTGAACTTTCGTGATTTTCGCGTTCGTAAGGACGCACCCTATCGTGGTGTTTGCGCCGTGTTGTCCGACCGTGCCCGCCGTGAAAACTTTCAGGCTGTCCAGGAAACTTCCGTCGGGGGATTTAATGCCCGCAATGATTTTGCCGTTGTCCACGACGTCGCCCAATGCGTTCACGACCGATATAACCGCGACTTCCACGCCGTTAATCGTCACGCTTGCAACGCCGAGCCCCGCCTTTGCGGCACATTCCATTCCGAGGAGTTTGCCGACGGTCGCGCCCGTCCCCGCGCCGATATTGCCGGAAGAAAAATCGTTTTCTTTGGCGTTTTTCGCGGCACTGTATCCCGCCGCCTTATCGGGAAACGCAAAGTTCTTGTATTCCAAATCAAAAATCGACGCACCGACGACAATGGGCACGACTTGTTTCCCGACCTTAAAGCCTTTGCCCTGTTCCGAAAGATACTGCATAACGCCGCATGACGCTTCCAGCCCAAACGCACTGCCGCCCGACAGCACGACCGCGTTTACCTTCTCGACGGTTTTTTCGGGCGAAAGCAGGTCGGTTTCGCGCGTTGCGGGCGCTGCACCGCGGACGCTGACGCCGCCGACTGCGCCGTCTTCGCAAATAATCGCGGTAATCCCCGTTCCGTTTGTTTCGTCGGTGAAATGACCGATTCTGAACTTATCAAGCATACTTCTTATTTGATTTTCAAAGCGGTTTCAAACGCTTCCTTCGTTGCGCTTGCGATACGTCCCGTCTTATCGGCGTCGCCGATGACGTAAATCCTTTCAAACATATCTTTCGCGTCTTTGTAAAGTTTGTTGTCGCTTCTTACGCCCAGACTGATAACGACGTTGTCGCAAGGAATTTCGCTTCTGTTTTTGGTTTTCGTATCTTCGACGACCACGCCTTTTTCGTTAATTTCGACAAGCATTTTGCCGGTTACGAATCTGGTGTCGTACTTTGAAAGTTTTTGCATTGCGTCGTCAACGTGCTGGAACCACATACCGGGCGCGATTTGGTTTTTGCCCTCGACCACGGTAACGTGATTGCCGTCTTTGCACAGATATTCCGACGTTTCGAGCCCCGTCATACCGCTGCCGGCGACGACGACCTGTTTGTTTTCAAGTTTGACCGCGCCCGACAAAATCTCGGTTGACGTGCAAACGTTATTGTTGTCGATGCCTTTTATGGACTTCGGCTTAATCGCCACGCCGCCCGTTGCGATAACGACCGCGTAAGGATTCATCTCTTTCAGCATTTCTATGGTCGCTTCCGTATTGAATTTAATATTCACGCCGAGTTTTGTTACCGACGTCATAAGGTCTTCCGTTGCCCACGCGATTTTGTCTTTGCCGGGACCTTTGTCCGCAAGGTTGAGCTGTCCGCCCGCAACCGCTTCTTTTTCGATAATCGTGACGTTGAAGCCGCGCCTTAACAAAACTTCCGCGCACATAAGCCCCGCTACGCCCGCGCCGACTATTACGACAAGCCTGCCGTTTCCGACCTTTTCGGTGATTTTGTCCATTTCGCCCTCGTGGCCGAGATACGGATTGAGCGAACACAACGTATGACTGCCGTGGAATGCCTGTTCTTCCATGCTCTGAATGCAGTATAAGCAGCAGATACAACGGCGGATATCTTCGGGATGTCCCGACGCGCACTTGTTGACAAAATACGGATCGGCAATATGCGGACGACCGAGACTGATTAAGTCCTGCGTGCCTTCTTCAAGCTGCTGTTCCGCCTGTTCGGGAGTGCGGATAAGGTTTGCGGCAAGCACGGGAATCTTGACGTTCTTCTTGACTTCCGCCGCCATATATTTTCTCCAACCGACGGGGAAAGACGTGGGTTCAAGCCAGTAGTTGAAAGTGTCGTAACCCGCCGACGATACGTCGATTGCGTCGACGCCCGCCGCTTCGAGGCGTTTTGCCATTTCGACGCCTTCTTTCAGGTCGTATCCGACGCCGGGCTTTCCGATATAGGAATAGCACTCGTCAACGGTGAGTCTGACAAGAACGGGATAACCCGGGCAACGCTCCTTGATGCCCTTAACAATATTCAGCAAAAAGCGCATGCGGTTTTCAAGGCTTCCGCCGTATTCGTCGGTGCGACGGTTGGTGTACGGGCTTAAAAATTGCTGGATAAGATAGCCGTGCGACGCGTGCAGTTCAACGGCGTCGACGCCCGCTTTTTGCAACCTTTCGGCAGCGTCGATAAAGTCCTTTTCAAGGTTGACGATTTGTTTATGCGAAAAAGCCTTCATCTTGCTGTCGGCAAACTTCGCGCGCTCCGTAACGGACGGGGCATAAACCTTCGGACACCAGTGCTTTTCCAGAAGTTTCGGCCCGACTTTCGGCACGACTTTGAAAATAAGCTTTTTGACGCATTTGATATTCTGGAACGGGATAAGAAGAGGAATCGTGCCGATGCAAAGCCCGAGATTCTGACGTCCGGGGTGATGAAGTTGCACCGCAATTTTTCCGCCCGCCTCGTGTATGCGATCGGCGAATTTACGCATAGGTTCGATATGCGAATCTTTGCTCATCGAAAGTTGCGCGAACGCCGCCGCGCCGTGAAAATCGTTGACGCGCGTGATTTCCGTGATGATAAGAGCGGTGCCGCCCTTTGCGCGTTCAACGTAATAGTTCATAAGTTGCTCCGTGGGTTTACCGTCGAAGTCGCCCATACCGATAAGCATCGGCGCCATGACCACGCGGTTTTTGAGCTGCATGTTGCCGATTTTAATGGGGCTTAACAACATTTCGTATGCCATAATCTCTCCTGAATGTTTGAATAAATTTCAAAGTGAATACTATTATAGCACATATTAAGTAATATTACAAGGAAATTTTATCCGCATTAGTTTTTTTTGCGCCGTCTTCTTCTTAAATGCTTTTCCCGTATTTGACAAAACGGCGGCAAAGTTGTATAATATATTTGATATGATAATCGCAAAAAACCGCATTTATCATATCATTTTCAAAACTAAACTTCTTTTTCGGTGATATTATGACAAAACGCGAACAAGCAATGCAAAACTTCAAAAACGGATACAACTGCGCGCAAGCGGTTCTTCTTGCGTTTTCCGACGAACTTGAAATCGACGAAAAAACGCTTGCTCTCATATCGTCGTCGTTCGGCGGCGGCATGGGCAGAATGCGCGAAGTCTGCGGCGCGGTCAGCGGTATGTTTATGGTTGCGGGGCTTAAATACGGTTACTCCGATCCTTCGGCAAAACAGGAAAAGGCGGAACTTTACGCGCTTGTCCAGAATCTTGCGGCAGGTTTCAAGGAAAAAAACGGAAGCATTATCTGCAAGGAACTTCTGGGCGTTTCGGACACTTCCCCCACGCCCGAACCGCGCACCGCCGCTTATTATAAAAAGCGCCCTTGTGTCGAACTTGTCGGCGACGCGGCGGAACTTCTTGAAAATTTGTCCGGAAAATAAATAATTTCCCCCTTAAAACTGTTTACAAAATCAAAATTGTGTGGTAATATAATCTTCGCTATGGACGTTTAACTCAGCTGGTAGAGTGTCTTCTTGACGTGGAGAAAGTCAGCGGTTCGAGTCCGTTAACGTCCACCAAAATAACGCAATCAAACGATTGCGTTATTTTTTTGTCCGTTAACGTTCTCTGCGCAAATAAATTTGCGCGGGCTATCGCCCTGAACCGCTACGCGCTGACGCTCCACTTTGCGAGTAAACTCGCCCGTTACGCTATTAAACGAGTCCGTTAACGTCCACCAACAAAAACGCACAACCGATTTGGTTGTGCGTTTTTTGTTTGTGACTTACGGGCAGAGAACCCAACCATAGGTTGGCGTTCGGAAAACGCTTGCGTTTTCTTGCGTTATGCTGCGTGTTTATCTTCGCAGACACTTTGTGTCGCTTAGTAGTTAATTTAAGAAATAGGGGACCCCGCGGGATACTGTGTACCCGTGGGGAAAAGGCGCACACAAGCAAAAGAGTGAGCATTATTGCTTGCGATAACGTGATTTCAAAAGTGCAGTGTGCGCCGTGAGCAGCCCCGTTAACGTCACCTTTTGTCCGTTAACGCCCTGAACCGCTACGCGCTGACCGCAAGTGAAGAGAGAAGCAAGCACTTGCATTTGCGGAAATCGAACGCAGCGGACATAGCCAACAACCGGACACGAAGTGTCAAATGCAAGGCATTAGCGCGAAAGCGCGGTTGTTGAGCGTAGACGCTCCACTTTGCGAGTAAACTCGCCCGTTCCGCTATTAAACGAGTCCGTTCAAGGGGCAGAGAACCCAACCGCAGGTTGGCGTTCGGCGGTTGCTTGCAAACGCTTGCGTTATGCAGCGTAAATTATCTTAAATCGCTTTCTATTGACGCCGACAGATAATAATAATAATTTTCCATTATCCTTGCTTTATCGTATCAAAACAATACTTTAACGCGTTGTTTTGTGTGTTGCGGCGCGGTTTGTATTTTTTGAATTTTTACAAAAAGCGGCGCAACTCTTTGACGTTGGCATCGTAAAGTTTGATAAGTTCGCCGGCAAAAGGCGTGTCTTCTTCACGATAAAGATGCGAAGTTTTAACGACGTCGTTAATGCCAATATTGTTGCCTTCGATAAGCATTTCGGCAATGTTCGTCGTGGACTTGTCAAGCCCCGATTTCATCTTTACGGCGGCTTTCATCATTGCCCTTTCCATTTTGTTGGGATACGTACCGTCTTTTGCGGACGGCTCGTCCCCGAGTTCTTTGGACGCCCTGTCGGACAAATCCATAATCTTGACTTTTTGTTTCCAGATGGTTTCGCGCAGTTTCGTGTCCTTGACGTTTTCCCAGACGTTGTCGATTGCGTCAACGCCGACGTTGCAGTTTTTTATTACTTCTTTCAAAAGATTCATATTTGCCTCCTTATCGGAGTTTGTGCAAAGCCGGAAAACTTATGCGAAAAAAATGCCACCGCATTACACGGTGGCAGATTTCGGTTGTTTTGATTGTTACGCGTCGATGTCGGAAATGAACTTTTGCAGTGTTTCCTGCGCGTTGCCGAGATACAGATACACGCCGCTGTCGCGAGTGTACAAGGGGTTGTCAACGCCGGCGTAACCGGGTTTAAGGTCGTAGTTGAAGATGAAGATATTTTTGCAATCCGCAACGTCAAGTACGGGCATTCCGTAAATCGGCGTGCCTTCCGCAGTGTTTGCGGCGGGGTTCAGAACGTCGTTTGCGCCGATAACGATGGTTGCGTCCGCCGTCTTGAACTCGGGGTTGATGTCGTCCATTTCGTACAAATCTTCGTAGTCGACGTCCGCCTCGCAAAGCAATACGTTCATGTGTCCGGGCATACGTCCCGCAACGGGGTGAATTGCATATTTTACTTTCGTGCCGTTTGCCGTGAGTTTATCCGCAAGTTGCTTTACAAGGTGTTGCGCCTGCGCGATAGCCATTCCGTATCCGGGAACAATGATGACTTCTTTTGCGTCACGCAAAAGTTTTGCGGGATTTTCAACCTTTTCAGCGGGTTTTTCTTCCGCCTTTTCTTCAACGGCTGCGGGCTTTTCTTCTTCCGCCTTTTCAAGCGTTATTTCCGACGGTTTATCCATGTCGGCGATAAACTTTTGAAGGGTATCCTGTGCGTTGCCGAGATACAGGTGAACGCCCTTTTCGCGTGAATACAAGGGGTTGTCAACGCCGGCGTAACCGGGTTTTAAGTCGTAGTTGAAGATGAAGATATTTTTGCAATCTGCAACGTCAAGTACGGGCATTCCGTAAATCGGCGTGCCTTCCGCGGTGTTTGCGGCGGGGTTCAGAACGTCGTTTGCGCCGATTACTATCGTTGCGTCCGCCGTCTTGAACTCGGGGTTGATATCGTCCATTTCGTACAAATCTTCGTAGTCAACGTCCGCCTCGCAAAGCAATACGTTCATGTGCCCGGGCATACGTCCCGCGACGGGGTGAATTGCATATTTTACTTTCGTTCCGTTTGCCGTGAGTTTATCCGCAAGTTGTTTTACAAGGTGCTGTGCCTGCGCGATAGCCATTCCGTATCCGGGAACGATAATGACTTCTTTTGCGCCGTTAAGGCTTGCAGCGTAGTTGGTTTCGGTCTTGACCTCGACAGGTTTTGCCTCCGTCTTTTCGGCCTTGACTTCCGTCGTGGTTTCAACGGGTTTGTCCATATCTGCGATAAACTTTTGCAGGGTTTCCTGTGCGTTGCCGAGATACAGATGTACGCCGTTTTCGCGGGTATAAATGGGGTTATCTACGCCCGCATAGCCGGGTTTTAAGTCATAGTTGAAGATAAAGATGTTTTTGCAATCCGCAACGTCAAGTACGGGCATTCCGTAAATCGGCGTACCTTCCGCGGTGTTTGCGGCGGGGTTCAGAACGTCGTTTGCGCCGATTACTATCGTTGCGTCCGCCGTCTTGAACTCGGGATTGATGTCGTCCATTTCAAACAAGTCTTCGTACTCCACGTTGGCTTCGCACAAAAGAACGTTCATATGCCCCGGCATACGTCCCGCGACGGGGTGGATTGCGTATTTCACTTTCGTTCCGTTTGCCGTGAGTTTATCCGCAAGTTGCTTTACAAGGTGTTGCGCCTGCGCGATAGCCATGCCGTATCCGGGAACGATAATGACTTCTTTCGCGTTGTTCAAAGTTGCGGCATAGTTGATTTCCGTCTTGACAACTGGTTTTTCTTCCGCCTTGACTTCCTTTTTCACTTCGGCGGGTTTCGTTTCCGCCTTGACTTCGACCTTTTCGGAGGCGGGTTTTTGAGCATTGTCGTTGGACGACGTGCCGCCGAGAAGGATTGCGCCGAGTTTTCTGTTCATCGCCTTGCACATAATTTGCGTCAGAAGAAGTCCCGACGCGCCGACGATACCGCCGACCGCAACGAGCAACAAGTCGTTGATTGCAAGACCTGCGATTGCGCCGGCAACGCCCGAAAGGCTGTTAAGTAACGAAATCGTAATGGGCATATCCGCGCCGCCTACGCGAATCGCGAAAATGTATCCGAAGAATCCCGAGATGACGAACAGCAATGCGATCATAATCCCGCAAAACGCTTTCAGGTCGATACCGAGAGCAATTTTGCCGCTGCCCGAAAGAGCCGCAATCGCCGCAAAGACAACGATAAGCGCAAGCGTCAGGCAAAGGCTGCCGACGGTCATCGCCTGATGTCCTTTGTAAACGACGGGTTTTTGCGGAAGAATCTTGTGAAGTTTGCCGGCTGCGACAAGGCTGCCGATAAGGGTAATCATACCGACCGCAAGCGCAAGAGCCGACGTTGTTGTCGAGAACGCGTCAAAGCCCGTGCCTACGCCGAGCATCGCAAACGCGCCGACGATTGCCGAAGCCGCGCCGCCCAGACCGTTAAGAAGAGCGACCATTTGCGGCATCTGAATCATTTTGACTTTCTTTGCAAGGACAATACCCGCAACCGTGCCGAGCGCAAGCCCGATATAAAGCGTCCATACCGCCGCAATGTGGCTTGTGCCGTTGCCGTACACGATAATAAGGATAATCGCAAGGAGCATGCAAATCGCGCTGAAACGATTGCCGATTTTGCTGTAAGCGACTTTGCCCATCATCGCGATGCCCAAAAGCACGCCGAGCGACAATACGATTGCCATTGCAAGGTAAACCCAATCGCGCGCCGATGTGCCCGCGCCTTTTGCGATAACGTCCATGCAGCAGATTACCGCAAGGAGTCCTGCGCCCGCAACTGCCGACGCCGCGTAAATCACGGTTTGACCTTTCGCCTTCTTTTTCGCAATCATGCCGAGCATACGGTCGGTGACCATAAAGCCGCCGACGACGTTGACCATCGCGAGAGCGATTGCAAGTGAACCGAATATCGCGGAAAGCACGATGCCCGCCGTACCGAGTTTGAAAAGCGAGGCACTTGCCGACAACGCGCCAAGCACCGTAACGCCCGACAAAGCGTTCATACCCGACATAAGCGGGGTGTGCAAAAGCGTCGGAACGTTTGAGATAAGTTTGTAACCGACAAGCGTCGCTACGACGAATACGCCAAGAAGAATCAGCTGAAAGTAAATTGCTTTTTCAAGGCCAAAGTTGCCCATTGCGAGCGCGCCGGTAATAACAGAGTTTAACGTTGATAACATATTAAATTCCTGCCTGTATCATTATTAAAAATACCCCCTGCCCGAAAGCAGGCAGGGGATTGCCTTTTGTTGATAAAATTATTGTTTCCCTTCCGGGAGATTGCCACGCTTCGCTCGCAATGACAATCTGTTTCGCCGTTTAAGCGGTGGATTTTAACCGTTTAAGCGGCGGATTTTGAATGAGATTTTGGCGTTTCTTGCGATGTTCTGAAAATCCTAGTGTACAAGGACGTACACGGATTTTCAGGTTGTCACAAAAACTCAAAATATCGTCAAAAGTCGGCGCTTAAAGTCCCATCGCCTCGCGAGCACCTTTATGTACGATTTCACCGTCAAGCGTAACGAGAATGCTTTGTACGATTTCGTCGTCCATATCGAGTTTAATGCTGCCGTCTTTCGCGAGGAACGCAAGCAGATTGTAGATGTTGTATGCGAAGAGCCAGGTCGAGCTGGTGGGAAGTTGACCGGGGATATTCTTGATACCTTCGATAATGACGTTGTGTTTGATGTCGCGGATACCGGGAGAGGTGATTGCACAGTTGCCGCCCTGGTCGATGGAAATATCGATAATTGCAGAGCCGGGCTTCATGGAAGCGACCATTTCATCGGTAAGGAGCGTGGGAGCGAGTTGTCCTTGAAGGAGTGCCGAGCAGAAGATGATGTCGGCGTTTTTGACTGCGTCTGCAAGTGCCGCGCGTTCTTTTTCAAGCCATTCTTCGGGAAGACGTTTTGCATATTCGACAACGCCTACGCGACGTACCGCGATTTCTTCGGGAACACCGGTCGGGACGATTTTCGCGCCGAGCGACATTGCCTGTTCGTTTGCGGAAGGACGGATATCGGCAGAATATACTTTCGCGCCGAGACCTTTTGCGGTTGCGACCGCACGAAGACCTGCAACGCCGGTACCGATGACGAGAACGTTTGCGGGTTGGATAACGCCGACTGCCGAGCCGATCAAAGGCATGAATTTGGAGATGTCGTTTGCGCCCATGAGCATGCCCTTGTAGCCTGCACAGGTGCTCATCGAGGACAAAGCGTCCATGGATTGTGCGCGGGAGATACGAGGTACGCCGTCAAGGGTAAGACCGATAACGCCAGCCGCCGCCATATCTTTGACCATCTTGTGGTTTACGGGAGACGCGGGGTGAATGAACGTAATAATATATTGACCTTTGTGCATCATCTCGATTTCGTGTTTGCCCTTTTCTTCGTTGAAGAGAGGTTCCTTAACTTTCAGGATAACGTCGGATTTTGCAAAAATTTCTTCGCAATCTTCAAGAATGGTTGCGCCTGCGGCAAGATAATCCTTGTCATGGTAGTGCGAGCCTTCGCCTGCGCCTTTTTCAAAAAGAACGGTCATGCCTGCGGCGACCATTTTCTTTACGGTGTCGGGGATTGCAGCAACACGCGCTTCGTCGTGCATAATTTCCTTGGGGATACCAACTATCATTATTATTTCTCCTTAATTTTCGGCTTTCGCCCTTATTTTATAATTTCGCGCTTTCGCGCATATTTTACTTTTCTTTTTTCGCCTTTATGGGGACGCTGTATTCGTTCTTCGGACTGCTTAAAACGATGCTCGTCTGCGTCTTTGAAACGCCGGGGATACTCTTGATTTCGTTCAGCACGCTTTCAAGCGTTTTCGTATTGTCGGTGACGACTTTCAAAAAGTAATCGAATTCCCCCGCGATATACAGACATTCCGCAATGTGGCGGTTGTCCTTGACCGCGGCGACGAAACCGTCGTTGAACTTCGGATGGTCGATTGCGACGCTTATAAGCGCGGTGACGTCTTTGCCGAGTTTTTCGGGGACGATAATCGCGGCATAGCCTTTGATAACGCCCGAGTTTTCAAGTTTTTTGATGCGTTCGATAACGGTGGACGTGGACAGCTTAACCTTCTCGGCGATTTCGGACGAATTCGCACGAGCGTTTTTCATAAGACACTGCAAAATTTTTACGTCGGTGTTATCCACGATTATCTCCTTTTTCCTTACCATTCGATTTTAACATACGTTATATGCGGTGTAAACGAAATTATTGATTTTTTTCCGAATTTTTTACGGAAAAGCGTTCTTGTAACAAAATTTTTTTCGGAAAACCCCAAAAATAACAAAAAATTTCAATATCATTCAAAATATTACGATACAACGTCGCGGGCGCACGAAAAAACGGCCGTCGCCGACCGTTTCGTTTTCGTTATTTGCCGCGCAAGGTTACCGTTTTGTCCGCCTCGTACAATATTGCGTAATAGGTATCCGTCCACTTCCCTTTCGTCGGATATTCCATTATTCTTTCCTTGGCGTGCGGGGTGTAATCGGTGCTTAAAATATTCGCGCCGGACTCGATTCCGTTTTTGTACCAGTGGTCTTTCACGACGGCGTATCTGTCCAGCCTCGTTCTGACCATAAAATTATCGCGGTTTATCGCCTCGGAGATACGGTCTTTGTGTTTCGTCGGATCGTTCAGAATCACGGTGAACGAGAAACGGGAATAATCCTTGCCTTTTTTCAGGACGGTGTTGTATTCAAGGGCGATATTCATCGCGCTTTTTTGCATATCGGGATCGCGCTGCATGTACGTTTCCAGGCTGTCCTTTTCGTGCAGCAGGAAAATGATTTTCCCTTTCAGGCTTTCAACGGTCGGATAAGCGTTTTTCGCGCGGAATTCGTCAAAGTCGGAAACGCCCGCCGCGTCAAGCAGTTTTTTGGGAGTAACGAGTTTTTCGCCGAAGTTTTCAAACAGCATTTCGTCGAATTTGTCAAAGGCTTCGAGGTCGAATTTTTTGCCGCCTTTCGGCTCCATAAGGACGATAATCGGCAAAGCGTTTTCGTTTCTGTCCATCCACATTCTGATTTCTTTAAGACCTTTGTCGAAGTCGATCATCGTGCTGTTCGTTTCCAGCATATCGCTGTGCAGACACTCGATTCTGAACCCGTCGGCGGTTTTCACCTTATTCGCGTCAAGTTCGATACTTCGGATACCTGCGTTGAGCTGTTCGGTAATCGTGTCGAAGATATAATCGTATTGCTTTCCCATTATCGCCGCAAGCGGGCCGTGATAAAAATACTTCGTTTCGGGAGTGAGCCCCGTTTTGTAACTGTTGTGCGACGCGATATACCTTATCTCGTTAAGCTTTGCGCCGAGGACTTCTGCCATATCGGTGCGGGTAAGGAAATTCTCGTCGTTCACCTTTGAAAAGTTTTCGTCGGCAGCGTAACGCTGTTCAAGAAGCGCGACGTATTCGTTCTGCCAGTCCGCCCAGACACTTTTCGCGTCCTTTGCCGAAACGGTTGCCGCGATAAATCCCGACAGCGCAACGAGAAAATACGCCGAAAAGCCCCATATAAAAATGACAAGCGCCCATTTTGCGCCCTTTTTCATCGGTTTTTTCGTTTTTTCTTTTTTGTCCATAATATATCCACCCACAACTATTCTTATATAAATAATTTACCATATAAAATGTGTGTTTGTAAACACGTTTTTTTCCGGCGGAAAAATATTTTTGGGATTTTTTTTCGTTTTTCTATCAAAAACTATTGACACCGTCTTTTTTTGTGCTATGATATATATCGTCAGGCGATATACATAAGGAGGCGAAATAAAATGGCAATAAGCGCCGATATGCTGCGCGGTCACACCGAAACGATAATTCTTGCACAGCTTATCAAAAACGACAGTTACGGCTATGAAATAAGCAAGGCGATCGAAGACCTTAGCCACGGCGAACTTGTCCTTAAAGACGCCACCCTTTACACCGCCTTCCGCCGTATGGAACACGACGGGTTTATCGAAAGTTACTGGGGCGAAAGCGACGCCGGCGCAAGACGCAGATATTACCGCATCACCAAAAAAGGCCGCGCCTTTTACGACTTCAACAAAACCAACTGGTTTGACACCATAAAAATAATGAAAGACTTAATCAACGGAGGAACAAAATAATATGTTAATCGACCGCTTCAAAAAGTATCTCGAACAACAATTCCGCGCCATCTCTCCCACAAAAGAGGCAATGGAATACCGAGAAGAAGTTTTGCAAAACCTTCTCGACCGCGCGCAGGAATACAAGATAAAAGGTATGACGGACGAAAACGCCATCTACGACCTGTGCATCGACAGTCTCGGAAACTTCAAAGACACGCTCGTCGATTTTGAAAACCGTCTGGACAACGTAAAGCGCGCAGTGCCCCGCATCGGCGCAAGAGTGCTCACCGGCATCGCAATCGCGCTGTTTGTCGTGATCGGATATCTTTCGGTCAGCTTCGCAACCCGCGCCTGGGACAAAACCTGGCTCATTCTTGTGGGCGGCGCGTTTATGGGCGTTATCGCAGGCGCGATCTTCGGTATTATCGTCCTTGCGAAAAAGAAAAGACGCCTTGCAATCCGCGGTCTGTCGCACGTCATCATCGCGCTTACGTTCACGTTTATTTTCCTTATTCTGCAAATACTCGTGCACTTCAAGTACAGCTGGATGACCTTCCTTGTAATGGTGGTCGCAATGCTTATCACCGACACCGCCGAGGCGTATTCTTACAACAGTAAATCAAGGCTTTTCGACCTGCTTGCAACCGTTGAAATAACCGCCGTTATGGTGTACGTTATGCTTGGCGTGGCGCACGTTATCCCGTGGCATCCGTCGTGGCTTCTTCCCGTCGGCGCAGCCCTTCTCGACGTCGTTATCCTTATCGCATCTCTTGTGAGTTATTCAAAGAAAAAGGATAAGGCGGCAGCCGAAAAGAAAGCGCGCATTGACGAAGCGTACTACACAATGTGGAACGACGAAAATAAATAACATCTTTATCTCGTAAAAACGATACGATAAAATACTGATTTTGAAACTATGAGCAAAACTATAAAAGCCGAAATGTGGGATAAGATGCAATATCTTTTCCGAAACTATTACGACCGTATGGTGCACGCAACCCTGACTTTCGACGGGCTGTTGGACGCCGACGCACTCAGAAACGTGCTGGTCATAATGTGCGAAAAAGCCCCAGTGCTTCACAGTAGTTTTCACGAAAATCCCGTCAATCCTTACTGGAAGGTGGAGCCTTACACCGTCGACGATATCCTGACGATAAAAGACAGCGACGATCCCGAAAAAGAAGCGTACGATTTCCTGTGCCGGAGTATCCCCGTTTCAAGCAACGTACAGTTTAAGGTGATTGTCCTGAACAAGGACGGAAAATCGACGTTTGCGATGATCGTCAACCATATGTGCTTTGACGGCGGCGACTTCAAATACTTTTTGAAAAAGCTTGCAAAAAACTACAACGCGATTTTAAGCGGCGAAAACCCCACCGACCTTAAACAAGGTACGAGAAGCGCGGAACAGGTTTATACGAAACTCGACGCAGCCGACAAAAAGGTTGCGAAAGGTCTTTTCAAAAACATCAGCGCGGTGAAAGACAAACACGTATTTCCGCTGACCGAACCCCGTCCCGACGACCACACGATGATCAACATCAGAAAAATCGACCGCGACACTTTCCTTAATATGAAAAACGCGGGAAAACGTCTGGGCGTTACCGTCAACGATATGCTGCTTGCGGCGTACGTGCGCGCACTTTACGATATTTCGGGCATGCGCGACGACGAAACCCTTTCAATCCCCTGCATGGTCGATTTGCGCCGTCATATCGAAGGCGGCGACGAAGCCGGCGGACTTGCGAATCACACGGGATTTATGCTTTGCACGGTGCATAACAAGGGCGAAACGATCAACGATACGCTTATCAACGTCATGCGCTCCACAAAGAAAAGCAAGCGCGACAAATATATGGGGCTTTACAGCCTGCCGCTTCTGAAACTCGCCTATACCATACTGCCCTTTTCGATTTCGGAATTCGCAATCAAAATCGGGTACGACAACCCGCTTATCGGTATGAGCAACATCGGGCTTCTTCCCGTCGATAAACTGACTTTCGGCAATGCGAAACCCGTTGACGGATTTATGACGGGCGCGGTCAAATACAAACCCTTTATGCAGCTTGCGCTCACAACATTAAACGACGTCGTAACGATGACGATCGCAATCCGCGGTAACGACGACGACAAAAAAATCGTTGAAAAATTCTTTGACCTTATCGTGGAAAACGTGAAAGAATTCGACCGCTTAAACGCAAGATAATTTCCTTCCCCCTTATATATTTAAGAAACGCCCCGATTTTTCGGGGCGCTTCTTTTTTTCTTCGTTTATTTTGCAAGGCGTTTTATCGCCTCTTTCGCGCTGTCAAGGAAGTCCGCGTCAAGCGACTCGACCTTGCCTTCGTCGCAGGCTTTTGCGATATTTTTGTCAAACGGAATCCGTCCGAGAACTTTCAGGTCGAATTCGGTTGCGACTTCGTCAACCTTGCTGTCGCCGAAAATCGAAAACTCTTTGCCGCAGTCCGGGCATTTGACGTAACTCATATTCTCAACGACGCCCAGCACGGGGATATTCATCATATTTGCCATCTTCACGGCTTTGCCGACAATCATCGACACGAGTTCCTGCGGGCTTGTCACGACGATGATATCGTCGACGTTCAGGCTTTGGAAAACCGTAAGCGGCACGTCGCCCGTTCCCGGGGGCATATCGACGTACATAAAGTCCACGTCGCCCCAGACGCAATCCGTCCAGAACTGTTTCACCATACCCGCGATGACGGGACCGCGCCATACGACGGGATCGTTATTGTGTTCCAGTAAAAGGTTTGCCGACATAATTTCAATGCCGCCCTTTGATTTCACCGGATAAAAGAAACTGCCGTCGCTGTCGATGGGACCGTCCACGTTAAACATGCGCGGAATCGACGGACCTGTAATATCAGCGTCCAAAATCGCCGTCTTAAACCCTTGTTTTGCCGTAATCGACGCCATAAGCCCCGTTACGAGAGATTTGCCCACACCGCCTTTTCCCGACACGATGCCGATAACGTGTTTGACCTTCGACAATGCGTTTACGGGGACGGTAAAGTCGGTTTTTTCGCTGCAACTTCCGTGGCTTTCGCAGGAGCTGCAATCGTGCGTACATTCACTCATAAATTCACTTCCTGTTTTCAATATTATTTATCAAAAATTCGATACCGATTTTCAAATCGTCATAAGTATCGTCAAAATTGCCGGTATAATACGGATCCGCGACGTCGCGGGATTGCCCTGCATATTCCAGAAACTTTTTTACCTTCTTTTTTTCGTCGGGCGCGAAAAGATTTTTGAGATACGCGACGTTTTTGTCATCCATTCCCAAAAATAAATCGTATTTGTCGTAATCGGTTTTTCTGACCTGTTTCGAATAATGCGGGAACGTCGGAACGTCGTGCTCTTTCAGTTTTTTCAGCGCGTCGGGATAAACGGGGTTGCCCGCTTCGAGCCCGCACGTCGCGGCGGAGTCGATAACGTATTTTTCTGATATCCCCCGCTTTTTCAAGGCGTCTTTCATCATAAATTCCGCCATTGCGCTGCGGCAGATGTTTCCAAGGCACACGAACATTATTTTCATAAAGTATATGATACCACTTTAATATCGGAAAGTCAACGACGAACGGTTGACATAAAAGCGCGCGGTGATATAATTTATTACAATTGTATGGAAGAATATATTAAAATTATCGTATATATTTTCGCAGGCATTGGCGCAGGCATAGGCACGGGATTTGCGGGATTGTCCGCCGCCGCGTTTATCGCACCGATGCTTGTCGCATTTCTGGACTTCCCGTCGTACGACGCCATCGGTATCGCGCTGATTTCCGACGTTCTGGCGTCCGCCGTGTCCGCAACCGCTTACGCCGTCGATAAAAACGTTGACGTGAAAAAAGGCTCGAAAATGCTTGCCATCGTTTTGTGCTTTACGGTTCTCGGGAGTTTTCTTGCGTCGAAAATCGACAATCACCTTATGGGCAACTTTTCCATTTTCGCAACGTCACTACTCGGGCTTAAATTCATACTCGTTCCCGTCAACGGCAGAGATCCCTTAAAGGACCGCTTGTACAAAAACAAATGGTGCGACGCGGTGCAAACGTTCGCGCTGTCGGCAACGATTGGTATGATTTGCGGATTCGTCGGCGCGGGCGGTGGCATGATGATGCTCCTTGTACTCACGTCGTTTATGGGATTTCCGCTTAAAAAGGCGGTCGGCACAAGCGTGTTTATCATGACGTTTACCGCGCTTGTCGGGGCGGTATCGCATTTCGGAATCGGCGGCTTGCCCGACACTACGGCAATGATAACCTGCATATTCAGCACGCTCGTTTCGGCGCAACTTGCCGCGCTTATCGCAAACAAGGTAAAGCCCAAGACGCTTAATATTACCGTCGGCGTGGTGCTTTTAATCCTTGGCATAGTGATGCTTGTTTTGCACTCGTTCTTCTGAAAAACCGCATTAAAAAACCCGCAGTTTGCGGGTTTTGTTTTGTCTTTTTTTAAAGGGATTTTTTGGCTTTTCTTTTTGCCTTTTTCGCTTCTCTTTTTTTGAGGACTTCTTCGTGTCTTAAATCGATTTTGTCTTCGATGTCGCCGACGGTCGTCTGGAAGCGCACGTTATACTTTTTATCAAGCGCCCACATCGCCGCAAATACGACGACGAGTATCGACCATACCACCGCAAGCACTTTCCACATTGCGGGCGTTATTCCGCGGTACAGACCGAAGAACGACTGTATGTCGATAAACGACAGATGCACGAAGTAACACAGCACCAGAAGCGCGATTACACCCACGAAAAGCACCGCGTGCAACAGGTTGAACGGCCAGCACGATTTGAACACGAACAGGTATCCCGCAAACACGGTCGCAAGGAAATACAGCGCGTGCTGTTCGTCCGGAGAAAGCCCCGTGAGTATCGTCTGCGTTGTGATTACGATTGCGATAATACCCGCCATTACGGTTACTATGCCGGGCACCGCGTTCATAATGACTTTTGGCAAAAACCTGCCTTCCACCCTGTTTTTGTTGGGTTCGAGCGCGAGTATTCCCGACGGAATCCCGATCGTTACCCCGCCAAGCAGCGTCAGATGCCTTGGCTCGAACGGCAGAATCGACGGCACGATAAGGAACAACAGCGCGATAAGCAAGTTGTAGCCCGTCTTTACAAGGAACAACGACGCCGACCTTTCAAGGTTGTTTATGGAACGTCTGCCTTCCGCAACGACTTTCGGCATCGACGCGAAATTGCTGTCAAGAAGCACCAGACTGCTCACGTTCTTTGCAGCGTCCGAACCCGAAGCCATCGCGATCGAACAGTCGGATTCCTTTAATGCAAGAACGTCGTTGACGCCGTCGCCCGTCATTGCAACGGTGTGTCCGTTTGCTTTCAGGGCTTTTACAAGCAACAATTTCTGATCGGGCAGAACCCTGCCGAATATCGTGTATTTTTCCGCCGCGTCGATGACTTCCTCGTCGGTTTTCAGAGTTGACATATCAATGATACTGTCGCAATCGGAAAGCCCTGCGCGTTTTGCGACGGCGCGCACGGTAACGGGGTTATCGCCCGAAATAATTTTGACGGTTACGCCCTGATCCCTGAAATATTGCAGCGTATCGGGGGCTTCCTTTCTTATTTTATCGGCGATGAATATAAACCCTTCCGCTTTCAGTCCGTCGGGAAGGTTATGCCCGATAATTTCGGCGTCCGACGACGCAAGGACAAGCACTCTGAGCCCTTCTTCCGCCTTTTCGCGCGTGATTGCTTTTATTTCTTCCGCGGTATTGGGGAAAACGAATTCGGGCGCGCCCAGAACGTAACTTCTGCCGTCGATAACCGCGCCGCTCCACTTTCTGTCCGACGAAAACGGCACGACAACGCTGACTTCGCCCGCCGCCTCGTACTGTCCGACGTAATTTTTGACCGCCGCCGCCGTTGCGTTTTCGTCCTTAACGGCGTCCGACAGGTTTTTAAGGTGGCGGCAGAACTCGTCTTCCGACAAATCGACGGTTTTTATACCGTGGATTTCCATACTTCCTTCGGTAATCGTGCCCGTTTTATCAAGACACAGCACGTCAACCCTTGCAAGCGTTTCGACGCAGTACATATCCTGTGCAAGGGTGTGGTGTCCCGCAAGCCTTATGACGCTCAGACAGAACACGACCGACGTAAGCGCGACAAGACCGCTCGGAATCATTCCTACCAACGAGCCGATTGTCGTCAGCACCGTACTGTTCATATCGTTGCCCTGAATGTAATATTTGACCGAAAACAAAGCGATGCCCAGCGGCACAATGACCACCGACATCGTTTTTACGATTTTATTTAACGAATTTTTGATGACCGAAACGGGTTTTTTGAAATACTTCGCTCCGGCGGATATTTTCATTGCAAAGTTATCCATACCCACGTGCACGACTTTTGCTTTTGCGCGTCCCGATACGACGTAACTTCCCGACATAAGGCTGTCGCCCACGTTTTTCACGATTGCGTCGGGCTCACCGGTGATAAGGCTTTCGTTGACCTCGATACTGCCTTCGACAACGACCGAATCCGCGCAAATCTGGTGTCCCGCCTGCAATATCGTAACGTCGTCCATAACGACGTTTTTCACGGCGATTTCCTTTTCTTCCCCGTCGCGGATAACCCGAACCTTCGGGGCGGAAATGAGCGACAGTTTATCCATCGTGTGCTTTGCGCGAAGTTCCTGCACGATACCGATAAGCGTATTGCAGACGCACAGTATCACGAAACCGTAATTGCCCATACCATCCTCGTCGAATCCCGAAAACGCCGCGACGATGATTGCCATCACGAAAAACACGAAGTTGAAAAACGTGAAGGTGTTGTCGATAAGTATTCTGAGTACGCTTTTGGTTTTTATTGTTTGCAATCCGTTGACGAGCCCGCTCTTGACGCGCGCTTCGACTTCTTCGGACGTGAGTCCCGTTATGAGATTGCAGTCGGTGTTTTTGATTTCTTCCATACTTTCCACGTTGCGTTAAATTAATTTTATTATTGCATTAAATATACGTTGTTGTCAAGAATTGAAAAAAATATCCGCCGCCTTTACCGATTTTTTTCAACGAAAAAGGATAGCGAAAACTCGCTATCCTTCATTATCGTGTTTGTTTTACTTATTTGTTTGAAATCTTTTTGTCAAAGTTTTCAAGCGCGCGGACAGAAATTGCATAGCAATCCGCAAGACAATCTTTGTTAAGGTTGTCGTAGCTGTCTTTAAGCGTGTGGTAATAATCTTCCAGAACGTGGTTCAAAGCGGTGATACCCGTTGCCCTGAAACCTGCCTGTGCGAACGCTGCGCTGTCGGTTGCTCCGCCGAAGGGAGGAACAAGAGTTTTGTTGCAGGGAATGCCCAGTTCTTTTGCCGCTTCCATAAAGCTGTCGGAAACTTCCTTGTCGGCTTTGACGGTTGCGTTAAGGTCGCGGTAATTTACGCCCAGGAATTTCGGATCGTGAATGGTGTCGAAAGAATAAATCCAGGTGGGAACGTCGTCGAATTCGCCTTTGTGCTGTTCGCACCACGCTTTCGCTCCGCGGAGTCCCGCTTCTTCGGAGCCTGAAAGGATAACGCCGACTTCGGTGTGTTCAAGTTCGATACCTTCGTCTTTCATTGCTTTAAGGATTGCGATGCCCATAAGGCAAGCCGTAAGGTTGTCGTTTGCGCCGTCGACCGTCGTGTTCGGATCCCACATGCGGTACATACCGAAATAGAAAGGTACGAATGCAAGGTTCGCGATGCCAAGCCAGAACAGAACGCCGTTTTCGGGTTTAAGAATCATGGGTTTGAAACCGGTGAGTATAGCCGTCGCAAGGCTGCATCCCATAAGGAACAACGCGCCAAGGACAACGATAACGATGTTCGCTTCGTAAACTTTGCCGCCGAACTTATTGTTGACAGGCCAGTTCCACGCTGCGTCGGGGTGACCGTTGAAAAATACGCGACCTTTGACTTCGCCCGTGCATTTCTTGATTGCGGTAACGTTCGTGCCCGTCTTTTCGGGGAACAGGAAGTCGAAAGTCTTTTTGTAAAGACCGAATTGCATTATCATTACGTAGAAACCGAAAACGATAAGCGCAAAACCTAAAATCGGCAGGAAGAAGTATGCGATAAGCCCCGCAAGAACACAGGTGATCGTGATATAAATCCAGCCGAAAAAGCTGCCGGGATTTTCCTTAAACGATTCAACGTCGGAGCGTTCGCATCCGCAGTCTTTTTTAAGGACGTCAGCCATATACTCGCAAGCGATTCTTTCGCCTTCTTCGCCGGGAGTACGTTTGGGCATATCCTTGCAGATATGGGTGATTTCGTCAACCATATATTGCGCGGCGTCTGCCTTTTTTTCAATCAATTTTGAAAAATTTGCCATAATGTTCTCCTCTTATTTTTTTATATTTATATGATTATCATATCATAAAAACGACGCTCTTTTCAAACAAACGACGTCTTTATTTTTTTTACTATACAAACGACCAAAAATATACAGTAAAAACCGCAAAAACCCGTCAGACGTCGACGATAATGCCTTCTTTCACGAACTCGCGGGCGTCGCGCGGCGACTTTCCTTTGTATTTCTGGAAGTTGCGGTTGAAACTACGCACGCTGTCGTAACCCGCCTTTTTTGAGATTTCCGCGACGGAAAGCGTGGTCGAATACAATAGATCGGTTGCGTAATTTATGCGGTAAATATTCACGACGTCGGAAAAATTCGCGCCGAAATATTCGTTGAAAACAGCCGAAAGATAATTGTAAGAATATCCCATTTTGTCGGACAGGTCTTTCAGGCTTATGTCTTCCGTGAAGTTGTGCGAAACGTATTTCGCGATTGCGTTCAAAACGTCCACCTTCTTTTTGTCAACGGGGATAAACGCCGTGTGCGTCTCGAACTCCGCAAGAATATGATACAAAACGGCTTTTAGCTTGAAGGCGTTGGTAACAAGGGGCATTTTCCTTACCATCGATTCCGCAAACTCTATCGAGAAAACCGGGAAAGTCGCGACGTAGCCGTCGTGCTTTTCGTAAAAGTCGGGAACCCAATCCTTTGAAAACTTGCAGATGAAAACGTTGCTGTAATCGGGCGTTTCGTAAGCGTGCGCGAACTTTGGCGGAATTACCATACACTTCCCCGCGCGAAGACGATAAATTCTGTCCAGCACGGTAACGTTTGCAAGCCCGTCGTTGCAATATAAAAACTCATACGTTTCGTTGCAATGCATCGGGAAGCATAAGTTCTTTTCAACGTCGCAAGATAAATAATTTTCCCCCGCCTGTTTGTGTTTTTCGAAATCCAACATATCCCACCTACCGTAAATTATGTCTATATTTTACCACCGAATAAGAAAATAATCAAGCCCTCCCGAAAAATAGGAGGGCCTTAACTTATTCTGCTTGTTCTGTTTTTTGTTCGGCTTCTGGAATTTCGGCGTTATCGTCGTCCCGTCTGAACCCTTCGACGTCGGAAACGGGAAGAGAGAAAACTATCGCGCCTGCGTCGGTGCCCGCGCCCGCCGTCGTTACGATGGAGCGCATAATGTCCGCTTTCTTTTCCTTTTTCGCAACGATGATAATGATTTCTTTTTCGCTTGCAATCGACACGTTGAAGAATTTCTCGGTGCCCATGCCGCCCGTACCCTTTGCGTGGATAACGGTGCCGCCGCCCGCGCCCGCAGCCCTTGCGGCGTCCATAACGGCGTCGGTATGCCCTTCGTTTGCAATCGCGAGAATGAGTTCGTATTCAAAATTTATATCGGGTGCTTTCATATCCTTGTTTCCTCCGTTCAAAAAATTGAGGGTGCTGCCGCCGCCGACGCTTTTAATCGGGACGGAAATCACAATGCCGTTGCCGGGTGCGTCGATGTAAAGACGGCGTCGTTCTTCCGTGATGAGCGACTTCGTTTTGTTTTCGTCCGCGACCGCAAAAAGGATTCTTTTATCGGTGGACTCGATCCCCCACAAATCGCGTATCTTCTGCGACGCGGTGCCGTGGCCGATAAGCGACAGAATCACGGGGATTTCCAGCCGTTGACAAATGTTATTCAGAATCGACAATCCGTTGGGATTGATTACCGAGATTACAAAGTACATATCAGTTCCCCCACAGTTCGATAATATCGTCGTCGCCGTAAACGACTTCGGGTACGCGTTCCGCGCGTTGTTTCTTCTTCTTATAAACAAGACCAGTGATCTGAATGGAAATAAGCGGCATCATCGCAACGAGTGCGACCGCACCGAAAGCGTCGCTTAATATATTGCCGCCGCGCGCCGAACATACGCCGATGAAAAATTGCAGCATAAACGTCGCAGTCATCGGTCCCGACGCAACCCCGCCCGAGTCGAACGCGATTGCCGTGAAGATATCGGGGACGAAAAACATCAGTATAAGCGCGACGAGATAACCCGGCACGATAAACCAGAGTATCGATATCCCCGTAAGGACGCGGATCATCGAAAGCCCCATCGCCAACGCGATTGCAATCGACAGGCTCAGCTTAATCGCTTTCCCGGGGATTGCGCCCGAACTCACGTCTTCGATTTGCTTTTCAAGGACGAATACCGCGGGCTCGGCGGAAATAATGAACCAGCCCATAAGCATCGCCACGGGAATGAGAATATATTGCGTCCAGCCGCTGTACAGTTGCTGACCGAGATATAACCCCAGCGGCGAGAAACCGACGTTTACACCCGTCAAAAACAACACTAAACCCACGTATGTGTAAAGAATACCGATGAGCGTTTTCAAAAAACTCTTTTTGCTCATCTTGAAAGCAGCCACCTGGAAAATCAAAAACAGTACGATAATCGGCGACAGTGCAATCGCCATTTCTTTCATATATGCGGGGAACGCTTTCAGGTATTCCAGCCCCATTTCGGTCGTCGTTTCAGGGATGAACGGAAGGTTAACGTCCGCAACGCCCTGTCCCTTGTAAAAGAATCCCAAAATCAGCACCGCAAGCACCGGACCTATCGAACATAACGCGACAAGACCGAAACTGTCCGCTTCCGCTTTTTTATCGCTTCGGATATTCGCGACGCCTATGCCGAGCGCAAGGATAAACGGCACCGTCATCGGCCCCGTCGTTACCCCGCCCGAGTCGAAAGCAATCGACAAAAAGTTTTTGTCGGCAAACGCCGCAAGCACGAATACGATTATGTAAAACGCAAGGATAAGCCATTTGAGCCTTATGCCCAGAATCGTCCTGAGCATGCACACCGCAAGGAACAACCCTACGCCGACGCCCACCGTAATCAGCAGGACTTTGCCGTCGATGTGCGGCACGGTTTCCGCAAGAACTTGAAGGTCGGGCTCCGCAATCGTAATCGCAACGCCCAGAATAAAGCTCACAAACAAAATAAGCGGCAGGTTTTTCGACTTCGTAAGAGTCGTGCCGATGCGGCTGCCGATCGGCGTCATGGACGTGTCCGCACCAAGCGTGAACAACCCCATTCCCACGATTATCAGCAACGCGCCGATAAGGAACGACAACAATAAGCCCGTCGGCACAGGTTGTATCGACAGACACATTATCGCAACTATGATGATTATCGGCAAGGTCGATATGAAAGATTCCCTTATTTTTTCCGTGATAAGGGCGCGCTTCTTATGCACTGCCTGCGCGTCGATTTTATTGAGTTTTTTTGCTTCCTTCTTTTTCATTACGTTTCTTATTATACATAAATATAGTCTTTATTGCAAGTATATAATTATTACTTAATATTTACCTAAGTTTTATACACTTGTAAGAAAATTCGGTTTTTGAAAAAGAGCAACAAAAAAGCACGCGGCGAGCGCGTGCTTTCGTTGATAATCAAGGCTTAAAAGAAAGGATTTATTTCGTCTTCGACGATAATCTTATCCATCATCTCGTAGAAGTCCCATTTCAGGACGTCCCAATATCCGCCGACAGTGCCGTGGTTCGTGTTATAGTAGCAAATCGTCGTGGTCTGGCGCGCTTCCGGCAAGGGATAAATCGCGCGGCCTTTCGTGTTGCTTATCGTCTTGTCGCCATTGTAGTTAAGTCCGCCGAGGCATGCGTTGGTGGGCATCGTTCCGTCGCCGTCGCCAAAGAGTATTGCTTTGTGGTCGTAGGAATAATATTCGATGCTGGTAAGCGGCGTGTCGTACTTATGGTTTTTGGTGTCCCACATTTCGTAAGTAACCTTGTTGACCTTAACGGTGTCGGTGTCTTTCGTCACGATCTGCACGCTCTTTTTAGTGTTGTATCCGACGCCCAGACAATAAGTCGTGTTCACGAGTTCGGGCGCGTAAACGTTGGCGTCTTTGTCGTTCACACTCTCTTTGACGTAGAAGGAATCCCAGTATGCCGGCAGGTTTTTCATGCCGGGTTTAAGTTTGTCGTAAATACCGTCGACGCCCGGTTTCCAGTCGCTGGTGTGCGCCCAGGGACGCGAGCAGTACCATTCGTACATATTCGTCACGGGTACACCGTCAACGTAAACGGGGCTTTCGTTCTCGCCGTAATAATCGGAATCCGCAAAGGTCTGGAACGGCAGAAGTTGCATTACGGAAGTAAGGTTCTGTGCAAGCGGTCCCGCAAGTTTCTTTATGCCTTCCGAAATCGCGTCGACGCCCAGAACAACGCCGCCGAGGGTGTCGCCGACCGTTCCGTTTACAACGTCGGCAATCGCTCCGATGGGATCGTCAAGATAATAAATCGCGTCAAGCGAGCCCGCCGTTGCAGGCGAGAACGCACGATAAGCGCGAATAATATCACTGGGTTTTTTAACAGCAGTTTGTGTCGTATGGTTCTTTTGTGCTTCTGCTTCCGCTTCCAACCACTTGTTTTGAAGTCTTGCGATATATCCCGCAACGACGGGGCCGCCCATACTGTGCGACGTGAGAATTACTTCTTCCCAACCGTTGGTCTGAATGAATTGTTCAAGAAGTTCGGAATTGATCCTGTTGTCGATGCGCCAGTCGTAGTTGAAAACGACGACGTCCCAGCCCTGCTTTTCGTATCTGGCTTTCAGGTCCAGGCATTGCTGACGATACGCGGCGATTGCGCCGTATTGAATTTTTTCGCCTGCCGTGTATGCGCCGTATCCGTCGACGACTTCGCCGGAATCGTTATACAGCGTTGACTTGAACGTGCCGTCCGCGGTTGTGGGGCGAACGTTTGCGGGGCGCAGATTCGGATTGTTGCTTTTGCCCTGCTCGTCAAGCGTGATTTGCCATAATAAGTTTTCGACGGATTCGTCCTTGTACTTCATAATGCCGCCGATTAAGTCGTACGTCGTCTTGTCGGTAAGCACCGCCATGACAAGTCCCATCATATCCCCGCCGGGGAACACCTGCTGGAAATAAACGCCCTCGGCAACGGGATCCCAGATTGCCTCGTTCGTCTTCGTGTCGTACAGACCGCCCGAAAGCAACGCCGTACAAATGACGACAGCCTTTTTATTCTTCGACGTTTCGCCCGGGGTTTCGCCGCATGCGGTAAGCACGCCAAGGCTCAAAACAACCACCACTATTACAAGCAGAATGCTGATAAGTTTCTTCTTCGCCTTCATATTTTCCTCCTGAAAAAGGGAACACTGACCCTTATACATTACTATAATAACATTACTTTGTGAAAATAACAACAACTTTCGTTTACATTTTTTGCCCGAAACCATTAAAAACCGACAACGAAAAACGGCAATCCCGCCGTTTCGGAATTGCCGTTTCGTCTGCTTTTTGAATTAAATTTCCGTCACCGTTTTACTTGTCAGGTCGAAAACACAAAGTTTTCCGGTGCTCGACGTCGTGGGAAGAGTACCCTTTACCTGCCATACGTCAAGGAAGTAAACCTTGTTTCCGACAACCACCGCGCTTGACATATAATATCCGTCAAGTGTGCTTACAAGTTCGGAAGTTAGCGTTGACGCGGTCATATCGACACGATAAAGTCCTTTATTTGACGAACCTGCCGCTACGTTTCTATAATAATAGACGTACTTTCCGCTTACGAAGAAACTGCGTGCGTCGTTTGTCGTGCCAAGGTCAGCAACGTCTGTTAAAACATTGTTTTTCACGTCGTATTTGCTAACGTAGTTCTTCGTTTTGTCGTTCATCAGGAACACCGTGTTTTCATCGGTGAACAAATATTCGTTGGGTTTTACGTCTTTGTTGAGTTTTGTCGCCGTTTTTGAAGCCACGTCGTAGCAATACAGCTCGCTCGCGACGAAATACACTTTTCCGTTTATCGCGTACACGTCATAATCGTCAACGTTGTCTTTGAATCCATTGACACCTTTTTCGACAAGCACGGTGTCTTCGCTTCCGTCAAGATTCATGACGTTCAGCGTGTTCTTGTCCGAAAAGTTTGCGTAATAAATCTTCCCGTCCATAAACGACATGTGCAAGCATTTTTTAGTCGATATTCTCGTGTTTACACCGGTAACGAGATTCATTTTGTAAAGGTCGAAGTTTGTCATAAGCCTTACCGTTGCGTAATACAACTCGTTTTCGTAAATTGCAAAATCCGCAACTTGAAGGCTTGTGATCCTGACGTCGAAACCGCTTTGGATATTATACTTATGAAGTTTTCCGTTGTCCTTCATATCGATATAATAAAGTTCGCCGTTATACTCTTTCATTTCTTCGTAATAAGTCGTGATAACGGGCTGATAAACGGGCGCGACGTATCCTGCCATAAGGTCGGTTTCACCGCCTGCCGAATAAGAGTACAGGTGCTTATTGTTTGCGCGGAAGTAATACAAGACGGTTCCGTCGGTTGAAAGAGCAAAGACGTTGTCGTTTTCGCCGTCCACGACTTTCGTGCCGCCGATAACGTTTTCTTTCCACTCGCTGCCGTCGATTTTCACCTTATAAATGCCGTCGCCGAAAATGGTTGTCGTTACCATATCGGTGTTTACGAAATAAAGATATTCGCCGACGACAGTCAGGTATTTGCCCTTCGAATACGTAATCTTTTTAAGCGCAACGCTGTCGTCGTTTACGGGGAGCGACGCGGTGGTCGTGTCGATGGAATATATCGCCGCGCCGGGTTTAAGATTCGAAAGCGTAATATGTCTTGTAAAGAATATACGCGTGCCGTCGGTTGCAAGGTCGGACACCTTATAATCGTAAACGAGTTGCGACGAGCCGTTCGACGCGTTTTTATCTATGCGATAAAGTTTTCCGCCCGATTTCGCGACGAAATAAACATAATTGCCGATAACCGTCAGTTCTTCCGCCTTATCCGCGCACAATTTGTTTGCCGAGGGCTCGGCGTTCGTATCGTATAAATCGGAAATCTTCAACGAGTAAATGCCGTTCTTTTCGTCGTCGAGAAGACTCGATACCGAATAATAAAGAAACGTGCCGTCGGTTGCGAGATATTTTCCGTTGACCGAATACAAATCTTCCGCTTTCGTGCCGTCAAAACCTACGACGCCCTTGCCGAAGTAATTTTGAGCAAGATAATAAAGTTTTCCGCCGCCCTGCACGAACGAAGACGCAACGTCGCGGTTCACAAGTTTAATTTCGCTTCCGTCTATGCAATAAAGCCATTTGTTGTCAAGCGGATTTTCAAAATATATTTTGCCGTTGTACAAAGTCGTTGCAAGTTCTTCTTCCGTCGACTTGATTTTAAGGGTTGCGGTCAAAGTTCTCTGATTATAGTTTTTGCCGCCGACCTTTGCGACGATTGTATACGTGCCGACGCTTCTTGCGCCGTTTCTGCCGTTTTCGCCGCCCGAATATACGACGATTTCACCCGTGGGAACGAGTCCGGAAATCTGAATCGAGTGTTCCTGTTCGTCGTATTCGAAAGTGCCGTTCTCAAACTTGATTTCGCCGAGTTCTGCTTTTTGGATTTCAAGTTGAACGGTTTTTGCGAAGTCGTTGTAGTTTTTGTTCGTTACGGTAACCGTTGCTGAGTATACGCCGGCATTGGTTTCTTTCATTGTGCCGGTGTATTTGACGTCGGCAAAAGACGGAACGCCCGTCGCTTCGTCAAGTTTGTGTTCGGTGGCGTCATACGTTACCGTCTTTCCGCTGAATTCGATGCCCGTAAAGTTGATTTTGTTGATTGTGAGCGTCGCGGTCAGTTCTTTTCTTTCATAACCGTCTTTCGTGATAACCGCTTTTGCATTGTAAACGCCTGCGTCGGTGCCTTTATTGTTTGTGTAAACCGCTTTGGCACCTTCGGGAAGCCCCGTTACGGTTATCGATTTTTCGCTGCCGTCGTAATCGAAAGCCGCATTTTCAAACTTAACGCCGTCAAATTTTTTAAGTTGTTCGGCGGGAGGTGTGTCCGGGGTGCCTCCGCCGCCCGAACCTCCGCTGCCTTTGTCGCCGCAGGCAACGAGAGTCATCATCGCCAAAACGGCAATGACTATTGTTACAAAGAATAAAATTGGTTTTCTTTTCATATTGTTTCTCCCGTTGAATTTTTTATTTGTTTTATTTCTTTGTTGATTCTTGTTATCGTGAACGGATATGAGAAAGGCGCGACGATAATGCCGATTCCGACGCCGATCAGGAACAATAACACGCCAAGCAGGAATCCCAGAATCGCAAACCCTATTTTTGCCACGATTAAAAAGGCAAGTCCGCCGAGATCGAGCGTGAAAATGATCCCCGGCAGTTTTATCGGGCGCGTCACGAACCACACGAGAATTTCCGGGATCGGGCCTTCGTCAAGGATAACTTCCGACACGAACGCAAACGCGGCGTACACCATAAAAATCGTGAACGGAATGCAAAACCCGAGATACTCGTTCAATTCTCCGCTTGCCATTGCCATAATGTTGAAAATTAATAAAATTACCGAAACGATACTTCCCCAGACGATGCTTTTTCTTTTCTTTTTCCTTACGTCTTTGACTTTTGCGTCGATGTTTTTCTGACGTTTTTCTGCCAGAACCTTATCGTTTGCGAGTTTTTCTTCATAGCATTTTTTGCAAAGAACTTTCGGTGCGATTATTCCCGCGTTTTCTTTCGTAACGATACTTCCGCACGACACGCAATAACCGATCGGTGCGATTTGATTTTGCTTCACGGCGTTTTCGACTGCCGTTACGATTTGTTCGGAAACTTCCGTCGTTCCGCTTTCGTCGGGGCGGTCTTCCGCCACGTTTTCGCCGTTATTCCCGTCCTTATGGTCGATATCCAGAAAATCGTCGATGGATATTTTGAATATGTAACTGATCTTCTTGATTGTGGATAAATCGGGTTCGGCAAGGTTATGTTCCCATTTGGAAACCGCCTGCGCGCTCACGTTAAGCGCGTCGCCAAGCTGAGCCTGCGTCATGTTCGCATTCTTTCGTAATTGCGTTATCTTTTGTCCATAAGTCATATGGCCACCTCCATATTTGCAATTATATGGGATTAAACCGTCGGTTGCAAACGGTGCGGCTCAACCAAAAGTTGAATTGCTATAAATAAAGTTGAATTGAATATCATACTGCGAAATACTGGAAAAATTACTGCAAAAACGGGACGATTTTTCCCTGTTTTCCACAATCGATACAAAACATGCAGTTTTCTAACATTAAGAAATTTCCCCCGTTTCTTTATACTAAAAGTGTACCCCCCCCCCGTATTTTGTCAAGTTTTTTATTCTGCGTATTTATGCCAACAGATAATAATACGAACTTAGGTTTTACGCCGCGTTTTTGACTAATACTGCGTTACGCTCACGGCTTATACGGTAAAGTATTAAGCCGCTCGTGTGCCTTGTCTTATCCTAAAAACACGACGGAAAACTTGTTCACAACCGAAAACGCCGAGATTTCAGATGATTTTTGGAAAAGGCGAACGCGGTTGTACTTTTCGTACTACAAGCGAGCATTTTTCATAAAAGCGTTGAAATATCGGCGTTTTGGCAACGTTCGTATTATTATCTGTTGGCATATCAGGCATTAGTTCTTCGGACACGAAAAAAGACCGCACGACAGCGGTCTTTATCATATTAACATTCGGTTGATTTATGAGAAATTGTACTGGGCGTTGTAGATTTCGGCATAGAAGCCGTTCTTTTTAAGCAGTTCTTCGTGAGTGCCAGATTCCACGACGTCGCCGTTTTTGATGACAAGAATCACGTCGGCGTTGACGATTGTCGAAAGCCTGTGGGCGATAACAAAACTGGTTTTCTTACGCATGAGTTTGTCCATTGCGCCCTGTATCAGAAGTTCCGTGCGGGTATCGACCGAGCTTGTCGCTTCGTCCAGAATCAGCAAAGGTCTGTCCGACAAAAACGCCCTTGCGATCGTCAGCAACTGCTTTTGTCCGCCCGAAAGGTTTGTGAGCGATTCGTTGACGACGGTGTCGTAGCCGTCGGGGAGCATCCTTATAAAGCCGTCGGCGTGCGCGGATTTGGCGGCGGCGATAACTTCTTCGCGCGAAACGTTGTCTTTGCCATAAGCGATATTGTCGTAAATCGTGCCGCCGAAAAGCCAGGTGTCCTGCAACACCATCGAGAAACAGCCCCTTACGCTTTCGCGCGAGACTTTGCCCGTGTCCGTGCCGTCGATTATTATTTCGCCGGAGTTCGGATCGTAAAATCGCATAAGAAGATTGACGATTGTGGTTTTGCCCGCGCCCGTAGGCCCGACGATCGCCACCTTTTGTCCTTTTTCGACGTGGATATTCATGTCTTTGATAAGCGGGTTTTCGGGATTATAAGAAAACGCGACGTGGTTGAAGTCGACGACGCCCTGGACGTTTTCGGGCATCTCGCCTTCCCTTACGTCCATTTCGGGTTCGTCAAGCACCTCGTACACCCTTTTCGACGCCGATGCAACCCTTTGAATACTGCTTATCGCGCCGGCGATTCTTTCAAGCGGGGACGAAAACATTTTTGCGTAAATGACGACGGCGATAATGTCCGCGACGCTGACTACGTTGCCGCCGATTTTCATACCTTCGATTGCGAAATACGCGCCGATTAAACATATCGCGACGTAGGCGATATTGTTCGTGAGCGACACGACGGGCGTGATTATCGACGACAGGAACGTCGCCCTTTCTTCCGCCTTGCACATTTCGTCGTTGACGCGCGCGTGCTTTTCTTCCTGGCGGTTTTCCACGTTGTAACTTTTTATCGTCTGATACCCGGAATACGTTTCTTCGACAACCTGATAAATCTCGCCGGACGATTTGAACATCTTATCGAAATAAGGTTCGCTCTTCTTTGCGATGACGTACGACACGACGACCGACGCAGGCACAAACGCGATAACAATCAGCGCAAACACCCAGTTTATCGTAAAAATCATAACGATAATCGTCAGAAGTTGCAAAATGCCCATTAAAAGCGTTTCGACAATACTATGTATACTGTTGCCCATTTGCGACACGTCGCCCGTCATTCTGTCAAGAAGTTGCCCCGCTTCCGTCCTGTCGACGTAAGACACGGGCAGGTACTTGATTTTTGTGGACATATCCATGCGAAGTCCCGCCGTAAAGTGCATGCTGACAATCTTGTTCGACGCCAGCATTTCGACGTAACTCAGCACCGAATACGCCGTATATATGATGATAAGAAGTATGAGTGTGTTTTTGATTTGTTCGACAAGATCGCCCGTCCCGTTATATGCATTCAGGACGTCCAGAGCGTCCGACAAAAATTTGGGCGCGGCGATGTTTGCCGCCATTGTAAGCGCGCTTAATACGCACACCAACACCATGCCCCATTTGATTCTGCCGATTTCTCTGACAAGGCGCAGAATTATGCTTTTCGTTTCGTTTTTCGCCATTTTGTCGCCGTTTCGAAACCGTTTCATAATGCGCCTCCTTCAACCTTTTGTCCCGTCTGCGACTCGTAAATTTCACGATATTGTCTGCACGACAAAAGCAGGTCTTTGTGCGTTCCGCGACCGACGATGCGTCCTTCGTCCAGGACGAATATTTTGTCCGCCGACGCCGCCGTCGACGCGCGTTGCGTCATTACAATTTTCGTTTTTCCAAAAAGGGTTTTATCGAGATTTTCCTTGACGTGCGCTTCGGTCAGGAAGTCAAGCGCGGAAAAACTGTCGTCGAAAAGATAAATCGAACCCTTTTTAAGCATTGCGCGCGCAATCGACAGACGTTGTTTTTGTCCGCCCGACAGGTTGCTGCCGCCGCTTAGTATTTCATAGTCGAGCCCCGTTTCGAGGTTTTCGACAAATCCTTTCAGTTCCGCGATTTTAAGCGCGTCGTACACCTGCTCGTCGGAAGCGTCCGCCGCCGACATTCTGACGTTGCTGCCGATCGTGCCCGAAAATATCGTGGCGTTTTGAAGCACGCACGTCACGTTGTTCCTGACGCGTTTTCCGCTGATTTCCGACACGGATTTTCCGTCGTAGGATATTTCGCCCGAAGTCGGGTTAAAAAACTTCATAATAAGTTTGACAATGCTGCTTTTTCCGCTGCCCGTACCGCCGATGAACGCGACCTTTTCGCCGGGCGCGATATCGAAAGACACGTCGCTCAACGCGTTCTCCGACGCCCCTTCGTATCTGAAATCGACGTGCGAAAATTTAATTGCGCCCGAAAAAGCGGGCAGGTTTTCGTCGTCGGGTTCTTTTTGAACTTCCGTTTCCAGAATCTCGTTGATACGTCTGCTGTTTACGGCGACTTTCGGCAAAAACGCAAGCATCATCGCAAACATCATAATGCCGTTCATGACAAGCGCGACGTACTGCACGATCGCGATAATATCCGCCCCCGTAACCGCCGACTTTCCGCCCTGCATAAGCTTTGCGCCGACGTACAGGATAAGAATCGTGACAAGGTTAAGCCCCAGCATGATAACCGGCGTAAGAAGCCCCATATTGACGTTGGCTTTTATGATGTTTTTCGCCATGACGAGCGTGGCTTCGTTGGCGCGGTCGCACTCGCGATCTTCCCTGTTGAACGCGCGGATAACGCGGATACCCGTCAACCTTTCGCGGATAATGCTGTTCTGTTTGTCGATGTATTCGTCGCTCTTTTCCCAAAGAGGCATAATGCGACGCACGACGAAATACAGCACCGTCACGACGACCGGCACGAACGTGAACATGATAAGCGCAAGCCACGGATCGGCAAGAAACGCCAGCGCGCTTCCGCCAAGCACCAGAATGGGAATACTGATGACGCCCTGCATAAGCATACTCGCGCACTCTTCCAGAAGCCAGATATCGTTTGTGCTTCTCGTGATGAGCGCGCCCGTGCCCCAGTGATTGAGCTGGTCGGGATTGAGAGTGTTTACCTTTTTGAAAATTACTTCGCGCAAGGTTTTTGAATATCTGCTGACGACGCCCGCCGAGATTTTGTAGGACAAAATGCCCACGACAAGCCCCGTTATCGACACGCCGAGCATTATCCCGGAACACGCAAGCGTAACCGTCATATTCTGCCCGCCGATACCGTATTCCACGATATAACTCATAAAATACGGCAGCGCAAGACTTGCCGCCGAGGTTATCAGCGTCAGAAATACGACAAGCACTATTCTGCCCGCGTCGGGCTTTAACAGACGAAGCAACTTAAACATACTTTGAGATTATACCACACTGCACGCGGCGTTTGCGAGCGTAAAGATAACAAAACATTATATTTAATTATAATTAGGATTTCCCGCAACAAAAAACCGCCCGGTGGCGGACGGTTTTTTCGTTTTATGAATTTTAGGTATTTCCGGACTCGCCCTCATTTGTGTCGGGTATATAAAACTCGATGAACACGAATGTTTCGGTGTATCCCGGTTCATAGAAGTATATAAGTTATTTTGATAGTTTCCTCATTTGCTTTTTCATATTGAGCACTATAGGGTACATGATGATTCTAAAAATTTTGCCGGTCCTTAAATAGCAATATACTTCATTCCAAAGGGCATAGAAGGCGCATTTTGCATCGCACTTCTCGCTTGTTTCATACTTTTTTTTGTAGGTCTTGTAAAGATGAAAGCAGGGACCTGTAAGATTGTTAAGTTGGAAAAGGTCATACTCCTTGTCGGCATACATTGAGTTCAAAGGATCAATAATTGCTGAAATTTCAAAAGGCTTTTTCACCATGACGTTCATTACGTTCAAATCGCCATGAATGAGAGAAGGCGTTTCTCTGCTTTTAAATAAATTTCTTCTTTATAAATACGATTATCCCAATCATCTTTGCTATTATAATTCTTTTTTTTATTAAATGCACCATCAAACATATTTTCAGTTAATTTGCTTTCTTTATCAAATATGTCCATAAAATCTCAACCCCTATGCAAAATAGAAAGAATGTACACTTAAACCGTTTACCATAACTCTACTGTCGTTTGGATTTGAATTACCATTTGACAATAAGCCGTAGGTTGCATGCATATGCCTTATTCCTAATAAACCTGTTTTATTTTCTGTAAACGCTTTTGCACCTACAAAATCTCCTCATCGACATTATATTATTTTTTATATAAAAAATCAAGGGGGTAGGTAGTTTTCTCGTTTGGTGGAGATGCGGGATTTGTAGCAAACATAGTTTGCGTAATAGCGAAGCGGAAATGCTTGCATTTTAAAGCGGAGCGCCAGCCCGGGTACCGGGGTTCACGTTGCAGAGCAACGGCACGGCTTTTGCCGTGCAAAATCCCCGCATTGACGACATAGAAAAACAAGTTGAACAGGAAGTTCAACTTGTTTCTCGTTTGGTGGAGATGCGGGGATTTGAACCCCGGTTCGTCCTTCTACACCCGACACCTTCTACATGCTTATTCGGTGATTAAGTTCTCTTACCGTCGTTCGCCGACAGACGGCGGTTTTGAAGAGGCGGAGAATGCCGATTTACTTACCGCCGTGGGTAAATCCGTAGCCCGTTCAGTATGACGCCGATTGCTTACGGAACAGGAACGTAAGGTCGACGTGCCGCTAATTAATTAAGCAGCGAATGCGAACGCAGGAGCGTTCACTTTTTCGTTATTTTTTGCGTTTAATTTTAATTTTCCGTCTTTAACGCAGCCGGACCTGCGACATGCTTCTTATCGTCCATACAAAAACGTCGAATCCAAAAACATCCCCGTGGACAAAATAACGAAAAAAAGTATTAAGTTGATATATCTCGCGGTTTACCGTACGAAACAATACGATAAACCGTTTGATTTGCAGTATTATTTTTTTGCCGCTTATTTTGAAATCGTGTCGATTTCAAAGGGCGTGACCTGATAAACGTAGTAGTTGAGCCAGTTGTAATACAGGAGATTTGCCGTGCTGCCCCAGCTCATATTTATCGTGCCGTCCGCGTTGTAATAATTTTCGGGCGGGGCGATTTCAAGCCCTTTTTCTTTGTCGCGAAGGTATTCTCTTTCCAGCGTTTCGCGGTCGTATTCGCTGTGTCCCGTAAGGAAGATGCGGCGGTTGTCTTTCGACTTTATAATGGACGGGCCGCACTTTTCGCCCGACACAAGCACTTCAAGATCCGGGCATTTTTTCAGCTTATCTTCGTCGATTGCGGTATGGCGCGAATGCGGGATCTGAATCGCGTCGTCCATGCCTTTAAGCAGCGGCTCGTGCAAGACGCACTTAACGTTGTTATACACCCCGAAAAGTTTTTTGTCAAGCAGATGCTTATTTATGCCGTAGTAGTAATAAAGCGCCGCCTGCGCGCCCCAGCATATAAACATCGTGCTGGTGACGTTTTCGTCCGCAAAATCAAGGATTTCTTGAAGTTCCGCCCAATATTTGACGTCGGTGAACGGCAGGGTTTCGACGGGCGCGCCCGTGATTATCATACCGTCGAACTTCATTTTCTTGATTTCGTCAAGGTTTTTGTAAAACTTGTCGAGATAAGTTTCGCTCGTATGGTTTGCCTTGTACGTCGACGTTTTGACAAGCGTGACGTTCACTTGCAAAGGCGTATTACCAAGCAACCGCAGCAACTGCGTTTCGGTAACTTCCTTTGTGGGCATAAGGTTCAGAATTGCGATTTCGATGGGGCGAATGTCCTGCGACACGGCGCGGCTGCCGTCCATGACGAAAATCTTTTCGTGAAGCAGACTGTCGAATGCAGGAAGGTCGCGCGGGATAACGATCGGCATATCACTTCACCGCCGTTTCAAGCGCCTGACGGATATCTTCAATCAGGTCGTCTGCGTTTTCAAGCCCCAGGCTTACGCGGATAAGGTCGGGAGAAATGCCCGCCGCCGTCAACTCTTCGTCGGTCATCTGGCGATGCGTCGAACTTGCGGGGTGCAAGCAGCAACTTCTTGCGTCGGCAACGTGCGTTTCGATTGCGATGATTTTCAGCGCAGCCATAAATTTTTCGGCTTTTTCCCTGCCGCCCTTCACGCCGAAGCTGACGACTCCGCACGCGCCGCTTTGAAGATACTTTTTCGCAACGTCGTAATACTTGTCGCCTTCGAGCAGCGGATACGAAACCCACGCGACGTTCTCGTTTTCCGACAAGAATTTTGCGACGGCAAGACCGTTTTCGGCGTGGCGTTTCATTCTGACGTGCAGGCTTTCAAGCCCGAGATTAAGATAAAATGCATTTTGCGGCGACTGAATCGAGCCGAAATCTCTCATAAGTTGCGCCGTCGCTTTCGTGATGAACGCGCCTTCTTTCCCGAAACGCTCTGCATAAACGATGCCGTGATAACTGTCGTCGGGGGTGGTGAGCCCGGGGAATTTGTCGGCGTGAGCGAACCAGTCGAACTTGCCCGCGTCGACGATTGCGCCGCCGACCGCCACACCGTGACCGTCCATATATTTCGTCGTGGAATGCGTTACGATATCCGCGCCCCACTCGATAGGACGGCATTGCACGGGCGTTGCGAACGTATTGTCGATAATAAACGGAACGCCGTGACGATGCGCTACCCGCGCGAATTTTTCAATGTCCAAAACGGCAAGCGCGGGGTTTGCGATGGTTTCGCCGAACAACGCTTTCGTATTCGGGCGGAACGCCGCTTCGAGCTCTTCTTCCGTGCAGTCGGGCGATACGAACGTAAAGTCGATGCCCATCTTTTTCATCGTAACCGCAAACAGGTTGAACGTGCCGCCGTAAATTGCGGAACTGCTGACGACGTGGTCGCCGCAACTTGCGATATTGAACACGGCGTAAAAGTTTGCCGCCTGACCGCTTGACGTGAGCATACCCGCCGTTCCCCCTTCGAGTGCCGCGATCTTTGCCGCGACGTAATCGTTGGTGGGGTTTTGAAGCCTTGTGTAGAAGTACCCGCTTGCTTCGAGATTGAAAAGTTTTGCCATTTCGGGGCTCGAATCATACTTAAACGTGGTGCTTTGCACGATGGGGATTTGACGGGGCTCGCCGTTTTTCGGAGTATAGCCCGCCTGTACGCATAAAGTATCGATTTTTTTATCCATAAATATCTCCTATCTCGCGCCGTACTCTTTCAGTACGCGGTCGAGTTTTCTTTTGTTTTCTTTTTCCTGAATCGCGTCTCGTTTGTCGTGCAGTTCTTTGCCCCTTGCGACGCCGAGTTCGACCTTTACGAGCGCGTCCTTGAAATAAAGTTTCGTGGGGACAAGGGTATATCCCTTTTGTTCCACCTTTTGTTTCAGTTTTCTTATTTCCGACTTATGCAGCAGTAAGCGACGGTTACGCATCGGATCGATTTTGAACATCGTCGCCATTTTATACGGCGAAATGTGCATGCCGACAAGGAAAACCTCGCCGTTTTTCACGATTGCGAAACTGTCTTTCATATTGACGTTATTAAGCCTTAACGACTTTACCTCGTGCCCTTCGAGAGCGATGCCCGCTTCCAGAGTGTCTTCGATAAAATAGTCGTGATACGCTTTTTTGTTGGTGGCAATGATTTTATTGCCGTCTTGCTTTTTCTTCATAAACCGAGAAATTTACACGGCGGATTTCGCGGGAAATGCCGTCGACTTTAATTTTTATTTTATCGCCCAACGAATAAACGTGTTTGCCCGAAGAAAGGGTGAACCGCCCTTCGTCGAATTTATATTTTCCGGCGGGAAGTTTGTCAAGCGAGATAAACCCTTCCACCGTGTTTTGAAGTTGAACGAACACCCCGAAACCCGTTACGCCGCTGATTATACCGTCGTAAATTTCGCCGGATTTGTCCGCCATATACAGCATTTTGAAGTAATCGTCGCCGTCGCGCTCGGCACATTCCGCGGCGATTTCCCGCTCCGACGATATTGCCGCCGCCTTTTCGCACCTGATAAGCGTTTTCGTAATCTCCGCGCCCGACAGTTGTCCATTAAGCATCTTTTTGATGACGCGGTGGATGGTCAGGTCGGGATAACGGCGTATCGGCGACGTGAAATGACAGTAGTATTCGAGCGCAAGCCCGAAGTGTCCCGCATTCCCCGTCGTGTACTTCGCCTTTTGCATACTGCGAAGCATGACTTTGCTGATTATGCGCTCTTCCGCCGTGCCTTTTATGTCGTCCAGCAGTTTCTGGTACTCCGACGCGTGCATGCTCTGGTGCACGACGAAGTTATAATTGAACGAAGAAACGAACTTTTTGAATTCCAGCACTTTTTCCTTGTTCGGCGCTTCGTGCACGCGGTAAACGAAAGGCAGCTCGGTATGATACATAAACTCCGCAACGGTTTCGTTTGCAAGCAGCATAAATTCTTCGATAATAAGGTTGCTTTCGTAATAAGGATAAGGCGCGACGTCCAAAACCTTCCCGTCTTTTATCGTAAACTTCGGCTCTTCCGAGATAAAGTTTATGCTGCCGCGATTTCTTCTTTTCGCGTTCAGTATCCTTTCAAGGTCGCGCGCGCACGTTATCATATCATATACGTCGGCGTATTTTTCAATGAGTTTTTTGTCGCCGTCAAGGATCTTCTGCACGTCGTCGTAGGTCATGCGATGATTGCTTCTTATCACGCTTTCGACGATTTTGTTTCCCGTGACTTTTCCCGTTTTGTCGATTTCCATAACGCAGGAAAGAGTCAGTCTGTCCAGGTTTTCTTGAAGGCTACAAACCCCGTTCGACACGGCTTCGGGAAGCATCGGCAACACCATGTTCGGAAGGTAAACGCTCGTTGCGCGTTTCAACGCCTCTGCGTCCAGAATTCCGTCCTGTTTTATATAATGCGCGACGTCCGCGATATGGACGTAAAGGACAAATCCGTCACCGCGTCTTTCAACCGTTATCGCGTCGTCAAAGTCTTTCGCGTCGGCACCGTCGATTGTAATCGTGAGCAAATCGCGATAGTCGGTGCGTTTTGCGATTTCTTTCTTATCAACGGGTTTATTTATTCTTTCTGCGTCGTAAAGTGCCTCTTTTGAAAAGTTCTCATAAAACCCGTGGTCACGGATTATTGCCAGAGTATCGCTTTTTATCGTGTTTGCGCGGCCAAGAATTTCAGTGATTTCGCCAACGGGATTTTTGCCCGAATCCCAGTCGTAAATGTTCACGACGACCTTGTCTTTGTTCTTTGCGCCGCCGCGTCCCGCAGTCGGAATAAACACGTCCGAAAAGTAACTTTCGTCATCGGGAACGACAAATCCGTGTCCCGCGCGGTCGCTTGTATATTCGCCCACAAGTTGGCGTTTTCCGCGCTCGATGACCGAAACGACTTTGCCTTCGTCGGCAGTGCCTTTCACGGGCACGACGTAAACCTTATCGCCGCTTTGCGCGCCGTGCAAACCTTTGTGCGGTATGAACAAATCGGCTTTGCCGTCGTCGCGGATAAGAAACGCGAAACCCCTGCGATTGCCGCGAAGCACGCCGCTTACCGCGTCGCATTTGTCTTTCAGCGTATAATTTCCTTTTTCGACGGACACAAGCACGCCGTCTTGCACGAGTTCGTCAAGGGCTTTCGTGATCTCGCGCTTTTCAAACGTTGAATATATCCCGAGTTTTCGGTTTAACAATCTGTCCGAAAAGTTGTCGAGCCCCGCCGATTTTATTTCGTTTAATAATCTTTCCTTAAATTCCATATTAAAAATAAGGGCGACTTATCGTCGCCCTTTGTACTTAAAATAAACCTTATCTTCCGCTGAGGCTTAAAATTACGAAGTAGATAACCGAAACTACAAGAAGTAATACCGATAATACCACCGTCGCGATTCTGAGCCTGCCCTCGGAACTTTGCGATTTGTTCTTTCCGAAGAACGAGTCGTTTTTCTGGTTGTATCCGGCGATTGCGCTCATATCTTCGCCGCTGCTCTTTTGCATAAGAACCACGACGACGAGAGCGATTGCCGCAAGCACCATGAGCGTCATCATTGCCCAGCCGACCTTCTGACCGACTTCATATTGTATAACCGATAACATCGGCATTAAACTTTTTATCATTATAAATTCCTCCGAATTTAATTAGCAAAGTGAATTTTAACATATAAATTTCAAAATTACAACCGTTTTTCAGCGTTTTAGGAGCAAATATTAAAAATTTCGCGTTAAATTTTCCCGTTTGTTATTGACTTTACGGTAAAACGACTGTATATTAATTATTACCTTATAAATATAGTAATAAAATGGAACGCAAGATTTTTAAGAGAAAACTTAAACTTTTTTCAACCGACCCGCACGACGGGACGGACGCTTATCTGCGCCTTTTAAAGTTCAAGAATCTTCTGAAAAACAACATTATCGTAATAATTGCCGTCCTCGGCGCGATAATCACCTGTTTCTTCGTTCCGCCCGATAAGGAATACTTAAACTACGTCAGTTACAAAACGATATTGTGTCTTCTGTCGCTCATGCTTGTCGTCAGGGGGCTGAAAGATTGCCGCTTCTTCGGGATCATGTCGGGCAAAATCCTCGATAAAATATCCGACCGCCGTGCCATCGCGACGGTGCTTATTTTTTTACCGGCATTTTTTGCCCTTTTCATCACGAACGATATCGCGACGATTACTTTTATTCCCTTTGCGATAATTATGCTGTCGCAGGCGGAAGCGAACGACCTTATCCCGTTCGTCGTGATTATGCAGACGATGGCGGTGAAACTTTCGGGCATCGTGTCGCCGCTCGGCAACGCGCAGAACCTGTTCCTTATCGACTATTACGATTTCGATTTCTTCTGGTTTGTCAAAAACCTGTGGCCGCTTGCGCTTGCGGGATACGGACTGACGTTTATAATGTGTCTGTTCGTCAAAAAAGGAAAACTCAATCCGCCCCCCGTCGGCGAATATAAACTGCCGAAGTTCGAACTTTTAATATACTTCGTGATGTTCGTGTTCATCATAATTTCGATTTTCGACGTTCTGCCTTATTACATAGTTACGCCGATTATCCTTGTCGTGATGCTTTTCGTCCACCCCAGAAGTTACAAAAAAGCGAACTACGGCGTGATTATAATGTTTACGGCGTTTTTCGTGATGAGCGGCAACTTCCTGCGTATGCCGTCCGTCAACGGATTTCTGACAAAAATCATCGCCGGCAACGAACTGTGGCTTTCGGCGCTTGCGTCGCAACTTCTCACAAACAATCCCGTCGCGCTCGTGTTTCCGACTTTTTCAAAAAATACCGTGTCGCTGATGTACGGCATAAATGTCGGCAAATACGGCACCGCTCCTTTGAACAACTATATGGTAATGAGCCTTGAAAGAAAGTACGACGTCAAAAAACATTTCGTGCTGAAACTTCTTGCCGTCAACTTTTTGTACTTTTTGGTATTGTTCGGCGTTGCGGCGCTCGTCGTGTATTTATGATTTTTTGAACCTTTTTTCAAGCCTTCGCATATCTTGTACGTGCGGAGGCGTTTTTTATGAATTTTTCTGATTTGAGCGTGAGAAAAGACTTACCATATCCCGAGCCGGTCATACCGTACCCGAACCCCGTCGAGGCGAAAAAACTAATGAACGACTACGGCGGACGCGACAGCGAAACGACGGCAATCCTGCAATACGTTTATCAAAGTTACGTTTTATCGCGGGAGTTTCCTGAATTTTCAAAAAAACTTGCAGAGATTGCGGCTTGCGAAATGAAGCACCAAAAAATCCTCGGGACGGCGATTGCGGCTTACGGAAGTTTCCCCGTTATCGGCGGCAGGACGGCGTTCTGGAACGGCAGTTACGTCAACTACGCAACAGACCTTATTAAACTTCTGGAATATGATATTCAAGGCGAACTGTGTGCGATTGAAAATTACAAAAACACAATTTTATGCATACAAAACAATACGTTAAAAGCCACGATTGAGCGAATAATCGAGGACGAAGAATTGCACGTCGTTGTCCTTAAAGCCATGCTCGCCACGGCAAAAGAAGACAGAAAATAATCCTGTACATGCGCGTTTTTAGCACATACCGTTTCTCTCGTTTTGTGCAACGCGAATACTCGTTCTTCATATATCGGAACAAACAAAAAGGATAGCGGTTTCGCTATCCTTAAATATTTCTTTGGTTTTATATCCGCTTTTATTTGAAGAACAGCGGCAGCGTCTGCAAGAAAATAATGTCGTGTCTTTCCGCCGCGTCGCCTTCCGCAAGCACCGCCATTCTCCCGACGATCTGACCGCCCGCGATACGCACGAGTTCCTCAATCGCGTGCAGACTTTCGCCCGTCGAAATAACGTCGTCGACGATAAGGATACGCTTGCCTTTCATTCTGTCGATGTCAAACTTGTCAAGATAAAGCGTCTGGACTTTCGCCGTCGTGATGGACTTCACCTCAACCTTAACGGGATCGACCATATAGGCTTTTAAGCCCTTTCTGGCAAGAATATAATTTTTGCCTTCCTGTTTCGCCATCTCGTACGCCAAAGGAATACCCTTCGATTCCGCCGTGATAATAAGGTCGTGTTCGGGTGCTTTTTTCAGAAGTTCTTCCGCACATTTTACGGTCATTTCGACGTCGGAAAACATGACGAATCCGGCTATGTAAAGGTTTTCGTTAATCGGGCAAATGGGTAAATCCCTTTCAAGCCCCGCAATGTTGATGTGATAAAACTTGTCCATAATTACTCCTTTTCAAACAAAAGACATTATAAAACAATAAGGCGGAAAATGTCAATGAATTTCATCTCATACCGTACTTTTCAAGGTCGACCGTGAAGTCGTCGCGGACGACGACGCCGTCGTTTTCAAGCAGTGCTTTTTGCGCTTCCCGTCCGCCGAAAGCAAACGCCGGCGCAAGCCCGCCGAAACGATTTACGACGCGATAGCACGGTATCGAATCGGGATCGGGATTGAAATGCAGCGCGTATCCGACGGCGCGACTTGCGCGCGGACTGCCGCATAAAAACGCGATTTGCCCGTAAGTCGCAACCTTGCCTTTCGGGATTTTTTTCACTTGTTCGTAAACCACGTCGTAAAAACTCATGATTATATTGTAACCGTTTTTCATCGTATTATCAACGAATTTCCGAACCGAAAAGATTTGACTATATAAGATAATTATAATAAAATAGTTAAAAATCATTATAGGCGCGTTCAGGACACTTTTATGATGAAAGGCTCGGAGATTTTAATAAAAGAACTTCGTCGGCACGGCGTGGATATCGTCTTCGGATACCCCGGGGCAAGTATTCTGTCGCTTTACGACGAATTGTCGCGGTCGGATATCAGGCATATTCTGCCCGCGGACGAGCGCGGCGCGGCGTTTATGGCAAACGGATATGCCCGCGCGACGAATAAGGTCGGCGTATGCATCGCAACCTCCGGCCCCGGCGCGACAAACCTTGTCACGGGGATTGCCGACGCTTTTTCGGACAGCGTCCCCCTTGTCGTGATAACGGGAAACGTGAGCGTCGATATGCTCGGTCACGACGGTTTTCAAGAAGTCGACACGACGGGCATCACTATGCCGATCACAAAATATAACTACATCGTCAAGGACGTGAAAGACCTGTCTTTCGCCGTTTCGGAAGCGTTTTACGTCGCGACGAGTGGCAGAAAAGGTCCCGTCCTTATCGATATTCCCGCAAACGTTTTTGACGAAACCTGCGATTACGTCCCCGCAAAAATAACAGAAAAACCCGCAGACCTTGTCGATATGACGGAAGTTGCCGACGCGGCAAAAATCATCAACGAGTCGGCGCGTCCTTTGATTTACGCCGGTGGCGGAGTCATTGCAAGCGGCACGAAAAATCTCGTCACGAAGTTATCCCGCATTCTTAAAGCGCCCGTCGGCGTTTCGATGCGCGGCGTCGGCGTGACGGACTTTGACAACGAATATTTCATCGGCGTTTCGACTGCAAAAAATACCCTTGCGAAAGCCGCCTTAAAAGACGCCGACCTTCTTATTTCCGTCGGCGCAAGGTTTTCAAGCAAGGCAACGGAAAAAACTTTTTACAACAAAAAGCTGAAACTTCTGCACCTTGATATCGACGCTGCCGAAATCGACAAAAACCACCAGTCGGACGCAAGGATCGTCGGCGACCTTTCAAATACGCTTCCCTTGCTTTTAAGTCGCGTAAATGAAAAAGATCACGCCTGGTTCAACGCGCAACCCGACAAAAACGAAAGATTATCGACAGTTCAGTGTATGATAAACTGCCTTTGCCGTCATTTCGGGCGCGACGCATACGTTACGACCGACGTTGGACAACACCAACTTTACGTCACGAATTATTACGACTTTTCGTCGGGCGGCAGACTTATCACAAGCGCGGGACTTGGCGCAATGGGCTTTGGCATAGGCGCGGCGGCAGGCACCGCTTTCGCAACCGGCAAGCGCGTTTTGTACGTGACGGGCGACGGCTCGTTCAACATGAGTTTCAACGAACTTATCACGATAAGGCGTTATTCTTTGCCTGTCGTAACGGTGATTTTCGACAATTCGTCGCTTGGTATGATTTATGAAATTCAGAAGAAGAAATACGGCGGAAACGTCGTCGACAGCGTATTACCGGGCGGCGTCGATTACGTGCGCCTTGCAAACTCTTGCGGCATACCCGCATACCGCGCGGAAACCGTGCAGGAACTTGACGGCGTACTTTCTTCAATCGACTTAAACTCCCCTGCCGTCATCGACCTGAAACTTAAAAAGCAGGAAAATATATTGTGAGGTTTTTATGCAAGACAACATGCACAGATTATCCGTACTCGTATTAAACCGCCCCGGCGTTCTTACCCGTATCTCGGGACTTTTCGCGCGGCGCGGCTACAACATCGACAGCCTTACCGTCTGCGCGACCGAAAACGACGATTATTCCCGTATGACGGTCACGGTGCGCGGCAACGATAAAATCATAAAACAAATTCAGGCGCAGCTTCAAAAGCAGGTCGACGTCGTGCAAATCGCCGATCTCGACCGCGACGACTGCGTTTTCCGCGAGTTGCTTTTAATCAAAATCAGATGCGCGGCAAGTCAGCGCAGCGAAATCGTGGATATCTGCACAATTTTCAAGGCGAAGCCCATCGACGTTTCGTCCGACGACACGATGATTATAGAACTGACCGGCGAAACAAGCAAAATCGACGCCCTTATCGACGTGCTGAAACCTTACGGCGTGCTGGAAATGGCGCGCTCCGGCGGCTCGGCACTCGGACGCGGCGGAAAAACGTTGAGAACGAATGAGAACGATTAAACTTCTGGACACAACTTTAAGAGACGGCGAGCAATCCCCCGGGTGCAGTATGCACATCAACGAGAAAATCGCCGTGGCGGACGCGCTGCAACGCCTGAATGTCGATATTATCGAGGCAGGCTATCCCGCCGCGAGCGAAGGCGACTTCGAAGCGGTCAGACAAATCGCAAAACGCATAAGAACCGCCGAAATCACCGGGCTTGCAAGGTGCAAACAACACGATATCGACGTGCTGTGGGACGCGCTGAAAGAAGCCGAAAATCCAAGGTTGCATCTGTTTATCGCAACCTCGCCGATTCACCTTGCCTACAAATACAAAATCACGCCCGACGCCGCAATCGACACGCTGACCGACGCCATTCGTTACGCAAAAAAATATACCGACAACGTACAGTTTTCGTTTGAAGACGCGTCGCGTACTCCCCTCGATTATCTTGTGAAAGTTACGCGGCTTGCAGTCAACGCCGGCGTTTCGACGATAAATATCCCCGACACCGTCGGATATTCCACCCCCGACGAAATGGCAAACATCGTAAAAACGCTTCTTTCGGAAGTCGACGGACTTTGCGACATTAACCTGTCCGTCCACTGCCACGACGATCTGGGACTTGCCGTCGCAAACTCGCTTTCCGCCGTGAAAGCGGGCGCAAATCAGATCGAAGGCACGGTTCTGGGCATCGGGGAACGCGCAGGCAACGCCGACCTTGAAGAAATCATAATGGCATTGAAAACCCGCGGCGACTATTTCGACGCGACGACTCGCGCGGACAGCCGCGAAATTTACCGCACCTGCACGCTTTTGTCAAGCGTCGTCGGTCTGAAAATCCCGATGAACAAGGCAATCGTCGGCAGAAACGCTTTCGCGCACGAGGCGGGCATACATCAGCACGGCGTAATGCAGGCGCGCGAAACCTACGAAATTATGAATCCGCACGACGTGGGCATCGTCGACAACAAAATCCTTATCGGAAAACACAGCGGAAAACACGCTTTTCAACAATTTCTGTCCGATATGGGATATACCTTTTCTTCCGACAAAATCGACGAACTTTTTGAAAAATTCAAGGCTCTTGCGGACAGGAAAAAGACGATATCCCGCCGCGACGTCGAGGCACTTTTGCCGCACGGCGACAAACTGAACGCGCTCGTGCCGAAAAAATACGCCCTCGAAGCGTACGATATTTCGTCATATAAAAACAGCGCGTTTTCGGAAATCACCTTAAAAACCGACGACGGCACCGTTACCGAAAAGGAATCGGGTGACGGTCCTGTCGACGCAAGTTTCAAAGCAATCAACAATATCGTCGGCAAAGACTTCGTACTCAGCGACTTTTCGCTGCACTCCGTCACGGAAGGCGAAGACGCTCTTGGCGAAGCAATCGTAAAGCTTGACCTTGACGGGCGTACCGTAAGCGGTCGCGGCGTTTCGACCGACGTGCTGGAAGCGGCAATCATCGCTTACGTCAACGCAGTCAATAAACTACTTAACGACAAATGAAAATCGAGGTTCTTGACACAACTTTAAGGGACGGCGCGCAAGCCGAAGGCGTTACTTTGTCGATTGACGACAAGGCGGAATGCATACGCCTTTTTGACGACCTGAAAATCGATTACATCGAGGCAGGCACTCCTTTCGCCAACCCGAAAGACAAAAAACTTTTGTGCGACGACGACGTGAAAACGATAAATTCTCACCTTGTCGCTTTCGGTTCAACCCGACACAAAAACAACTTAACCGACGAAGACAGCGCGTTAAACCTGCTTTCTTTGTCAAAAACGCAATTCGTTTCCGTCGTCGGAAAAAGCAGCGTTACACAAGCCGAAAAGGTTTTGCAGGTGTCGGCGCAGGATAATCTGAAAATGATTTACGACAGCATTCGTTTTCTTTGCGACCGCAACAAAACGGTGTTTTTCGACGCGGAACATTTCTTTGACGGATACAAGGAAAACCGCGATTACGCGCTCGATACGCTGCGCACCGCAAAAAATGCCGGCGCGAAAACTCTTGTCCTTTGCGACACGAACGGCGCCACTCTTCCCGAAGAAATTTCGGCAATCGTAAAAACCGTCGTAAAAACTTTCAAGCGCGCGAAAATCGGCATACACTGCCACGACGATCTGGGGCTTGCCGTTGCAAACACGATTGCGGCGGTCGACGCGGGCGCGACTCATATTCAGGGCACTTTTTTGGGATTCGGCGAAAGATGCGGAAACTGCAATCTCGTCACCGCGATACTCGATTTGCAACTCAAAAAAGGATACGATATCCTGCCCGAAGATTCAATCAAAAAATTTACCGACACGGCGCGGCGCATTGCGGAAATCACAAACGTACGCCTGCCCAAAAACACGCCCTACGTCGGCAAAGCCGCATTCATGCACAAAGGAGGCATGCACGGCGACGGCGTGATGAAATATTCCCCCGCTTTCGAACATATCGACCCGTCGGTTGTCGGCAACGAAAGAAGTTTCCCGATAAGCGAAGTCGCGGGGCGCGCGATATTTCTGAAAAAAGCGCAGGACGTTCTCCCCGACGTCCCCCTCGATAAAGAACAATCCGAAGCCCTTCTCAAAAAACTGAAAGAAATGGAAATGCAGGGTTATCAGTTTGAAGGCGCGGACGCAAGTTTCAACCTTTTCGTGAAAAAGGCGATAAATCTTCTGCCCGAGTTTTTCCGCGCGGAAGAATATACGGTGAGCATTTGCGCGAAAGGCGACAAAAACGTGTCAAACGCAACCGTGTCCGTTACCGTCGGCGGCGAAAAACGACAAGAATCCGCCGAAGGCACCGACGGACCCGTCGACGCCCTTGACATCGCCCTTCGCAAAGTGCTGTCAAAGTTTTATCCCGAAATCGACAACGTTACGCTGACCGACTACAAGGTGCGCGTTCTCAACAGCGAAGAAGCGACGAAAGCGACCGTCCGCGTACTTATCACGTCGTCCGACGGGTTCAGAAACTGGACGACCGTCGGCGTTTCGACAAACGTCATCGACGCGTCCTGGCACGCCCTTCTGGACGGCACGGAATACTATCTTTCCGACAAAAGAAAATGAGTATGTTCAACGTTGCGATTATAAACGGCGACGGATATTCAGAAATTCTGACCGCCGCGGCAAAAAAAGTCCTGACTGCCGTTTCCGAAAAGTTTGGTTTTTCTTTGAATTTTCACCCCGTCGACGCGCGCGCTTTTTTGGGAAAGTCCGAAAGCGAGATACTGAAAACCGACGAATACAAGGTTGTCAAATCGGCGGACGCGGCGATTGCCGGCGCGTTTTCATACGACTTCGCACGCGGCTCTGCCCACGACGACGTAATTACTTTAATTTGCAAAAACCTTGGTTTATTTGGCAATTTCAGGTCGATAAAGTCCTTTTATAACACGATTAACTGTTCTGCACTGAACGACAAAGACGAAGTATCGAACGTCGATTTTTTGATTGTGCACGATATCGCCGCAAGGCAGTTTGTTGAAAAAGGTTACAAGACGGGAAAAGTCGGGCGCGAGGCTTACGACGTCGTAACGCTTCCCGAAATGTACGCGGAGCGTATCGGACGCGTCGCCTACGAACTTGCCGAAAAGCGCAAGAATCGTCTTGCTTCCGTTGACCTTGCGGACACGTTCAACACCGAGTTCTTGCGCCGCAAAATCACTCACGAAATCAACGAGGACTACCCTTTGGTAAACCTTACGTCTTATACCCTAGAAAGCGTGGTCGCGCCGCTTCTTTTCAGCCCGTCTTCATTTGACGTAATCGTCGCAAACGAAAATGTTTCTGATACTTTGTTTTCTTTTGGCGCGGCGATTTCGGGCGGTTTCGGAAACCTTTGCGAAGGGTATCTGGGCGACGCCGCAACGGGGCTTTATAAACCCGCAAAGGTCGCGCGCTTCGACGCAAAAAATCCGCACGGCGTAAATCCCGTGGGAATAATCCTTGCAGCGGCGAAAATGCTTGAATACTCTTTTGATAAATCCTTGGCAAAAACCGCTGTCGAGAACGCCGTCGAAGAAGTGATAAGCCAAAACTTCGTCACCCCCGATATGAAAAACGGACGCGACGAAACTCAAAAGGTAATTTCGACGGAAGAGTTTACCGACGAGGTTATAAAACGCTTGTAAACGTCGTTGTTCAACCGATTTTTCAAACGTTTCGTCATTAAAAGCAAATAAAAAACGCACCGCCGAAAATTGCGGTGCGCTTTGATTTTTATGGGATTATTTTGTCGTGTTTTTGCCGATTTTGTCAAAATTTTTATAAATTCGGCCGTGTAAACCTATCTTGGCATCTCAACAAGCCCGATTTTCTTCTTGACTTTTCTGAGTGTTTTTTCGGCAAGGTAGGACGATTTTTCCGCGCCCTCTTTCATAATCGCGTTCAGATAATCCTTGTTTTTCATAAGGTCGTGATATTTATCCTGAATCGGCGCGATTTTCGCGATTACCGCGTCGCCGACCGCCGTCTTGAACTCGGCGTACGACCTGCCCGAAAACTCCTGCTCGACCTCGCTTTGGGTTTTGTCGGTAAACACGCTGTAAATCGTGATAAGATTGCTGATGCCGGGCTTTTCGGGCGACACGATTATTTCGTTGCCACTGTCGGTGACGGCGCGCTTGAACTTTCTTGCGATCGTATCTTTGTCGTCAAGCAGGAAAACTACGCCGTTCGTATTGTCGTCGGTTTTGCCCATTTTCGCGGTGGGGTCCAAGAGATTCTGGATTTTCGCGCCCGTCTTCGGGAAGTAGCAGTCGGGCACGACGAACGTGGGCGAGTACTTATTATTAAACCTTTCCGCAATCGTCCTTGCGATTTCGACGTGCTGTTTCTGATCCTTTCCGATGGGAACAAGGTCGGTCTGATACAACAAAATATCGGCAGCCATCAGCATGGGATACGCAAAAAGTCCGACGTTGACGTTGTCGGGATTTTTCAGGGACTTATCCTTAAACTGCGTCATACGGCTTGCCTCGCCGAACATTGTGTAGCAGTTGAGAATCCAGCCGAGTTCCGAGTGTTCGGGAACGTGGCTTTGCACAGCAAGCACGCACTTTTCGGGGTCGAGCCCGATTGCAAGGAACAACGCCATAAAGTCGTAGGTTCTTCTGCGAAGGTCTGCGGGCAGGTTCGACACCGTAAGGCTGTGCAAATCCGCCACCATATAAACGCAGTTGTATTCGTCCTGCATTTTCACCATATTTCTTAATGCGCCGATGTAGTTGCCGAGTTGTAAATCGCCGGTCGGTTTCAAAGCGCTGTAAACGATTTTTTTGTTTTCTTCCATAATATTATTCCTTAAAAGCGTTCAATACCGCGTTATCGACGTCGTTTTTATCGACAACGGTATTAAACCTTACCTGTTTCGTGACGAGAGTGCTTATCGCGTCGGGAATTTTCACGCCCGATATGCGATGAAGTTTTTGTATTGCCGAAAACGCGTCGTCGCAGTTCTCGTGAGAGATTGCGTCGTACACGTCCGCGGGGAATTTATACGGGCTTGCCGTCGCAACGACGACGGTGGGCGTTTCGTCGCCCGTTTCTGCGACGTAATTGTTATATACTGTAACGGCGACCGCCGTATGTGTGTCAAGGGGATAATCAAAACTGTCAAAGAAACAGTCAATCGCCATTTTTGTATCGTCTTCGTCCGCATATCCTCCGACAATGCCCGCTTTTTCAATCAAATCGTAAGGTATCTCGTATTTCCCGCACGTTGCAAGCGCGGTCATCTTTTCATTTACGAAATCCGGGTTTTCGCCCGACACGTCGTACAAGAACCTTTCAAGATTACTGGATATCAATATATCCATACTTGGCGAGATGGTTTTGAAAAAGTCGCGGTTTCTGTCGTAAACGCCCGTTTCAAAGAAGTCGGCAAGCACGCGGTTTACGTTGCTGGCGCAAATAAGTTTTTTGACGGGAAGCCCCATCTTTTTTGCGTAATAGCCCGCAAGTATGTCGCCGAAATTGCCGCTCGGCACCGAAAAGTTGATTTCGTCACCGACGTTAATATCGCCCTTTGTCAAAAGTTTTCCGTACGAATAAAAATAATAAACGATTTGCGGGACAAGTCGTCCCCAGTTGATGCTGTTTGCAGACGACAGCACGAAGCCCTGTTCTTTCAACGCCGCAATCATTTTTTCGTCGCGGAAAATGCGTTTGACCGCGGCTTGTGCGTCGTCGAAATTACCTTTTATTCCGAAAACCGCAACGTTTTTCCCTTCCTGCGTACGCATTTGCAGTTTTTGCATTTCGCTCACGCCGTCTTCGGGATAAAGCACGATGATATTCGTACCTTCGACGTCCTTGAATCCTTCCAGCGCGGCTTTCCCGGTATCTCCGCTTGTCGCGACGAGAATAAGCACCTTTTCCTTGACGTCGTTTTTCTTGGCCGCCGCCGTAAGAAGGTGCGGCAAAAGCGTCAGCGCGACGTCCTTAAAAGCAAGCGTCGGGCCGTGGAACAGTTCCAGTATATAAGTGGATTCGTCGATTTTTTTGACAGGACACACGTCTTCCGTCTCAAAGCGCGAATAAGCGGCATTGCAAAAGCCGTTGATTTCGTCTTTTGAAAAGTCCAGAAAATCCGATAAAATTTTTGTCGCAAGGTCAACGTACGATAAATCTTTGAAAGCCTCGATATCGTTTAAGGAATATTTTGGAAAAGACGACGGAACATACAATCCGCCGTCTTTTGAAATTCCGTTTACGATTGCCTGACTTCCCGTGATGCGTACGCTGCCGTCGCGGGTACTTGTATAAAGCATTATAAATACTTCCTCAAAAAGTCGGGTAATTCTTCCTCGTTTTTGCTGACGCACAAGACGAACTCAACGTCCTGACGTTCCGCAATAACTTCAAGTTCCGCATAGAAATCCTGCATTGCGTCGACGTCTTTTTTTGCGATGCGATGCGCGCCGTCGATGTAAATGGTTTTTATGTCGTGATTTCCTGCGATAAGGCCTTTGATAAAGCCGAGCAACGCTTCTTCGGTGAAAATATGATTATCTTCGGTATTGATGAAACGAATCTGATACTTGATATCGTACATATATCGGTTGGTATCGGTGATGAAAACGATATCGCCCGTCGTTGTGTCGATACTGGCGTTTGCCATGTCGATAATTCTTTTAGTCTTGCCCGAGCCTTTCGCGCCGTAAATCAAATGTATCAATATTGAATACCTCCGTTAATTACTGATTCTATTTTAACCCGTATGCGGATATTTTTCAAGTTATTTCAAAAAATTGTTGAAATAATATAAGAATTACAAAATTCCTTCGGCATTGGATTCCAGCGCTTTGTTCCTTGCGGCGATTTGCAACGCCTCGATCATCTCGTCCATATCGCCGTTTAAGAAGTTCGTGAGAGAATACAGCGTGAAACCTATGCGGTGGTCGGTGACGCGGCCTTGCGGATAATTGTAGGTGCGGATTCTTTCGCTTCTGTCGCCCGTGCCAATTTGCGCCTTGCGTTTATCGGTAATTTCCTTATCGGCGATTTGCTGATAGTAGTCGTACAGGCGGGTTTTCAGGACTTTCATTGCTTTTTCGCGGTTTTTTATCTGGCTTCTTTCGTCCTCGCAGATGACGACCATACCCGTGGGAAGGTGCGTGATGCGGATTGCGGACTCCGTCTTATTGACGTGCTGACCGCCTGCGCCGCCCGAGCGGAAAGTGTCGATTTTCAGGTCCTTGTCCAGAATTTCGACTTCGACGTCGGCGGCTTCCGGGAGCACCGCAACCGTGACCGTCGAGGTATGCACACGACCTTGCGATTCGGTTTCCGGCACGCGCTGTACGCGGTGAACGCCGCTTTCGTATTTAAGTTTACTGTAAACGCCTTTCCCGGACACCATAAAAACGACTTCTTTTACGCCGCCGAGTTCGGTCATATTTGACGATATTTCCTCGACTTTCCAGCGTTTTGCGTCGGCGTAGTGCATATACATACGCATAAGTTCCGCGCCGAAAAGCGCGGCTTCGTCGCCGCCCGCGCCGCCGCGGATTTCGATGACGACGTTTTTGTCGTCGTTGGGATCTTTCGGGATAAGCAGAACTTTCAATTCCTCGGTGACGTTATCGAGCGCGGTTTTGAACGAATCGTATTCTTCTTTCGCAAGTTCGCGAATATCCGCGTCGTCGTCGCTCATCATCGCCTTGCAATCTTCAAAGTTTTTTTCGGCTTCTTTGTATTCGGCGTACTTATTGACGATTTCTTCGATATCGGCGCGTTCTTTCACGAGTTTTTTCCACTCGTTCTGATTTGCGATGACTTCGGGTTTGACGATTTCGTCGGTAAGAAACTCATATCTTTTTTTGGTTTCTTCGAGTTTATTGAACATAAATTACCTCTTTTTGAAAACCACGATTCTGTCGATGCCGTCGTAGTCTTTGATAAATTCGGAAAATTCGAGTTTTCCGTCGGCGTACGCTTTCACGTCTTCGGCTTCGCCTATGCCGAGTTCCATCAAAAGTTCCCCGCCGTCTTTAAGGTGAGCCGCCGCGCCGTCGATTATGCGGCGATAAAAATCAAGCCCGTCCTTGCCGCCGTCAAGCGCGATAATCGGCTCGTACCCGCGGACTTCGACGTCAAGATTTTGGATGTCGTCCGTCTTTATATACGGCGGATTCGACACTATTATATCGAATTCACCGTCGATGTTCTCAAATAAATCGCTTGTGATAAACTTCACGTCGACAAGGTTTGCGACGCCGTTCGCTTTCGCCACGAAAATCGCGTTTTCGCTGACGTCGCTTGCGGTGACCGCCGCCGTCGGCTCGTGCTTTTTCACGCTTATCGCAATCGCGCCGCTGCCCGTGCATAAATCAAGCACGCTTTTGTCTTTCGCGCGGTTTGCAACCGCCTCCGCCAGAAGTTCGGTTTCGGGACGAGGGATAAGCACGTTTTCGTTCACAAGAAGTTTCGCGTCGTAAAAATCGACGTGTCCGAACACGTATTGCAAGGGTTTGCCCGTCGCGCGTTCTTTCGCATACGCAAGCGCCCTTTCAAGCTGACTTGTCTTAATTGTTTTGAGAAGCGGCAGTTCCGAGCGGTTTTTGCCGGTGACTTCCGTGAAAATCCAATCGACGTCGGACTTATCGAATTTGTCCGCGGGCAGAATCTTTTCCACCTGCTCGCGCGCGTCCTTATAAGGTTTTCCGATGTCGAAAGTGCGTTCGGGAATGGTTTCGTCGGCGTCCATTTCGTAGACGGTCTTGAAAGCGACTATCGCCACTTCCACCATATCGTCGTCGGGCTGACGGGTTGTGAGCCTTTGGAGTTGCAGCCCCGGCCAGCGGATAATGCGTACGACGATATTGTCGGACAACGCCAGAAGTTTCAGAATTTCATATGAAATGCCCGCGACAAGCGGAATCATCACAATCCTTACCGCAAACTTGATGCCGGCATTGTTCGGCCAGCCGAAAACGTCCACGGTAAGCCAGCCCGCAAACGCCAGCACGATGATGCTGACAACCATGACAAGCACCATAAACGTCGTGCCGCAACGCTTGTGAATCGTGGAATACTTCTGCACGTTTTCGACGGTAAGTTCTTCGTCGTGTTCAAAGGCGTTTATCGTCTTGTGTTCCGCCCCGTGATACATAAACACGCGTTTCACGTCGGGCACGCAGGAACATATCGCGACGTACGCCACAAAGATGACAAGCCTTATCAATCCTTCGATAACGCTGAAAACGACGTCGCGCACGCTGCCCGAAAGCGCGTTGAGCGCGGGAACTTTGAAAAGCAATTCGGTAAGAAACTGCGGCAGGAACACGAAAAGACCTACGGCGCACGCCACCCCCAAAAGCACCGAAAACCATATCACGACCTTCATAATGTCGATATGCAGTTTTTCGGAGAGCCATTTGTCGAATTTCGAGGGTTCGATTTCTTCGCCGTAGACTTCGCTTGACCTTAAAAGCGTTTGCGTCCCGGTATAAAGCATCGTCGCAAAGTTAATGATGCCGCGCAATACGGGAATACGATAGCAGACGTTTTTCTTTTCGACGGGGATAAGGCGCTTGCTTTCGACAACGATATCGCCGTCGGAATTTCTGACCGCGGTTGCCATACTGCATTTGCCGCGCATCATAACGCCTTCCATAACCGCCTGTCCGCCGATTTGGGTTTTTCTCATATCTTAAAATTTAAAAAATGCAGATTATCTTCTGACAATCTGCACAAAATGAATTAGTCAAGATTATAACGTTTCTTGAACTTATCTACACGTCCGCCGGTATCAACGAGTTTTTGTCTGCCCGTGAAATAGGGGTGGCACTTATTGCAAATATCAACCTTCATCGTATCGCCCTTCTTGGTCGTACCGGTTTTGAACGTTGCGCCGCAAGCGCAGGTTACCGTAACCTCGTGGTAATCGGGATGGATATTATCTTTCATATCTATACCTCCGTTTTATTTCCTTAAAAGAATGAATGCTTAATTATTATAAGTGCATAAACGCATTTAGTCAACGGTTTTTCACGGTTTTTTGCGTAAAATAAGTATTTTTTAATTTATACCTGCGGTTTACAAACAAATCTCGATATGATATAATGGCTTTGTTCATATTGTGGAGGAATTGTATGAAAGCGTGGCAAATCACAGCCAAAGAAGAAATCGCCCTTGTCGAGAAAAAGCAGGAAGCCGAGGCAACCGACGTCAAAGTCAGAATAAGCGAAGTTGCTTTGTCTTCAACCGACGTCGCGATTTTTGAGGGGAAAAAGGCTTCTTATCCGATTATTCCCGTGCGTTCCGCAATCGGTCTCGTGTCCGAGGCGCACGCAATGTCGGGCTTGAAAAAAGGCGAACGCGTGGTTCTGAGCCCTTACGTTCTCGACGATCCGTTTTACAAGAAAAAAGGCGCGCTCGTCCCCGACGTCAAGGTTATGGGGCTCGATATGGACGGCTTTTTGTGCGACTTCATCTCGATGCCGCCCGAAAACGTTTACCCCCTGCCCGAAGGTATTAAGGACAACGACGCCATTTTTACGGAACAAATCGCCCTTGCGGTTAAATCCCTCGGCGCGCTCGAAACGGAACGCGGCGACTACGTGGCGATTCTCGGCGCAAACACGCTCGGCATCATCGCGGCGGAACTTTGCATTTATTACCAACTCGTGCCGATCGTCATCGACGTGGACGAAACGAAATTGTCCCTTGCCGAAAATCACGGCATTTATTACACCATAAACCCGTCCAAAGCGGACGTCCGCCAGCGTATTATCGAAATCACCGGCGGCAAACTTGCGGAATTCACTTTGTACGAACCCCGCTCCAACATGCTCCCCAACTACATTCCCAGCATCACGCAGGAAGGCGGCACGGTCGCGGTCATCGGCTACAATTACTTTCTGAGCAATCTGCAACTGAACCTCGGCGACGTGCTTGAAAAACAACTCAACGTTACCGCCGTCAAAAACGGCTATGGGGAATTCAATACGGCAATAAACCTGCTTGCAAACAAGGTCATAAATACCGAAGGTTTTATCGACTCCGTGATAAAATTCGACGACATCGGTCGCGAACTTCCGCGCATTTCCGAGGACAAATACGCCTATGGCAAAGTCGTCGTCGACTGCATGTGACCGAAAATATCAAAAACGAAACCGCCGTATCGGCGGTTTTTTGTTTGCTTTTCTTTTTATTCTTTCAGCAAATCGGCGATGATGTCGACGTCGCCGGCACCCATAATCATTATTACGTCGCCGGCTCTTGCCGTTTCCTTGATTTTTTTCGCCGCCGTCACGAAATCCTTCACGTATTCGGCGGGGCGCACGTTTTCGTCGACGTATCTGAACAAATCGAAAGACGTTTTCCCGTCCGATTCCATTTCGCGCGCGGGATAGGTCGGGACGAACCATACTTCGTCGGCAGCGTTGAACGATAATGCGAATTCCTGAAAATACTTTGCCGTACGGCTGAAAGTATGCGGCTGAAAAATCACGAAAAGTTTGTTCTTCGCAACGGGTTTAATCGCGCTTATCGACGCCGTTATTTCCGACGGGTGATGGGCGTAATCGACGTACACGTCTGCGCCGTTTACTTCCCCCGTCTTTTCAAGGCGGCGTTTGACTCCCTTGAAGTTTTCAAGGGCTTCCTTCATTACGTTTTTGTCAATCGAAAGCGCGTCGCAAACGGCAACCGCGGCAAGGACGTTTTTCACGTTGTGTCGCCCTAAAAGCGCAGGGCGGACTCGCATATAGTATTCTCGGTTTCTCAGGATATCATATTCACATATTCCCCCGTGCGAATATATGTTTTCCGCCTGCCATTTCGCGTCCGCGCCGCCAAAGTTTTCAATATGCACATTTTTGCATATATGCAAATCACAGTACTTTACGTTTGAATTTTTGATTATTAAGCCGTTATTCGGCACGTTTCGTGCAAACTCGGCAAAAAGCGACAATGCGTCCGACAACGTATTTATGCAGTCCGGGTGGTCGCACTCCACGTTCAGAATCGCAAGGATATCGGGGTGCAGCGACAGGAAATGTCTTTTGTATTCGCACGCTTCCGTCACAAGAATTTCGTCGCCGGTTCTTACGAAATTCCCGCCCAGATCGTTTGAAAATCCGCCTATGTGCGCGGTGAATTTCTTGCCCGAATTTTTTAAAATTGCGGCGATTAAGGACGTTACCGTGGTCTTGCCGTGAGTGCCGGAAACGGCGATAACCTTTTTGAAATTTTCGCTGAGAAGTCCCAGAAAATCGTGCCGCTCGACAACCGTCTTTTTGAGCGTTCGCGCGCAGGAAAGTTCGGGATTTTCATCGCTCACCGCCGACGTGTAAACGACGATATCGACGTCATCAATTCTCTTTTCGTCCGTGCCGACGTACACGTCAAAGCCGTCTTCAACAAGTCCCGAAAGTGTTTTGGAATACGCCCCGTCGCTTCCCGAAACTTCCGCCCCGTACGACTTCGCCCACCTTATGAGCGCGCTCATCGACGCGCCCCCGACGCCTATAAAATGCACTTTTTTTCCGCTTAAAAAAATCATACGGCATTATATGATTGCCGCCGATTTTTTGACAATAACGAGAAAAAATACAAAAAAGTATTGCATTATTGAGAAAAACCTTGTAAAATTATCTTAAATTATATGTTGCGGAGGGATAAACATGAACATATCAGACATACGAATCAGGCTTATAAAACGCGACGAAACCAAGTTCCGCGCGGTCGCCTCGATAATTATCGACGACTGTTTTGTGATTCACGACATCAAAATTATCGAAGGTAACGACGGCAACTTCATTGCGATGCCGTCCAGAAAAACGCCCGACGGTGAATATAAGGATATCGCGCACCCCATCAACACCGAAACGCGCGAACTTATCAAAACCCGCGTTCTGGAAGCGTACGAAAAGGCGCTGCGCGAAGAAGAAAACAACGCGTGATCTTGTGAGCAAATAATTAAGGACAGACGAAAGTCTGCCCTTTTTATTTATGCCGATATGTGCATATTTCCGCTTTTAATGTTTGATGATTTCGCGGATTTCTTTGTAGAATTTTTTGTTGGCGTCGTAAAGTTTGCGATAGACTCGGTCGTAAAGTTTCTTATAAATCTCGTGATTTTCCTTGTTCGGCACGTACTCGTAAGTGATGTGCGACATACTTTTCACCGCGTCCGAAAGCTGTTTATATTCCCCGACCCCGGTAAACGACGCCATCGCCGCGCCGAGAGCGGACGTTTCGTACGTCTGAATTTTTTGCACTTTGCAACCGAACAAATCGGCGGTAATCTGGCACACTTCTTCCGAATTCGCGCCGCCGCCCGACACCATAATGCGTTTAATATCGTAGCCCGCGCGTTTTTCCATTGATTTAAGCGCGTCGTACAGCGCAAATCCGATGCCTTCGATAATAGCGCGATAAACGTGCACGCGAGTGTGGTAGTCTGCAAAACCGATGACCGCGCCCTTCGCCTCGGGATTTGACGTGCCCGGCGACCAGAATGGTTGCAGGATAAGTCCGTCCGAGCCCGCGGGGACGTCGCGCAAATGTTCGTCCAGCAGTTTTTCGGGGATAACGCCGCGCTCCGACGCTTCGACAAGTTCCTTATGCGCGAACTCGTTTTTGAACCAACTGATCATCCAGTAACCGCGGAAAATAAGGACTTCCGGGTTATATTTGTCCTGATAAATCGACGGATACGCCGGCAAAAACGGTTGCGGCTCCACGTATTTTTCGGTCGTGATTTCGATACTTGCGGCGGTGCCCATGGATATTGCGGCGACGTCGGGACCATCGCAACCTACCGCAAGGGTTTCGCACGCCTTGTCCGCGCCCGACGCGATAACGGGAAGCCCCTCGGGAAGCCCCGTGATTTCGGCGACTTCTTTTGATATGTATCCCATAACTTCACACGGCTTTTTAAGGTCCTGCACAAGCATATCGGGTCTGATGCTGCCGAAAATGAAATAGGTCATTTCAGACGGTTGCATCCACTCTTTTTTCTTGTAATTGAACGGGACGTGTCCAACCTGATTCGCAACGCTGTCGCAAAGTTTTCCCAAAAGTTTATAATGGATATACGTCGGGAGCATTACGACTTTTTTCGTTCTTGACCAGATATTAGGCTCGTTAATGGCAAGCCAGTTTGAAAAAGTCGCGGCGTACTGAGCGGCGCACATATCGAGCGCGCCCGCAAGCCTTACGAGTTTTTTCTTCCCGGACGGCATATAATCAAGCGGATTTTCAACCCTTCTTCCGTCAAGGTACAAAATAAACGGTCTTAACGGATTGTTGTTTTTGTCCAGGCACGTGATGACGTCGCGCAAAGACGTTACGCTCATTGCGACGATATCGTTCCAAAGTTCGCCCGAAGATTCTTTGAGCATCTTTGAAACGGTGCACATATTATCCCAGTAAAAATCGGCGGTCTGTTCGCAATAGCCGGGCTTTACCGAAAAATACGGGCGTTTATAATCGATTTTTTCTTTGCCTCTGATTTCGCCTGTCTTATCGAAAAGTATGGCGCGCACGCTCTGCGTGCCGAAGTCGAAACTTAATGCCAAAGGTCCGTATTTCATAATTTTTTCCCCTTTATAATTATATTTTTACAAAATAATCGTAAAGCATATTTGAGGTGCTGATAAGGTTCACGCCCGTATCGAGCACGTTTTCGATGACAACCTCGCCGCGCGCCACGCGTTTTTTCAGCGTAAAATTGTTCACAAGTTCCATAAGCGCGGGGATTTTGTCCTTGGGAATTTCGGTTTCCGTGCGGACGGACAAAACGGGATAGTCGTCAAAAACCGTCGCGACCGTCGTGCAAACGGTGCGTTTCGGACAGGTCAGTTCTTCCGCCGCGAATTTTTTGCCGCGCGGGCAACGCGCACCCGTTACTTCGCCGTTTTCGGATATCGAAAGTTTGCAGCTGTTGGGACAAACGATACATACGAGTTCTTTCATAATCATTCCTCCTCGAAAAGCGTGAATTCCACCTTGGAATTCTCGTTCACGCCGAAGTCTTTGAAATTGATTTTGAGCCTTTCCATTTCGGGCGGGCGTACCGCCTGATACTTTTTGGTCGTGACTTCTTTGCCGTCGACGATGAGTCTAAGCCTTGCGTTTTTCATATCGCGCGACGCGCGGAAGTAAACCGTAACGTCGGACGTATCGCAGTTTACGTCAAGCACGGTCGGCACGATATACAAAAAGTTGTTGTCGATTGAAAGCGGAACGTATTTTCTTGCGCGTTTTTCGTAATGCGCGCTGTTTCTGCCCGCTTCGAGAGCGTTTTCCGTGACGTAATCGACAAGGTCGTTGACGTGCAGGCAGTTGCCCGCGGAATAAATGCCTTCGACGCTCGTCATATAATTCTGATCGCAGACGGGGCCTTTCGTACGGCGGTTAATATCGACGTCCAGGCTTTCGGCAAGTTCGTTTTCGGGGATAAGTCCGACGGACAGGATAAGCGCGTCGCACTCGATAATTTCTTCCGTGCCCTTAATCGGCTGCATTTTTTCGTCGACTTTCGCAACCTCGACGGCGGTGAGTCTGTCTTCGCCGAAAACGCGGGTGACCGTGTGCGACAAATGCAAAGGAATATCAAAGTCGATAAGACACTGATGAATGTTTCTCGTAAGTCCCGACGGCGTCGGTTTCACTTCGTAAACGCCAAGGACTTTCGCGCCTTCGAGCGTCAGGCGGCGTGCCATGATAAGACCGATGTCGCCGCTGCCTAAAATCACGCAGCGTTTCGTGGGCATTTCGCCCATAAGGTTGACGTAGTTTTGCGCCGTGCCCGCGGTGAATACGCCCGACGGACGGGTGCCTTGTATGAAAATCTGCCTTGCCGTTCTTTCCCTGCAACCCGTTGCAAGGACGATGGTTTTTGTCGAAACGTGGCTTGCGCCGTCTCTGTTGACAAAGTAAATCGTGAAGCCGTTTTCGGTTTTTTCGATTTTCGTGACGAACGTCAGAAGTTTGACTTCGACGTCGGTTTCAAAAAGTTTATCGATAAACCTTTCGGAGTATTCGGGCCCCGAAAGTTTTTCCTTGAAAGTGATAAGTCCGAAGCCGTCGTGTATGCACTGTTTCAGAATACCGCCGAGTTTCGGCTCGCGCTCGATAAGTAATACTTTTGCGCCTTCTTTATTTGCGGAAATTGCCGCTGCAAGACCGGCGGGGCCGCCGCCGATAACTACCGTATCATACATTAGTTTCAGCCCCCTTTTTGGTTTTATTGTATAAAATCACGCTGTAATCGTTGCCTTTTGTAATTTCCTCAACGGAACAGCCTTTTTCTTCCGCAAGGATTTTCACAACCGTCGGTCCGCAGAAACCGCCCTGGCATCTGCCCATACCGGGACGCACTCTGCGCTTGATCGCGTCAACCGTATATACCGGCACCGCGCTTCTGACGGCGTCCAGAATTTCGCCCTTCGAGATTTCCTCGCAACGGCAGACGATCTCGCCGTAAGCGGGGTTTTTCTTAATAAGTTCGTTCCGCTCTTCTTCGCTCATATCGGCAAGGTGCGGCACGCTTTTATGTTTCGGGTTGTAGTTTTCGTTGACCTTGACTTTCTCTTGTTTTCCAAGGAACATAATCGCCCATCTTTCGACGTCTTTCGCAACGGCGGGCGCGGTCGTAATGCCGGGGGACTGAATCCCCGCGACCTCGATGATGTTTTTCGTGAATATACCGCGGCGCACGACGAAGTCTTCCTCATACGTTGCGGGACGTTCGCCTGCAAAGTACGTGATGACGTCGCCCATACCGAGTTTGTCCTGTATGATTTTTTGTTTCGTAACGATGTCCTGAATGCTTTGCATATCCGTCGTAAAATCTTCACGGTCGGGCACTTCGATTGCATTCGGCCCAAGCAATACGTTGTTATCGACGGTATGAATAACGCCGCCGCCTTTGGTATGCGTCTTTTGCGTTTCGTTCAGGTTTTTTCCTTTCATAAGGGTTTTGAGCAACCCTTCTTTGCCTTTCGTTTCCTTCCAGTTTGCGGGAACGTGGACAAACGGCATTTTCGCCATCGACGTATGCGCGAGATTACCCTTTTTCTTGTCCAGAATAATATCTATGCCCTTTCTCGGGTGAATGGTAAACGTTCTGTCGCCCGCCATATCGGCAATGACGTCGGCGTAAGTACCCGCCGCGTTTATGACAAGTCGCGGATAAATCGTGCCGCGGTTGGTCTCGACGCTTTTGATTTCGCCGTCTTCGACCTTCATTCCGAGCACCGCGGTGTTTAAGCAAACGTGCACGCCGTTTTCCGCCGCGTGTTCCGCAAGCGCGACCGTAAGTTTATACGGCGAAACCATACCGCCCGTGGGCATATAGTACGCGCCGCGCGCCCATTCGACCGCTTCGGGCTCGATTTTCAGCAGTTCTTTTCTGTCGATATATCTCATTCCTTTGATTTTAAGGATTTTTGACCAAAGTCCGACAATGGGCATAAGCAGTCTTTCCCACTTATAATACATAAGCATCATGTGCCCGGTTCTTTCAAACTTGACGTCCATATCGTCGCATAATTCGTCGTACATCGCGTTGCCCTTGATAAGGTAATCGTGTTTGACGAGTTTCGGCGTAAGGTCGATGCCGACGTGCACGCAACCGTCGTTTCTCGAAGTTGCGCCGACGGCGACGTCGTATCCCTTTTCGACAAGCATCACGTCAAGTTGCCATTTTGAAAGCTCGTGTGCAATCGTCGCGCCCGAAATACCGCCGCCCACGATAAGGACGTCGGGTTTTCTTCCGTCGTAAAGTTTGTCGTTGATTTTGGGGAGTCTTACCTTTTGTTCGAAACCGCGAAGAGTGATATCGTTGATGACGCCCAGATATTTTTTGCTGACGGCAGCCCTGCCGCACCTGACGACGTCGTCCCAGTTATCGAGTTCCCCGCGAAGAACCACACAGTTGTTTTCATTAGATACGTTGACTGACGGCGCAATCGCATGCACCGCCCTTTCGATTTTTGCAAATTCTTTCATAATTTCCCTTCTGTCGGCATTTGTCGTACGACTGACCGACAATTTAATTATATCGCAGGGCTTATTACGCTGTCAAGTATTATGTTATTTTCTAAGTATTGTTAAAAAAGTAACGAAATTACGGCGGTTTTTGCATGAAAAAACACCCTGAATAGGGTGTTTTGCAGTGCTTTATTTTTCGCTCTGGACGAAGTAATCTTCGGGATTTATGAGTTTTCCGTCCTTATAGGTTTCAAAATGAAGATGCGTCCCGTCCGCGCTTTCGACAATCATATTGTTTCCGATTTCGCCGATTTTCGCGCCTTTCTTCACCGTTTGCGAAACGGATACGTTGACCTTGTCGGACAAGCCGCAATATTTCGTGACAAGCCCGTCCCCGTGCGATATGCTCACGCAGTATCCGTACAGCGGATCGTTGACGATTTCGGACACCGTGCCGTCCCATACCGCAAACACGCTTGCGCCTTCTTCCGCCATGAAGTCGATTGCCCTATGCGTGCTCCATTGTTCCAACGTTTTTGAAAACACGAGTTCCGTTTCCGAAAAACTTGCGCCGACCGCGCTGTCTTTGACGGGTACGATAAACACGACGGGATCGGGTTTGACCGGGTCGGGTTTGTCCACGGGATCGGGCTTGTCCACGGGTTTGTCCTGAGGACGCTCGATATTCGTGTCGTTGACGACGGGCGTGCTGTTTTTCGCCTGTTTGGTTTTTGAAACCGTAACGCCGACGATCGCGCAGATTGCCGCAACCGCGACGACGATTACTACGTAATAAACGTTCTTTCTCAAAAATTTACCTGTTTTTATTAACGCTGACTTGAATTTGTTCATACTGACCTCCTGCTTGATTATTGTCCCGAAAAATTTTTCTTATACCATCCGCCCTCAAAATAATCAATAACTTCCCATGTTGACGGGGTTCGACACTGTTACGACGTCGCCGCGCTTCGTTATCTGCAAATTCACGGGCTTTCCGTCCACGATTTCGATACCCTTTAATACGGGAGAATAAGCATAAGTTATCTCGACGTCGTCAAGGCTCCCGTCGAAATGATAAATCACGAAAAACTTTTTATATAAATCGTCTTTTGAAAACTCGTCTTCGTCAAAAGTGAACGTTTCGCCAATGAGTCTTCCCTTGTCGTTTCTGTATTCGACGTAATCGCGGTTTGTGAAAAACTCATTCAACTCCCTTCCCGAAAGCAAAGTGCACGATATCGCGATAAGAATAAGCAGCAATAGTTTTTTCATACCGGAATTATTGCCACCTTTCCGATTTTGAAACTGCGTTTTTATTTGAAAAACACAACGCTATGTGATATTCAAAATGACCGCAGCCCCCACCGGCGCGAAAAACTTCCATACCGGCGGTTTTTATGAAAAAGCATAAAACTAACTTTATAATTAAAAAACGATTTATAAAATGATTATATCGACAAAATAACTTATTATTCGATAAAACTTTTGCACACGAAAAAAGCGTCCTTTCGGACGCTTTATTTATTTGATTAAGTCCTTGACAAACGGCAGTACTACATCGGGTTTCCTGTCCGAAGCACTCACCATTTCTTCCGTCGTTTCGCCCGACAGCACCAGCACCGTCTTAAAGCCGTTGTTGAAGCCGAACGCTATGTCGGTGTAAAGTCTGTCGCCGACCATTGCAATCTTGTTTGCCGGAAGATTGAATTTTCTTTTCACGCCTTCGCCCGCTTCTCTTTCGGGTTTGCCGATTATGATGTCGGGATTTCTCGATATGGTTGCGTTGATAAACAAAATCATTCCGCCGATGTCGGGCATCGGGCAGTCGTCCGCGGGACAGTTAAGGTCGGGGTGAGTCGCGATATAAGGCTTTCCTTTGTTCAGCCACTTGCAAAAGCGATAAAGTTTCCAATATTCGAGTTCGGTATCGAAGCCGAGCACGCACAAATCGGGATTGTCCTCAGAAAGTTTAATGCCGTGGCGGATAAACTCGGCTTTGAGTTTTTCGTTGCCCATGACGAACACCGACGCGCCGGGATAAACGCGGTTGACGTATTCGCACGTTACTTCGCCCGAAGTATAAATTTCGTCGCGGGTGATATCAAGCCCCATTTTATGAAGTTTTTCGATGTAATCTTCCGCGGCTTTGCTGCTGTTATTCGTGAAAAAGCAAATGCGCTTGCCAAGTTTTTTCAGCGCGCGTATCGCGTCGAAACTGCCCGCGATTTCCTTATCGCCGATATAGACCGTGCCGTCCATATCGAACAAAAACAATTCAACGTCCAAAAGTTCTTTCGTGAGTGTCATATCAGATAAACCTTTCGAAAAAGCCCGTCCTTTTTACGTATTTCAAAAGTCCGCCTTCCGACAGTTCCGACGCCAGAGCCATCACCTTAAACAACTCGTCCGACGACGCGTATCGTTTCAGCCAGAAGCCTGCGTCGTCGTAAAGCCTTCGCCAGAATTTCGCAACGGCGGGCAAATCCATACCGTCCAGCCGCTCGTACATTTCCCTGCGATATTCGCTTAATATGAACGTTTGTTTCAGATAATCCGTCGCCGTCGTTACCGACAAATCGGACATGTAATTATTATAGTTTACAACGCGCATTTTTTCAAGCGTTTTCAAGGTCAACACGATATCTTCCGGGATAAGCGTGTCGGTGGCGTCCGATTCCAGATACAGCCTGTACACGTTCAGTATCATATACGCCGCAAGAAATGAGTTTTCGCCGAAAGTCCTGCCGAATTTTTCGGTCATCACCCTTGCGACGGCGTCCGCGCTTTCCGCTTTCATATCGAGGTTGTTTTTCGCTTTGGAAATCGTGAACATCAGCCTTGCAAGACGGGTTTTGAAATTGTCGTCGTTTTTCTTGGACTCGAATATTTTTATGCTTTCCGCGACGGTATTCACGGCGGATTCGTCAAAATCACGCGCAAACATAAGTTTTTTGAAGTCCGCGTCGAACAGCCCTACAAGACACGAAAACGCCCTGCCATAGCCCGCCGCCGCCTCAACTCCCGTCGATTTTTCAACGACTTCCTCGTCGATAAGGACGAAATCGGGCGCGCCCGTATACACGTATTCGTTCAGGATATACGCCCCGTCCGACGCAAAATTGTCGTTGTCGGGCGCGGTAATCACAATGGAATATCCGACGCTTTGACGTTTTGCAAGAAGTCTTGCGTCGTCCGCAACACCTCCGCCGCCCACTCCCACTATATATTTTACGCACTCGTCGACTGCGGGAAGTTCCTCGGCTTTTCCGTGTGTTTCCGCCGTCCTTACGAAATATCCGCCTTTCAAAAGATACCTTACGACGTCGTCGGAAACGTTACTGCTTCTTTCGTCGAAAACAACCAGCACGTTCCCCTTATCAAACGTTTTCGACAAACAGTCGCATATCTTTTTCAAATTGCCCTTTCCGAATTCTTCCCGTGAAATTATTTTTCCGTCCGCGTCGTTTTTCAATGAAAAAATACCGCCCTTATGTTATTTGCAAAAATAATAACACTAAGACGGTGTCGCGGATTTTTCGTTTTTGATTTGTTTTGTCAAAGTATGCGGATTTTTGTCAATTCCGCCGTTAAATTCTTATTTATAAATCAAGAACTTCTGAGTAAACCGTGTTTTTGTCGACGTTCCTGTCGGACGCCGTGCGTTTTATCGCGTCCTTTTTCGTCATACCGCTTTGCATATAATGGCGGACGTGGTCGGCGATACTAAGGTCGTTCAATGCGTTTCCGCCGGTGCTTGGCATCACGATAAGGACGTATTCGCCCTTCGGCGACGGTATCGAAAAGGAAGAAAGATTTTGTTCTTCGACGCTTTCAAACATTTTCGTCAGCTCGTGTACGACAAAAACCTGCCTTTCTCCGAAAGATTCGTACAAAAATTTCGCGTCGTCGTTTATCTCGTGCGGGCTGACGTAAAATACGACGGGCTCGGAAGAAAACTTAAAATCTTTTACAAGTTCTTCCTTATCCTTGCGTTTTTCGGGCAAAAATCCCAAAAAAGTGAACCCGCGCGACGTTATCCCCGAAAGCGCGACTGCCGACACGACCGCGCTTGCCCCCGGTACGATTTCGACTTTGAGCCCCGCACGCCTACATTCCGACACGAGTATCGCGCCAGGATCGCTGACGCACGGCATACCCGCGTCGGTGATGAGCGCGACGTTTTTGCCGTCTTTAAGCAGCGAAATTATCTTTTCCGAGCCTTCGCGTTCTTTTTGTTTGTAATAACTGATAAGGGGTTTTTTGACGTTATAATAAGACAACAGTTTTAACGATACGCGCGTGTCCTCGCACGCAATGACGTCCACGGACGAAAGCGTTTCGACCGCGCGATAAGTGATGTCTTTCAGATTTCCGATGGGCGTACCCACAACGTATAAAGTGCCTGCCATATCAATCCTTGGAATACATTTTTCTGGCGAGCGCGGTATATTCGCCGTTCTCGTCGTAAACGATAAGCGTGTTGATTTTCACGCCTTCCGACGCGCCCTTAATGCACTCGTAAATCACGACGTCGGGGGATTTTTCGGCCTTTGGGTAAACAAGCGTCATTACCTTGGGCTCGATATTGTTTTGCTTCAATTTATAAATACATTCCGCCATGCGGTCGGCGCGATGCACCATATAAAACTTCCCGCGAAACTTCAAAAGTCGTCTTGCGTTTTCGATAAGTTCGTCAAGCGTAAGTTTCAGTTCGTACTTTGAAACGGCGCGGGTTTCGTTCTTGTCCATCTCGCCGGAGTCGGGCTTTTTGTAAGGCGGATTCGACACGATGACGTCGAAACTTTCCGCAGGGACGCTTTTTGCAAAATCCTGCAAAGAAGAGTTTATCACGACAATTTTGTCGCTTAAACCGTTCATTTCGACATTTCTCGCAGCAAGATTCGCCATGTTTTTCTGAATTTCGAGCGCCGACACGTTGCCGTATCCCATCTTCCCCGCAAGGAGTATCGAAATTATTCCGCTGCCTGCGCCGACGTCCAGAATTTTGTCCGTCTTCCTTGCTTTCACAAGGTTTGCAAGGAGCACGCTGTCCGACGTAAAACAATAGCCTTCGGCATTTTGTATAAGCCGAAGGTCGTTGATTTCCAGATCGTCGATGCGCTCGTTTTCAAAAAGGTCAGTCATTTGCCTTGACGATGTTGACTTTTACTTTTGCGGAAATGCCCGCGTACACTTTGATTTCGATTTCAAACACGCCCAAAGCCTTGATGTTTTCTTTCAGCACGACTTTCTTTTTGTCGATTTCGATGCCTTGTTTTTTTAAGCCTTCCGCGATGTCCGCGGTCGTTACGCTGCCGTACATTTTGCCGTCGCCGCATTTCACGCCGATGTCGATGACGCTTTTTTCAAGCTTTTCTTTGACGACTTTCGCTTCCGCGATTTCTTCGGCGATGCGCTTTTCTTCCGCCGCTTTCTTTTGCGCGTTTTCGTTAAGCGCGGAGGCGGTCGCTTCGACTGCGAGTTTCTTCTTCAACAAACAATTTCTTGCGTATCCATCGCTGACTTCAAGGATTTGCCCCTTTTTGCCGGTGCCTTTGACGTCGCTTAATAAAATAACTTTCATATTATCACCTCAACGATATAATACCATAAATACGGCGCTTTTTCAAGTTTTTGACGACTTCGCCGTATATTTTTGCCGCATTTGAAAAAAATTATTTCGGAGGATAAAATGGATAATATTATTTGTCATACGGTAAATTGTGAACACAACGTAAAATCCCGCTGCGTGGCGGGCATCGTAAACATCACCGAAAAAGGCGTGTGCGCCAGCAAAATCAAGCGTGAAGGCGGTATTCTTGCACAGACTTTTGCCGATATCGAGGCGGCGGAAGACTTCGGCACGGGCAATATCGAAAACTCCGTCACGTGCGCGTCCGTAAAATGTGCCTATAACTCGGACGGCGTATGCTCCGCCGACCACATCGTCGTCGAGGACGGTCTTTCAAAGACAAGATGCTTCACCCGAAACGTAAAATGATTTTCCTGGAAACGAAAAGAGCGGACTATCCGCTCTTTTTTTCATAACGATTTATTTTTTGATTTTCCTTCTTACCGACGGCACGTCAAGCATCATCGTCATGACGTGTCGCGCGGCGTTTTCAAGTTCTTCACGGCGGAGAGCACCGTCGTTCACCGATTGCTCGGCGGAATTGTCGTATTTTCCCTTGACGTGAGTCCCGCCCGGCATAAGTATGTCGTTGCCTGCCCGCACGCGGTATGCGTTGTTTCTCACGCGGGCGTTGTCGGGATCGTTTTCGGGGACGTTCCACCAGTCGGTCGTTACCGCGCCCGTAAAGCCCCACTCGTTCCTCAAAACTTCGGTGCATAAATCGAAATTATAGCAACTGTAAACGCCGTTGATTTTGTTGTACGACGTCATAATCATTTTGGGATCCGCCGTCTTTACGCAAATTTCAAAGCCTTTAAGGTATATCTCCCTGAGCGCGCGCTCCGATACGCGCGAATCGTTTTTCTTCCGTTTCGTTTCCTGATTGTTGCACGCAAAATGCTTCGGACACGCCGATACGCCCTTGCTTTGCAAACCTTTGACAACCGCGCTCGCCATATACCCCGAAAGCAGCGGATCTTCCGAAAAATATTCAAAATTCCTTCCGCAAAGGGGATCTCGGTGTATGTTCATTCCGGGCGCAAGCAAAACGTCGCTGCCCTTTTTTAACATTTCTTCCGCAACCGCGCCGTAAAGTTTTTCAACAAGGTCCTTATTGAACGTAGACGCAATCGCAGTGCCGCACGGCAAAAGCGAGGCGTACGTCATAAGCCTTATTCCCGACGGACCGTCGGTCGTAACAACCGCCGGCACTCCTTTTTCCCTGAGGCTTTCGGATATCCCGCCGAATACGCCGGCGTTGCCTTTCGCGCCCAACGGGCTGTTCATTTTGTAATCGCCGTGCGTCAGCATTTCAAGTTCCGAAATCGACAAGCACGCGATAAATTCGTCAAGGCTGCACTTTCCGTCAAACACTTCAAAAAAGTCAACGTCTCCCTTCTTTTCGGAAAGTGCCGGGATATTTGCAATAATGCGTTCGGCTCTTTCAAACTTCGCCTTATGCACGGGCTTTTCACCCATGATATATTTCACGCGCTTAAAGTATTTCGGGTATATCACGTTGAAATCGTGTTGTACGGGACAAATTGCATTTACCGTCGTAAACACGGGTTCATTGATATAAAACGCACCGATTAACTTGCTTTCACGCACGTTTGCGCCAAGAAATACCTTGTATTCGCCGCACTCGACGACGTACGACGACTTGTATCCCGTGCAACCCGTTTCGTCAAACGACGTTATGTTTTCAAGCGGAATCCGAATGATAAATTCTTCGGTTTCGCCGGTTTCAAGTTCCTTTGTCTTATGAAATCCGACAAGGATTTTTTCGGGCTTTCCGAGTTCCCCTTGCGGCGCGGAAACGTACACTGCCACAACGTTTTTTCCGGGAACGTCGCCCGTATTTTTCACGCTGACGTCAACGAAAAAGCCTTGCTCGTCCTTTTTGAGCGCGCCTTTTTCTTCAAACGTCGTGTAGCTTAATCCAAAGCCGAAAGGATATCTCACCGCGGTTTTGTCAAACGTTTCAAAAAAGCGGTAGCCGACGTAAATGTCTTCCTGATAATTGTTATATTTCTTTCCGCCGAAGTTTTTCGCCGACGGGTAATCGTTATAGCGTTTTGCTATCGTGTCGGGAAGTCTGCCCGACGGATTGACCTTGCCGGAAAGGACGCGCGCCACGGCGTTTCCCGATTCCATGCCGCCGTTCCAGACGTAAAGCGCGGCGGAAAGCGCGCTGCCGTAAGCGTCGATAAACGACAAATCCATAATATTGCCGTTGTCGATGATTAAAATCGTGCTTTTGAAATTTTTCGTCACGACGGAAAGCATTTTCTTTTCTTCGTCGGTCAGATAAAAACTGCCCTTTTCAAGTTTTTGTTCCCGATCTTCGCCCGCCGCGCGCCCGATAACGACAATCGCCTTGTTCGCGCGCTTTGCGGCTTCGCCGACAACCTTGTCGGAAAGCGGCATTTCGTCAAAATGGAACGGCCAATGCCCCCAAAATCCTTCGTAAGGCACGTTTTTGACCGACCAGTCGGCATAGATTTTTTTCAGCGTTTCGTCGATTTTCACGCCTTCGTTTTCCAGCCCTTCGATAAGGTTTACTTTATACGGCGGTTTGACGTCCCCGCCCGAGCCGTATCCGACGTAAAACCAATCGTTCTGCACCCTGCCGAAAACCGCAACGACGTCGCTTTCGGACAGCGGCAACGCACCGTCGTTTTTAAGCATTACGACGCCTTCTTCCGCAGCCGTCCGCGCAAGGTTTTTCATTTCGTCGGTTACGTCCTTGTTTCCTTCAACCTGTCCGCCGGTCGCCTGCGCGAGCGACACGATTTTGTTCAGTATCTTTGTTCCGATGCTCATTTCGTTTCCTTTTCGATTTGGTTTTGTAAATTTATTGTATCACACACGCGGCGATTTTTCAATGTCGAAAACATAAAAAAGACTTCCCGTCGGAAGCCTTTATATTTTTCTTGTCATTGTCGTAAAGCCGTCGGGCGCAAACCCCAACTCCGAATACAAGTCGATTGCGTGCGCGTTGTCGGACAGCACTTCAAGCGTCATTTCGACAGCGCGTCCTTTGAAGTGGTTTTCCGCCCAGTTGATAAAGTGTTTTGCGTATCCGTGCTGGCGATACTCTTTTTTGACGTACAGTTCGTCAATGATAATGATTTCACCGCCTTCTTCGTTGCACCAATACGACGTGAGCAAGGAATACCCCGCGCAGTTTCCGTCGTCGGATATGATGAGATAACCGAACAGGTTGTGATGCGCCGAAGTAAGGTATCTGAACGTTTTTTCGTTTGTTTCGTCGTTATAGGGATTTATCGTCGCGCCGGACGCGTAAAACTCTTTCGACAGTTCCTTGAAAATATTTTTATCGTTTTCTTTAATGCTTTTGATTTTCATAACTTTAATCCGCACACATTATATTACGATATTCAAAAAAACACAAGAACAAACGCCCCGAAAACGCAAGTATCTTCGAGAAAATAAAAAAATCTCACCTTTTGAAGGTGAGATTTTATTTTTCTGCACATTTCTAAAACGTCAGAATTTTGATAAGATTTTGTTTTTCTCGGCGGGTTCTGAAAAACCCAGTGTACTTGGCGTACACGATTTTTCGGGTTCCGGCGAAAAAGGAAAATATTGCAAAATTATGATGTTTTAATTACTTGATTTCGGCAACAGCGCCAGCCTCTTTAAACTTAGCAACAAGAGCTTCCGCTGCATCCTTGGGGATACCTTCTTTGATGGTCTTCGGAGCAGCTTCAACAGCTTGTTTAGCTTCGACAAGACCAAGACCGGTTGCTTCACGAACAGCCTTGATAACGGCGATTTTGTTTGCGCCGACTTCTTTAAGGACAACGTCAAATTCGGTCTTTTCTTCTGCGGGAGCAGCTTCGGCAGCACCTGCAACAGCGCCTGCTGCGACGGGAGCAGCTGCGGAAACACCGAACTCTTCTTCAAGAGCCTTTACGAAATTAGATAATTCTATAACTGTCATACTTTTGATTTCTTCCATCAATTTAGCGACATCTGCCATTTTTTTAATCCTCCAAATATAAATAGTTTAATGTTTTTAATTTTGTTGACGTAAAATTACGCCTGAGCTTCTTGCTTTTCCGCAATAGCGTTAAGCACATAAGCAAGTTTGCTGATAGGAGCAAGCATGCTGCCGAGCATCTTTGCGATAAGAACTTCTCTTGAAGGCAAGGATGCGATGATCTTCAATGCGTCCGCGTCGTTGAATTCGCCGTCGACAAGACCGCACTTCGTTTCGAGTTTGTTGAACTTTTTGCCGCCTTCTGCCGCGATTTTCGCCGCCGATACGGAATCGTTCATTGCAAATGCGATAGCGGTAGGTCCTTCGAGCGCTGCGTCAAAGCAGGTGTATCCGAGTTCGTTGAAAGCGATTTTTGCAAGGCGGTTTTTGTAAACCTTGTATTCGACGCCGGCTTTACGGAAATTGGTGCGAAGTTCGGTATCCTGAGCGACCGTCAAGCCTTTGTAGTCAACGAGAACGACGGATTTGGCAGCCTGAATTTTCGACTTGATTTCTTCGACAACCGCTTCTTTTTGTGTTCTGATTTCTGACATTTATAACCTCCTTTAAGATTTAAGGCATAAAATAATGCCGTTTCCCAAAGACGTGAAAAACGGCATAATCGTTTAATAATGATTAGTAGTTCCTCGGCGAGCGAATTTTAAACCAAAAGGTGCTTGCTGTCTTTGGATATTAAGTTACTGTAATGATACTAAAAACGTCGGCTTTCGTCAAGCGTTTTTAATAGTCCCCACGAATTATTATTATAAATAATAATAAAATTAGTTACTACGATAGATGCCTTTAACCCCGGGGCCCATCGTTGCGGCGATGGTGATGCTTTTCAGGTAAGTACCTTTCGACGCTGCGGGTTTCGCTTTTACGAGTGCTTCCATAACCGTGTTGAAGTTTTCAAGAAGTTTCTCGGGGCCGAACGATTTTTTGCCGATAGGAACGTGAACGATCGAGGTTTTGTCGACACGATATTCGACCTTACCTGCTTTAACGTCGTTGATTGCCTTAACGATATCCATGGTAACGGTACCGGATTTCGGGTTAGGCATCAATCCCTTGGGGCCGAGGACTTTACCGAGACGACCGACGAGACCCATCATATCGGGAGTCGTGATCATGACGTCAAATCCGAACCAGCCTTCGTTCTGGATCTTTGCGATCATATCTTCCGCGCCGACGAAGTCTGCGCCTGCCGCTTGTGCCTGGTCTGCTTTTTCGCCCTTTGCGATTACCAAAACCTTGACGGTTTTACCGGTGCCGTTGGGAAGTACGCAGACGCCACGGACTTGCTGGTCGGCATGACGGGAGTCAACGCCGAGCTTTACGTGAAGTTCGATTGTTTCGTCAAATTTTGCCTTTGCGGTATCGACCACGATTTTCATAGCCTCTTCGGGCTCGAAAGAGTTAGTCTTGTCGAAGGACGCAATTGATGCTTTATAGTTTTTACCTCTGAACATATTATTAGTCCTCCTTTACCGTAACACCCATACTGCGCGCAGTACCGGCGATCATGCTCATAGCGGCTTCGAGAGAAGCAGCGTTAAGGTCGGGCATTTTGATTTTTGCGATTTCTTCCACTTGCGCTTTGGTAAGCGAAGCGACTTTTGTTTTGTTGGGAGCACCCGAAGCCGTCTCGATACCGCAAGCCTTTTTGATAAGAACGGGCGCGGGAGGCGTCTTCATAATGAACGAGAACGAACGGTCTGCGTAAATCGTGATGATGACAGGAATGATCATACCTGCTTGTTTTGCCGTTTTCTCGTTGAATTCCTTCGTGAATCCGGGAATGTTAATGCCGTGCGGACCGAGCGTAGAACCTACGGGCGGGCCCGGGGTTGCCTTACCGGCGGGTAATTGAAGTTTGACAACCGCTGTAATTTTCTTAGCCATAAAAACCTCCAAGACTAATCGTGGTCAATCGCGGAACGCATATCGAATTTACGTTCCTCCCACATCACATAAGATATGTAAAGGGGCTTTCGCCCCGATTAGGCGTATTTTAATTTTTTTAACCCTGAATTTTTTCGACCTGTGACAAGTCGAGTTCGACCGGGGTTTGTCTGCCGAACATTGAAACGATAACTTTGACCTTCTGACGTTCAAGACTGATATCTTCAACCACGCCGATAAAACTTTCAAGCGCGCCGTTGACAACGCGTACGCTGTCGCCCGCTTTCAAATCAACGTCGACGAATTCGACCTTTTCAAGTCCCAGACGCTTTACTTCGTCTTCTGACAACGGTGTTGCTTTTCCGACGGGACCAACAAAGTTAGTAACGCCGCGGGTGTTCGTAACCATAAAGCAGATGTGTGCCGTTTCGATAAGTTTTACAAAAACGTAGCCGGGGAATTTTTTGCGTTCGACAACCTTTTTCTTTCCGTTCTTTTCGACGATATCTTCCTCAACGGGAATCGCAATCTCCTGAATAAAGTCTTGAAGATTGCTGTTTTCTATCATCTTTTTAAGGTTGTCCTCAACCATTTTTTCATGGCCGGTATACGTATGCACAACGTACCATTTGGCTTCGCCGTTATTTTCCATTGAAAACTCCTATAATACGATTACGCCCCTGCTTTTTCGACAAGCAGTTCAAGCAATTTGCCAAGACCGAAGTCCATAGCAGTCAAAATTACCAAAAAGACAAGCACGACGACGCAAACGATAAGCGTTGATTGCAATACCGCTTTTCCTTTCAGCCACGTAACCTTTTTGAGTTCGGAAATCATTTCCTTGAAAGCCTTGGAAATGCGCTTGCCGAGTTTGGGTTTCGCATTGGCGTCGGTCTTTGCCTTGACCTTCTGATTTTTATTGTCAGAGTCGGTCTTCTGAAGTTTTTCTTTTTCGGAAGCGGCTTTTTTTGCGGCCTTAGCCTCGCGACGAGCCTGTTTTAACTCTTCGCGCGAAATGCGGACTTCCTTGACTTCTTCTTCGCCGTTCTGATTTTCGGGCATATTCTTTGCCATATGACCCTCCGTTATTTGGTCTCTTTGTGCAGAGTCGTTTTTTTGCAGAACCTGCAATACTTGTTCATTTCAAGTCTGTCAGGATCGTTTTTCTTGTTCTTATAAGTATCGTAATTGCGTTGTTTGCACTCGGTGCATGCAAGAGTAATCTTGACTCGCATAATTACACCTCCAAAATATTACGCCTGAAAAAGGCGCCTAAATAATATAGCACAGTAATTGACCGCTGTCAACGATATTGCAAGTAATCCTGCAACCTGTGCATCAGCCTTATTATTTTGTTTTAAGACAAAAAACATAAACCTTCTTGACCGCGCACGCGCTTGCGTGCGCGGTCAATAATGATTTTATTTTTTGAATTTGTAGAAATCAGTAATCCTAATTACTTGATAATCTTCGCAACAACACCCGAACCAACGGTACGGCCGCCTTCACGAATAGCGAAGCGGAGACCTTCTTCGATAGCGATCGGAGTGATGAGCGATACTTCCATATCTACGTGGTCGCCGGGCATAACCATTTCAACGCCGTCGGGGAGTTTGATGGAGCCGGTAACGTCCGTGGTACGGAAATAGAACTGAGGACGATAACCGTTAATGAACGGGGTGTGACGGCCGCCTTCATCTTTCGTCAGGACGTAAACCTGAGCGGTGAATTCGGTGTGGGGATGAATCGTGCCGGGTTTTGCGAGAACTTGTCCTCTTTCGATTTCTTTACGGTCGATACCGCGGAGAAGAGTACCGATGTTATCGCCTGCGTTTGCGTAATCGAGAAGTTTACGGAACATTTCGATACCGGTGATAACGGTTTCTTTCTTTTCGGTGGAAAGACCGACGATTTCTGCTTTGTCCTGAATCTTGATTTGACCACGTTCAACACGGCCCGTAGCAACGGTTCCGCGACCGGTGATGGTGAAAACGTCTTCGACAGGCATAAGGAAGGGCTTGTCGGTGTCGCGTTCGGGAGCGGGGATATAGCTGTCTACCGCATCAAGAAGGTCCTGAATGCATTTGGTTGCGGGATCGTCGACTCTGCCGTCGAGAAGAGCCTGCATAGCAAGAAGTGCGGAACCGCGGATGATAGGAGTATCGTCGCCGGGGAAATCATAGCTCGAAAGGAGTTCACGAACTTCCATTTCAACGAGTTCAAGAAGTTCTTCGTCGTCGACCTGGTCGCATTTGTTAAGGAATACTACGATATAGGGAACACCGACCTGACGAGCAAGAAGGATGTGTTCACGAGTCTGAGGCATAGGACCGTCGGATGCAGCGACAACAAGGATTGCGCCGTCCATCTGAGCAGCACCGGTGATCATGTTCTTGACATAGTCGGCGTGGCCCGGGCAGTCAACGTGAGCATAGTGACGGTTTGCGGTTTCGTATTCAACGTGTGCGGTGTTGATCGTGATTCCACGTGCTTTCTCTTCGGGAGCTTTGTCGATTTCGTCATATTTCATGACTTTTGCATTGCCCTTCGCCGCGCAGTACATGGTGATAGCAGCGGTAAGGGTGGTTTTGCCGTGGTCAACGTGGCCGATAGTGCCGATGTTAACGTGGGGTTTTGTTCTTTCAAATTTAGCTTTTGCCATTTTTGAATCCTCCTACAAATTCTGATGTTTTATTTTTTATTTTAATGCAAAGCATTAATAGCGGTTATTTTCCGAGAATTTTCTCGGTGATGCTCTTCGGCACTTCTTTATAGTGGCTGAAAAACATCGTAAAGTTTGCACGGCCCTGAGTGATGCTTCTGAGGTTTGTCGCGTAACCGAACATTTCGGAAAGAGGCACTCTCGCATCGATCTGGTAAATGCCGTTGTTGGGTTCCATACCCGCGATTTCGCCGCGACGTCCGGTAATGCTTCCCATGCAGTCGCCGAGATAATCTTCGGGGGTGGTAACTTCGACCTTCATAATAGGTTCAAGAAGGATAGGACCTGCTTCTTTGCAACCTTCCTTGAAAGCCATTGACGCAGCGATTCTGTAAGCGATTTCGCTACTGTCGACGTCGTGATAACTTCCGTCGACGACAGTTGCTTTGAAGTCAACCGTTTCGTATCCTGCAAGGACGCCGCTGCGAGACGCTTCTCTGATGCCGTATTCGATTGCGGGAATGTACTCCTTCGGAATGCATCCGCCGACCGTCTGGTCTTCGAATTTGAAACCGGAGCCGGCTTCCAGCGGTTCAAACACGACGGTACAATCGCCGTATTGTCCTTTACCGCCCGACTGACGGACGTATTTGCCCTGTTTCTTAACGGTTTTCGTAATGGTTTCGCGATATGCGACCTGCGGTTTACCGACGTTGGCTTCGACATGGAATTCGCGAAGCATTCTGTCGACGATAACTTCCAGGTGCAACTCGCCCATACCCGCGATGATGGTTTGTCCGGTTTCCTGATCGGTGTAAGCCTTGAACGTCGGGTCTTCTTCGGAAAGCTTTTGAAGCGCGATGCCCATTTTTTCCTGACCTGCTTTCGTCTTAGGCTCGATAGCGACCCTGATAACGGGTTCGGGGAAGGTCATTTGTTCCAAAATAATGGGGTGGTTCATATCGCAAAGCGTATCGCCCGTGGAACTTTCTTTCAGCCCTACGACGGCAACGATGTCGCCCGCATACGCTTCTTCGATATCCTGACGGTTATTTGCGTGCATACGCAAAATTCTTCCGATACGTTCACGCTTGCCCTTTGTGGCGTTTATGAGCGTCATACCCGTCCTCATCGTGCCGCTGTACAAACGTACGAACGCGATTCTTCCGACGAAGGGGTCGGTCATTATTTTGAACAGGAGCGCGCTCAAAGGTTCGCTGTCGCTGCTGTGTCTTAATTCTTCCTTGTCAGTCTTCGGATTGACGCCTTCGATTGAAGGAATGTCCAAAGGAGAAGGAAGGTATTCCACAATAGCGTCAAGAAGGTTTTGTACGCCCTTGTTTCTGTATGAACTTCCGCACAGTACGGGAACCATTTTCAAAGCGATGGTTGCTTTTCTGATTGCGGGTTTCAGTTCTTCCGCGGTAATTTCCTTACCGTCGAGGAACTCTTCCATAATGGTGTCGTCAAAATCCGAAACCGCTTCGATAAGAGTGGTGCGGGCTTCTTCCGCAATTTCTTTCATATCGTCGGGAATATCGACGATTTCGACGTTTACGCCCAGTTCATCCTTGTAAATGATGGCGTGGTTTGCGACAAGGTCTACAACGCCCTTGAAATCCGCCTCGCTTCCGATGGGAAGTTCGATAGGAACGGCGTTGGCTTTGAGCCTTTCGTGCATCATACGGACCGCGTTGTCGAAGTTTGCGCCCGTGATGTCCATCTTGTTTACGAAAGCAAGACGGGGTACGCGATATTTGTCAGCCTGACGCCATACCGCTTCGGACTGCGGCTCGACGCCGCCCTTGGCACAGAACAATGCGACTGCACCGTCAAGGATACGAAGGCTTCGTTCGACTTCAACGGAAAAGTCAACGTGACCCGGGGTATCGATAATGTTTATACGATGGTTTTTCCAGTACGCGGTGGTAGCGGCGGAAGTGATGGTGATACCTCTTTCCTGCTCCTGCTCCATCCAGTCCATCGTGGCGGTACCCTCGTGCGTTTCGCCGAGTTTATGAACCCTGCCGGTATAAAACAGGATACGCTCGGTCGTTGTGGTCTTTCCCGCATCGATATGAGCCATGATACCTATATTTCTTATGTTTTCAAGCGCAATTTCTCTTGGCATAGTTTAGGTTGTTCTCCCTATTTATAATTAAGATATTCTCATGACTCCCCTTAACAATAAGTATTAGTTGATACAAATTACCAGCGATAATGTGCAAACGCTTTGTTGGCTTCTGCCATACGATGGGTTTCTTCTTTCTTCTTGAAAGCGCCGCCCGTGCTGTTGAAAGCGTCCATAATTTCGCCTGCAAGACGTTCGTCCATCTTTTTCTCGCCGCGTTTTCTTGCGTACAAGGTCATCCAGCGGATGCCCAGCGTTTGTCTTCTGTCAGCGCGGATATCGAGAGGTACCTGATACGTGCTGCCGCCTACTCGTCTTGCTTTGACTTCGACTGCGGGCATCACGTTTTCAAGGGCCTTCGTAAAGACGTCGATTGCCGGTTGGTTTAATTTCTTTTCTACAATATCAAATGCACCGTAAACGATACCTTCGGCAGTTGATTTTTTGCCGTCGTACATTACCTGATTGATGAGTTTCGTAACAACTTTGCTGTTGAACTTCGGATCGGGAAGTACGTCACGTTTAGGTACGCCTGCTCTTCTTGGCATATTAGTAACCTCCTGTTTATTTGGGTGTTGAAATCATCCGATTATTATTTGGGGCGTTTTGCGCCGTACTTGGAACGAGCCTGTCTGCGATTTGCAACGCCTGCCGTGTCCAAAGTGCCGCGAATAATGTGATACCTGACGCCCGGCAAGTCCCTGACACGTCCGCCACGGATAAGTACCACGCTGTGCTCTTGCAGATTGTGACCGATACCGGGGATATAAATCGTACCCTCCATACCGTTTACAAGACGGACACGCGCGATTTTACGAAGCGCCGAGTTAGGTTTCTTAGGGGAAGTCGTGGTGACGGACAAGCATACGCCGCGTTTTTGCGGGCATTGCTGCATAATAGGCGTGGTGCTTTTCTTGACCTGTCTTTCCCTGCCTTGCTTGACTAATTGGTTAATTGTCGGCATTTTTTGCTAACCTCCTGATGTAATTTCGGATGAGCCTATCAGCAACCCGAAGATAAACTCAAACATTTATGGTAACGTCTTTACTTCAACCCCACGACCGCCGCCGGAACGTCGATGCCCGAAATTCTTCCGAGCTCCTTTTTGGAAGGAACGCTTATGATTTCGATACCGTTTTCCCTGCACAACGCGGTCACGCTGTTTCTGATAAAGCCGTCGGCATTGTCGGCGACGATGACACACTTTACCGTCTTTCCTTCAATGCTTTTAAGCACTTGTTTTGTACCGACCACTTTTTCGGATTCCGAAATGGTCTTTAATAATTTAGTATTTATCATATACTCTCACATTTAGAGTAATAGAAAACATCTTGTAGCAATACTACAAGCCCTAATATAATATCAATAAAAGAACAAGATGTCAAAGAAAAAAACGGGATTTTTATAAAATAATCTCAAAACGTAAAGTTTTACAATGGTATAGAACAGTAAAGGAACTGTTTTATACCGTTTTTTTATTGTTCAAATATGAAAACGGCTGTGCTAACGGCTTGACGGGCAAATAAAACTTACGAGGTAATGAAAATGAAAAACGGAACGGAAAAGTACATTGAAACGGTCAACTACCTTGCAAAACTGTATGACTACTGCAACACAAAGTTATTCGGCGGCGAACTTGTGCGCCCCGTCATAACGGTACAGCGCGACGAGCGCAACAAAACAAACGGTTGGTGGTCGGTTAAAAAGGTTTGGAAAGAGAACGACAAGGACGAGGGCGAACACGAACTGAATATGACGGCGCAACAGCTCAACCGTCCTATCAATCAGATAGCGGCAATAATGATACACGAAATGTGCCATCAATACGCAAGCGTTCACAATATGCAAGATACTTCCCGCGCGGGCAACTACCATAACAAACTATTCAAAAAGATAGCCGAAACGCACGGTTTGACGGTTGAGTGTGTACAAACAATCGGTTGGTCGCACACGGAATTAACGGACGAAACGGCGGCATTGATTGACGAATTTGTCAAGGACAACTCCGACAGCGTTATATACCGTTTGCCCGTTATGAAAGGTCAATGCGTTAAGACTTCAAGCACTCGCAAGTATGTATGCCCCGTATGCGGCAATTCGGTACGGGCTACGAAAGAAGTGCGGATAATGTGTGTTGACTGTAACGAGCTTATGCAAGAGGAATAAAGCCCACTCCCGCGCCGTTTGCTCCTTGCGGCGCATACGACAAGCGGGGCAACTTCCACCCCGCTATTATCGGGAAACGCAAGCGCGATAACAGACGGAAAAGTTTGTTAAGGTGGTGCGAATCCGCCGCTCCCCGACCATACCCGCGAGGGTAAATAAAAAATACGCGTGCCGTATGCGACAAGCGGCAAAGGGTAAAACAAAATGGCAAACGAAAAGAACGTAAAGGCAACGGAAAGCACGACCACGGCGGCAGAGGTAACGACGGCAACGCCCGAAAAGCGGCTGATTGTGGAACGCGAAAAATTCACGGCGAAAGACGGGCGCGAAATGTGGGGCTACGCCGTACACGGCAAAGGCGTAAACGGGCGCGAAACAAAGGTTGATTTCAACGCATACGACCAAGGCGGTTACGAAGTGTTGGATATGGTCTTTGACATTAAGTCCACCGCCGAATTGCAAATGCACGACGAAACAATGACGGACAGCGAAACGGGCGAAATTCGTACATACACGGTTTACGAAGTGGCGAATACCGACGAGGACGGCGACGAACTGAAATGCCGTATCAAGCCCGCCCGCGATAGCGATAAATCTATACTCGCATATCTTTTGAAAAAGTTAAACAGAAAAGCGAACGCCGCACAGACGGCATAATTGAAAGTGTACTTTCAAGGGGTGGCAAATACCGCCCCTTTCGGTCTATCCTTTTAGATTGCAGAGGCAAAAGAAAAAGGACGGCAACCGCAACGGAAGTGCGCGGTTTTCGATTGTACAATACGCCGAAACGAAAGCAACCCGAAAAGGTCTATCCTTTTGAGTTGCTTTCGGCAAGGCGAAAGGACAAGCGGAAATGCGGTTTGTCAAGCACACCGTGGAATAAATAGCCGTAGGCGGTTTATGCCGCGAAAGGTGCTTTACAAGCCGCAAGCAAACGACGATAAAACGGTAACGAAACAATAATCGAGGTAACGAAAATGAAAAAATTTATTGAAGTAACGAACTATGACGGCGGTATGAAAGTTTTAGTGCCTATCGGAAAGATAACGGGAATAGTATGCGACGGCGACGGTAGCGTGTTTATCGAAATGGGAACGAACGAAAACGAAACATCGTCGGGCATTCTCGTAACCGAGAGTTACGACGAAATCAAGAAAAAAATTAAAGATAGCGAGGTATAAAACTTGGCAACACTCATTAACACAAAAAACGGTAAAAAGATTGTACTACTCAACCCCGCCGAGCGCGGCAAACGCTATTCCCGCGAATTGGCGAACGGTAGAAAACACGACGGCACACCGCTAACAGAAACCGAGGCGGCGTTTCGTATGGGCGTTTTGAACGAACGCAAAACGCAAGCGAAAATCTATAACAAGAAACACGGCTTGAAAGGTAAATCAAAGAAAAATAAAAAGATAACTTCCATAGAACCGTATATAGACAGAGGTCGTCCGCAAGACGATTTTGCTGGACACGGCGGTTGGTTTTAAGCGAGGTAAAAGAAAATGAAAGCGGTAAAAAATATAATTGCGGTTGTGCTTGCCCTTCTCATTCTTGCGGGCTCGGCTGTCGGTATCGGTCGCGCGGTTACGGGCAGTTGGGATATACGCGAGTGGGGTAAAAAGCCCGACACGGAACAAAATCAGCCCGAAACTTCCGACGATAACGGCGGCGCGGTTATCAATGAAAGCGCAAGCAACGGCATTAAACTTATGAGCGCGAGAATTGCGCCCACGGCATACGCCGCAAACGGCATATCCCCGCAAGCGGATAGCGCATACACGTTGACGGCGACAATTACCCCCGCCGATGCGAACAACAAAGCGGTTGATTGGTCTATTGCGTGGGTAAATTCTAACAGCGCGTATGCAAGCGGCAAAACGGTAACGAACTATGTAACGGTAACGCCGACGAGCGACGGCGCATTGACGGCAAACGTCGAATGTAAGCAAGCGTTCGGCGAACAAATAAAGGTAACGGCGACAAGCCGCGATAACCCTGCTATGAAAGCGGAATGTACGGTAGATTACGCGCAAAAGATAACAAATATGTCCCTTGCTTTTGGCAACGTAAATTGCGTACAGAACGATTACACGCCTATTGGTTGGGTTACAGGTGCTAACGCTACGTCGAGTGGCGGCGCGGTCAATTTCAGTTACGACACTTCTATATATACCCGTGCCGAGAATTTTAATATTTCGGTGGACGTCGATTTGCATTATGAACAATTAGGTGCGTCTCCGTTTACCTCTTTGAAATTTAATAATTCTGTTTTTCAAGAGGCTATGAAAAGTGCGATTATTGATAACGGCATTGTAAATGTTTATTTTAACGAAAGTTTCTTTGTAAGTTATCTTGTCGGGACTGCTGCAAATAATATGGTTGTTCAAAACTCTATGTGGACAAACGGTGCTTTGCCTTTTGTTCAACATTTATTTAAGGGCGGCTACGAGAAAAATGAGCGGGACTGCTTTTACTTTACCGTTACCGTTACGTTTGACGGCACGTATTCCGATTACACTTACACCACTAAATTATATGTCGGCAGTTATACCCACGTTTCGGACGTAACGGGTGTATCGGTAAATAAAAGCAACCTTATATTTTAAGGCGGTGGCGAAATGAGCGGTAAGAAAAAGCAGGTTTTAAGTTCGGTAATAACTGTGATAGTTTCGTTGCTTGTAATTGTTCTTGCCGTCGGTCTTATATTCAAATATACAAAGGCGGGCGAGAAAATCGAAGATTTGATCAACCCCGCCTTTCGCGTTGAGTATAACAACTATAAATATAGCGACGGTCTTAATGCTGTTGATTTACCCAACGAGGGCTACGCCCGGTTTAAGGTAAGGGGAACGGAATTTTACAGTATACGGGTAACTTCCTATGTTACGCCCGAAACAGATTTTACATATGAAATCGGCAATACGGTTTATACGTTCGGAAAAACCGATTTTACAAAATTATTTGTAACGGACAGTAGTATTCAGGACGGTTATTTTTTAATAGACTGTTCGCAAGACTTTTCTATTGAAAGTATGCTTTCAAAATTACACGACGGCGCGGAAATTAAGTTAAACGGCAATGCGGAATTTCCGTATATGATTACATTCAGCGGCAAGGGAAAGGCGGTTAAATTCATTTTTGGCGGTAAACGCACTTTTCGCCTATCCGACAGTAACATTATTTTTTAAGGCGGTAAACTTATGACGAAGTTAAATAAAAAAATTACATATTTTATAGCGGCTTTGTTGGCCGTATTGCTTTTCATAATCACCGCTTTTGCGAGCGGTGGTATGGCATCGGTCTATGCCGCCACTTCCGCTAATACGGTTTATACAAACGTATTGGACGATTTGACAAAGGATAACAGTTTTAAGCCGTCTAACTACCCCGAAAAAACAGACGATTATAGTTTACAAATAATACAGCTTGCCGAAAGTTCGGATAAAGATTTGTTCGTTTATGTGTATCAGCCGAGCGGACAAAATAAAAATTTGGCGGCGTGTTCAATCAATATATCCACTACCATAAACGACAATATAAGTTTTATAAATTACAAATTACAAAAACTTAATTCAAACGGCGTTTTCTTTAAATATAAAGTGTCAGACTTTACGGTAAAAACCGAGCCTACCCGCTATTATGCGATAAGTTCCATATATCGACCGTTTGACGAAAGCATAGATAAACCCGCAAGCGACGGCAACACCGTAACCGAAGTAAACTACAACGTTTCAAAACAGTATTGTTTCGGCGAAATAAACGGCAAGCCGTATGTAAATTGCGTGGATATAGAAACAATCGTCGTTACGGATAAATTCGTAGGCTTTGTACGGTATAATGACGGCTTTAAGTTGTATAACGGGGCTTGCGACAGTCATTTTGTAGCGTTTAATACGGATAAGACGATAGACAAGTTACTTGAAGCCGACGTGTATTATACAAGTCAACGTTATTCTTGGACGTTTGCGGCATTTGTCGGGGAAAATCAAAAGTTTGAGGAAAAACAAGATAATTACGCCTATTTGAAATATACGGATAAAGTCGAACATAACGGCGGCGGGCTATTCGCTGGCACTTATAAATGGGATAGGATAGAAACAACGGAACAATTTATAGCCGAAAACGACTTAACGCAAAACGTGTATTCAGGCGCGATACTTGATGTTAATGTTGCAAATAAAATCACTGACGAAGGAAAAGCGGCATTACAAGGTAAAAAATGGGTGTTGCGCTTTGCTGAAACGGATTATACATTGGGCGGCGGTAACGGCACTACTTATTCATTTTCAACGCTTGTAGGCGACGTAACTATATTGCGCTTAAAGTTTGAAACAGACGGCGTTACATATAATCTCGGCACGATAGACAACAAGCAAACGGGTAGTGATAAACCTATAAATGACGAAACATACAAAGTAGTAATAAATAGCCGCGTTAAATGGATATTGGGCATAATTGCCGCTATACTCTTGCTTATTATCCTTGCCCCCATTCTGCCGTACATTATCCGCTTTGTGGTGTGGGTTGTACTACTCCCCTTTAAGGCGATAGGTGCACTATTCAAGGGCATAAAGAACGACGTAAATAAAGGCGAATCAAGCACGAAAAAGCGAGGTAAATAAAATGGCAAGGCGTAAGAAATACATAAAAGGCAAAGTTTATATTACTAACGATAAAGTGCTTGTCGGTGGTAGAGGTAAAAAGCGTAGGGTTGTTTCTATGGGTAATGATAAGGAAAATATGGCAGTACGGCGTATTTCTTCATTATACGATAAGGACGGCAATAAAAAGCAAAATCTTATTCCCATAGAAAAATACCCCGACATACCAAAGGCAAGCGGGGTTGAGGTTAAAACCTTTCGTAAAACTGTAAGCGGTAAACCCATTAAGGAAAAGCATTTAGGCAAAACAAATACTCGGCTTAATAAATGGGATATGGCAAGAATAACTACGAAAAACAAACCCAACAAGCCGAAAAAATAAAGAGAGCAAATTTCTTTGCTCTCTCTTGTGAGTGGGATTTAAATATCACGGTCGGAAGATTACCCGACGCTCACGAGAATTATTATAAAGGGTATTTCGGCAAAAGTCAAACGATTTTACAACGAAAACGAAAATTGAAAGTACACTTTCAAAAAAAGGACGGCAAACGAAAAATGAAAACGATTAAACGGTTATTGTGGGTATTGCTCGGTATAGTGGTGTTGGCGGTAATAGGCTACTTTATATATACGGGGTGTCAGTTATGAACGCGAACGGAAACGAAAAGAAACGGTTTGATTACCGTCATATCATTTGCATAGCGATAACGCTTGCGTTTATCCTCTGCGGCGTATTCCTTTATTCGGGTGCGCTCGGTAGGCTCATAGAGGGCGGGCGCGATTTCGGGCTTTCGGTAGGTTACTACTTTTGTGAGATTTTCGGCATACCACATAATATTATGCCGACAGTAAACGACTTGCCGAAAATACCCTTTTTTGACTTCACGCAAACGCCCGCGCCCTCTACGCCGTCAACACCCTTGCCCGATACTTGGACGGGTTTTCAAAGCGATTGGGCGCGCTATTGGCAACTATGGGCGACAATGGATAACTTCACGGGTTATTTATCGTTCCTCGGCAATTTGCTTTTTACACTCTGTAAGGTGCTTATAATCATATTGCAGTTTGTGCTTGCCGCGTATGTGTATCTGAAACGATACTTAAAAAAGGAAAACAACGATTACGACAAGGACAGCCGCCCGCTAAAAGCGTTTAAGTGGCTCACGGCTCATACATACCGCCCTGTTAAGCAATGGCTTGCGGGGCTTTGGGCGTTCATAAAAGCGCATAAAGCGTATTGGGCGGTATGGCTTACGTTGTGGCTGTTCTACTTCAATGCGGGCACGATCGTCCTTGAATTTTTGGCGTATTTCTTTTACTTTGTTATGTCGTTCGACGTGGCGAATATTTATCGGCAAGTGTATAAGCTGTTTCTTGACCTTTCCGTGCCGTTTACTTCGATTCCCGTGTGGGCGTGGGTAATAATCGGGCTTGTGCTGTTGGATATGTTCCGCAAAAAAATAGCGTATGCGCGGCTTAATCATTACGAAATGCGCAACCGCGGGTTTATCAACGCCCGCCCTATCGTATATATGGTCTGCGGCACTATGGGAAAGAAAAAGACAACGGCAATAACGGATATGGCGTTATCGCAAGAAGTTATGTTCCGCGACAAGGCGTTTGAAAAGATACTTGAAAATGATTTGAAATTTCCCGCGTTTCCGTGGTGCAATTTGGAAAACGAACTGCGGCGGGCTATGGAATATCATGAGGTGTACAACCTTGCGACGGTGCGACAATTTATAGCGAAAAAGCGGCTACGTTGGGAAAAGGCGCAAACGCGCGAACGGCTGTTTAACTACGACTACGAGCGTTACGGGCTTGAATACGACGATAAATTAAAGGTTGTCGGCGTGTGGGAAATCGTCGAGATTTACGCGCAATTATACTTTATCTACATAATACAATCGTCGCTCTTGATTGCGAATTATTCCGTGCGCGTGGATGGCGTGCTTGCCGACTTGGGCAACTTCCCGCTTTGGAATGCGGACTTTTTCAAACGGGATAGCCGCTTGCTTGAAAGTTATTCCCGCCACGCTCATATACTTGACTTTGACAGTCTGCGGCTTGGGCGCAAGGTCATTGAAAACAACGTAAATGCGAATAACTTTGAATTTGGCGTTGTCATAATAACAGAGGTCGGCAAGGAACGCGGCAACAGTCTTGAACTATCCGAAAAGAAAAAGAAAGACGAAACGACAAATCAAAAGAACGATTTATTCAACAGTTGGTTGAAAATGGTGCGCCACTCCGCAACGGTAGATAACTTCCCGTTCGTGCGGGTAATAACCGACGAACAACGCCCCGAAAGTTGGGGTGCAGATGCCCGCGACTTATGCGAAATAGTCCATATCCGCGAAAGCGGCGAAACGTGCCTTGCAATGCCTTTTTTCTCGCTTGCGGAACTGCTGTATAGTTGGCTGTTCGGCAAGTTTGCGGGGTTGTATTATCAATACCGCTTTGTGCGCTCGGACAATACTTTGCCTATGTACCTATTAAAAGCGGCGACGGCGAAAATACACCACTACTATACGCGCATATATAACCGCTTTGGGTATTGCCGTTTGCGGGTGCAAGTGGAAAGCGGAACGCAGGACGGAACGCTTGACGAAAACAAGTATTATCTAATGTCGAAAAAGATTTACAGCAAGCGTTTTTCTACGGACTGCTTTTCGGATTTCTTCACGGAAAAGGCATTGCGCTCCCCCGTCGGCATTGACGATTTGGCGGAATACGCAACCGAAAAAGCGACGTTCGCGGAACTCGGCGCACAAAACAGTTACTTTGTCGGCGACCTATTAAACGGTATGACGGATAGGCGCGGCGAAAATTGAAAGTACACTTTCAAAAAACGGGCTATCCTTTTAGATTGCAGAGGCAAAAGGAAACAACGACAACCGCAACGGTAAGTGCGCGGTTTTCCGTAGTACGATAGCAAAGACGAAAAGCAACCCAAAAGGGGTTATCCTTTTGAGTTGCTTTCGGCGGCGCGAAAGGACTGCGGAAAATGCGGACTGTCAAGCCCACCGTGGAATAAAAAGCCGTAGGCGGTTTATGCCGCGAAAGGGGCTTTACAGCCCGCAAGCAAACGATAACAGAGAGGTAAACAACAATGAGCTATGCAAACTTAATACCCGTACCCGACAGCGAATTTAACCCGTTCTTTTTCGGCGAATCCGAACAACCCGCCGAAAAACCGTATTACAAGATATATCACGACGGCGGGCATTATATCGCTACGCGGTGCGGGTGTAAATGTAAAACCGTACCGCATAAGCACAGCCGCGAAGATATAGACATTCTTTTTGACAGCCTTTATAACGCCGCTATGCAAGACGGCTTGAAAGGCGACGAAATGACGGCGTATATAAAGGCGGGTATACTCTTGCTGTTCCCCGATTACCCCGCGTTAGACAAGTATATTGCGGACAAAATCGAGCGCAAGTTACACAACCTCTACGCCCGTAAAAAACGCTTTCGCCGTAAGGCTAACCTTAATCGGTGGAACTACTTCGTAACTTTCACTTATGCGGACGATAAGCACGACGAGGACACGTTCCGCCGCAAGTTGCGTAAATGCTTGTCAAATTTACATACGCGGCGCGGATGGCGTTATATGGGCGTATTCGAGTGTGCGCCCGAAACGGGGCGGCTACACTTCCACGGGCTATTATACATACCCGACGGCGAACTTATAGGAACGATAACGGAAAAGACAGATTACAGCACGGCACAAGGCAAAATGCAAACGACACACGAAAACGACTTCTTTCAAAAGGCTTTCGGGCGTAACGACTTCGAGGAATTAAACGAAATGGAACTGAAACACGGACAAACGCTAAACTATTTGTTAAAGTACATAGGCAAGACGGGCGAACGCATTGTTTACAGCAGAGGAGTACCGACGGAAATATACCGCAAATTGAACGCTGACGAAATAGTAACGGAAATGCAGGACTTCGGCACGAAATACATACTTTTCGATAACGTGATAAGTTGGGAACGCGATATAATGCACTTCAAGTATAAGCAAATGTCAATAATAGACTTGATTTGCAACCCGCCGCGATCCGGCTACGCAGTAGCATAACGCGGCGTAAACAATACAATAGCAACGGTCTTACACCTATGTAATACATACGGTGTATTTTGCGTTTGTCTGAAAACCGAAAAAAGCACGGTTACGCGCTCCACTTCGCTTTCACTTCCGCAAAACAAAATCAAAAGGCGGCATTTCGCAAGCGATTTAGCGCGAAAGCCGCCTTCTTTGTGTGCTGAAAGCGGTCTGTTGGTCGGTGAAACGCGACACCTTGTACCCGCCGCGCGCCAGCGCGGCGGCTCGTATAGTACAAGGTGTCGCGTAATGCTCTTTGCCCTCAAAATGGGGTTAAAACCGTTTGAAATTCAAGCGGAAATATACTAAAATTAAACGATAAAGGAACGGTAACGACAATGAAACGGAAAGGAACGAAAGATTTAACACTTACACAACGGCGCGAAATAGAAAATCATTTGAAATCGGGCTGTTCAAAAAAGCGCATTGCCGAATTATTGGGCGTGTGCCTTGCAACCGTGTACAACGAATTAAAGCGCGGTCAATGTACGCAAAAGGTGTACAGTTATACCGACTATTGGGGCGAACGGCATTATAAGCAAGTAACCGCATACAGCGCGGATATAGCCGAATACAAATACCGCTTAAATCAATCTGCGCACGGTGCGCCCCTCAAAATCGGCAACGATTATGAACTTGTGCGGGAAATCGAAAACCGCGTAATTAACGAAAAAATTAGCCCGTGCGCCGCATTAGGCAGAATAAAGCGTGAAAAGGCTTGTCGCACGACAATTTCAAAAACCACGCTATACCGCTATATCCGTGCGGGCTACATATTCACGCGCATTACAATGAGCGACGTGCAATTAAAACAACGGCATTACCAAAAAGCGACGATTAAACGACCACCGAAAGGCACGAGCATAGAGAAACGCTCCGCCGAGATTGCCGCCCGTGATACATTCGGGCATTGGGAAATGGACTGCGTTATAGGCAAGCAAGGCACGAAAGAAACAATCCTTGCATTTACCGAGCGGCTGACACGTTACGAAATCGTGTTCAAAATGCCCGACCATAAGGCGGCAACGGTTGTACGTTATGTGAATAAACTTGAAAAGCGGTACGGAAAGCAATTCCGTAAACTGTTCAAAAGTATAACCGTTGATAACGGCGTTGAGTTTAGCAACTTCGAGGGGCTTGAAAAATCAATCTATGGCGGCAAGCGTACAAGCGTTTACTATTGCCACCCGTACACAAGTTGCGAACGCGGCAGTAACGAGCGGTTAAACCGTGAAATACGCCGACTAATACCGAAAGGCACAGACCTTTCCACTATAAGCGACAAGCGCATAAAAGCCGTTGAAACGTGGGTAAACAACTATCCGCGGGAAATATTCGGGTATGCGACAAGCGCGGAAATGTTCGCCGAGCAACTGAAAGCAATTTAACAGTTATTGAAAGTATGCTTTCAAGTAAGCCGCCGAAAGACGGCTATTTTGCCGTACAGCGATTTACGCCGAGCCGCCCGCCCGTGCCGTTTTTCATACCCTTGCAAGGGTATGAAAAAGACAATACCCGCCGAAATTCACTCTTTTAACGGGTATTTTATCATACGCAACAAATTTTTTTTGAAAATCTAA